>Ga0194060_10002758_pt1 | contig 12503 bp, 8 predicted proteins | sample SepL225m_MetaG_FD_163427 | JGI IMG/M metagenome (GOLD analysis project Ga0194060, IMG submission 163427) | Anoxic zone freshwater microbial communities from boreal shield lake in IISD Experimental Lakes Area, Ontario, Canada - Sep2016-L222-5m | ecosystem: Environmental > Aquatic > Freshwater >... | reverse complement strand
TTTGCATTTTGACTTTTGCATTGTGCATTTTGCAATGCAAAATGCACAATGCAAAAAATAACCCGCAACATGCAAAAGAGTGGATCAAGTACGGGGTTATTCAATTTTGCATTTTGACTTTTGCATTGTGCATTTTGCAATGCAAAATGCACAATGCAAAAAATAACCCGCAACATGCAAAAGAGTGGATCAAGTACGGGGTTATTCAATTTTGCATTTTGACTTTTGCATTTTGCATTGTCCTCCTGCCCTGGACGCTGTACGCGAGCCGCACTTACGGCGGGCTGGTGGTGGTGGATACGACAGGCGCCTTCAACCTGGCCCTGGGGGCGCGGACGGCCTACGACAGCGGGCGGAGCGACGCGCCGCTGCGTAATTTTGTGCTGGCCCTGCTCGATCCGACCCTCTCGGAATCGCAGCGGCGCGGCCTGCTGGCCGACCAGAAGGGTGGATCGTGCCTGTTCGCCGCTGGCGACGGGCAGATCATGGCCGCTCTGGGTACGCCGACGGCGCAGATCACCCAGGCCGACCGGCAGCGCCTGCTGAGCGCCGAGGCATTTTGCCTGCTACGGGCGGCGCCAGGGGCCTTTGTGAAGAAGAGCCTGATCGAGTTGGTTGACCTTTTCCAGATCAACTACACCGGCGACGAGCGCCTGAGCAGAGGGTTCGCCCTGGGTCGGCTGCCGCCCTGGTACACCCTGGCCCTCTTTTTGCTCGATGATACGTTGTATGTCATTACCCTTCCTCTGGCGGTGATTGGGTGGGCGCTGCTGCGAATTGAGGGTGAAAAATCGAGCATTGAGAAAGAGGTACCTCTTTCTCAATGCTCAATACTGATCGGCCTGTGGCTCCTGTACAACCTTGGGACGGCCCCGCTGCTGTTTGCGATCAATCGTTTCCGCGTGCCGCTGATGCCGCTGGTGTTTGTGTTGGCGGCCTACGCCCTGGCGAGCCTGCCACGCTGGGGCAATCTGCGCACGCGCTACGGCGCGGCCTGTGCCGCGCTGGCTGGCCTGCTGCTGCTGGTGGCGGGCACGCCCTACGCCTACCTGGAGCCACGCGCTCCCGGCGCGCCCTCACGCTGGGCATCGTACCTGGGGCCGTACCCGTCGAGTCTGTCCAGCACGTGGCTCGCCCTGGGCGCTCGCCCTGGCTACGAGGCTGAGCAGTACCTCGCCGCCGCCCTGAGTACCGGGGATGTCGCGGCAGCCCACGAGGCTCTGGGCGCAGCCAACCTGCCTGATTACGCTGCTGCGGTGGGGTCGCCGCTGCTCGCTGGGCTGGAGGGTCGCCCGGCTGCTGGTCTTGATCACCTGGACAGCGAGCCGGTGCAACCGCTGGAGGACTGGCAACGCAGCCTGATCGCTGGCGAGTTGTTCCGCCAGTTAGGAGATCTGGGGGCCGCCCGCCGTGAACTGAACCCGTCCCAGGTGGATGACCAGAACCCGGTGGAGTGGGCCTGGCAGTGGCTACATCCGCCGCCTACACCCGGCAATCGGATCGATAGCGCCGATGACAACGATCTGGGCTATATCCGTGGTTTCTATCTGGGCCGCTATGATGCCGACCTGGGGGCGACGGTGCGCTGGGCCAGCAGTGACTCGGCCCTGCGCTTCCCCCACGCGGCCAGCGGCGACCCGCAACAGCTCTGTCTGAACGTGTCTGGCCTGGGCTGGCCGCAGGATCTCACCTTGCCCACGGTTGCTGTCGCTCTGGATGCTGCGCCGGTGGGTTCCTTTACCCTGAGTCGCGAGCTGAGTCAGGTCTGTCTGGATCTACCCGCCCGGCCCGCTGGGGCCAGCCTGACGATCACCTTGCATAGCAGCGATACCTTTGTCCCCGATGCCCTCGATTTGGTGCGCCAGCAGGGGCCGCAGGTGGGCCAGTTGCGTCGGCTTGCCTACCAGCTCGATTGGGCGGAGGTGAGGTGAGAGGTGAAATGCAAAATGCAAAATGCAAAATGCAAGATGCAAGATGCAAGATGCAAAATCTAAAATCTAAAATCTAAAATCTAAAATCTAAAATCTAAAATCTATAGCAATCCTAAATTGGTTATGAAAAGGAGTCGAGCCTTTAGGCGGCCTTATCCGGCTAAAGCCTTGACTCCACACAACAACCCCAAGAGGATTGCTATAAAATGCAAAATGCAGGAGGTAAGAGGTAATGCGAAATGATGGGCAGCCGAAGGTTTTTGCATTTTGCATTTTGCATTTTGCATTGGCCCTACGGCTGCTGGCCTGGCGCTGGCACGAGTTCTACGCGCTCGGCGGCGATGAGCGCGAGTATCTGGAGCAGGCGGTCAGGTTGCTGCGCGACCACCAGTATGTTGAGTTGCACCTGATGCGTCCGCCGCTCTACCCGTTTTTTCTGGCCGGGTGTGTCTATCTGGTTGACTCGCTGGTGCAGAATCTGCGTCTGGTGCAGGCGCTGATCAGTGCGGCGACGGTGCCTCTGGTGTATCTGCTGGCCCGCGAGGTGGCGTGGCGTTCCGACGGCAGCGCACGGCGCACCCCGGCGCTGCTGGCGGCTTTGCTCTGCGCTCTGAGCTATACTCTGGCGGCTAATGCCAGTGAATTGCTGACCGAGGCGCTGTTTCTGTGTGGCCTGACGACCGCCCTCTGGTTGCTGCTGCGCGCCGCCCGCACCGGGGGGCTGGTCGAGACGACCCTCGCTGGCCTGATCATTGGTGCGCTCTGTCTGCTGCGCTCGGTGGCTCTGCCGCTGCTGCCGCTGGGGGCGGTGTGGATGGGGATCAATGCAAAATGCAAAATGCAAAATGCAAAATGTGAGGACAAGGCAAAAGGCAAAAGGCAAAAGGCAAAATGTGAGGACAATGCGCAGGACAAGGCAAAAGGCAAAATGCAAAAGGCAAAATGTGAGGACAATGCGCAGGACAAGGCAAAAGGCAAAATGCAAAATGCAAAATGTGAGGACAATGCACAGGACAATGCAAAATGCAAAATGCAAAATGTGAAATGTGAGGTCAATGCGCAGGACAAGGCAAAATGCAAAATGCAAAATGTGAAATGTGAAATTAATGCGCGAGAAGATGGGGGTAGACAAGGGGTTGCTCGATACGGGATGAAGCAAGGGGCTGTGCAATTTTGCATTTTGACTTTTGCATTTTGCATTGTCCTATTCCCTTGGGCGGCGCGTAATTATGTGACCTACGGCGGGCTGATTCTGATTGATACTACGGGTGCGGAGAATCTTTGGTTGGATAATGACCCGGCTGGGCGCGAGGTGGTGAAGGCTCAACTCTACGCCCTTGGCGATGACCGGCTGGCCCGCCAGCGCCTCGCGACCCAGCGCGGGGTTGCGGTGATTGTGGCTGACCCGGCCCGTTTTGCGGCGAAGGCGTGGGGTGAATTGACTAAGCTCTTTGCTCTGGAGTTTAGCGATGATCTGCTGGCCCGTCCGGCGATCTGGGTGTCGCTGCCCGAGGTTGCGGCCCGGTTGTTGCTTGGTGATGGGGTGTGGTTGCTGTTGCTGCTGGCCGGGGTGTTTGGGCTGATACGATCACTCCTCGACGGCGGTCTTTCATGGAAGGCACTGGCAAACCCGGCCTGGCTGCTGCTGCCCTGGGCGTTGTATGTGGTGTTGACCACGGTGATTTTTCATGTGGAACTGCGCTACCGCCTGCCGCTTTACCCGGCTCTGCTGCCGTATGCGGGGTTGGCGCTGGCGGGGGTCAGGGTCGGCTATCGGCTATCGGCTATCGGCTATCGGCTATTGGCTATTTTCACGTTGGTTGCCTGTCTCGCCCTGATGCTGCTGCATATGAATTACCCGGCCCTGGCCTGGCGGCTGGGTTGGAAGCACTGGGATCTGGGGCGGGCTGAGGTGGCCCTGGGCCGGGGGGATGTGGCGACGGCGCGGCAGGCGGCGCTGGCGGCGCTGGCGTGGGACGATGGCTCGGCGCTGGCGCGGGTGGCGCTGGCCCGCGCTGATTTGCTGGCTGGTGACCAGGCCGCTGCTATGGCCCAGTTCAACGGCGCGGTTCGGGCGCTGCCTGCGCACCCCTACGCCCACCTGCTGCGCGGCGATCTGCTACGCCACCAGGGGCAGACTGAGGCGGCTCGTGGGGATCTGGCCTATGAGACTAGCTCGCGTGAGGATCTTCAGTCCTGGGCCTGGGCGCGTTTTACGAGTGATCCGCCCGCCCGGCTGGCGCTGGGTGATGGCCTTGATTTGGGGTTTATTCGGGGAATGCAGCCTGTGCGTGAGGGCGAGGTGGGCTTTCGCTGGACGACGGGGGACGCGGAGGTGCGCCTGACCGCCCCGCCCGGCGCGACGACCCTGCGCTTGGGGGCGGCTTCCGGGCGACCGGACGGAGCCGCTACGGAGGTGGGTATCTCGCTCGATGGACGCGATGCGGGAACTATCCTGATCAGCGCGGATGGCGGTGTGTACGTTCTGGCGCTGCCTGTCCGGCATCCCAATACGCATGAAATAGTTGTGGGGCTGCGTAGTCGGACATTTACCCCGCGTGATTACGATAGGGCCAGCCCCGACGGGAGAATCCTGGGGGTGAAGCTGGAAGTCGTTGAGATTTTGACGGACGTGGCATCTTGCGCGAAAGAAACGAATGTGCTATACTGTCAATAACTCCTGCTGCACGGCCACGCGACAGCGCAGTGGGTGTTTTAGATGATACAGGAGGTGAAGGTTATGACTTCCCCAACCCCGAGCGAGTGTAGCGTCACCCGCACCTACCGCGCCGCCGTCCGCCTTGGCGAGGACTTCATCACCCTTGAGGAGACGATTACGCTGCCGCTGGATGCCAGCGACGAGGAGGTGCAGCAGGCCATCGATCTTGGCTGGCGGATCTACACGGCTCAGCGCGAGGCCGTGGCTCAGCAGATCGCCACGGTGCGTGAGTCCCAGGGCTATGCAACGCCGATCACGGTGCGTGACCCGGACGCCCCGGCGAGCGAGAAGCAGCGCAATTATATCGGTGTGCTCCAGGAGGATCTGAGCTGGACGAACGAGCAACTGGCCAGCTATGCCGGGGATCACAGCGTCGATTTGGTGACGATGACCAAGGGCCAAGCGTCGGGTTTTATCGACAGCCTGAAGAAGGTTGCGGAGGAGCGCCCGCGCTACAGCGCCGACCAGAGTCGCGCCCGGGCCGTTGCCGAGCCGCCATCCGGCCCTTCCCAGCCCGCCAGCGAGAAGCAACTCCACGCCCTGGCCCACATTGCCCAGACCCGCGCTCTTGATCTGGATGCCGAGACGACCGAGCGATTCGGCGTGCCTAGCGGTGACCTGAGCGATGATCAGGCCCGCGTCCTGTTGAGCGAATGGCAGCCGCGCACGAAGCGGGCTTAGGCGTAAGGCCACATGAAGTACCTCCCAATATTTCGCATCTTCGGTGTTGGTCTGCTGACAACGCTGGTTTTACTGACGGCAGGGCGCTTTTTTGTGGCGGCAACCCAGAGTAAACCGACGATCACCATCATGACATTGGGCACACGTACGTGCGACGCGCTGAACCAACCTAAGCCTGCGATAACACAGAGCGAGCAGTTCGTGATCGAGGTGCGCGGATTGGCGACGAGTGAGCCGGTGGCGATCAACCTCACCTTTCCCGACGGTCGGGTGTTCAGCCCCACTGTGGCCCAAGTGGAAGGTCGTGGCGGGCTGGATGGGATTGTGGATACGCCCACTGACCCAGGTTTCTTTGGCCAGACGAACGCTGGTGGCACCTACGTCAACTTCTTCCAGACCACCAGCAAGTGGCCCCACGGCTGTTACAAGGTGACGGCCCAGGGCGTCACCAGCCAGATTCAGGCGTCCGAGTATCTGGTGGTGGAGGATGCGCCGATCCCTCAGCCGGAAGCTGGCCCGCTTACGCTTGAGGTGCAGAACCACGTCGATCAGCAAACGAGCGGCGAGCAGGGCGTTACCGTGGACATCGCTGGCCGTGCGTTCCTGGGCGGCGAGGTGATTACGCTCCAGATGATCCAGCCCAACGGCACGATTATCGATCTGCCCGCGCCGCCCGTCAGCCCGCTCGGCACCTTCCAGACGAGCGTTGATCTGAGCGATGATCATCAGGTGGGGGATCATACTTTTGTGGCGACGAACAGCACCCAGCATCGTGTGAGCGCGATCTTCACCCTGCATGCGAAGGTCGTGAGGACCAGCGGCCCTGTGGCGATCACGCTCACCAGCCCGGTTGCGGCTGCCCCGGTACAGGGGCAGTCGCTTCAACTCCAGGGGAAATTGTTCGATGCCGACGCGCAGGTAACCTGCCGGGTCGTCCAACCGAATGGGGCGATCCGCACGCTGCGCGTCGTGCAGGCCAATAGTCTCGGCGAGTTCACGGCGGATCTGCCCCTGGATCGCCAGTTGCCAACCGGGGACTACACGTTTCTGGCGAGCAGCAATACAGCGCTGTCTAGCCTGACGTTCCACCTCACGGCGGGTTCTCACGTGGTACCGGCCAATGCGGTGATTGTGTTGAATGGCAACAACTCCACGGGCCTCTTTCAAGGGACATCAGCGGACAGTACGCCGTCGCCCGTGGTAACGCCAACGATGGTGTCAACGGCGACAGCGACGGTTTCACCAGTAGCGACTACAGCGACGCCAACGCCCACAGAACCGCCGTCGCCCCCCACCAATACGCCGCCAGAGCATAATGTGATACCTCCCGCGCCCGCCACGCCAACAACCGAGGCCACGGACTCAGGCGTCAACGCCACGCCGCCGGTTCCAATCGGATCGCCTGCGCCGCCGACGCCGATGTTTTAATGGCAATACCAGCGAGGCGGCTGAGGGCTGAGGGCTGAGGGCTGAGGGCCGATGTTTTAATGGCAATACCAGCGAGGCCGCTGGCTACTGTGTGGAAACTAGATGATCCCTCCTCTCCCGCACATCTCACGTACCGCCATTGGCCCGATCCTGCTGGCCTCGCTGCTGATCCTGCTGGTCTGGCTGCGCGGCCCGTCGGCTCACTCGCACGTCGCTCCGACATCGGCGATTCAGGTTCTGGCCGCATCTGAACACGTGGTTACACCCGGCGCGGGTACGTCCACGCCCGCGCCCCTCTCGGGCGACTATACCCCCGGCGGCACCCTTGACATTGTCAGCGCCGATGGCCTCTTCCCGGCGGGCGAGCAAGACGCGCTCACCACCGAGATCTGGCAGGCTCTGACCTATGCAAGCCAGCGCTTTGGTAGCGGGCCGACCGGGCGGATCACCGTCAATCTGGGCATGGAGTTGGGCTGCGGCATCCACGGCATCGCCTACACGACCGAGCGCACCGTCCAGGTCTACACCTGCCCCGACCTGCCCCGGACACGGGCGGTGAACATCCTGGCCCACGAGTTTGTGCATCAGTTGGCCCAGGATCGCTACGGCGACCGGCACCTTCATGCCGACATGATCTTGCTGGAGGGGGTTGCTACCTGGGGGGCTGGCGACTACTGGCTCAGCGGCCAGCCCAGCTTTGCCGCCTTCGTGCGCCCGTGGGCGGTCGCAGGCAGCACTCTGCCCCTGGCCACCAGTTATGTCGGGCGCCCCGTGGGTGATATGAACACGCTCTACTACGAGTGGGGTAGCTTTGTTGAGTTTTTGATCAATGTCTATGGCCGTGATCGCTTTGATGTACTCTACATCACTGGACACTCCGACCCCGGCTCCGCCGACTACCAGGGAGTCTATGGCAAGTCGCTTGATCAGCTTGAGGCTGAGTGGAAAAACTGGGTGATCACTCAATAGGTGGGGGTTGGGGGATTTACAAAAAAGTGCCAGCTTCGCTGGCACTTTTTTGTAAAACAATGCAGGTTTTTAGGGCGGCAGTCCTACACCCAGCCCATTGATCTCCACTCGGCGTAGCTTGCACGCAGGCGCAGCCCGAGAGCTGGTGCAAACCGCTCGGCGGTGCCGGTCAGCGCATGCTCAACGCCCTGCCCGGCGACACGGGCCAGCGCGGCGGTGGCGGCGGATTGGCTGAAGCGCACGTAGTCCCCCATCCACTGGGTGATTCCTTTGACCCCGAGAACCTTCCATGCGGCCAGCAGGATGGCCGGGTTGTACCACAGCATGCCCAGCAGCATCGGGTGGTAATCTACCCAGCGCATACGATCCTGGAAGAAGCGGGTCGCCTTCGCCACGCCCATCTCGTGCAGCACGCGCATGAAGATGTTCTGGAGCCGGTTTACATCATCGGCCTTGCTCCACGGCTCCATAAAGCGGCTGAAGATCCAGTTGAGCGAGACATTGGATTGGAAGGCGTTGATCGGTGCCAGTTGCTGCGGGTCGAGGAGGTTATGGCGCAGGGCGTAGTCGAGCAGGCCGGTGGTACGGCGCAGGTTGCGCACGTGTGAGCCGAATCCGCAGAAGGTGAGCGGGCTCTGCTGGGCGGCGGAGTCGCCTACGGGCAGGACGCCGCGCAGCAGGGGGGCTTCCACCGGCCGCAGGCTGTGGCGAGCCGGGATGTAGCCGTAGACCGGCTTGACGTGGTGGAAATCCGGCCCTGGCCGTTTGTAGGTTGGCAGCAGGGTGAAGTACTGCTCAAACAGGTCGAGCATCGAGTATTCCCGCGTGCTGTTGCGATGGATGGCCGAGTAGTAGAAGAGATAGACCGTCAGTTCATCATCGCGACCAGGGAATCCCTCCCACATCATCTGTTCGCCGCTCTGCGAGTCGGCAATGCTCACCAGGATGTCGCCGAGGGTCGGGTCGTACTCCTGAGGGCCGTCGCCCTGGGCGAAGCCACGGGCCACCGTGCCGACGGTGGGGCAGACCCCGGCGAAGGGCCGACCGGCGTGGCGCAGCAGGGCCAGAGGCGAGGTGCTGCCCATGCCATCCAGCAATAGCCGGGCGTGGTAGTGCTCTGCGACACCATCGAGATCGAGTAGCTCAACCTCGACGCCCTGGGCGCTATCGGTGTGGGCGCGCACGGCGCGGAAGATCCGCCCATTGAGGATGGTGCCGCCCGCCTGCTCCAGCTTGCGCCGCATCAGGCGCAGCAGCGCCCCCGCGTCCAGGGCCACGTTCAGCACCTCTGGTAGCCAGAGGTCGGTGGAGGGCACATCGCTGTTTGACCAACTGTGGAAGCGCACCAGCCCGTCACGGTACTCGCGCATCACCACCGCGTCCAGTTCCTCCCAACTCACCACGCCCGTCTCGACCAAGAGCGCCAGTTCCGTCCGGCTGATATTCCACTCGCGGTGCGCGTAGCCCACCTCGCTGCGGTCGAAGACCATCACCCGGCGTCCGTAGCACACCGCCATCACCGCCGCGTGGAGCAGGCCGAGCCCACCACCCGCGTAGATCAGGTCGAAGTGCGCCGTCTTCGGGATGCTCGATCCTTCGCCAAACGCCACCCTACCCAGATCAGTGGGCTGCGCACCACCTGCGACAACCTGATGGATCTGCGGATCGTAGGCGTCGCGCATAATCTGACCCCAGCCGGTTTCCAGCCGAGAGACTCGCTCCAGATGGTCAATCGCGCCCATAGCCAGGAAGTGCCTGACGGTCTGCGGGTAGCGCTCCCGCAGCTTCGCGATCAGCGCGGCCTGCGTCGGAGTGGTGTTGCTGGCGAACAGGAGCAGCCCGTCGTCCTCGTCCTCGTCCTCGTCCTCAACGGCACCGGTGACGGAGATCGCCAAGGTCGGCACACTCGCCGGCATATGTTGTCTGCGCAACTCGGTAGCTAAGGTTGCCCGGTACGCCTCCACCCGCTCGCGTATGGCGCGGGTGATCTGCCACTGCCGCCAGGGCCAGGCGATGCCGGGGGTATCGATCACGATGCTCAGATCGAGATTCGTAGCGATGACCGCGTCGTACAGGGTGATCGTCATCCTGGCCCGTGGGCCATGACCGGTGATCGGTGCCGCCTCCCAGCGCAGCACACCCTCGGCGTTGTCGATCCGCACGTCCACGCGGTAGAGATCCGCGCCGTATCGCCAAAACGTGCCAGAAGCCTCCCAGCCGCCCGGCACATCGGGCCACAGCGTCGGGTCGCTCAGCAGATCCTCCACCTGCGCACGGGGCGCGGGTAGCTCAAGGTAGGTTCGGTAATGTATCTTCATGCTCACAGCCCGGTAATGCCGCTGCCGCCCTTGCCAGCCCGACGGATGCGTTCGATACGACCCCATCCCGGCTTCGTGGGCGTGCGGCCAGGCACAAGTCCCTGAGCGACAAGCTTTGCAGTGTCATGCCAACTCGCGTCCTGCTCGGGCGTGTCAGCATGGACGGCGGCATCATGGGGCGTCATACTCACAATCGCCGCAATCGCGGCGGCAACCTCGTCAGCGGTTGGGTCGGCGATACCGGGCGCGGCGGTAATCTGGATCTGCGGTCGTGTGTTCATAGAAGTGTTATGCTCGTAACAGTCGGCTTAGCATCGTCTCCTGGGCGCACAGTTCCAGGGCGGCGTCAAGCGGGGCGATAGCCATGTCGGGGCCATAGCGACGGCGTATGGCCAGACTGATCAGATGATCGGTGAACTGCGGGTTCTTCGGCAGCAGTGATCCGTGCAGGTAGCAGCCGATGGTGTTGCGGTAGATCGCGCCGCCCCACCCGTCCTCACCATTGTCACCGTGGCCCACGAGGACGCGCCCGAGGCTGCGTACCCCCGGCCCGTGGTAGGTGCGCCCGCTGTGATTCTCAAATCCCACTAGGCGCACCGTCGTTGGTTGGTGGTCATCGGTCGTCGCAAGATCGGTTTCTACCACACTGTTGCCGATCAATCGCGTGCGACCACCGACGGTGTGGACATCGAGGGCACCCAGGCCGGGCAGGCGCTCGCCCGTGGAGGTCAGGAAATAGTGGCCGAGCAACTGGTAGCCGCCACAGATCGCCAGCAGCACCAGCCCGTCGTCAATCGCGGCACGTAGCCCTGGCCCCTGGCGCTCCAGCAGGTCGCGGGCGATCAGCGCCTGCCCGCTGTCCTGCCCGCCGCCGAAGAAGGCCAGGTCGAAGCCAGACCACTCCACCTCGTCGCCCGGTTCCACCGCCGTCACGTTCAGTTCAATCCCGCGCCAGCGGCAGCGCTGGCGCAGGGCGATCACGTTGCCGCGATCTCCATACACATTCATGGAGGCAGGGTAGAGGTGGGCGAGTTTCACGTGAAAAGTTTCTGGCATGCGTTTTGTAGGCCGACCTTGCCCCTTGGTAGGCTACGCTCGGACGCTATAGTCGCCTACGGCCACCCAGTGATACGTCGTCAGTTCCCTCAGACCCATCGGCCCACGGGCGTGCAGTTTCTGCGTGCTGACGGCGACCTCGGCCCCCAGGCCGAACTGCGCCCCATCATTGAATCGGGTGCTGGCGTTCACAAAGACCGCCGCGCTGTCCACCTCGCGCACAAATCGCTCGGCGGCCGCTGCGTCCTCGGTGAGAATGGCATCGCTGTGGGTGCCATAGTCCGCGATGTGGTCGAGCGCCTGGTCAAGCCCGTCCACCACACGCACCGATAGGATCAGGGCCATAAACTCCGTGCCGAAGTCCTCCGGCCCAGCCAGCACAACCCGCCAGTCAGCAGCCCCCGGCGCATCGGCCAGAATGCCTAGGGACTCCGCGTCGCAGCGCAGTTCCACCCCGGACGCACACAGCGACGTGGCTACCATCGGCAGCAGGGTCGGGGCGACCTCGCGTTGCACCAGCAGAGTGTCGAGGGCGTTACAAACGCTTGGTCGCTGCACCTTGGCATTATGGATCAGCGGCACCGCCTTGGCCAGGTTGGCCGTGGCGTCAGCGTAGATATGGCAGACCCCCATGCCCCCGGTGATCACCGGGACGGTCGCGTTCTCTAGGCAGAAGCGATGCAGTCCGGCACCGCCGCGTGGGATGATCATATCAACATAGCGATCCAGTTGCAGCAGCCCGCGTACCAAGTCGCGGTCAGGATCAGTGATGCTCTGCACGGCGGTGGCGGGCAGCCCCCGCGACTGGAGGGCTGCACTGATGGCGGACGTGATCGCGGCCACGCTACGGGCGATGTCGCTACCGCCGCGCAGGATGGCGGCGTTCCCCGTCTTCAGACAGAGGGCCGCAATATCCACCGTAACATTGGGCCGGGCCTCGTAGATCACGCAGATGACACCGATAGGCGTGCGCCGCTTATGCAGACGCAGACCGTTCGGCAGTTCAGCCGCGTCGAACACCTCGCCCACCGGGTCAGGCAGGTTGGCGACGTTGCGCGTGTCAGCGGCGATCACCGCCAGTCGCGCCGGGGTCAACAACATACGGTCGATCAGGGCGGGGCTGGTGCCGACCGTGCGTGCGGCGGCTACATCCTCGGCATTCGCGGCCAAGATCTCGTCCTGGTGCGCGGCCAGCGCATCGGCAATCGCCAGGAGGGCAGCGTCCTTCTCGGCGCGGCTCAGGCGGGTCAGATGTCGCGCCGCCACCTTGGCCTGTTGGCCAATGTAGTTTAGATCCGTGTTCATAGAATGAGTTGCCTTTAGGCGCGGAACCCCAGGAGCGTTAGCTCTAGGAGGAGCTTGGGCTCCTGACGTTGGTTCCTCAGTGTTGATCTGCCTCTA
>Ga0194060_10002757_pt1 | contig 12504 bp, 11 predicted proteins | sample SepL225m_MetaG_FD_163427 | JGI IMG/M metagenome (GOLD analysis project Ga0194060, IMG submission 163427) | Anoxic zone freshwater microbial communities from boreal shield lake in IISD Experimental Lakes Area, Ontario, Canada - Sep2016-L222-5m | ecosystem: Environmental > Aquatic > Freshwater >... | reverse complement strand
GGGAAATGATACGGGAGAAGTTGGGGGTGGGGGTGGAGTTTTTGAAGGTTTCGAATATTTTGTAAATGGTTTTTTGTTATTATTGCTAAAAAAGTGCTCAAAAAACTGTACATCCACAGTCGCTAATACTTACTTTGGTTTGTAAAATTATCCTCTTTAAGTAAGAGGATATTTTTATGAGGGTAGGTTCATCTGGTGGTTATAAAGTATTCCAACGGTTTGCTAATGAAGCTGCTAGAGGTATAACTGTTGAAGATAAAAAAGAACAGCGACATCTTAGAAGAAATCTTCGGGAGTATGCTAAACTAACACACTTATTAAGAAGCTTTGAAAATAATCCCAAAGTCCCCAATGGCGAACAGAAAGCAAACCTTATTTTAGGCTACTTGCGTGATAATGGCGTTAATGCTGAAGTTATCAAAGTAGTGAACCCTGAATATAAGAAAGAAAAAGACCCAGAGACACTTCAATATCTTTACAACGTCGTAATTAGAATTGGTAACCAAAACTCTCCAGAAAGACGCGCGAAAGGAACAAGAATTCTAACTGTAGTGCATCACGACACTGTAAGAAGAGATAACATCGATACCCAGCAATACACTCTCAAAGAAACAGATGGCGTTAAAGCTGTGCATGCGGCATGGATACAGGATGATAGCGCACAAGCCGCTGCTGCCATTTTGGATGCAATAGAAGCTCAAAAAGAGTGGAAAAAGAATGGGAAAAGTAGGAATGGAGAATTGGTTTACGTCATAACAGATAGAGAAGAACGTTACTGTTTGGGAATGCGGGGACTTTTGGAATACTGGGATTCCATAGGAGAGTTGGGAAAGTTTGATGCTGTTATCGACGGGGAATCCAACAAACAAGATGTAGCAACAGGTCATAGAGGAAGACACCTCATGACGTTCCAAATGCCTAACACACCTTCAGTTGCTGCAACATATCGACAGTTTTATACGATGCTGCAACATTCTCAAAGAAAAATTTGGAATGACTCACCGGAAGCGCAAGTGGGTCCCACTACTGTTGCTCCACTCTATGGAACATTCTCTAGAGATTCTAGTAGTCACATGGTTGTTGACTGCAGGACTAACACTACCTTCGATGGAAAAAAAACTCTTAAAATTTTGCAAGATTCCCTTACTACCAACAATAGGATAGAGCACAATTTACTTACTGAAGCTGATCTTGCAGCACTAATCATTGACCCTGAAAATAAAACAATTACTGTACGTGCAACTCGCCAACATCCTGCAAGCTTTAATCCGACTAGTGATGCCAGTGTACTCCCCGTTATTGATCGCCTTTTTTCATTACTCACTTCTGAAGAAGCACAACAAATTAATAGGCTAACAATAGGGTCTCCAAGCAGCAATTCCAACTCAACACCCGAAACAGCTTCCATTTCCTTTTCATCCTTGCCCCAAACTCTATCTATTGATGCTCTTCTATCTAGAATAACAAATAAAACCCAACTTGCCTCAAGCTTAGATAGTATAGGAATTGGATCAGAACTGGTTCAAAATGCACTCGGAGGTATCACAATTGAAACTGATCCTCTTTCTGCACGAGAAGCAATCCACACACAAGAAAATCATTGGCTACCAACAGTTGCAGTTCAACATCTCAACGAGAGAGTGAATGCAGTGTTAGGAGGACTAAATGAATCTAGAAAAAACTTTGCCCAATTCATGGGTGATGCGGGAAGGCTGGCTATATATCCAGATATTTGGCGAAAAATTGGTGAAGCAGCTGTGATATTTATTGGGGTTGGTGATCCCAAATGGCTTCATGGTGATGAAAGACTCACACAACAAGATTTGATTTTTGGTAGTATAATGTATCGCGGATTGCCGCTAAAACTTTGGCAAGAAGCAAATAAACACTTAGAACCTACTCAGTCGTCTTAATAACTGAAGCTTTTTCCTCTTCTTTCGGTTTCGCAATCTGATAAATCTTCACCTTCTCATTCTCATACACCAACTCCCCAATCGCATCGAATTTCGCAAAATCTCCCTGTGGGTAGGCTTTTCGTTCGAGGTCGCCGACGATGACGTAACGAACCTCAAGTTGTTGTAGGATTTGCTTTATCTGATCTTTGTCTTGGGATTGGTAAATCTGATCAATCGTGGATGCGCGTTGTCCGATTTCTGGAGCACTGTTGCGCCAGAGGTTTTCGTGGGAAGAGTACCAACCGAGAACGGCAGGTAAACCCGTGAGAGCGGAAATACGGGCAGCTTCTGAGTAAGAACTGCGACCTTCGGAATCTTTGATGGATTCTACAATGTAGGGTGCACCAGTAATTTTCTTATTGATCCATTCTGCGGCGTCCCAGTCTGCTCGTTGAGCATCGCTTTCTGAAAGTTGCATAAACTTGATGCCATCAAGACCACGAATGGGTGCAGGAAAATCACGGAAACGTGCCTGTGTGGCAACTATTGGGTAGGAAAGACTGCCGAGAAAGAGAAGTCCAAACACGACGGCAAAAACGTACTTTCCTGTTTGGGAAGTTTTTACTTTTTCCCAGATATACCATGCAAAAACAGCAGCACCAATACCAAGCAAAATCCAGCCTTGGTAGTAGAATTTAAAGACTGTGTTCATACGCTCACTTGGGGGAGTGAAAAAGTCGTTAATGTAGATCATTTCACTGGCGAGAACCAGTGCAATGCCGGTTAAAGCCATAGCCAGAGTAAAGCCTTTTTCACGCGATGTTGCAGATTTAATCAACACCAAGATGATCAACACTAGCATGAAGGTAAGCTTTACTACAACAAATGACCAATAAACCGCACCAAATAAAGCAGGGGTGAGAAGGAGAAAAAAGAAATCGGTTGCTACAAGATCAAGTATTAGTGTGGAAGAAAGTTTAATGCCTTTTTCTTCCTGGTCTTTCTTGCTTACTTTAACAAGCATGGCTATCAGTGCGATACCAAGCAGGACGTAAAAGAATCCCCAGACGGTAACCATTTCGGAAAGTAATGTGCGACGTCCGATATCGGCTACGTTGAAAATAAATTGGATGATAAACTTCGTATCACCAATTGGTTTGATGGGTTCAAAACTGGCGTAGAACGGTAAATAAAGCACCAAACTTGCAAGAGCGATCGGAGCAATACTTACGAGCCACGAAATCATCGATTCCATTTTATCTTCAAATGATTTCCAGCTGGCGAAGAGGATGCTGAGGGCAATGAGGAAACCAAATACGGGAAGATCCCAGAGATTTGTTGGTCCAAGAGAGCCAAGGATGATACCGGAAAGAATCAAAACAATAACGCCTTCTAACAGGTATGTTGCTGAAAGTTCTGCATTTTCTTTGACAGAAAATGAAAAGTTTCGAGTGAAGAAAGCACTGAGTTTGGTTGAAAAATCGTTGCCGGAAACTTTGAGTTTGGTGGCAGATTTCGTTATCCAACTCAGTGCGACGGCAATGGTCAGTGTTACGGGAATCAGACCTATAACATGGGCATGCATATCACCAAGGATGAAGCTGAAGTAGGGAAATTCGTTGATGGTGATGTAGCCATCTTTCAGAAAACCGCGACCAACAACACGGGAAGCGTTCCAGCCAATGCCTTGCCACCATCCTGCAGCAAGTGTTTCTTTGAAGTTTTTGAGTAACTGAATTACGGTGTCAAAGTTCCCACAGACAAGGACAAATATCGATGCAGCAATGCCAACAATGATCGGTGCTTTGTATTCTTTCAAAAAAGCGAGTGGAGAAAACTTATCTTCTGTAGACTGATTAATTTCCTTTTTGGAAAATAGAGTAATGATGTTGAACCCGATGCCAAAGATGTTGACAAATGCCAGTGCAAAAACGAGCGCAAGACCAAGGTTGTACATCACTTTCATCGGTATGCCGGAAACCACAGCAATGAGCGCCACAAGGTAATGACCAAAATAATAGTAGTTGATAGAACCACCGGCGAACCACGGGTCGTTTGGCGGGAAAAATGAGGAACGTCCGATGGCATTCATGAATGCAAAATCCATAGGCTTTTCAGTGGCGTAGATTGAAGGATTCATGGCGCGGAGAGCGGCAAATGCAAGAAGAACCACAACAAACAGGATCTCAATGAGGGCAGCATAGGTAAGCCATGATTTCCAGTTGATGGTTTCAGGGAAGAGATTTTTTTGACTTCTGGCAAACCAGCCCCAAGCGAGCACGGAAAGAAAAAAGACGGAGAAAACGATGGTGCCCCAAACAAAGGGAAAGAGATGCAGGCTGGCGAGTAACCAGACAATAAATCCGACTACAACCAGTCCAAGCGCTTTACTGAAAGCATAGCCTTTATCGGGTAATCGTGAGAAAAGTGTAAGACTAAATGGTAGCGTTGCGAAGCTAAAAAGCTGCACTATAAACCAAAGCATTAGTACGTAGACCATGGGAACCCAGACTCCTATTTGTTTTGTGTCATAACAGTAGTATAGCGAAAGTGTATCCTTGCGGGTAGATACTCTGTGTCTTTACTCTCCTCCCCTCACTACGTTACGATGATTAGGCAAAAAACCTTTTAAAAAGAGAACTAGGGAGAATATCAATGGCAACAATCAAAAATGGAAATCAGCAACAAACAGTTCCCGACGGCGGCAAGATTGATACAGCATGCGAAGAGCTTGGTGTACCTTTTGGCTGCCACGACGGCATGTGCATGTCTTGTAGAATTGAAATCACCGAGGGAGCAGAAAATCTCAGCGAGCTTAGTGAACAGGAAAACGCACTTGGAATGGATCGCAACAATCGCCTTGCTTGCCAGTGTAAGATCAAGACCGGCAATGTAGTCTTCAAATACTAGAAAATAGTAAACTGTAAATTCTATACTTTAACCAATGTTCAAAACCAAACTACTAGGAGCAGAATAATGCTTTCACCTACCCTTACCGAGGCGTTTACAAAACAAATGAATGTTGAGTTTGCATCGGCGTATCTTTACCTCTCAATGGCTTCATACTTTGAAGCTAGTAATCTCAAGGGGTTTTCCCGATGGATGCAGGTTCAGTCGAAAGAAGAGCTTGAACATGCGATGAAAATATACCACTATCTTGGCGAACGGGGAGCAACGCAGAGACTGCTCACCCTTTCTGAGCCAAAAGCTTCGTGGGATTCTCCATTGACTGTGTTTGTAGATGCTTACAAAAACGAAACAACAAACACAGCAAATCTGAATGCCTTAACAGACTTGGCAATTCAGGAAAAAGATCACGCGGCAACGGTTTTCCTTCATTGGTTTGTGAACGAACAAGTGGAAGAGGAAGCGGTAACTAGCGAGATCGTTGAAAAACTTAAAATGGTGCAGAATGCTCCGGCTGGTCTGTATATTATCGATAGAGAACTTGCTGCGAGACAATAACTGAGAAGATTGAGGGTAATGAGTGATTCTTTGACAGTCCAGTCAGAGAATCCTACACTAGAGAGGTCTTTCTAGCAGCAACGTTATGCTTATTCTTTTGGCTTTCTGTTCACTTTTGTTTTTGCTTTATGCATTGATTCCGTATTTTTTTATCGGAAGCTTTGCAGGCACTTTGCTGTTGTTTGTGTTTCTTGGCTATCGTTATTGGTCATTAAAGCTCAAAACTCCACAGTCTTGGCTTATACTCTTTCCTCCTGTATTGTTCCTTTCCAGTTATTATCTCTTTTACTGGGCTTTGCGAGCGATATTTACTGTACCCGTGTACATTCCTTATTTCGCTTCAATGGTTTTCTTTGGTCTCGGTTGGATGCTTTTCTTTAGTCTTCGTGATTTACGAGGCTACACTGCCTTGCCTCATCATAATAACCGCGTGATTCTCAATAGTATTACTTTGATCACGGGTTATGGTTTTTTTGTTTTCCTGTATCTCTTCCAGGCTGAGATGTGGATGAAGCTTCTTCTGACCTTCTTTATTATGTTTTTGCTTTTTTTCCAGGCAGTTCTTTGGTGGAGTCGAAAGGATGAACGGCTTTCAATATTCCTTTCTCTCTTTGGTGCTTTTGTCCTTACCGAACTTTTCTGGATTATTGGTTTTCTTCCTCAAGACTATTTCATTATCGCCTTGTTATTGCTTTGTTTGCAGCACATGTTGATGGGTATTATTCAGAGCTACTGTAAAGAAGGTCTTTCTCAAAATCTCCTTATGGAATACATTGCGATCCCGATTATTCTGATTGTCGTTATCCTTCTTACAAGCAGATGGATTCCTATAACTCCGCTATAGGCAAACTGTCACGATTCTTTGTAGCTTAATTATTTTGAAAACGATAGAGCTTATCAGAACGCTTGATTTATTCTATGAACCAAACTGCTTCCATTTCTAGAAAACATACCAGTCGTAAAGGCTGCTTTTTGTTGTTTGGCAAGGCTTTGTTCAGCATATTTTTTGGAGCAATTGGAGCAGGAGTACTCATTTCGGCATGGTTAACTGTTCCTCAGTTTTCTGCGGCATCACGGAGTGGTTCTCCTTTTTCATTTTTCTGTGCACCTTCAACGTTTCCAACTGCAATCCAGCAGCAAGTGACGATTGAGGAAGACTCGGCTGTTATTGATACTGTAAAAAAGGCGGCTCCAGGAGTGCTGAGTATTGTAGCGAAACAGGTTAAAACCGATACTCAAGGAAAACCACTTTACAATTTAAGAAAAGGTATTGGAACAGGCTTTGTCATTGATAAAAATGGCATTATTCTGACAAATCGTCACGTTGTAAGTGACAAGGCAAAAATTACTTACATTGTTGTGACAAATGATAATAAAGAATTTGAAATCAAACCCGACCAGATTCACGAAGATTACATCAATGACCTAGCACTTATTACGATTCCATCTTTGAGTTTAGCAAATTTAGAACTTGGAGATTCAACGTCTCTTCAACTTGGTCAGCGAGTTATAGCGATTGGTAATGCGTTAGGCGAGTATCAGAATACGGTGACGGTTGGTGTTATTAGTGGTATTGGTCGTGAACTTGAGGTTGGGGATGGTTTTTTCTCACCACGAGAATCATACGAGCAGATCATTCAGACTGATGCGACTATCAATCCTGGAAATAGTGGTGGCCCTCTGCTTAATTCTAGAGGACAGGTTATCGGCATCAATACAGCAAAATCCAATGAAGGCGAAAGTATTGGCTTTGCTATTCCAATTAATTCTGTGAAAGAACTTCTGGAAAATTTCAAAGCCAATAATGGAAAGATAATTCGTCCATACTTCGGAACATCTACAACGCAAATTACTAAGGAAATCGCATTAGTAAATGATCTGCCTACTGCTGAAGGAGCTTTTGTGGAAAAAGTAGCAGCGAACAGTCCTGCGGCTACTGCTGGTATTGCTGAAGGTGATATTATAGTAAAGGTGAATAACCTGAACGTAACCATAAAAAATAGTCTTGCCCGACTGATCATCACCCTCCATGTTGGTGATACAGCGACAATTACTTTGCTACGAGGCAAAGAAGAGCTTACAAAAGAGGTGGTGTTGACTGCACCAACCGAAGGAGCAATAGAATGACGATTAAGAAAGCACTTATACTTGCAGCAGGTCTTGGAACTCGGCTTCGTCCTGTTACCGAAACGCTGCCAAAATCAATGGTGCCAATTATCAACCGACCAATTATCGAGTACATTGTTGAACTTTGTGCGAGATCGGGGATTGAAGAGGCCGTGATAAATCTGCATTATTTTCCAGACTGTATTAAAGACTATTTTGGACATGAATATAATGGCATGAAAATACAGTACTCCTTTGAAGAGGAATTACTGGAAAATGCCGGAGCGTTGGCAAATGTAGAGGACTTCTTTTCAGGAGAAGAGAATCTATTGGTTATTGCTAGTGATAACATTGCAGACTTTGATCTTCAGGCTATGGCGAAATTTCATGAGGAAAGAAAAGCGCTGGTCACGATTGCGACCACAACAGCAGATGACCCGAGCAAATATGGTGTGGTCGAAACTGCGGATGATGGAAAAATTTTACAATTTCAAGAAAAACCTTCTAAAGAAGATGCTTGCAGCGATCAAGTTGCATCTTGTTGTTATATACTTTCTTCAGAGATTTTTTCTTACCTTCCAAAGGGACAAAAATCCCATTTTGGTAAGGAAATCTTTCCTGTTTTACTACTAGAAAATAAACCTATCTATGCATTTCGCCATGCTGGTTACTGGAATGACGTTGGTAATCCGACAAACTACCGACAATCTGTGCACGATCTGATGGATGCAAAAATGGTTCATCCCCTCGCACCTGTTCGACAAGTGGATTTTGTTTGCGATCCTGAGAGCTCAATTTCTACAACAACACTTGGAAAACACACGACCATTGGACCACACTGCACTGTAACAAACTCGCATATCACCGAATCTCTACTTTTCTCTACCAGTTCAATAGCTAGTTCTCATTTGAATAACTGCATTATTTCAAAAGGCTGTACAATTACGAATTGTACGTTGACAAATGTGGTATTGGGAGAGGATTGTCACTTGGATGGGGTGACGCTGGAGACTGTTGCTCTTTGGCCAAAAGGAACAACAAAAAAAGTACTTTCCTAAAAAAGCTGTTTTCAGTGATTATAAAAGTATGTTTTTTGCTTGGTAGAATGGATTAATGATACCTTATATCATTATTGCTAGCTCAGTTGTTCGGTTGCTTTTTTTTCCTTATACAAAGACAATAGAACAAGAGTTTTTTTTATTTTCAAGCCAAATTTTTCACTACCTAACCACGCTATTTGCACCTCTATGCTTAGAACAAAAAACAAACCTCAGCTTTCAGCCAGTGTTTCAGTCGTAAAAAGAGCTATTCTTTTCGCTCTCTTGGCGACTTTCACACTGACAGGCTGCACGGTAAAAAAATGCAATACTACACCTGTTGCAACACCGACTCCTGTACCTTCAATCTATGATCAATGCGCTGCGAAAAAGTGCAATATTACAGTTTGGTATCCCTTTGGAGATACTAATACCGATGCAATTTACCAATCTCTTGCCAAGCAATACTCCCAGCAGGATAAACATCAAAACATTACGGTCACCACTATAAACAAACAAACGTTTGGTCAGTATTCTTCACAAATTCTTGAGAAACGAGGTTCAAGCGAGGCACCAGACATTTATCTGATACGAAGCGATGGTTTTAACAAGTACGAAAAAGAACGAGCACTACCCCTTTCTAGTCAGCCTGAACCAGCAAATTCGACAAAAAAATCTGCTCTAGATCCTAATGTTCAGCAGTATATTGAAGCATTTCCGCCAGGGTTTAAATACGATCTTGTCGAACAGGCAGCACAAACTACCCCGACAGCACAAGATTCAACTAAAAAAGATATGAAGCTGTATGGAGCACCTCTTTTTTATCAAGGAATGGCTTTATTTATTAATAAAAAAATATTTACAGCTTATAATCTTGCAAACCAAGACTCTCCAATAACTATCCCTACCCGAGATACAGTGCTTTCTTGGAGCGAATTTGGCACCTTAGCAATCAAATTAACACAGACTAAAGACGGATGGCTCAAAGCTCCTATCCCGGGCGCTAGCGAGGTAAAATTAAATATTACACCAGGAAGCATTTTTCGATTTGGAACAGCTTTGGGGACTAGCAAAAACATTCCATACGCAGTAGATATTCTTACGCTGTACATGCAACAATCTGGGATCCCTATTGTGTCGGCTGATAGGACTAAAGCTGCTTTTGATGATGATACGACACTGGACTCAAGTGCGGCAATTTTGAATAGCTTTGTTGGTTACTCAAAACTTTGGGATACAAGTTATGAATCTTCTCTCAAGGCTTTTAAAGATGGTAAGGTCGCAATGATATTTGCTAGAAGTTATAACGTGAAAGAGGTACTTGCTATTCCTGAGCTTGATGTTGACTTCATTCCTATTCCTCAGGTTTCAAAAAAGAAAGAAGAATGGATTACTGACAATTATTATTGGTCATTAACCGTTAATAGTGACACAAAGTACGGAGATATAGCCTGGGATTTTATTAAATTTATTACTGCAAAAGACAATTTGAAGAAATTTTCACTTACGTTTCAGCAGCCAACGACAAGACTCGACCTATTGCAGGAACTACAGCAGGATAAAGAATATGACCGACTTTTTGGTGTTTTTAACCTTCAATTGCCCTACGCAAAAGGCTATTTCAAAGGTAAGCAAGAGCCAAGCGACAAAGTTTTTAGCGATGCAATTGAGTCAGCAAATACAGGCAAAGATAGTGGCGATGGAACATTACAGATTTCTCGTCAAGCTGTTAACCAAGCTGGTGAAGCGTTTACAAGAGTTTTACAAGATAATCCATACAATTAAAAATAAATATTACGTTACGTTGCGGTCGCTTTAATTTCTCAGATTGCGAGTGTACAATGACAACTAAGGAGAAGGTTCTATGGACGTTTCAGCTGCTCAGTCACTGTTTATTGCCTCGATTGTATTGTTTGCGTTTACTTTGATTTTGCTTTTGGCAATTATCGCCCCAATTCTTTTTCAGGTGTTTCTTATTCTCAAGCGATTTAACTCACTTTTGCAAAAGTTTGAACAAGCCTCTGAAGCTACTATAAAAAAAGCTGAGGAAGCGCTAAGTTTTGTAGTAAATCAGCAGTTTGCCAAAGCGGTTATACGTTTTTTTTCTGCTCGTCGAAAACAATCTAAACAGCAATCTCAAGGAGAGTAACTATGACTCATAAAAAAGGTTTTGGCCCTGGGCTTATTTTTGGTGCACTTTTAGGCGGTGTTCTTGGTATCCTCTACGCTCCAAAAGCTGGAAAAGAAATTCGTAAAGACTTGAAAGTGAAGGGGAAGCAACTGGCTGATGAGCTTGAACAAAATTGGGAAGAACGTCAACAAGTGATCTCTGACAACTACGAAGATGTGCAGAAGTTGGTAAAAGAAGGCAAGGAAAAGGTATCTCAAGAAATACTCAAGGGTAAGGAAGTTATTAGTTCTAGCATTAAGCAGAGTAAAAAAACTGCTAAAGAGATAAAAGATAAAGCGACAACAACAGCAACATCAATAAAAGAAAAAGCAGTTAAAACTAAGAAAGAGATTGAAGATAGACTTGCTAGAAATGCTGGAGCTGATGTATAAAATTTCCTTTTCTAGCTTTTATTACTACAATCACCTCAACAATCACTAGACTTTAAGCAGCAAAAATCAATTTGTTTCGTTTTTTCCACACTAAGCCTTACCCGTTCTCCATTCTCATCTAATAACTGCCTTGAATGTCTATTTTTAGCGATATTTACCAATAATTCTGGGTAAATCTGACACTAACTTTTCCATCGATTCACCGAGTGCAATAATCCCATTTGGTTACTAATATCTATAACTAGCTGAGCGTGAAGAACTATTATTATTCTCCAGTTCTGATGTTCCTGCCTCCTGCCGAAATTACGACATATTAAAAAAGACTTAAAGATGCCGTATCATGGCTTCTTTAAGTCTTTTTTTACTACAGAAGGAAGTGTAAAAACTATGGAGCAGGTATTGCAATAGGTCCCTGTACAGTGGAAATAATTTGAGGACAAACATTATCACCAAAGTATACAGCGCGGAAATAATAGCTGGTTAAAGGGTATCCAACTGAGAAATTGTAAGGGTTGTTATATGTACCATCAGCGGCAGTTGTAAATGAAGAAAGAGTATAGAAAACATCACTTCCGTCAGTATTGTATTGAATTGAAAGAGCTCGCCTCAGTGGTGTAGGCGTAGGAATTGGCGCCGCTGAGCCATTTACCGTAATATTTCCAGTAAAAGCTCCTGAGTATCCTACAAATACAGGACTTTGAAGAGTTACTGATGATGGACATCCTGCTGGAACTACTGGGATTGTTGTCGCCGTCATAGTAAGGGTAATCGTTGCAGTCGCTGTAATAGTTGCTGTATTAGAAGCTGTGCTTGTAGCTGTGTTTGTAGAAGTAGTAGTCGCTGTGTTTGTAGAAGTAGCTGTGTTTGTTATTGTCATAGTATTTGTTGGCGTCGCGGTATTTGTTGGTGTAGAGGTACTTGTCGCAGTATTCGTTGGGGTACGAGTTAGCGTAGCTGTGGCTGTATTTGTTAGCGTTACAGTGTTTGTAAAGGTGCGTGTATTCGTTGGCGTCGCTGTATTTGTACGAGTTAAAGTATTTGTTGGGGTTGCAGTATTCGTACGAGTAAACGTGCTTGTAGCAGTATTCGTTGGAGTACGAGTCAATGTTGCCGTTGCCGTGTTTGTCAGTGTGCGTGTATTCGTTGGCGTCGCTGTATTTGTACGGGTTAAAGTATTTGTTGGGGTTGCAGTATTCGTACGAGTAAACGTGCTTGTAGCAGTATTCGTTGGAGTACGAGTCAATGTTGCCGTTGCCGTGTTTGTCAGTGTGCGTGTATTCGTTGGCGTCACTGTATTTGTACGGGTTAAAGTATTTGTTGGGGTTGCAGTATTGGTGCGGGTTGCGGTATTTGTCGCCGTATTCGTGGCTGTGCGTGTAAATGTCTGAGTGGCGGTATTAGTCAGAGTAAGTGTGTTTGTTGGCGTTGCAGTATTTGTT
>Ga0194060_10002754_pt1 | contig 12509 bp, 12 predicted proteins | sample SepL225m_MetaG_FD_163427 | JGI IMG/M metagenome (GOLD analysis project Ga0194060, IMG submission 163427) | Anoxic zone freshwater microbial communities from boreal shield lake in IISD Experimental Lakes Area, Ontario, Canada - Sep2016-L222-5m | ecosystem: Environmental > Aquatic > Freshwater >... | reverse complement strand
ACCAGTTCAGAAGTTAGTAGTTGCACCTGTAGTAATATTTGTAGTTGTAATTGTTGCATTAGTCAATGAGCTAATATAACCACCAGATATCACCGCATTACCAGTACTTAAGTTAGTAGCAACTGCGGTTGTAAAGTTAGCAGCACCGCTAAATTGAGTAGCACTTAGTATTCCGGTACTTGGATTAATATTAAATGAACTTACCGAATATGTTGAAACATTACCAGTTGTTTTATCTACAACTTGTGGATAAAATGTACCATTGGTTGTAGTGGCTGTAATACTGTCATACAAACTTACATTAGCTGTTATCACGGTGCCGTTAACCGTACCAGTAAATGCACCAGTAATATTGCCCGAACTAAAATTAGTAAAATACCCAGTATCAGCGTAAATATTAGCTATCAGAGTAGCACCAGTACCAATATATGTTTGTGCTCCAGTAATTTGAGCATTACCAGTTGAGAAGTTAGTAGTTGCACCTGTAGTAATATTTGTAGTTGTAATTGTTGCATTAGTCAATGAGCTAATATAACCACCAGATATTACCGCATTACCAGTACTTAAATTTGTAGCTTGTGCTGTAGTAAAATAACCTGTACTACCTGAAATTGGTGTAGCAGTAATACTACCTGCACTTAAATTGTTTGTTACTACTTCAGAATATGATGTTAAATTACCTATTTTAACATTAGCGAACCCTGAATTATTAATTGTACCTGATGTGGTTCCTGTTTCTGTAGTCATTAAGCCTTCAAAGGCTTTGTCAGATTCTCTCCAAACCCAAGCGGCATTAACTGATCCATATGGTGCGGTAGCAGTTAAGTTTCTGTTAACTAATATACCTATATCATACGATGGGGAACCATTAAATCCATTATTAAAAGTTACAATTGGGTCTTGTATATATGTATTTGTAGCGTTTACTGTTTCAGTATTACCAGTTAAGCTTAAGTTACCTACGATGCTGACATTACTATTAAACGTAATATCTGTTGCAAACAATCCGCCAGTTAGTGTTCCCGATGCAATTTTAGCAGCGGTAATAGTGCTATCAGTTATCTGATTATTCTTAATTCTAGTAACGGCCATGGTGTTTTCCTATAGACTACTACTATTTAGTGAATATTCAAAAAATAAATCATCGTGCCAATTCAATGATCCTCATCCAAAAACCAAAATTACTATTATAATACATTGTAAAGTTATCGTCGGAACTATCTCGATTAGCCTGTATATAAACTGTTTTCATGCTGTTACTGGTGTTGGTATAACGTCCCAAGAGTGGAAATAACAAACCTGTTCTTGCAGTTTGATCACCAGATGTACTCCAATTCATATGACCTACACCAATTTGTGTACTATCTACATATAAATTGCTCCACCAACTATCAATTGATGTTCCAGATATTTGATATCTACCACCAAATTCTACCATCAAATAACTTGAACTACTTATTGGAGTATAGCTATAGGTAGCTATATTTCCGCCTGTGCCTGTAGTAGTTACATCAGTACTAATACCCATATCGCTAGGATATAATATCGTGGTCTTAATTGTTTGTCCTGGAGTCCAATTACCCGGGGTAATTGTGCCGTTGACAGTTAAATTACCAGCAATTAACAAATCGTCGGATAGGGTAGTGTTAATAGTAACCGACGCACCTAGAAACCTTATATCAATACTATCTGTTGGTAATGGAGTTTCTGCAAAAGTAATTTGATTACCGGTGATGGTATAAGCTGTATTTGGCTGCTGTAATGTACCGTTGATACTAACTATCGCACCAATTGAAGATGATGTTTGATCTAACGTAAATGTATTACTGGTTCCGTTAGGTATAATCTGTTGATCAGTTACCGTGTTTGTTACTGCTACCCAAGCTGTTCCATCGTAATATTCTAATGCTGGAGTATCAGTGTTATATCTAACATATCCGCTTGATCCCGGAGGTCGTTGTGCTGATGTTCCAATTGGTAATTTGATTGCTGTATTTGAATTAAACACTGTAACGTTAGTTAAGTTTGGTGTTATGAAATCAGTATAAGCTTTACCAGATAAGATAATATTACCTGCGTTAATATTTCCGGTAGTAATAACTCCAGAACTAGTTGATACATTTGTTTGTAGATGAGTTATCGCAGTGTTTATCGAGGTAAATGTATTAGGAAGTGTAGTATTTACCAATGTACCAATATTGGCATCTAAAGTTTGTATATGTAGATTAGCTGCAAAGATATTACCCTGCAAGGAAGTAATATTTGTTGTTGCTGTTCCTAAATTAGCATTAGCGTAAATTTCATATGCACCAACGTTAGCCTCTAAAATGTTTATATGTATATTAGCTGATGTAATGTTAGCTGTAATTCCTAAGATAGAAGGCAGGGTGTTAGCTTCAATAAAACTTAAATTACCTGACCCATCAGTTATTACAATATAATTGGCTGCTCCACCAGTTATCGTAAGGTTTGACCAATCACCAAAATTAATTTTACCAGTATTGGATGTTATATTACTACCTGCAATTATAATATTAGCGATCTTTGCATTTCCAACACTATCAAAACTATATATTGGGTTAGTAGTATTAATACCAACGCGACGATTAGTAACATCAAAATATGTTAAGTTTGCGTCTATTGCTAAACTAACACCTTGTCTATCTAAGCTGCTATATAGCATTGGTCCTGATATACGTCCAATTGCCATTGTAGATCCTATGCGGGCACGTTCGTGCTGTTGATATTATGTATTACAATAATTGTATTAGGGCTGTTAGGTAAACTTGGTGCTGGTGGCGCACTAGTAAATGTTATCGTAGTACCTGACACGGTATAGTTTGTTGTAGGAATTTGATATACCCCTCCAATAAATACTGCTATCGCAGTAGCATCTGACTCACTTTGACTCATTGAGCTAAATGCGGTAGTAGATCCATCTCCAATAAAATTATCAACTACTATCTGTACACTACCAATCTTTGCAATTTGATTCCAAGCATTATTATAATAAAATTCAATACGACTAGTATCCGAATTAAATCGGATTAATCCAGTAACTGGTGCATCACCTAAGGTGTTAGACCCGATAGGTAATCTAACACCTAACGCATTTGCTATTATATCTGGATTTTTGAGAAGTTTACCCATTATTAAATTCCAATTGAACTTACTGTTGCTGTAATAGCAGAACCAGCTGATGCATTAGCACGAATTGTATCATCATTGCTTAGAATAAATTTCTCCGCGTATATAATATATGTATTTTGTGCGGTAATACTAAGGTTAGTATAAATCGCATTATTTGCACCGGCGATATTTCCGGCAGTAACTAAGTAAAGGTTTGCCGTTATTGTTGCTCCAGTTGTATTACATAAATGAATTGTAGTAATAGCACTAGTGCCTGAACTAACAAATATATTCGCCGCTGCACTATTTCCAAGCACTGTGTTTAAAATCGTCATTTAATTAATCCTATCCAAAAATAATACTATATGCTATTGTAGCCCGTTTAGAGGCAATTTCTTGTGTTGTACCGTTTATATTATCAATAAATAATCCAGTATTCCAACGTGACGGGGTTCCAGCGTATGCCGTTACGTTATATGCGGTATTATATATTGTATGACCATTAATCTTTAAATTTGCACCCAATGTAGGGGCACTATCTGCATAAACGTTGGCTATACTTCCAGATGCTGTGGCAATATTTGAATATGTTGAACCATCGGTAGTCACTTGCCAATTAGTAACTCCCTCATTCCAACGTAATTGAACATTAGAACTAGTACCGCGATCAACTGTAATGCCTGCATTTAAGGCTGGAGAACCTGTTGTGCCTGCGTTCAAAACGATAATGTTATCCCAAATATTGGTATTAGTACTTTCTATTGCTGTGGTATTACCGTTTACCACTAGATTACCATTAATTGTAAATACGTTGGTGTTAATGTTAACGTTATCATTAACCCCAATACTTTGTATCGTATAATCGCCTAAAATTCTTTTTACGGTAGACATCGTAAGACCCTTGTTTTAGTGTATTTAGTTCATTTAATGATAACGCATTTACAAAAAACGGCCCGAAGGCCGTTTTAAATTGCGTCGTGCTGTATTACTACAGCTGAAGATTATAAGCTTCTTCTTATGCGTTTGGTATCTTAGCTGTTGTTGCAGTAGCCGTACCAAAGGTCCACTGAGTTGCTGCGCTATCAGTATAAACTGTACCATCATTACGAACTAATGTCGCTTTGTGATTGGTTAGTTTTGTAACATAATAGGTGTTGGTTGCTGCATCAGTTGCAATAATATTGCACTCACCAGCCAACAAATCCACATTGGCTTTGGCAACCAACTTAACAACACCAGTGCGAGATCCGTCAGTGACTCTATAACGTCTACCCGACACTTGTCTGATAATATCAACAGTTAGAGCAGATCCACCAGTTAAAAAGGCAGTCATTATGATTGCATTTTCTTGATTTGTTGATGATCCGACATCGCCAGAGTCTGTAGTAAGAACAACTGTAGCAACGGTAACGCCACCCTGGTTGGTGTATCCAGCGATTGTTGGTGCCGCTGTATATCCCGAACCTTCTTCTGTAATAACAACTGATTTGGCACGATATGTTGGCGTAATAGTTAAAGCTGCTCCATACGTATCGCATACTGCTGCCTGAGAACCAGTAACTAACGCTGCAAATACGCCACGATTAACTGGAGTTAACGCAGTCACAGTGCCGTATGTAACACCACGTGTAAATGTAGCACCAGTAGTCCCTGAACCTGCTACGATTGTTAGCGGGCTAGTTGCAGTAACAGCATCTGAATAATTTGCATATAGAGTCGCTGTTGTAGCATCAGTTGGCGCACCGACATAGTAAATTTGACCAGCAGCAATAGGTGTTCCGCCGATTGATGTTGTGCCGGTAATAGATTCACCAGTGATGTGGATACTAGTACCAGAAATCATTGCTGTAGTAGTAGTGTTAAATCCTATTGTTGTAGCACTGTTACGAGCAACGGACGCTAATGCTGAACTTGTAACTGTTGCAGTAAATGTTGCTGTAGTTGTACCACCAGCAAAGCTAATTGCACCTGTTGCTACTGGATAAGCACGAGTTTGTGATCCACCAATGGCGGCACTTGCTACTTCACTAGTAATTGTACCTGTTGCAGTTATACCACGCGGTAATTGTGGGGCTGTAAATGTAAATGCTGGGCGATTGGTTGTGTATGATCCAACAACTGTAATAGCTGCACTTGCTACGCCTTCACCACCAATACCATAGTCATCAGTGGTGCTTGTAGTACCAATGTTACGATTACCAAAATATTTTTTATTTAGGGGACGACCCATTTTAATTTCTCCTTTAAAGAAGTCCAATGCTGGTTCTAGCAGCTACGCAGTGGGTTTAATACTGCATAAAAGAGCATTATTGCGCTTCGTAGTTATTTATACGTTATAGTATAAAATTGGATAGCTCAGGAAACGCTAAAGATGCAGAACATCCTCGATATTGATCTCGAGCTAGAGTAATTTCTTTAAATCGGTTATATAATGTTGTATCGTCTGTATTCTGTATCAATGTTGCCCAAGTTCGTACTTGGCTATATTTACTATTAGATAACTTATCTATTAGAATTGATTTAAATGGGTCGGGCCAGATTGATGGTCGTGCCCAATCTGGATCATGAACTCTACCACACCAAACATGTGTTAATGCCTCAGATGTACACCAATCAAAAAATTCATCAAGATAAAAAACATTATATGCTGATACGGTATGTGATACACATAGTTGAATATTTGGTAAGATATGTGTTTTATCTTTAAACTTTTGTAGGTTCTCAACTAACACATTCCATTTTGCTGGAAATCGTATATATTCAAAACGAGTACCAATTCCATCGATACTTAATTGTAGATTAGCAATCTTAAAATGTGACCATATTTCCCACCATTCATCGTCAGGGAAGATTGTTCCATTTGTTGTATAGCGTAGTTCTATGTTTTCTGCCTGACCAGATTTAATATACAATTGTAACAGTTCTTTTTGTGATTCTACTCCAGTTATAAATGGTTCACCACCAGGTATCTCAAGTATCTTTAGCCCTGCCGAATTCTTAAAGAACTCTTGAACAAAATCAGTTTTCTTAAAGATAAAGGGTTTAATATCAATCTTATATAAATCTTTATGTTCGTTACGTAAAGAACTAGAGTTGCTTGGCATACATGTTACACATTTTAAATTACAAGCATTACCAAATGCTACAGTAGCAGTAACAAAATCTGTTTCAGAGAGATCTACATTAGTATAATCATTCCAATCTATGTCAATTTGACGTTTACTTTTAATTCCATTTTCTTCCTCAATACGGCAACGATCACATCCTGACGGCCATTTATCTTGCATAAAATCTAATTTTAAATTAGTGAGAAACTTACTAGATGTATAATCGTGTAACGTATGCTCTTGGATATTTACATTTTGAAAAGAACTATTTTTCCACATCTCAAATTTACAGCATGGAGTTACATAACCTGATGGAGATATATTAACATTAGTCCACGGTGCATAACAAAAGGGCATTAATTATTTATTCATTAGAGTTGTATGTCAACAAAAAGCCCACCAAAGTGGGCTAATTGTTTTATTGCTTTTATTCCAATATTACTGGAATGAAAGATTTGCAACTGAAACTTCTGACAAGTAGTCACCAGCATTGCCCAAACTTGAGGCAGTATTGGTAAGCTCTACGTAGCCATATCTCGTCATAAAGCCAACTACTGGTTCAAAGGTGCTTGGATCTAACACAACACCACTGCTCATCAATGGAATGTATGGGCAATAGAATGCTGCTGCGTCTGCTTCGCTAGAACCTTTATAACCAATCAGTACTGATTGTGAATCACTTGCATAGCTATCAACATAGATACGCATTGCACCATTTAGAGTACCAACGAACTTAGTGTTTGTTGGGGCTTCAAATGTACCTTCTGTGGTACGTGCAAATGCTGAAGTTGTTGCTGACTGAAGTACTGTCAATGCAGCTGAGCTAACAACTGCCCAGTTACCAGCACCACGACGTGTACGCTGTGCGATCAAGTTAGCAGCACGATTGATAAGAACAGCAAGAGCAGCATGTTCGTCACCAACGAATGTTGCAGTACCTGAAACAGCGGCTTGGTCATAAGCATAGTCAGTAGCAGCAAGACTACGTAGTGACCCAAGAATTTCTTGGTCAATTTCTACAGTAATTTCTTGTGCCAATGCTGCCATAATTTCAGCTTCAACATCAAGACCATGCATTGATTGGGCATCTTGTGCTGCTTCAAATGTCCAACGTGCGCTTAGTTTACGTGTTTTAGCTTCAACTACTTGTTTCAAGATTTGTACATTGATACGATTTCCAGGAACACCTTCAAGTGATGAAGTTGCGCTTGGATAACCATTTGTACCACCCGAATAAGCTGTTGCAATCTTAAATGGGCTTAGTGCTTCGTCACCAGCATTTGCACCTGTCGCACCGCTTGAACCTGAAACGCTATCTGCATAACGAACACGTAAGGTGTGAATTTGTGCAACTGGACCTGTCATTGGCTGAACACCTACTAGCTCGTTAGCAATAACTGTTGGCATAACACGACGAATTACTGGAAGAATTACGCGGTTTAGTGTTGCAACGTTAGAAGCTGCTGTAGCTCCGGCAGTTGCATTTTCAACCAAGTGCCTACGTGTGTTCTCAAGGATCACACCCATCGTGGTTCTTTTAGAACCATTTAAGCCTTCTAGCAGAGCGTCTTTGGTTTCGCCCCAACGGCTTTCTAATAATACTTGACTCATTTTTCATTTCTCCTTTTAGGGTTAAGTCACTTTAGCCCTGCTAAACGTTTAATCTCAAAGACATTAGTGTCATATTGTTGAACGATTTTAGCAGCTTTATCACCAGTTACTTCTGAACGACTTTCTGTTAAAACTTGTGCTTTTTCGGCAACAGGTTTTGCATTACTATTATTCAAAACAGCTGGTAGATACTTATCAAATACAGACTGTAACTTGTCGGTCCGCACTGATTCGAGAAGTTCGCTCATTACAGCGGCTTTCTCTTTATTTAAAGGTTTTAGCAGTTTGCTCATTGTTTCTTTGCGCTGTGCCGATTCCTTAATGATACGAATTTCTTTTTCTTTTGATTCAACTAACATACTCTTTTCAGCAGAAGCTTTTGTAGCTTCAGCAATTAGAGCAGTTTTTTCTTCTAAAGACTTTTGTAATTTAGCAATTTCTTTGTTCTCATTTAAGTGAGTAACAGCGAATTCGCTAGCAAAAGCTTCGAATAGACGACGACCAAACATGTTCTCGCGAGCAGATTTGATATCTTCTTTTAGTTGAGTCATTTCAGACTCTAGCTTATTAGTAATAGACTCTTTGACCATTTCAGCTGAACGAGCAACAAAGTTCTTTTGCAGCTCGGCTAATTTTTCTTTAGCACCAGCAACTAAACGAACTTTAGTTTCTACCACAGCCTTCTTGTCAGACTCAAACTCTTGAATTTCTTCAGCCAGTGATTTAATAACAAATCCTTCAAGTTTAGCAATGCTATTCTCGTAGTTTTTGCGATCATTACGTAGTTCTTTAATTTCTTCGGCTAATTTTGCAACCATAAAATTATCAAACTTGCTGGCGCTGCTTACCATGCGTGTATTAAACTTTGCACGGTCTTCAGCTAAAGCTTGTTTCTCTGCTTTAAATTCTTCAATCTCAGCAGTAAGAGATTCTGTTACCATTTTGTCTAGAGCTTCAACCATGATCGTTTTATCATGCTCGTAGCGACCAGCGAATTCTTCACGAAGCTCAGCACGTAGTTCTTCACGTGCCTCAGTTAACTTGGTTTCCCAAGCTTCATTGATTGCTTGCTGTGTAGCTTCGTTGATGATGCCACTGTCTAACAATGGTTTTAAGCTTTCTAGCATTTGGGCATTTCTCCTATAGTTTCAACTCTTTGATAAGACGCACTACTTCTTCTTTCAAATACTTCTGTACTTTTTGATCAGTGCTGGCATCACGTGCCATTTCAAAAACCTTGTGTCCACCCTTCATGTTTAACAAACCCTCATAGATAGCCTTAGGGTATGCCTTTGGAGCGGAAGGTTGTGCTACTATGTCAACGGTAATGATTTCAAAATCACTAACGTGTCCACTTCCTTCATTTACCTGACCTGAGCCGCGTGAACTAACTCCTAGCTTTACACCAGAAGTTAACATGCTTTCAACTAACTTGCCCATTGGGGTCGGTAATACTTTTAATTTGCCAAATCCTGTAGGACCATCCATCCACATTTTTGTAATCATGTGACTTACACGGTCTAGGTTAATTTTTAAATCATCGGGGTGATCAACTTCACCTAGAACACTATAACCTTCTTCTAGCTGTTTGTTGATTGTACCTACTGCTTTTTCAATCTCAATAACGGGATACACACGTTGGTTAGCGTTTTTAACACCACCCTGAATGAATATCCCGGTCATGTAGAGATCTTTACCTTTGCCACTTGGAGAGTCCTCTGTTAACACCTGTATTCCGGCGTTATCAAAGGTTAGATGCTCTCTAAGAACTTCTGACATATGGTTTCCCGTTTTCACTTAATTAACGTACTTTGCTAGTAATTGGACCTTTTGTATTTACTGGAACGGTACCGTCATTTCCAGTAAGTTTACCTTCAGCACCAGATTTCTTTTCAGCGCCGTGTCCAGCTGGTTCTTTCTTGTCCCAAACCTTTTTATTACCTGGAGCATTTTTGAACTGTTCATTGCTGAACTTAGTTTCACCCTTGCTGTATTCGTTCTTTGGCTTAGGAATTGATTTACCATCTGGACTTTGCTCTGCACCGCCATTAGCAATATTCTTAGCAGTTTCACCGTCAAATACAGCTTCTTGCTTACGCATAATGCTAGACTTGTTTACAGTTGGAGCATCACCACCGGTACCTACAGTTTTACCTTCACCTTGTGCTGGTTCTTGCTTGTAGATTTCACCAATTTTGTCAACGTATTCTTTCATAATTTCAACGTCTGACTTTTTGTAGCTTTCTTTCATGCCTGAACCTGATTTGCCTGAACCGCTTTTACCGGAACCTGATTTGCCTGAACCGCTTTTACCGGAACCTGATTTGCCTGAACCGCTTTTAGCGAATGGGTTTCCTGATTTAGCTTCTTGAACTGGTTCTTCACTTTCACCATCAGCTTCGTCGCTTATATCTTCTTCATCGGATTCTTCATTACCAGCTTCATCATCCATATCAAACTCTGATGGTACATCATCTGATGGTACATCACCCATATCGTCAGCTGGAGCTTCGTCACCGCTTAGTTTGGCTTCAATATTGCCAATCATATCTTTAATTTGGCTTAATGCATCTTCAATCTCAGCGTGGTCACCGCCTTCAGCACCCATTTCTGCTTCGTCACCAAATGTTTCTTCTGGTGGCATGTCTTCGGCATCATCCATACCCATTGGCTCTTCAGCATCACCCATACCCATTGGTTCTTCATCATCAAGATCAAGATCCATATCATCGTCAGCTTCGCCTAGACCTTGCTGATCTGCTGCTTGATCTTGCATCGTAATGTCGCGAACAAATTCTTGGGATTGATTTCCACCAAGTTGTTCTTCATCCATTAAACTTTCGTAAATATCGCGACTCTTTTCTACAACGATCTGGTGGAAAAGTTCACGAGCAGCTTGTTCATTGTCATTGATAATATGTTCAATCAATGCCTCATATTTGTTTTGGTTACTCATGTTATACGTACTCCTTTTAAGTAAAGTATATGTTTATTTACTAAAGTGCGTATATTTAGGTGTTATATAGGGGTTTTTTGGTTAATTTGATAAAATTTACATACCCGGCATCATACCACCACCAGCATCTGCTGGTGTGGCATATTGCTTTTGTACGGTTTCCAACTTCTGTTCATTCTCAAATTTACGTATATCTGCAGCCATTCTTAACGTATGTAGATGTGCTAACGTAAGTCTAGTCTTACGTATATCAGACAATTTCATAACTGAATTATCTTCTTTTTCAGATCTATAACCAAGAAGATCTGCGCCGTCGGATTCTATCAAATCTAGTATATACATGATATTATTTATACAAAATTAAGCTACACCTGGTGGTGAGGCTGCTGGTCCTGCACCACCAGTTGGAGTTCCCGCTCCCATACCCGCTGGTGCTCCTGGTGCTCCTGCTGCTCCTTCACCGTCAGTACCCATGCCTTCTGCACCCATTGGTGGTGTTGCTGCTTCAAGATCACTTGCTAATCCACCTGGAGTAATACCTACATTACGTAGATTTGCTTGACCTGGTGCGGATTCTATCGTTTCACCATGTTCTTCTGCCCATGCTATTTCATTTTCCGTCATTTCCATCTCTGATAGACCTAGATAACGTTTCATCAAGAAACGTTTAGAGAAGTATGGAAACTGTTCAAGTTGTGTAAATGTACCAATTTTTGCTGAATCAATATCGGCTTGGCGATATTGAGCAAAGTTTTGCGGAGGATTAAACTGTAGATCAAATATCTGTCCATCAATATTAATACCTCTCCAACGCATAAACATTTTGAACTCTTTGTCCATCTTGTCTATAATCATTGATTGCAATCGCATACAATATTGATTAAACCGCCACTCTTGAATCAATGCAGTACCTACTTTACCATCACTTACTGTTTGTGTACCATCATCAACTCCGGTAGGCAAATAGCTTGCTGGGATACGTAACCCACGGAATAACTTGTTAGTAAAGAACTTTAAGTCAGTAATTTCACCTAGATTTTGTCCGCCGGGTAATATTTCCACACTACTACCGCGCCCACCCTCAGATTGTGGAAAGAAGAAATCTTCATTCATTGACAATGGATTATAAGTTGCATCCATCATGTTTTGTCCGCTAGCTGATTGTGTTGGTATACGGCGTTGACTAATTTCATTCTTAACACGTTCTACAAACGCCATAGCCATGTGTGCCGGCATATTACCTACATCAATTTTAAACATACGACGTTCCGGAGCACGTTGCACACGATAAATGATAATACTATCTTCTAATAATTCTTTTTGTTTGAATACCTTAAAGATATTCTCTAATACACTATTACCAAACGGCCAAAATACATCTAATCCCTCAGTTAAACTGATATGTACTACATGTTCAGCATTAACTACTGATTCATTTTGTGCGTGTGAAAAGCGTGAGCCACCAGAATACGGAGTACGTGGTTGCACATACCCGCCGGAACTACCACCAACTTGTGGGTGATTAACAAATGTATCTGAGGTGCTAACTGCTGTAGTAGTTAAGTTTTGAAAATTTGGGTTAATATCCTTAACTACATATTGTTCTGGTTTTTTACCCTCACCCTCATTAACGATAACCTTGGTAACCTTGCTCATTTCAGTCCAAAATAGCTTAAATGTTTCCGGATCACGAATAAACACTTGAT
>Ga0194060_10002753_pt1 | contig 12510 bp, 10 predicted proteins | sample SepL225m_MetaG_FD_163427 | JGI IMG/M metagenome (GOLD analysis project Ga0194060, IMG submission 163427) | Anoxic zone freshwater microbial communities from boreal shield lake in IISD Experimental Lakes Area, Ontario, Canada - Sep2016-L222-5m | ecosystem: Environmental > Aquatic > Freshwater >... | reverse complement strand
CACCCCCTCACCGGCATCACCCACCGCATCCAGCACGCCGTCGGTCAGGAAGCCTGATCCATAAAGCGGAATCTTGCCCTTGAGACCGGCGGCCTGATAATCCTTGAGGAACTTGGCAGCACCGCCACCGGCAAAAAAGGCCACCACGGCATCCGGCTTGATACTGGCAATTTCGGTCAGCAAAGCCTGAAACTCGACTTGCGGGAACGGCACGTAGAGCTCCTTGGTCAACTTGCCGCCTTCCTTCTCGAAGCCCTCCTTGAAGCCGGCCATCATTTGCTCGCCAGCGGCATATTTCCAGGTAATAAATACGGCATTCTTGTATCCCTTGGCCTTCAGTACCTTGCCCAAGGCATGGGTGGTTTGCCAGTTGGAAAAGGATGTACGGAAGAAATTCGGCGCACACAAGGCCCCGGTCACCTCGTCGGCCCCGGCGTTAGGATTGATCCATAGCGTACCCGACTCGCGGATCACCTTGGCCATACCCATCGCGACACCTGAATGCACGGTGCCGATCACCACATCGACCTTGTCGCGCTGCACCAGTTTGTTGGCGTTCTCGGGTGCCTTGGCCGGATTGGATTCGTCATCCACCGTGAAGTACTCGATCTCGCGTCCGCCGAGCTTGCCGCCGCGTTCCTCGACTGCCAGCTTGAAGCCGTTGGTAATGGCCACGCCAAGCTGTGCATAGGTGCCGGTATACGGAAGCATCAGGCCGACTTTCAGCTTGGCCTGCTGGCCGATTGCCATGCCTGTCGGCAACAGCACACCGGCGGCAGTCGCACCGGCGATGGCCGTTCCACCTTTCAGAAACTCGCGTCGGTCGTAACCGGCTTTTTCGTTCTTGTACATTGTCATTCTCCTAACTCAATGTTTTCAGACAAAACACACCTGCAGCTGCGTCCCATCCGGTATCGAAAGCCAATCACAACACTTCCAAGTTGGCGCGTCAAGCCAAGTTTATCCTTACCGAAGTTTGAATCGCTGAATCTTGCCGGTGGCAGTCTTCGGTAATTCGCTGACGAATTCCAGCCAGCGAGGATACTTGTAGGGCGCCAGCTTGTCCTTGACATGCTGCTTGAGCACCTCACCAAGCGCATCCGACGGCTCCAGACCCGCCTTGAGAACGACATATGCCTTTGGCTTGATAAGTTGGTCAGCATCGGCGTGCGCCACCACCGCGGCCTCCAGAACCGCCTCGTGGCTCATCAACGCCCCTTCGACTTCGAAAGGCGAAACGTAGATGCCGGAGACTTTCAGCATGTCATCGGAACGTCCGCAATACTGAAAATAGCCATCGGCAGTTTCGATGTACTTGTCTCCACTGCGCGTCCACTCGCCCATGAAAGTGTGGCGCGACTTCTCCCGGCTGTTCCAGTACATGACCGCGGCACTAGGACCGTTGATCTGCAATTCGCCTATTTCGCCGGGCGCCACCTGGTTGCCGTCCTCCCCGATCAGGCGCACGGCATAACCTGGAACCGGCTTTCCGGTGGTGCCGTAACGCACTTCACCCGGTCGATTGGACAGAAAAATATGCAGCATTTCCGTGGAGCCAATGCCATCGAGGATCTCGACGCCGAGAAGTTCGGTCCAGCGACGACCAATATCCGCCGGTAGGGCTTCCCCGGCGGAAGCGCAGACACGCAAACGCGACAATTCAGCTCGTTTTGGCATGTCGGGGTTAGCAAGCAGTGCCGCGTATAGCGTCGGCACCCCGTAAAAAATGGTCGGCTGGTGCTCGCGCAATCTCTTGAAGACGGCCTGGGGCGTTGGCCGCTCAGCCATCAACACCGTAGTCGCCCCTACCGACAGCGGAAACGTCATTCCATTACCCAAGCCATAGGCGAAGAATAGTTTGGCCGCGGAAAACACCAGATCACCCTCATGTATGCCGAGTATCGGCTTGCCATAGAGTTCAGCGGTCTGGATCAAATGGGAATGAAGATGCACGGTTCCCTTTGGCGTACCGGTCGAACCCGAGGAATACAGCCAGAAACAAAAGTCATCGCAGGTGGTCGCTGCGGCTTCAAAGTGGGTGGCAGCCCCCTTCATCTGTTCTCTCAGGCATGGATGTCCCTTGCCATCGCTACCTGAAACGATGATGTGGCGCAGCGTCTTGTGCTTGGCCACAATCGGAGCAAACTGCGGCCAGAGCGATTCCGAAACCACCAAGGCTGTCGCCCGAGAATCTCCGAGCATAAAGTCATAGTCAGCGGTGGTCAGTAGCGTATTGGCAGCGATCGGGATGATGCCGGCCTGAATGCTGCCCAGAAACGCCGTCGGAAAGTCGATGGTATCGAGCAGGCACAGCATCACGCGGGCCTCAGCTTGCAAACCCATGCCGCCAAGGACGTTGCCAAAACGATTGACCCGCTCGGCAAGGTCACCGAAGGAATAGCTTCCTTGATCGTCTATGTAGGCGATCTTGTTTGTCCGCCCGGCTTGCAGATTCCTCTGGATCAGGTCGTAGGCCGCATTGTAGTGACGAGGGATAGTCACTCGCGGCGGCGATGCGCTGTGGTCGGCAATAGTCAATTCGGGCATTACGGTCTCCTCCTCCACTCTATGGCGAACAGCTTATCAAACCCTGTATATCTGGTTGCCCATTTCTGCTGCCGGTGCGGCGACTGCCTAGCCTCTAGCTGAAAGCCTGAATCCCCGTCTGTGCCCGACCCAGAATCAGCGCATGAATGTCGTGCGTTCCTTCGTAGGTGTTGACCACTTCCAGATTGACCACGTGGCGGATCACGCCGAACTCGTCGGAAATGCCGTTGCCACCCAGCATGTCGCGCGCCATACGAGCGATATCGAGCGACTTGCCACAGGAATTACGTTTCATGATCGAGGTAATCTCGACCGAGGCCGTGCCCTCATCCTTCATCCGTCCCAGGCGCAGGCAACCTTGCAGGCCAAGCGTGATCTCTGTCTGCATGTTGGCCAGCTTCAGTTGGATCAGCTGATTAGCCGCCAGCGGTCGGCCAAACTGTTTGCGATCCAGCGTGTATTGACGTGACGCATGCCAGCAGTATTCGGCAGCCCCAAGCGCGCCCCAGGCGATGCCGTAACGCGCCGAGTTGAGGCAGGTGAAAGGCCCCTTGAGGCCGCGTACATCGGGGAATGCGTTCTCTTCCGGGCAGAAGACTTCGTCCATCACGATCTCGCCGGTGATCGACGTGCGCAGTCCCACCTTGCCGTGGATCGCTGGAGCACTAAGTCCCTTCCAGCCCTTCTCGAGAACAAAACCGCGAATCTGGCCGCCATCGTCCTTGGCCCAGACGACGAACACATCCGCAATCGGGCTGTTGGTGATCCACATCTTTGCACCGGAGATGCTGTAGCCGCCATCGACCTGACGGGCACGGGTAATCATGCTGCCGGGGTCAGATCCGTGATTCGGTTCGGTCAGGCCGAAACAGCCAATTAACTCGCCCGTCGCAAGTTTTGGCAGGTATTTGCGCCGCGTCGCTTCGTTGCCAAACTCGTAGATCGGAAACATGACCAGCGAACTTTGCACGCTCATCATCGAGCGATAGCCGGAATCGACGCGCTCGACTTCGCGTGCTGCCAGGCCGTAGCAGACATAGTTCAAGCCTGCGCCGCCATATTGCTCCGGGATGGTCGATCCAAGCAAGCCGAGTTCGCCCATCTCGCGAAAGATCGCCGGATCTGTCCTTTCGTGACGGAAGGCTTCGAGCACACGCGGCAGCAGTTTGTCCTGCGAATAGGATGCTGTCGTGTCGCGTACCATGCGCTCGTCAGCGCTCAACTGCTGGTCCAGCAGTAGCGGATCTTCCCAGTGAAACATCGGTTGGCTACTCATCAAAACTCCCATCAATGTATGGTCATGCCGCCATCGGCAGCGAGGATTTGTCCGGTAACGTAGGCGGAGGCGTCAGAGGCAAAAAATACGAATACCGGCGCAATTTCATCAGGCTCGGCCCAGCGGCCGAGAGGAATGCGATCAAGGTATTTCTCCTTGAAGCGCTCGTCGGTGCGGATCACTTCGGTCATCGGCGTTGCGGCGCCGGGGGCAATCGCATTGGCTGTGATGTTGTAGCGCGCCAGTTCCTTGGCAGTGCTCTTGGTCATGCCCAGGATACCGGCCTTCGCCGCACTGTAGTTAATCTGGCCAATCGTGCCGAGCACGCCCGCAGCCGAGGTAACGTAAATAATGCGGCCATACTTTCGCTCGATCATGCCGCCCACCACCGCCTGCAGGCAGTTGAAGGCACCCGTCAGATGCACGCCGATCACCTGGTTCCATTGCTCACCGCTCATCTTGTTGAGCATCGCGGTGCGGGTAATACCGGCATTGTTTACCAGGATGTCAATCCGACCCCAGGTGGCATTGACCTGTGCCGCCGCCGCCTCGACCTGTGTCCGATCAGAGACGTCGCAGGCGACGCCGATCGCCGTGCCGCCAGCGCCGACTATTTCGCTGGCGACGCGTTCAGCGCTTTCCAGCGTGAGATCGATCACCGCTACCTTGGCGCCCTCGCGGGCATAGGCTTTCGCCACCGAGGCACCGATGCCCTGCCCAGCGCCGGTGACGAACGCGACTTTTCCGCTCAGTTGAGTACCTGGCTGCATTCGATCAGGCCTTCGGTTTGGCCAGCACCTGCTCGGCGAACTTGTCGTCAAACAACGCACCTTCAGCCACCAACTGGCGGAACCGGACAAAGTCGATCACGTCCTTGCCGGTGGTCTTCTTCGCATCGAATGCACCGAAACCCAGCCAGGCTTCGTGATTCATGTTGGCGGCGAGCCAATGGCGATTGGGCAGCTTCATCTGGTCCCAGAAGAACTTTTTCTTGCCGCGAATGCCGTCGATGGAATTAATCAGGCAGTTGGGGAACAGATTGGCGAACTTCCATACCAGTCGGTTGACTTCGGCATCGAGCAGCTCGAAATCGGTCTTGCACTCGGCCATCAGTGCCTTCGCCGCGGCAATCTTGTCGCCGGCAACCGCTTCGCCATAAACGATCTCGCCATCGTCCACAAAGGTGTCGGTGCGGACCAGCGGATTCCTCACCCACTGGCCGTCTTTCTTCAAGACCGGCACGACCTTGGTAACCAGGCCCTTGGACTTCATCTTATAGGCGCTCCAGGTCTCGCAGGAGATGCAGTTGTACATCGCGTCTTCCATCGAGAGAAACCAGGGCAGGAAGTCAGTCGAACCGCCGACCGGCGCCGAGCCGTGTTTGGGACCGGCCTGACCGTAGATCGCCAAGTCGGAGGACACGGTGATATCGGTGGCCATGCCGATTTCCTGGCCACCGGCGACGCGCATGCCATTGACCCGGCAGATCACCGGCTTCTTGCAGTTGAGGATGCCATCGACCATGGCGTTGAACAAATCCATGTACTCGCCGTATTCGTTGGGGCGCTTGGAGTAGTAGGCGGAATACTCGGCCGTATTACCGCCGGTGCAGAAGGCCTTGTCACCGACTGCGGTAAATACCACGGCGACGATCTTGCGATCGCTCGACGCACGCTGGAAGCCGGCGATGACGCCCTTGACCATATCGGTGGTGTAGGAGTTGTACTGGCTCGGGTTGTTAAGCCATATCCAGGCGGAGTAAAGGCCCGACACGGAGGCACCCTTGTCGTCCAGCACTGGGCGCTCCTCGTAGATCACTGTCGGCGCTTCGCTGCCGAAGTGACTGTTGTCGATGAGTTGGTGATCCTTGAGGTCGTTTTCCCTGCGTAACCATTCCAATGCCATGTTGTTTCTCCTGATTGAATTCGGTAAATCGTTACTAAGGTATTCGGTGGCTGATTCAGAAATCCGGGGTCAGGATCACGCGCCGCTTGAGCTTGCCGTGGTGCGCTTCGTCGAAGACCTGCTCGATCTGGCTCATGGGCCGAGTCTCGACAAACGGTTCGAGGGTAATCCTGCCGTCTAAGCACATCTCCAATACCTTCGGATAGTACTCGGGTAGACAACCCCAGGTGCCAATCAATTCAGCGTCGAAGGCCATCAGCCTTGACAGCATATAGGAGGTCTCGTCGTTGCCGTAACCCACCACGACCAGGGTACCGGTGAATGACAACAGCGACAGTGCCAATTCCTGGCCCGGCTTGCTGCCGGTGACTTCGAAGATCTTCCAGCCATAGTTGGCTGGCAGGCCCTTCTCCTTGCAGAATCCCTTGAACAGATCCTTGACTTCCTTGGCGCTCTTGCCCCGCGGATCGATGGTGAAATCGGCGCCATATCCCTTCATGAATTCGAGCTTTTCGGCGTTGATGTCGATGCCGATCACCGCAGCGACCCCCATGCCCTTCGCCACCTGGGTCATGAAGCTACCGACACCGCCGGCCGCGCCGATGATGATGACGCGATCGCCAGCCTGCAGCTTGGCCCGCTTTGCCGCCTGGTAGGGCGTGGTCACCGCATCCGCCACCACTGACAGGTGCTCCAGCGGAATCTGACCACGATTGCCGACAATGCACAGATCCGTTGCCGGAACCGGAATATGACTGGAAAAACCACCGTAGATGCCCATCGAATTGCCCGGCATTTTCTGACTCAAACAACGGTTGCCCCGCCCGCCCCTGCATAGCTCGCAGGTATTGCAAGGCAGTACGGCGGGAATAATAACTTCCTTGCCCAACACCCTCTCGTCGCCCGCAATCACGACGCCGGACACCTCGTGACCGAGTGACAGGGGGGGCTTCTGTACCGTCGGCACGCCCATGTAGAAGTAGGAAAGATCAGTGTGACACACGCCGCAACCGCTGATTTTCACTAGCGCTTCGCCAGCAGCAAGCACGGGGGTCGGGATGCGAGTCTTGTGCAGTTTGCCCGGTTCTGTCATCTGCCAGGTATCAATGAATTCAGGAATCACAATTGCCTCCAGTGGTTGTTGCTGCTTTTTCAGAGATCACGCCAAACCGGTTTGCGCTTTTCCAGAAACGACGCCAGGCCCTCTTTCGCATCTTCGGTAGCCATCAGTTCCTTGAGATAGATTTCTTCGGCGGCATCAAGCGCTGTATTGAACGGCTTGTCGGCGGCCGCACGAATCGCCTTGCGGGTGCTGAGCAATGCCGCACGGCTCAAGGCAAGATAGGGATCGACAAAGACCTTCAGATCAGTAGCAAAGGTCTCCTTGGCAAACACGCGATTGATGAGGCCGATACGCAACGCCTCATCAGCATCAATGTTATTGCCGCCTAGCAAGAGTTCCATCGCCCGCGCCGGTGACACCAAGCGCGGCAGCAGCACCGCAGCGATCGGTGGAAAGACCGCCAGTTTTATTTCCGGCTGACCGAACTTGGCACCACTTGCCGCCACCAGCATGTCACAGGCGATGGCCAGTTCCATGCCGCCGCCGAGCGCCGCACCGTTCACCGCCGCCAGTGTCGGCATCGGCATCCGGTTCAGGCGGCGGAAGATGCCATGGAAGACTTCGATCATGCGGTCAACCTTGTCCGGCGTATGGTCGGCCACCTCAACACCGGCGGAAAAGGCCTTCTCGCCGGCGCCAGTTATAACCAGCAATTTGATGTCGATCGCAGCAAGGCAGGCGTCGAGCGCAGCGTTGATTTCGTCCATCATCGCAATGTCAAGGACGTTGAAGGGCGGCTTGTTGAGCGTCAGAGTCGCCAGCCCGCCCGCCACGTCGTAGGTGATGTAGTTGAAGTCTGCCATGTATGTCCTTATGGAGTGCTGGTGCCGCTGTTAGAAAAGATCGTTCATCTCGTCGTCGCCAACGCCTAATAGCATGCCGCCGTAATGCGTTACCAAGGCCTGACTACCTAGCTCTCGCGCAGACCGAAGAAAGACGCATTCGTCGCCGCGTGAATACTTTTAACCTACTACTTGCGCTTAGAGGAATCAACGAAGGCCAGAGGGAGCCGCTTCCCATAAGCAATTATTCATACAATGAACCATAATGCCACTAAAATAATTATGGGGCAAAATACCCTTATCGTCAACAAGCACAAGCACTATTGTTCAAGTACCTTGTTAACGAAATATATCGATAACTATCAATATGATGAAACTGTATTTCACAGGCTCCGCAATCTTTCTAACAATATTTTTTCACCCCTAATCGGCATGCACTATAGTGCATGTTTAAGCCCATTGCTTTCTGAATATCGGCGGTGAAAAGATTAAAACAGGAGTGAAAGCCGAAACCTATGCTTCATCGGAACTCAGTAATCAAATCGATGACGCTGAATTCTGAAGTGTCGAGGCGCTATCTGGCACAAGTAAAAATGTGGCGAAACCAATCCGTCTATCAGGGTTCTGCATAAAACTTCCCACGGAAAACGCGTTGGACTTGTCGATCTACGCGGCAAAGAAAAGCTCGCCCGCTGCCGCGCAATGGCGAGCGGACTGTTGTTACCCGAACTCGGCAGCGTAATCGAAACGGAACCCGGCAATCTGCAATTATGGTTCTACGGAACCGACGAATGATGGAAGCTCAACAAATCTTCACTCGCATCATGTCGCAACGAGAGCATTGACAGACGAACGTTCGTTCGTGTAGTCTTTTTAATTGATAGGACCAATACGCTCGCCGTTCGCGGCTCATCTGGACTCGACTGAGGCTCAAATGTACGCACCACCAACTCCAACACTCGTCAGCAACTTCTTTTGCGAAGAAGAAATGCTACCTGTTGCGCATTACCGTCGGCCCGCCTGTCTGCAGCATAAGTCAGTCCGGAGGATCGGTGGCTAGCCGCATCATCGCTGAGCGCGTGAGGCGTGTCGGCTATGAGGTGCAACGCGGCGAGATTCTGGAGGCTGCTGCAAAGGCCATTGCCGAGCACGGTTTTCACGGGATGAGCATGCGGGGGCTGGCCCTTGCGACGGGACGTGGCTTGGCTAGCTTCTATAACTATTTTTCATCCAAAGAAGATCTGCTCTTCTCGCTCCAGGCCGAAGCCTTCGAAACCATGACGAAATCAGCGGAAGCGGCACTTGTGGATGTGCATGAACACGTCGATCAATTGTATGTTTTCGTCTTGAATCATCTTCGCTTTTCAGTAGACCATCGATCAGTGATGCGGGTACTGGTGCACGAAGCCTCGGCTCTACCTGCGGGCAAGCGCAAGACGGTACGCCTTCTAAAGGAGGGGTACTTCAACATTTGCAAAGATATCGTAGCCTCCATTCTTACCGACGGGTGCAACTCTCCTGGCGCTGGAGGCGCCGCCAGTTTGGACCCCATCGAAGTCGAACGGGTAACTTACAGTGTGTTCGGCATGCTTAACTGGAGCTACGGTTGGTACGACCCAAAGCAGCATGGGACTCCTGAAGATGTCGCCAAGACAATCCATGCTCTCGCCGTATGCGGTCTCGTGGCGAGATGCCCTCACCGCTTCGCTCAAGGAAACCTGCAACGTTACCTTGGCGCAACTGCTCCGCCCCCACTCATCGGCAGCCCCTGTCGCAGTGAGGCGACATCAAAACAGCGGCTCTTGCCCTCAGAGAAGGTCAACTCGCGTCGAAATGTGCGCAAGACACTTTAATTTCGAATTCAGCCTGAGAGAGGAATAGAGAAATGCGCTATGGAGAAATAGGGTTCGATTTGGAGGTGGATCTCTCCCGGGGCAGCATCGACCGGGTGGAGACCGACCCGAACGACACCAAACTGTACATGGGCGGCCTCGGCACCAACGCCAAGATCATGTGGGACAGGGTCCCGCCGGAGACCGAAGCGTTTTCCGAGGAGAACCTTCTCATCTTCAGTAGCGGCCTGCTTTGCGGCACGGCTGCGCCAGGCAGCAATCGCACCATCGTGTCGACCATATCGCCGCAGACCAAACTGATGGCCTACTCGATGATGGGCGGCTTCTTTGCGCCGGAGCTGAAGTACGCCGGCTACGACAAAGTCATTATCAGTGGCAAGTCGGAAGAACTGGTCTATCTCTGGATCCACAACGACAAGGTCGAGATCCGCGATGCCTCGCACCTCAAGGGCATGGGTGCGACCGATACCTCGGAAGCGATCCGCAAGGAGTTGAAGGATCCGGACATCCAGGTGGCGGCCATCGGCCTCGCCGGCGAGAACCGGGTCTTCTACGCGTCGATCGAGCAGGGTCGCTCTTCGGCCTCGCGCGGCGGCATCGGCGCCGTGATGGGCGACAAGGGCCTCAAGGCCATCGCCGTGCGCGGCACCAGGGACATCAACGTCGCCGATCCGGCCAAGTACATGGATCTGTGCGACGGCGTCCTGAAGTACATCAAGTTCCGCGGCGAGAATCCGATCAAGGGCGTGCCGCCGATTCTGCAGGGGCTTGGCTCGCCGCAGGAAATGGCTATCGTCGATGAGGAGTGGCACACCACCAATTTCACCTGGGGCAATTCGCGCACCCGGCGCAAGGATTTCTGGACGCATGAAATCGAGCAGAAGTGGAAGGAAACCCAGGAAAACGTGCGCACGCGTCTGATCAGCTGCCACAACTGCCCGATGAAGTGCGGCGCCACGATTTCGGTGCCGGGTCTGCCCACCTACATGATGAAGTGCTACTCCAAGCTGACCTACACCATGGCGGCTTTCTCCGACCTCGACTTCGGTTTCAGGATCGCGCAGAAAGCCACCGAGTACGGCGTCGACGGCTTCTCGGCGCCGCAGGCCATGGCCTTCGGCCTCGAACTGCTGGAAGCCGGCATCCTCACTCTGGAAGACTTTCCCGGCATGCCGGAAGACACCGAGGGCCGGTTCTTCTACCTGCTGGACAAGATCGTCCGCCGCGAAGGCATCGGCGACTATCTGGCCGACGGCACCTACTGGGCGGCGCGCCGGATCGGCAAGGGCGCGGAGAAGTACGACCACAACACCATCAAGAAGCATGAGCAGTTGCCGCTCAAGCTGGGCATGCTGAATCCGGTCTATTACCTGATGTACTCGACCGGCGAAAAGATCAACATCACCCAGATCGAGGGCCAGTTCCCGCAGGAGCCCTTCTCGACCCGCGAGGCGCGCGAAGAGTTCGTCAAGGACTGGTTTCAGGTTCCCGACGAGAAGTTCAAGAAGTATTACGTCGATTGGGAGCCGCGCGGCGAAATGTCGAATCCGTACTATCCGACAGTCGAGGCCAGCTGCGAGATCGTGGACTGGATGGAGAAGATGCACTACATCGACGACGCCCTGGGCATGTGCGCCGGCCTGTCGTCCTTCCCACTGAAGCCGCCTTACCACATCCACAATTATCCGGAGTTCGTCACGGCGGCCACCGGCATCAAGATGACCAAGGACGACGTCTGGAAGTCTGCGACGCGCACCCGCACCCTGATGCGCGCGCTCAATGTGCGCCGCGGCATGCGCCGTGCCGACGACCGGCCGCCGGACGACCACTGGCGGAAGCGCTTCCCCGATCTGGAGAAGCAGTTGCTGGATCAGTATTACAAGCTGAAGGGTTTCAACGAGCAGGGCATTCCGACCAGGGAATCCCTGCAGGATCTGGAAATGGGTTTCGTCGCCGAGGAATTCGAGCAGAAAGGAATCTACAGCAATGGCTAAGGTCAAGAAAATCGTCAAGTCCATCACGATCGATGCGGACAAGTGCAACGGCTGCAAGGCCTGCGAGGTGATCTGCTCTTCCTGGCACGCGACCCCGCGCTACAGCAGCAACAATCCGGCTCGCTCGCGCATCCGCATCGTGCGCCTGCCGCTGCGGGACATCTACCTGCCGGTTTATGCCGGCGAGTACACCGAGTCGGAATGCACTGGGCGCGACAAGTACATCATCGACGGCAAGGAATACAACGAGTGTGATTTCTGCCGCGCTTCCTGCCCCTCGCGCGACCTTTTTCATGAGCCGGATTCCGGCCTGCCGCTGAAGTGCGACATGTGCGAGGAGACGCCGGCGCTGGCGCAACCCAAGTGCGTCGAGTGGTGCCATGCCGATGCCCTGATCTATGTCGAGCGCGAAGAGGAAGTCGAGGAAGACAACCAGCCCAAGCTGGGCGACATCGAGATCGGCATCGGATCGATGATCGACAAGTTCGGCTTGCAGCAGGTGCTGGATACGCTCGCCAGAATGGCGAAGCCGTAAGACCTCCAATATAAAAGCACAGGACAAGAACCCATGGAGACCGTAGCCCCCCAAAGAGAGATCATCGATGCCATCAAGGCGAGCGGTGGTGATGCGTTCAAAGCCTGTTACCAGTGCGGCATGTGCGACACGGTTTGTCCCTGGACCCGGGTCGGCAAGTTCAGCATGCGCAAGCTCGTGCGCGAGGCCACCTTCGGCCTGACCGAGGTCGACAGCGAGGACATCTGGCGCTGCACCACCTGCGGCAAGTGTCCGCAGGTTTGTCCGCGCGATGTCAAGCAGATCGAGTCGGGCATCGCGCTGCGCCGCATCGCCACCGAATACGACGTATTTGCCGGCGGCGCGTCGCCGATCCCGGGTGTCTCCGCCGGCCTGCGCGCCGAGGGCCAAGGATCTGGGCGTCAAACGCTTCGAGGAGGGCATGGAGATCCTGTATTCACCGGGCTGCTACCTGTCCTACGACCCGCGCGGCAAGAAGATCGCCAAGGCGACGGT
>Ga0194060_10002751_pt1 | contig 12511 bp, 9 predicted proteins | sample SepL225m_MetaG_FD_163427 | JGI IMG/M metagenome (GOLD analysis project Ga0194060, IMG submission 163427) | Anoxic zone freshwater microbial communities from boreal shield lake in IISD Experimental Lakes Area, Ontario, Canada - Sep2016-L222-5m | ecosystem: Environmental > Aquatic > Freshwater >... | reverse complement strand
CCATGTACTTGCGTTCAGTGGCGCCCGGCACATGATACTCTAATGTGGCTTGTAGTTCCGCTGGAATCCACTTGTTGCCCCATACATAGATATATGGAGGCTCGCGTGGATCAGGTCTCCATGACAGGTCGAACATCTCTGCATCAATGTCTTGTACCTCAACCCACTTATCTGTTTCTGGCTTGACACCAATTAGTTCTTCCATGTACTTGCGTTCAGTGGCGCCCGGCACATGATACTCTAATGTGGCTTGTAGTTCCGCTGGAATCCACTTGTTGCCCCATACATAGATATATGGAGGCTCGCGTGGATCAGGTCTCCATGACAGATCAAATCGGCCAGCGATCAGTTGAACTTCAGTCCAACGACTTGCTTCAGGCAGAACCTCAATGAGTTCTTCCATGTACTTGCGTTCAGTGGCACCAGGGCATACGTACTCCAGTGTCGGTTGTAGTTCAGCGGGTATCCACTTGTTGCCCCATACATAGATATATGGAGGCTCGCGTGGATCAGGTCTCCATGACAGGTCAAAGGATGACTGGTCAATAGGTTGCACTTCGTTCCAGTTATAATCAGGGAGAACCTCAATTAGTTCTTCCATGTACTTGTGTTCAGTGGCTCCCGGACATGTATATTCAATCGTCGGCTGTAACTCAGCAGATACCCACTTGTTACCCCATACATAGATATATGGAGGTTCTCGCGGGTCAGGTCTCCAACTAAGGTCAAACTTATTCTTGTCAATGGGCTGCAATTCCACCCAATTTCTGTTAGGCAGAACCTCAATGAGTTCTTCCATGTACTTGCGTTCAGTGGCACCAGGGCACACGTACTCCAGTGTCGGCTGTAACTCAGCAGATATCCACTTGTTGCCCCATACATAAATATATGGAGGCTCACGTGGATCAGGTCTCCATGACAGGTCAAAGGTTGATTTGTCAATAGGTTGCACTTCGTTCCAGCATATTTCATTTGGTAACACTACTACTGACCCAGGCATGTACTTGCGTTCAGTGGCACCAGGGCACACGTACTCCAGTGTCGGTTGTAGTTCAGCAGATATCCACTTGTTACCCCATACATAGATATATGGAGGTTCTCGCGGATCAGGTCTCCAACTAAGGTCAAACTTATTCTTGTCAATGGGCTGTGAATATTTCCAACGACTTGCTTCAGGCAGAACCTCAATGAGTTCTTCCATGTACTTGCGTTCAGTGGCGCCCGGCACATGATACTCCAGTGTCGGTTGTAGTTCAGCAGATATCCACTTGTTACCCCATACATAGATATACGGTGGGCTAGTGGGATCGGGTCTCCATGTAAAATCAAACTTATTCTTGTCAATGGGCTGTGAATATTTCCAACGACTTGCTTCAGGCAGAACCTCAATGAGTTCTTCCATGTACTTGCGTTCAGTGGCACCAGGGCACACGTACTCCAGTGTCGGTTGTAGTTCTGCTGGAATCCACTTGTTACCCCAAGTGTAAATGTACGGAGGTTCTCTTGGATCAGGTCTCCAACTAAGGTCAAACTTATTCTTGTCAATGGGCTGTGAATATTTCCAACGACTTGCTTCAGGCAGAACCTCAATGAGTTCTTCCATGTACTTGCGTTCAGTGGCGCCCGGCACATGATACTCCAGTGTCGGTTGTAGTTCAGCAGATATCCACTTGTTACCCCATACATAGATATACGGTGGGCTAGTGGGATCGGGTCTCCATGTAAAATCAAACTTATTCTTGTCAATGGGCTGTGAATATTTCCAACGACTTGCTTCAGGCAGAACCTCAATGAGTTCTTCCATGTACTTGCGTTCAGTGGCACCAGGGCACACGTACTCCAGTGTCGGTTGTAGTTCTGCTGGAATCCACTTGTTACCCCAAGTGTAAATGTACGGAGGTTCTCTTGGATCAGGTCTCCAACTAAGGTCAAACTTATTCTTGTCAATGGGCTGTGAATATTTCCAACGACTTGCTTCAGGCAGAACCTCAATGAGTTCTTCCATGTACTTGCGTTCAGTGGCGCCTGGACATACATACTCCAGTGTTGGTCGTAGTTCTGCTGGAATCCACTTGTTACCCCATACATAGATATACGGTGGGCTAGTGGGATCGGGTCTCCATGTAAAATCAAACTTATTCTTGTCAATGGGTTGTACTTCCACCCAATTTCTGTTAGGCAGAACCTCAACGAGTTCCTCCATGTACTTGTGTTCAGTGGCTCCCGGACATGTATATTCCATCGTCGGCAGTAACTCAGCGGATATCCACTTGTTGCCCCATACATAGATATACGGCGGGCTAGTGGGATCGGGTCTCCATGTAAAATCAAACTTATTCTTGTCAATTGGCTGCACGATTATCCAACGATCCATTTTAGGTAACACAACCAACGGCCAGTCCATGTACTTGCGCTCGGTCGCACCAGGACAATAATATTCCAATGTTGGATACAATTCAGCAGGCACCCACTTGTTACCCCATACATAGATATACGGTGGTTCGCGCGGGTCAGGTCTCCAACTAAGGTCAAACTTATTCTTGTCAATGGGCTGTACCTCTACCCACCTGTCTTCAGGTAATAACTTAACTACCCCGGACATGTACTTACGTTCAGTGGCGCCTGGTACGTGATACTCAATGGCTGAACCAAGTTCAGCGGGAAACCATGCGTTGCCCCATACATAGATAAACAGCGGGTCAGTTGGATCAGGGTGCCAACTGAAGTCAAACGCAAACTTATCAATGGTATCAGTCAGTACCCAATTTTCATTGTTGGCATTCTTTCTGATAATAGGTTGAACGTCGGCACGATAGATAATGATATCACTTTTTTCTGCAGGGCACAACCAGGTACCACTGTCTTTTTGATGTTGGCTTGGCCAGACGTTGTTATGTTCTTCTGCCCATACATCTTCATCGGGTAGAAATTCAAAATCAAAATCCCAGTCAAACCCGGAATAGTCACATAGCTCGTTGATAATCCAAAAATGTTCCGTGTTAGATTGTCTACGGGCATCAGATAAGTCCTTAGCTGGTTTTTCTCGGGGGTGAACGTTTGGTTTCTTGTTGAAATAGAATACATCTCGCATCTACTACTTATGAGAATACCTGGATGCCGTAAAGTTTTGAGAAGCGTTCGGCATCCGAGACATTATTGACCATTGGCTCGCCTCTGATATTCAGCGAAGTGTTCAGCAGCATCGGGCATTCAGTCATCAGGTACCATTTTTCAAGTAGTTCTCGTATTCCGCTACCATCTTTTGGTACAGTTTGTACCCGGCTTGTCCCATCAGCGTGAACAATAGCAGGAAATAACTCAGGACGCCGACAAGTAGCGATGAACTGCATGTACCTATTATCACTGCCATTACCAGACATATCAAAATACTGATCGGCAAACTCCTCAAGAATGACTGGAGCAAAGGGTCTGAATTGTTGTCGTCGTTTGATTTCATTTACTTTGTCCTTGATATGAGGTCCCCTTGGGTCTGCCAGCAATGATCTGTTGCCCAAGGCGCGTGGACCAAACTCTGCACGACCGCTGGCTACTCCGACGATGTTGCCATGGAGTAGTTCTTCTAGCAGGGCAGTTACAGGATACGGTCGGTCAATGTTAAAACCAAGATAGGCATTTTGCCAGTTGATTTTACCGCCGTGTCCCAGCGCGGCAGCTCCGAGGCTAGAACCCGCATCGCCTGGATTAGGCATAATCCATATGTTATTGAAATGTTTGTATAAATGTCTGTTGGCAAGGCAGTTAAGGGCCACCCCCCCACCATAAACTAGATTTGCGCTCTTCCCAAATATTCGTGCCTTCAGCATCACGTTCTGAATCAGATGTTCCACAAGCAATTGACTTGATGCAGCAATATCCATTTCATTGGCGCCTTGGAGGAAATAATCAGGAATACCGATATGAAGATTAAGAGCAAACGATAAGTCACTGCTGTCTTCCATAAGTTCATCATGTAATTCAGCGTAATGTACCGAGGTGCCGTATGCTGCCATACCCATTAGGATGTATTCCTCGTCAAGTGGGCGCAGGCCTACTCGCTTAGTCATTGCTGAGTAGAACAGACCGATACTGTCAGGGTAAGTCTTGCTCCATAGTTTGTTGTACTTGGCCTGACCACGATCATCATACTCGGCGTCCCAGATTGTGATAGTTTCAAACTCTCCGATGGCGTCAATGATCACCACTGTGGCCTCAGTAAACGGGCTTGTTTGAAACCCTGCTGCTGCATGACTAAGGTGATGACTGTGGGTGTGAATCGGCTGCTTATCTAGCGTTACCCAATTGAGTCGCCCGATCATGTTACGTGCTGATAGAGTACGCATATATAGCGGTTCGCCTGCTCGTATCTGGCGAAGAAACTTCAGCCAGGGCTTCTCGTAGTAATGAACCTCATAGTCATCCGTGATGTAGTCCAGGGCGTTATGCACTGCCAACTGAGTTAACTCCTTGTCGTGCTTCTGCTTTGAGTAGCGTTCGGAATGTCCGGCGAACAGGATATTGCCAGATTGGTCAATGACGCTCACTGCTGCGTCATGGAAACCCGAGGAGATGCCTATGTAGTTCATTTGTAAATGAAGGGGTCGCGTTTACGCATCTCTTTGAGGCGTTTACGATAATTACGTTCTCTGGTCCACTTACCAAATAATCGGTAAAGAAAGAAAAATTTAATAGTCTGGAAAATTTTCATGTCAGTCCTTTTCTATATGTATCAAGTATGCCGAATACTTCATTTCTTAATTCTTCAATGAATGAATTGTCTTTTCCAATAGCAAAGAGCAGTTTTTCGTATTCCTTACTACGGAAACAGTAGTGACCACCCGAGGTCACGAATGTATCAGGGTCAGTCACCTCTGCTGTTACCCATCTTTTCCAGTATCCCATATCTAAGACATGGTTATAAAAGTTATGATACTCCTCAGTGAAGAGTTTTCCAAGACGAAGAACTACTCTTGTCTGTGCTGCACCAAGTTCCGGAGCAATATTAATAGCATCAACTCCGGCGACATTTCTATCTCTAACTTGAGGGATATTCAGGTAATCAGCGTTGTGTTCTTTGAATAAAAATCCCCCAGTGTGGATCTTAGCAGCCACTAGGGCATTGTTCTCTACATTGAACGAACCTACCTGAGTGTGTTTCGTAAGACTTCCTGTTTGGGTGACGAAGAATTTTGCATTAGGTTGATAGTCAGCAAGGAAGGCTAATTGGTCATCAAGTCGTCCAAGACTTTCTTGGATACCCTCATTGGTGTTTATCTCGCTGCCAAATTCAAACATAATTTTAGGATTAAGCGAGAGGGCAAAATCTATCATCTCTTTGGCATGAATCAATTGATCGTGTTGAATTTTACTTACATCGATGTGCAGCAAATCAAATCCATTTTCGATGTCACACCGAATGGTTGTTCTGATCCGATCTTTTGCATCCGACAGCGGTCTGCCTTGATCAAGATCGCTGTAATACGGACCACCGTGGTCTCGACAAAGTAGAATCAAGTCCTCACTATAACAAGGATGTCTTTTTACTTGGTCAACTAGTTCCTTAGTGAGGCATACGTATCCAGAATCATGATCGACTTGATTTCTGCTGGCAATTATCATCAGCGGAAAGGCATGGAGAGCAGAATACTCAATCAACAGATCGATTATTTCACGACTCATTGGGCCAACGCCTAATTTGAATTTATGCATTCATATTCCTTTGAATAATTAGACACGCATCAAGAACCGCACCACATCCGGCGTCACTATCTGTTATATAGTCTGCAATTGCCAACGCTTCTCTTCTGGCATTTTTGGGTGCGATTCCTAATCCAACTGCTGCCAAAATTGGCACATCATGGATGCCATCACCTATGTAAGCAACTTCGTCAAGTGAGAAACGAGATGTCACCCAGGTTAGTCTATCCTCTTCCGTTACTAAGGCTAGCTGCTCGGGTGCATATCCCCAATCAGTAACGATCCTGGCGTATGATATTGAAAACCCTCGCTTATCGGCAGTGATGAAATTGATACTAAGACCCAAGGCGTCGGCTATCTTTAGCCCATCACGGTCGTGTGGCCCAAACACTTTGAATTCTTTCCCGGCAGAACTATACAACATCTGGCCGGTGGTGAGTACCCCATCAACATCCATAACAAGGTGCTTAATCATATTTTTCTATTTCCTCTATGCAAAGTGGTACCCCAGTATATATCTCAAACTGCTTCATAAACTGATGGCGATAAAAATCACGACCAGTTATGTACTTAATGCCGCGACACTCACTCTGTATTTTTAGGTCATTTGCACGAATTCCTAAGTCTATTACTGTGGTAACCTGAGGTAGAACTTCAAATGGTGAATCAAACGTTGTGGTGCCAAAGGAGGTACAATTGATGACAGTCCCAGTTATATCATGGCGTTTCTCCCAATTTCCTAGGCGTCTTGAGAACACATTAGCCCTATCACCTAGTACCTCTTTGAACATTGTTCCCATTGAACCGTCACCCAAAATAGACACCATACAATCCCTTGGCATCGTAGATAGAGCAAACATCATGCCTTGATAATCAGTATTATACCCCTTTAGACGACCATCCTGGATGACCACAGTGTTGCATGTTTTGAATTCAGTAACAAGGTGATCCTCCTCATCCAACAATGCTATCACTGATGTTTTGTATGGCATACTGACGCTGAATCCAGAAGCCCCAATTTCCTTCATTCGTAAAACATCCGTGATTAGATCATCACATTTCAGTGCCTGATATGAGTAAGGTAACTTTTTTTCCGCAAAGAACAACCGATAATATCCCTCACCTGTCGTTCCGGGATTCTGACTCAGACTATAAAATTGTTTCATTCTAGCTCCTGGAACAACTTAATTCCTAGATACCATAAAAACAAATCAAATGGCGAGGTGTGCAAAGGACTCATGTTCCAGTATATGATTGGTATTAGCATCTGTACCTTTTTGTAATCATATCCCTGACTTATTATGAATTCCTTAAGCAGTCTTTGATAGACAGTCACATGATCTATGCTAGGGATTGATAATGTGACGTTATCGTTATCAACTTCAATGTTGAAGTTATGCTGTTTGATGTTAGCATAGTTAATCATAAACCCACCTGCTAATTTAGCTAAGTCATAGTATATGTCACCAAACTCAACTATATTAGCAAATTCATGTCTCCAATCGATTACTTTGAATTTACCCTCATTGTTAATAACAACATTATCAAATTGTAGATCGCCGTGGACAAATCCTGGCAACGTTGTATTGCTTAAATAGTCCCAATCAATTTTATTCAAATAATAAGTATAGTCATTAACTTTTATACCGTCAATAAAATTAACTTTTTTAATATCGGGATACTTTTCTAAAAACTTATTGACCCGGGCCAATGTTTTGTTTTTGTAAAATTCAATTGATGCATTGGTAATATCTGCTTCTACCGGTAACCAAACTTCATTTTTTAACCAATTTAAACAAGATTTGAATGCGTCTGGGTTATTGTGTTCATATAATGTTTTACCATCAAAAAAATCATACGCCATGAAGTTTCCAATATGTTGACAATTAGCAGGGAATACTAATGGATTTTTTAATGTTTTGGTATATTTCTTTTTTGGAATAGAATCATCTATCCACCATTTAACTACCTTATTGTTACATATATAAGTTAGTTCATCTTTCTTAGTGAAGTCAAATTTTTGACTTTTACCTAATTCAGTTTGATAGTTAACCGGGTCTCCAAAATCAAGCCAAGTGTTCAATTTATCCACGTTGTCACCCAACTGTATAGAGTATATTAATTCAGTTGAATTCAATTCTTTTAGGCTGTTAAAGAAATCATTATAGTGATATATGTAGGCTAGTCCGGTGAAGGCTGAACATGTTTTAAATGTAGATTTTTTGAATGTTATTTTAGTAATATTAGAATTAGTATCTATATCAAACATAGTGTACAAATGTGTGTCTTTTTCTGGAACAGTTTTTACAAAATAACAATTGTTATCTGTTACTCTATCAACAACTGATTCATTGAAGTATGTATCACATGGAACGTACCAAAATGGTCCGTTTACTTTATCCCTGCATTGTCGTAATGTATACGATGTGCCAGAATCTGGGCTTAAGTAATCATCAATTTCAACAAATTCAATGTCTCTGTCTGCATATGCAATTCTACAGAAGTCTTTGATTTGATCTGCCAAATAACCAACTGGTACAATAAATTTAGTATCAATCGGGAAACTATCAATGATATGTGATATTACCGGTTTATTTTTATAGGGTAATAATGCTTTGTTAAGATTTTTAGTGTAGTTACCCATTCTGCTGCCGGTGCCAGCAGTAGGTATTATAACAGTATTTTTCATAATTCTTTTAATTCTATTTGGTTTGCAAATTTACCTAGGTGATCATTTTGAGTATAATCTTCACCAAATAACTCAGTTAGTTGATACCATGTGTTTTTATTTAAATTGTTGATAATATTATTTCGTAAAATAACAGGTCGAACAGTAAGCAATGGTTCCATAACAATGTTATTTCTTTCAAAAAACTCATAATAACTAACATGTATATCATAATGTGATGTGATAGTAATCGCATTTTCTACAAATTTAGCAAAAGACTTCCACGAGAATAACATAAAACTATCTTGTAATTGACGCCTTTCATGGCTTAACCAATTGTCAGGACCATGACAATCGGTAACCTTAATCGTATTATCATCTATATCAAAATCACTTTTGTTAAATTCATTCAATTTCATTTGTGTTAAATTTGGCCAAGTTGTTTCATTCATTTTAAATAACACAAGATCAGGGCGAAAATATATTACCCGCTCGTATTGTTCATCCTTTATTAAATTGAATATTTTTGTTAAAAGAATAAACGGTCGCATTGCCGGTTCAACATGTATTTCTAAATACTCTTTTTTGTAATTTGAAATTTCAATATGTTTAAATTTATAACTGATTGCGTTTATTTCGTTTGCAGAGGAGCGTGCCTCAGGACTATATGGTTTCTGAGTTATATCCCATGTGCTAAGATACCAATCAGCATTTGGGAATATATTCCAAGATGCATGTGATATCTCTGTAAATCTACAAACACCTGCTACAATAATTGCTGTTTTCACAACTGATCCAATATTATTTGTTGTGGACTTCCGGCAAAAGGATCATGTCCTCTTTCTCCGTAACGTAACATCTGTTTATCTAGACTAGCAACAAAAATTTGACCGTACGGAAATGGCTCTACATAATAATCATTATTAACAAGATAGTAAGCCAAATGGTTATGAAAATTATCACCTCTACCTCGTTCAACTTCTGTGTGATGACAAATTTTCATATAAGGCACTGATAGTAATACATTTATAAGCATTTGTGGCGTTGACAAGAAAGCCCAATCTTCCACTGATATTGGGAACGGAGAGGGTGGTGCGTGATTCGTAATCCCAGATGATCCAAAAATTCTATCCACAGTACTATTTTTCCAAAAAGAATGGTCTTGTTCAAACATCTTCCAAAAATTTGAATTAAAAACAATAGCATCCGGTCTGGTAATCAAAGCATATTCATAGTTGTGTTGTACATTAATGAGAGTAGTTAAAAGACGATGCCAATGATAAATTTGTTTATTTCCGCGATGAGAGAAATTAATATGTTCTTCAATATTTAAATATTTAGGAGTTTCTCCAACTATGGACAATATCATTTCTTCAGTTACGTCAAACTTTCTATTATTATGTTGAGGAAAGTATGTAGAGTTATCTGAATACCAATTTGAAGTTGACCATGTACTTAAAAAAAGATCGAATTTTTCCGTCATTGGTTCCCATGACGGGAAGCATTCTGAAAAATTTCTAAATTCACCACCGATCAATAATGCTAATTTTTTCATATATAGTATTCATATTATTGATGTTCGTGTGATATTTTACCGTGAGTTCTGCCGCTATCATCCTGCAATCGTATTACATCATCAAGTTCAGGGGTACTTGCTTCCATAAATTCAAGGTCGGTTGTTGCAACTACTCTATGTACATATCCTGGATGAACGTCAAAAACTACACCGGCCTGTAATTCAATTATATCAAAAGTTCCTTCGTACTGTTCAACTTCAGTGACCGTCATACCATTTTGTAGGAAGTTCTGCATGTCTAATACTGTTTTGCTTCTGTACAATTTACCAGTTCCACTCAGTACATAGTTAGTTTCAAATTTATGTTGATGTACTTGTAGACTGGTTCTGTTACCAGCTTTAAACAATATTCGCTTGAGAGCATAGGGTGTTCTAACACCGTCTGCTATCCATAATTCATTACCCCAGGGCTTAGTTACTTTTTTTGTTGTATTCATTTTAAAAAATCATTCTTAGTTATATAATCAATTAACCTAGTAGCTATATGATAATTACCTTCTTCGCTTACGTGTTTACTTCCAAATTTATCAGGCCAATTATCAGAAAAATGTTTCCAGTTGCTCCAAAAATAATCTCTTTCATCATCTACATAATCTTTGTAACCAGTATCTTCACTATAAATGATAGTTGGTATATTGTTTTTCTTGAGTTTTCTATATGCTTTTAGAATTACTCCTTTGTCATAATCAGCTTTTATATGACTATTAAATGTTTCTACATAGTATCTTTCGATTAGTTCTAGTTTATCTAATGGCTCTGTATGTAGTCTAGAATAATAATCATACAGTCCTTCATTTCTTTTTAATTTTCTATATTCAAAAATCGCCGGCATTTGTTCTGTTAAAATTTTAGGAGCATACTGTACTCGGTGTACCGTCTCACCCAAATAATAATTCATTGGTTTATCATGCATAGGTTGCGGTAAATGATGCGGGGGGTAATTATGGTAGGATAAATCATAAATTGTAGGAGTGTGGTTTAACTCCTTGCCTTCAGCGACCCATTCAAACCTATCCGTCGATGTAGTTCCCAATATAACTAATTTTGGTTTTGGGTTTAGTTTAGTTGCAGCGAATTCTCCTTGGAGATGGATTGCATAATTACTTGCACTTCCTCTCGCCAATCTTATCAAATTAAGGTCAAAGTGTTTTGCAACCAGCACCCCGAACGGCTGTGTGGCAAGATTACTGCATCCTATGCCGTAATTAAAACTATCCCCACATATTACTAAGTTTTCCATTTTTTTCTCACTTCTTGAAAGGTTGGCGTATTTGCGATATTGTTATAGACGTTTTCCGAAAAATTTTGATGGTAGATTGGACCAAGATGCATTCCGTCTCTTGCCATATGGTATTTATGTTCTCCCCGATATGCCGTAAAATCTATATTCATATGGTGTTGGTCTAATGCAACAGGGATTCTAATATCATTAGTATCTATGTTCGGGAGATACTTTTTCACCCCCTCTACAGTAAAGTCGTTGGACCAGGAACTGAAGAACCATGGTATTTTTTTAGCTTCTAAATAGTATTTCAAAAACAACAAAGATTTAAATGAAGCATGATATACTTCTCTTATATTGGTCATCATTTTATACCGCTGTCCAATATAGTCTTTTTGTTGCACAGAGAGGAAATCCGGCAATGAAGTCTCATTTACTAACATTTTATGAAGCACTGGGGAAAGGGCGGAATTATCATCTTCCACAATAAGTTCTTGTCTTGCGATATTCGGGAGTAGAATGTAAATAATGTCAGGTCGTGCCCCATATTTTTCTATCGAAACATATACATATCGCACAATTGCATCTATTCCTAACCCAGCTTTTCCAGTGTTTAATTTAACAATAGGTCTGTTTGTGTCATTATTTTGAATAAATTTTTCCATTAAGTAACTGTGCCAAATTTTATCCTCAGGTAATCCAACCCCTTCAGTAAATGAGCATCCAGCAGCCATAAAAGTTGGGTAACCATATGCATCCTCAAATCTAAGAGGGAAGTTACATGCCGGAATCCGGAACCCCAACGAATTAAATTTATAAGTAATAGCATCTTCCGCGAATGCATGCCTCCTTAGTAAGGCAGCTTTTGAATAATTTCGCTTATTATCAGTTGAGTACCAGTTATATTCACCATCGGTTTCGTCCCATCTATTATAGTCAAATTCATCAAACAGGTCTAAGGTTTTATTTTGTACGAGTTTTGGATACATAATTGGTTCTTTCACATTCAAAGAGAGATATACGTTTTCTGTAGAACCAAAAAAGTTTTTATATCGGTATTCCCAATGTTTTTTAGCATCCTTTTCCAAATCTTCAAATGTTGGATTATTTTTTCCTCTGCTATTGGGTCTGGCAATAGTCCACTTATGTATTGGTAAATTATCTACTTCAATGCCGTTATTCAAATAACTTTTACCAAAAAAATCATGTATGTCTATCCATTGTAAAAGGTGAATACTATCTAACTTGATATTAGGAATAAAATTTAAAAACTTTTTAAAAGTATTAAGTGTCCCGATATACAACACATCAGTAGTTAATTTAGTATCTGCTATTTTCCAGTTATTAGTAA
>Ga0194060_10002750_pt1 | contig 12512 bp, 8 predicted proteins | sample SepL225m_MetaG_FD_163427 | JGI IMG/M metagenome (GOLD analysis project Ga0194060, IMG submission 163427) | Anoxic zone freshwater microbial communities from boreal shield lake in IISD Experimental Lakes Area, Ontario, Canada - Sep2016-L222-5m | ecosystem: Environmental > Aquatic > Freshwater >... | reverse complement strand
GGTTGGACCTCACTGCTCACTCCCGCCGGCACGGCGGTTACTACAGGCGCTCCGCTCCTGATTTCCTCTGTAGTAGCCGCCGTGTCGGCGGCATCGGTGTTTGGTTGGACCTCACCAACCGCCTCAACCGCCGACATGTCCGCCGGAGTACTGGAGGCGGAGACTTCGACTGCCACCTCGAAGACCGGAGGCGCCTGTGGCGCGGTTGTTGGGTTGTCGGGTTGCTCAGTTGTTGAGGGGGATGGCGCCTGCGGCGCGGTTGTTAGGTTGTTGGGTTGTTGAGTTGTTGAGGGCGGAGGCGCCTGTGGCGCGGTTGTTGGGTTGTCAGGTTGTTGGGTTGTTAAGGAGGATGGCGCTGGCAATTCAGGCGCTGGCATCAAAGTGGATGCCGGCGTCTCCTCCTCCGGTACTCCGGCGGACATGCCGGTGGCATTGGCGCCTGGTGGATCGTTACTGTTCACTACCGCCGGCACGGCGGTTACTACAGGTGCTTCACTCCGGACTTCTTCTGTAGTAGCCGCCGTGTCGGCGGCATTGGTGCCTGGTTGGACCTCACTGACCACTACCGCCGGCACGGCGGTTACTACAGGCGCTCCGCTCCTGGCTTCCTCTGTAGTAGCCGCCGTGTCGGCGGCATTGGAGCCTGGGTGGTCCGCACTGCTCACTACCGCCGGCACGGCGGTTACTACAGGTGCTCCGCTCCCGACTCTCAACTCGGGACTCGCAACTCGCGACTCCCGATAGACCAGCCCCACCAATCCCTCGGTCGTTGCCGTCGCCAGATCCAACTTGGTCTGGGCCGGCACCAGCCGGTAGCCGGGGGAGGAGAGGAGAGTTGTTAAGTTGTCAGGTTGCTTGGTTGTTGAGGATAAAGAGTCCGCCGGTCTTCCACTTAACAACTTATCAACTGGACAACCAACAACTGCAGGCCCCGCCGGCTTTGCCGGCTCATACCCCATCTGCTCGATGGCACCCCTCACTCGGCGCTGTGTCGACTCGCTGATCCGGTGCTGCGTCGCCGTCCCATTCGCCACCCAACTGACCACCGGTGGAGAGACTCCCGCCTGCGCCGCAACTTCCCGAGCTGAAACTTCGTAACCCTCAATGGTCATGAATTCACCTGCTTTACGCGTAAAGCATACGTTAAATACCAAAAAAAGGAAGGGCGACTTCACCCATCACTCGTCACTCATCACTTCTCCGTAGTACTCCACATACTGCCGGATCACTGTCTCCTTCGAGAACATCGACAGCGCCCGTTCCCGCGCCTGGCGGCCATGTTGTTCTACCCCATTCCGGAGTCAATCCCGCCGACGCCTGCGCCAGAGCGCCCTCCTTGGACATATCAATCCCCATCCCGCCTGAAGGAGAGGATTTGAACAGAAGTTCGCAAAGCACACGAAGAGGGAAGATTCACCACAGAGGCACGGAGACACGGAGAAGATAAGACAGAAGAATCCAATGTTGCGGGTATTGAAGGCGGCGAGTACTCCGCCTTAAATCCCCGCAACCCTTCTTGAAGGGGAGTGAAGAACCCTTCGACAGGCTCAGGGCAGGCAAGAGGAGGAATTATGTCTGTGGCAACACCGGCTCTAACCACTGAATTAACTTCAGCCTGCGGAACGGCATATTCCTACTCCTCCCCCTCTACTTTTCCCTCAAGAAGTGTGGCGTTTATTTTGGCCACGGTATTTCCGTGGGTAAAATAAACGCCACATTGCATTTTCTTCTCTGTGTCTCTGTGCCTCTGTGGTGCAACATTCTCCCCCTTCGTGCTCTTCGCGGTCTTCTGTTCAAATTTCTTCACGTCAAAATCATGACCACGATGCGATTGATTCAGGTCGCAAGGGACTATTAACCAATTTCGGGTATGGGTTGTGGACGGGATCCGATCCTTTGCCGGTTTGCCGTTGAGGACATAGGATACCGTCGCTCCCGACACCCCAGCGGCTGCAGCGACAGTCTTGAGTGTTACAGAATTGCCCATACTTAAGCGCTTAAGAAGAGGCGCTCACGCAATGTGTGGGGCGGATGTCCCCATCCGCCTTGTTCCTCCCCGGCGGCTGAGGCGGATGGGGACATCCGCCCCACACAGAAGACGCCACTCTTCAGCATCCATTCTTCATTTCATCTACACAAAATCCACAATCCCATAACCACCCCCGAGAGGAGCAAAGGGAGTAACGCAATGAGTTTATGTTTCCAACTTCTGTTAAAATGCGCCCACGCACGATGATAGGTCAGAACCAAACCGGTTGTAAACTCGGGAGAATCGAACAGAGGTTCCCGGAGCGTACAAACCGTCTCGATACTGACATCATGCATGACTTTAAGGGTCTCCAATAACCGCCTGAATTTCCTAATATTCGCATCGTGCGGAACGTACCCACATTCCGTTCTCCGAACAAATGAGAAACTGTGCATCAGCAGCACAACCGGACTGACATTTTTTTTCACCGCCTGTCGAACAATGGAAATAAGTTCCTGAAAAGTACAAGCATCGATATCAAGATGTCGGTAGTTGCGAAGTACAGGCAGTGTGCGAAATGTTGTTACAGGCACTTCGAGAACGCCCTCGCAATCACGAAGTTGATTGCGCAATCGAGTTTCTTCCGAATCCGCATACAGAGCGGTGCTCGATGTCCTCCAGCCAGATGTAGCACCGATCTGAGCACACTGGGGCCAGCCATAGAGATAAGAACTATCCCCGACGAATCCCTCCGCCGCGCATGCACGCAGAGTATCACGATTGGCTGACAGGTTTCCGGCACGATGCCAGATTGGTCTGATTCCGGTCCATTCCTGCAACCGATCAGAACCTTCCCGTATCAGACGGCATTGCTCCTTAAACGAATGAACCGACATTTCACCATATACATGGGTGTGAAGTTGAAGATCGAACCCCCGGGCAAGGATCGTCCGGGCAATTTCAGCAATGGCTTGTTCACCCCACAGTTCGCTGTCGTAGACATTGAGGAAGAAGGTGCAAGTCCACCCCCGTGAGGCCAATTCATCCATGATGAACGTGATGCCATAGTTCATACCATCCCGAGTTGCGCCCCAGATCTGCGTATCGGGCGTGTCCACTGCGGGGTCGTAGACACAAACCTCAGAGTCGACAGTTATGAATAATCGGGTCACCCTGACTGTTCTCTCTCGCAAAATACAAGCCTTCCACAATGTAGCACCGATCTGTGATCGGGGCTTCTCGCGAATCCGCGCACAGCGCGGTGCTACATGTCCTCAGACCGGCTAAACCACTTCGCAACCTTGCCAACCCCCTCTTGCAGGGGGACTAGCGGGCTATACCCTAGCGTCACGACTTTATCGATACTCACTTCCCACCGTTGCGCATCGCCAACCCAACTTTCACCCGTGAAAGACAACCGCGTCCTGCCTGTCAGACCGAGAACATCAATCACAACTCGCGCCAGTTCCGTCACAGTATATGATCGCCCGCTCGCAATATTGTAGGCCTGACCGGCCAGACCATGTTCTGCCAGAACCAAAAGGCCTCTCACGGTGTCATCCACATAGGTGAAGTCACGCATCTGCCGCCCCGTCCCAAGAATCTCAAGGCAGTCTTGATTCTTTTTCAACTTCTTTAAGAAATCCAACACGACAAATCTCGGCATTCCGGGACCGTAGGTATTGAAAAATCGTGCCGTGACAACGGGAATCTTGTAGACGACATGAAACATCCGGGCCTCAGTCTCGGCCGCCATTTTGCTTGCCCCGTACGGCGATATGGGAACAAGAGGCGATTCCTCGGTGATGGGAAATGACACGGGTTCTCCATAGACGGCACCCGAGGAAACGACAACGACACGGGTGTCCGGCTTCTCCAACCGGACAGCCTCCAGCACGTTGAACGTGCCACCCGTATTGGAGTTGAAATCGTAAGCCGGATCTTCCACCGAGCCCGGCACACTTGCATTGGCAGCAAGGTGGAGGATTACATCCGGCGCCAACTCCTTGACAACCAAACGCACAACCCCGGCATCCCGCACATCCGCCTGAATGCAACGGATATCCCCTTCAGGTTGATGTAGCACCGATCTGTGATCGGTGATGTCCGGACTCACATCAATCCGGCAATTCCCGACATCTGCAATAATTTCCTGAAGCGCCGCCCAGGTCCCAGACTGCAGGTTGTCCAGGACTGACACACCAGCACCTTCGGCAACCAGATGCCGCACCACATGGCACCCGATGAAACCTGCTCCGCCGGTCACCAACACCTTTTTTTGTTTCCAGTAAGTCATATTCGCCTTACGTTACATTTACACTATACAGGATGAAATAAAGCAACCTCCGCGCACAGCGCGGTGCTACATGGTTTCACTTCCTTCTTTTAAAATACCGGATTAACTTCTTTTTTATCCCAAACCTCTCAATTCCATTTCGCAACCCTCGATCCAGAACCCGACATATCGAATACAGTCCCCATTTACATTTGACGCCGACTCCAGGCGGAAACAGCAAAACACCATCAACATGATCAACTTGATTTGCCACCATCCGCTTATGGTATCCCTCTCCGACCCCGAAATCCATGACCGCAGGACGATCCATCTCGTAGAGGCGCTCCACCATCTTGTGCAACAGTATCTCCCCTGGATAATAACTGGCATATGCGGGATCGTAGCCAGACTGTTCCCGGATCAGCGAATCCTTTCCCTGGTAGCACAGAACGAAGGCTATGAACTTGTCTCCCGCCGCCAAAACGAAGAGCCGCACCCAACCGTAACCAGCCATCCGCGCCACTTCAGTCATGTCCAGTCCATGGTGCAGGTAACGCGCCTGCCAGCAGGATGCGACCAGTCTTTCCAGGGGGCTCCGGTACATTTCCCAATCTGCCCGGGAACGGAACTCCATCAACGTACAGTCACCCCCCGTCAATTCCGCAAGTTGGCGTTCATGCTTTCTGATCTTCTTGAGACTATCCCCTGAACGCAGGCGTTTAAATTCATCCACGGTGGATGGCATAACCATCCGATAATGGGGAATCCCCTCGAAAACCTGCCCTGCCCAGAAACCGGCACCTCGGGCTGCCTCCGTCAAACGACGCGTTGTTTCGCCATGGGGGACATGGTCGAACAGGATACCTTTCATGGTCGGACAGTGGGAGAAGATTGCCGCCAGGAGAGATGGAAGTTGTCCTTGTCCTAATAAATGAGGACTGCAATCTCCGCCATACACCTTCGCGATTGGAAGAATCAACCGCCCGAAACTTATGGGGCCGATACGTAAAGGGAGGGACTGTGATGACAACAGAAAGGGAACAACCCACCCCTCACCGTTCCCGGAAAGGGATATGGAGGGCTGAACAGTGGCAATAATCACATCATCGGGTCGGTCGGCCGCAACAGCCCTGAGCCAGTCCACACTGAGCGTCAGGTGAAGCAAACCGTAACGTTGACGCACTTCGCGTTCCCACGCCAGAGCAACTTTTTCTGACATCTTGTTTAGTGGATATAACTCAATATTCATAAGTTTTAGCATCGCGTCTTGTTCAATGCCCTGCTCCGCGTACAGCGCGGTGCTACATCAAGGGCGAACGCCTGCCGCTTTTGCCCACACTCGGTGCTTTGCTTGTTCAACTATTCGCGCCAGGGAATATAATGGATTAAACAGTGGGATCGAGGGACTCGTTTGGCGACCGCTATTCGCCCTCTCGTTCGCCATATCACCCACACATTGCACCACGAGCCCGGACTCGCGGGAAAGAAACTCCAGTAAAACCTCCCACCGTCTGCAGTTCTTGCGAACCGGAATATACCGTCCACCGACCTTCCTGAAGAATTCACCGGGATGCGTCAGGATCGTTACCGTGGCATAACCTGCTTGTTGTAATTTCCGAATTCCGTCCTTCATCTCCGCCGCACCAAGTGCACTGATTTCAAAATGCCTGTGCCGACCGTCAATAAAAGGAAACATACTCCGCATTGCTGTAACCGGCAGATCCATTTGCCCATTTAAGATTGAGACGTCGTTCACCACGGGAAAGACATGATTCAGTTTCGAACGGATTGAACACTTTCCATCAAGATCACGATTTGATCCAAGCCTGATTCCAACACGATCCATGGCGATCAGCGTGGCGGCGTCCGCCGCCAAATCACCAGCCCGGAAGGCGACAACCTTCGACACGCCACTGTCCCGCAGAATATCCCGGCCAATCCGGAGCAGGTGCTCCTGCATCCCGACCTCCAAGTCCCGGAATACATCCCGACAGTCCTTGATGCCATCAATCATGGCTACGGAAGGGTGGAGATGAAGTTGAATATCTTGCTGGTTGTCATTGAGATCGCGACAGATCCGTCGCACCCCCGCCCCGCCCCATTGGGTCGCGCCAAGGGACTCGACAAAAAAGGTGGCAGAAAGACCATGACGTTTGCATGAATCCAGAATAAAGGGAAGACCCAGTCCTTCTCCATACACTTCGGCATCATAGTCACCCGAGTAACACTCCACATCGATGGTTAAATAAACCTTCATGTCTCAGGCAAATCCGGCTTCTTCCTCGCGACCACCACCAATGAGAGACCAATCCACGGTAGAATTGGATCCAGGATCTTGAACAGGGGCACCAGGGCGTTGAAGAGTTTAATTTGAACCCGCCCCAACGTTCTCCGCCCCCATACCTTCCCATTCATGAACCAGCCTGCCACTCCCGCTTTGTTCATGCTAAAAAGAGTGTCGATGATAAATCCCTCTCGTGACAGCAGATTCCGCATCTCTTCCTTTGAATAGCGGCGCCGGTGTTCAAGCGCCTTGTCAATACTCCCGTAAAGCCACCGTCCGGCGGGCACCACCAACACCAACCTCCCCCCCTCCTTCAAGACTGCCCTCATGTTCCGAATTGCCAATCCATCATCATCAATATGTTCCAGCACATTGGAGCACAATATTGTGTCAATTGTTTTGTTGTTAAGTTGTTGGGTTGTCAGGAAATTGCCTGACGATCTTTCACCTAGCAACTCAGCAACCTGACAACTTGACAACTCTTTCTTAACCGGCCACGGCCGCGTCACATCCCATTGGTAAACTTCGACATTGGGGCGCCCGCCAAAGGCGTTCTGGAGCAGGCGGACATATTCCGGATCAGGTTCAGAGGCGATAATCCGCTCCTTATGCAGGAGGGCGCGGACATTATTCCCAATCCCCGCCCCGACCTCCAGAACCGTACCCGTGAGATAACCATCGAGCCGCTTCATCAACCACCTGGTGAAGCGCGTCGCCAGTTCCATGTCGCGGAGAATCGCTTCCCCGTACCGCTCCTCATAGAGATCGTCGATGATCTTATACTTGAGCATGACCCAGACGGCGACAAAGGCGTCCTTCAGCCCGATTTTCTTGCCCTCGGCGTAGGTCCGGCCCGCATAACTGATGGGCACCTCATATATCACTAACCTGCGTTTGGCAACTTTCGCAGTAATTTCCGGCTCTATACCAAACCCGTTTGACCGTATGGGCATCGTCTTAAGCACGCTCATCCGGAACATCTTGTAGCAGGTCTCCATATCCGTCAGGTTGATATCATTCAGTATATTCGAAACCGACGTCAGAAGCCGGTTGCCCAGACTGTGCCAGTAATAAAGAACCCGCCGGTACTCGGAGGCGGCAAATCTTGAGCCATAGACGACGTCGGCCCCCTTCTCCAATAAAGGTTTCAATAAACGACCATACTCAGCCGGGTCATATTCAAGATCGGCATCCTGAAAGATGGCGATATCACCCCTGGCTTCGCGAATTGCGGTTCGAATGGCAGCACCCTTCCCCTGGTTCACCCCGTGAAAAAACACCCGCACCCTGGGATCACGTCCTGCCAACCCATCTAGTATCGCTTGAGAACCATCGGTTGACCCATCATCTACGACAACAACCTCAAGTCCTGACACCTCTTTGGGTAGTTGTACAGCCAGTACCTTCGGAATAATCATTTCCAGCGTCAGCCGTTCATTATATACAGGCATCAATACTGACAACAACATGGCGGAACCCTCCTTCCCTCAGATTTTAACCGGGTCCATGTACGATAAGACCCGGACAGTCTTCCCATTAAGCCACCAATCGTCCTTGCTACATCAACAAGGTCAGAGGCAAATCCACCCAAATCGTTTTTCATGAGTGAGACAGTCATACGGATCGTTAGTTTCAAAAGCAGGCGGATGTGAAACAATTCCAAAGGGGGACGGCCGGGCTCGAAAAACACAAGAGGATCTCTCCATCCATAATAGTACCCGATTTTTGCATGACTCCAGAGCGAGTAACGCTCAGGGTGAACGGGGTGCAGAACAAGGGCCTCATGACAATACCCGATAGGTTCACCGGCAGTCTTCAAACGCACACCGAACTCACCGTCATCCACCCCAAGCGCCGCCTTGCCACATAAAACCCATAGTTCGTCATCATACCCGCCGTAATCGGCAAACACATCCCGCCGCACGAAAACATTAGCACCAAAAGGAACGGGATCCTGAACTCTCAGCATCCCGCTCTGCGGAAGTGGATGGTAGAGTACAAACGCACCTCCGATTGCCGGAACCCGGCACGATTTCCCCGGCACCAGCCAACGGGGGGGCGCAATGCCGGGAGGCGGCGCCTCAATACGTCCGCCAAACACCCGGCATCCACCTCGCTCTGCATAGGCGGCACCTTCACGCAACCATCCGTGATCGGGAATCGTATCGTCGTCCGTAAAGGCCAACCACTCGTTCTGCGCAGCCGCAATGCCTGCATTCAAAGCCCGACTCTTATTACGGGGATCAGAAACCATGTACTTAACGGAATATTTTGCCGTGCGGGCAAATTCCGTCACCGCTCCACGTGCTCCGAGGTCCGCAGCATTGTCCACCACGACGACTTCATGTCCTCCGCCGTCCGCGACAATCGCGTCACCAAGTGCCTCAAGGCATATTGCAAGCCGGTCAGGGCGTCCGCAAGTGGCTATGATAACGGTGAAATTCATAAGGTTGCCCGATTAGCCCGCCATGATCGCCCTGTAAATGTCTGCAACGTGACCACCAACGACAGTAGGCCGGCAGTATTCCTCATAACGTGCACGAGCCCTTTGACGGTATGATTCATATTCGGATTGAGGCATTTCCGCAAATCGTTCCATGGCCTTTGCCAGGGCAACAGCATCCCCGACAGGAACGATAAACCCCTCCTTGCCGTCACGGATCAAGTCAGGTACACCTCCAACCGGGGTGGCAATACAGGGAATCCCTTCCAGCAATGCTTCAACGATCGATACCGGCATCGCCTCGCTTGTGCTGGGATGAAGAAAAACATCTATTTCCCCGAGGGTCATGTGCGCGGACACAACCCTCTCGATTCTGACCTTCTTCAAACCCACCCGCTGAACCGTGCCACTAATCTCATCTTCAAGATCCCCCTCGCCGGCGAACAGAAAGGGGACTTCTTCCCCCTGCACCCGGATCAACTGAAGTGCCTCCAGAATGGTCGGAATGCCTTTTTCGTAGCTGAATCGGCAGAGAATGCCGAATCGAAGCGGGCGAGGTGTGTGCCCAGTTTCTGACACAATCCGATCAGGCACCATGGTGAACACAACATCCACAGGGCGCGTGACACCAAATTCGTTTTTGAATGTTTCCGCCACCAACTTTCCCGGGGCGAGCACTCGGGCGCAATGCCGGGCAAATGCACGAAATGCGGTGATTTCAAGGGGGGTCCACGACGCATCGCAATGCCCCGATGTTGCAATATGGAAAAGCGTCAGTTCAGGGGGCAGCACCGGCCATGCCTCCGAAATAAGCCGACCTTTGACATGAATGATATCCGGTTGTTCACACGCCAGCATTCGCTTGAGTTCACGCACCGCCAGACGTTTCCGCCAGTAGATGAGGAGGGACGAGAAAGTTGTTGAGTTGTTGGGTTGTTGAGTTGTTGAGGATAGAGTGACCTCCGGGTTATCACTTAACAACCTCCTCCAAACAACACGCATACGCCAGGGAACATACGTGAGCCATGCGGCCACCTTGGCACGCCACCCCACCCTTCTGTAGAGTGACTCAATCGGGATCCCCTCAGCGCGTAAAGCGGTTAAAAACCTATGGGGCTTGTCAGGAAGCGGTTCAAAGACAATAATCCTGGGGTCAAACCCATGATTCCGAATCTCTGTTGCATAATTGCACAAGTAAGCCTCTATGCCCCCTGCCCGGAGATAACCGGCGGCAATATACCACACGACAGGACGTTGATGCGGGGATGCCTCTCTCATAATCTTGAAGGATAATAGACACCATTAGTCCCCAGCGGGAGCCAAATCACCGTAGCATCCGCAGACCCGGGAACGCCCTGGTTACTGTATATCAACTCAGGCCAGGAGGACGGTTCAAGGATGTGCTGCACCTCCAGGCCCTGCATCATGGCACGACGAAGAAGCGGATACTCATAATCAGAAAATCCAATCATCAGGCCCAACCGTTTAATTTTGCGTTGTCGGGCAATTTCCAAAACCTCATCATCGATCGAACTGATGTCATGATGCAGATAATAAAAGAATTCACGATCCACATCGCGGAGCGCCGCCAGCGTCAACGCCTTACGTCCATTATTTGCAACGCACGTATAGGCATATGCCATTGCCACAACTGAAATGCCAATAAGAACCGCCGAGTGCCCTTTGATCCCCCGCCGCCCCTGCAAAGCCGCACCCCACATGACAGGTATCAACACGAATATGGGTAATTGCAGTCTTGAGATCCACACCTGATCCCGTATAAACAAATGCATGATAATCCATGACAGTATCGGCACCAGTGCGAACCACCGACCCCGCCCCGGGAGCCACCGCCAGAAGACAACCACCCAGGCGGCCAGAGCCACAAACATTGCCATATGAAATGGATTGCCAATGAAATCCTCGTTCACCAGAAACACTTTATGCTCAACCCGCGGCCCCTCAACCTTCACACCGGCTCTCCTGAGCAGCGACCGAAGGGCCGCGGGAATCTTTTCGCGGCCCAAAGAATGCTGGGCGAAAGTTGCATCTACAATGTTGACTAACCGCTCCGGCCATTGCCCCGCCGCCTGATATGTCCAATAGCGAGGATTCGCTCTTGAGTTGAGATATTCGGGGCACTTTGAATATTTGACTAATCTCACGGCATGCGGCCCCATCACAACAACGGCAACTAGAATTGCCGACAATCCCAGGATAATCAATGAGTCACCCCTGCCCCGGGATCTGAGTCGCGGTCGCCTACCTGTTGCATGAATCAAACCGATGCCTATTACAACCAATAGAAACGGGCAGGCCGCCATGAGTGATGTTGGCTTGACCAGCCATCCCCCACAGGTCATGCAGGCCAGAATGACAACCTCTCTAACCCCCCATCTTGAACCTCGGTGAAGCAATGGCAGACATGCCGAGACAATTGCAACGGCAAGGGTTGACGCCACCATATCAGTCTGCGTGCTGCATGCCTGCAAAGCCCCCATGGGTATGGCGGCCACCAGCACCGCACACCATGGCGCCAGGCGTGCAGGAACACCTGCCATACGACACAGGGCGGGAATCGCAAACAGGATATGAAGCCAGGCGAAGAACTGGACAAGATTCGCCCATCGATCCGACCCCGATATAACCTGTAGCACGAGAATGAGATATTCTGCCCCAGGGTAAATCCAATTCTGGCGATCTATCGGGGTGGCATAAAAGTCAATTGATCGGGCCTGAATCCAGTGTCCGACCCGCGCCATGTGGTAGGTCATACTGTCAAAGGTTGTCGGAGGATACGCGCATGCTGTCACAAGGACCATCAAGCCAAGGGGTACAATCATCCACTCCACGCGCCAGGACTGAAACTTTGAGATTATCACTCCAGGGATGTTTTGCAGTGCACTTCTGAACCCAAGAAATCCTGAATCACCTTTGTTTGATAACCACGCGCCCAACCCCATCGCAACACAGTTTCCGATCAAGACGGGTAACCATTCAACCATGTGAAAAAGCGACAGCAGATTCAGGAGGACAGCCTCAACGACAATAACCATTCCAAAAGAAATCGGCCACAAGACTGACAGCGGGCGTTTGGTCAGGTTCTTCAACGCCACCAGTGACACCAGCAGCATCAACAGGAAGAATGCCAATCCCGCTAATTCACGAAAATGGATTAGTGTAATCATAAACGACAGGGAGAACTCATGACCCGTGAGAATATTCTACTCCCGCTCCCCTTCTTGTCCGCCGTAGCCTTGGCGAAGGAGGAGCGAGAGCCGCCTCCGCCGGTAAGTTACAGCGATCCGAGGAGGGTTGGGGTGAGGGGTAGCGGTCGCCGTGAGACGTTGACTCAATGCAACGACATTCCGGTCAAGATCAAATTCCTCCCAACACATTCGATGCGCACCTTCCGCCATCTTACGCCAAAGTTCCTCATCGCTAAAAAGTTGAGCCATGGATGGGGTATTCCGCGATGGCGGCACAAGTACCCCGGCCTCGTACTTCCCGACCAGGATCCACGCTGCAGAATCCTCAGGAC
>Ga0194060_10002747_pt1 | contig 12518 bp, 8 predicted proteins | sample SepL225m_MetaG_FD_163427 | JGI IMG/M metagenome (GOLD analysis project Ga0194060, IMG submission 163427) | Anoxic zone freshwater microbial communities from boreal shield lake in IISD Experimental Lakes Area, Ontario, Canada - Sep2016-L222-5m | ecosystem: Environmental > Aquatic > Freshwater >... | reverse complement strand
ATCTGGAGACCCAGGGTAGCGGTGTCATCACGCTTGGCGATGACGTGGTCCTGTCGCGTGGCGTGCACATCGTGGCGTTCGAGCGTGTCACGCTGGGACACGGTTGCATGGTCGGCGAATACGTCAGCCTGCGCGATGCCAATCACAAGCGGGACGATGTTTCGATCCGTGATTCCGGTCACGTCAGTGCACCAATCGACATTGGCAGCAACGTCTGGATTGGCCGAGGTGCCACCGTACTCAAAGGAGTCGCCATCGGAAGCAACAGCGTGGTCGGCGCCAACGCGGTTGTAACCAAGCCTGTCGCGGCACAACAAGTCGTTGCTGGTGTTCCGGCCAAAGCGCTGCGTTAAGTCTCCGATACCAAAACTCATGAACAAGCACCCACACGCGATGGCTTACCTGGTCAGCCGTTACCCAGCCGTTTCGCATACCTTCATCCTGCGCGAAATTCAAGGCCTGCGGGCCTTGGGTCACACCATCTTCACCGCCTCTATCAATGCGCCTGATCGCGCGACCGAGGCGATGGAGGCCTATGAAAAGCGCGAAGCCGAAAACACTTTTTTTATCAAAGCCCAAGGTGCACTCGGGGCCTTGATGGCAATGCTCTACTGGTTCAGCAGATCCCCTGGCAGTCTGTGGCGCACGCTGCGCCTGGGCTTGGGCCTCGGCAAGAACGGCAGTTGGCTGTATGGCCTGGCCTATGTGGCCGAAGCGGCGCTGGTGGCGCGGTGGATGCGCCAGCGTGAGTTGCAGATCCTGCATGTCCACTTTGGCAACGCCAGTGCCACCGTTGGCATCCTTGTGAAGCGGCTGATCCACTGTCACCTATCCTATACGATTCACGGCCCCGACGAGTTTGACGACGTATTCGGTCAGAACTTGCCGCTCAAAATGCAGGAAGCTGACAGCGTGGTGTGCATCAGTCAGTTCGCCAAGGGGCAATTGATGCGCATCAGTCACCCCGATAACTGGCCAAAATTGCAGGTCTGTCGTTTGGGTGTGGATCCGGCGCAGTTCACTTATTCGGTGCGCCAATTGAGCAAGTCCCCGGTCGAATTGCTCTGCGTCGGCCGCTTGTCCTCGGCCAAGGCGCAAATATTGATTGTGCAGGCCTGCGCACAGTTGCGCGAGGAAGGTCTTGATTTCGCTTTGACCATGGTCGGCGATGGTCCGGATCGCTCGCGCATTGAACAAGCGGTTGCACGCTTGAAACTGGAGCGACACGTGCACCTGACCGGAGCCCTCAACCAGGAGGCGGTGCGCGCCCATTTCGTGCGCGCCGACATCTTTGTCCTGGCCAGTCTGGCCGAGGGTATTCCGGTCGTTCTGATGGAAGCCATGTCCAGCGGTGTGCCGTGTGTCTCTACGCCGGTCAACGGCATCCCGGAGCTGATACAACACGATTGCACGGGCCTGCTGGCCACCCCCGGCGACGTTCCAAGCCTTACCTCACAACTGCGACGTTTGATTCGAGAGCCAGAGTTGAGGCGGTCGCTGGCCGAGGCGGCCCAAGCCAAAGTGCTCGCCGACTTTGACCTCGGTCGCAATGTGGTCCAGCTGAGCCGCATCTTTTCGCAATTTGGCGCCGAAAGGTCCTGATCTCCATGGACCCCGTCAGCGCATCGTCTGTCGTATCACCACCGTCCTTGCGACAGCGCATGCTGCGGGCGACCGGCTGGCTTGTGGGCGGCAACATCTCGTCGCAGGCGCTGCGACTGCTGAGCAACCTGATCCTGACACGGCTGCTCGTACCCGAGGCCTTTGGCTTGGTCGCGGCTGTCAACACGCTGTACTTCGCGCTGGTCATGTTCTCGGATCTGGGCGTCTGGCAGAGTGTGGTCAAGAGCGCACGCGGCACGCACAGCGAGTTCCTCGGCACAGCCTGGTCGGTACAGTTGCTGCGCGGCGCCTTGCTATGTGCCGTCGTGCTGCTGATTGCGCTGGGGTTTCACCTGACTGGCAGCAGCGGCTACTTCCAGAGCGGCACCGTATATGCTGACCCCCGGCTGCCTCCCATGATTGCTGTCTTCAGCCTCTGTGCCCTGTTGCAGGGTCTTGAATCGATGAAACTGGCGACCGCGCAGCGCGAGCTCAAGGTTGCCCATCTGACGCGCCTGGAAGTCATCACCCAAATCATTGCCATGGTCGTCACACTGGCGCTGGCACTGGTCACGCGTTCGGTCTGGAGCCTGCTGGCGGGCACACTGGTGTCAGCAGCTGCCAGAACCGCCATGAGCCACTGGTATCTGCCGGGCCCGTCCTGCCGACCGGGCTGGGACCGGTCCTGCGTCAGCGAGATTGTTGGCTTTGGTAAATGGATTTTTGTCTCGTCCGTGATCGGCTTTCTGGCTGCGCACGGTGAAAAACTGATTCTGGGCAGCAGCCTGACGACCGAGAGTTTCGGTGTCTTTTCGATTGCCACCACCCTGATGATGGCCGTCATGAGCGTTTACGCCAGCCTGAACGCACACATCATCTTTTCAACCCTGAGCGAAGCCCTGCGCAGCGACAGCGAAAGTGCGGCTCGGGTCTATACCCGTGTCCAGCAGATTGCGGATGCCTTCCTGGGTGTCATGGCGGGCGGAATTTTCATGTCCGGACACTGGGTCGTTGACCTGCTCTACGACCATCGCTACCAGAACGCCGGATGGATGCTGCAGTGGTTGGGCCTGGGGCTGCTGGCGATCCGGCATCAGGTGGTGGAGCAACTCATGTTTGCCAAGGGGCAGCCGGTTTGGGTCAGCGCCAGCAACAGCGTGCGGGCGATCAGCCTGGCGCTGCTGATTCCGGCCGGCTTCGCTGCAGCCGGTGAGCGAGGGGCTATTGCCGCCGTGGTTGTGAGTCAGTTTGCCAGCTGGCCTGTGGCCCTGTGGTTCAAGTACCGCCACCAGCTTCTCACTTTTGCTTCGGAGCGTGTCTGGTTGCCTGCTTTTGCCGTCGGGGTGCTGGCGGGATGGGCACTGGACTCGGCGCTGAGCGCCATTCTGAAATAAGAACATGCGCATCACCTTCCTATTGCCGTCTGACAACCTGACCGGTGGCAACCGCGTCGTTGCCATCTATGCGCAACAATTGATGACACGCGGCCACCAGGTGCTGGTAGTGACCTGCGCGCCGGATCGCATGAGTTGGCGCGAAAAACTGCGCGCCTTCCTGCGACGGGACTGGCAAGCGCTGCGAAACGATGGCGTCACGCAGCCGGGACACATCCAGCTCTCTGGTGTACCGCACAAGATACTTGAGCGAGCGCGCGCGATCACAGCCAGCGACGTGCCCGACGCCGACATCATCGTCGCCACATGGTGGGAAACTGCGGTGTGGATGCATCGCATGCCCGCTGCGAAAGGCCGCAAGGTCCATTTGATCCAGGGTTATGAAGTCTGGCTGGCACCGCATGCCACGGCTCAGGTGCAGGCCGCCCTGCGCCTGCCCAATCTGAAAATTGCCATCTCGTCCGACCTGAAGCACACCATCGAGGAGCAACTCGGCGACCTCGGCATCACGGTCGTACCTAATGCAGTAGACCTGACACAGTTCAATGCAAGACGGCGCAGCAAGCAGCCAACACCCACCGTTGGCTTCGTCTATGCCGTCGCCCACATCAAGGGTGCCGATATCTGCACACGGGCCTGCGAACTGGCACGGCTGCAGATTCCGCAACTCAAGGTCGTGGCTTTTGGCGCTGACCAGGCCTGCCCCGAAGTGCCTGTACCCAGCGGCACAGAGTTCTTCCACCGTCCCGTGCAAACCGAACTCAGGGAGATCTATTCACGATGCGATGCCTGGCTGTTCGGCTCACGGCTGGACAGCTTTGGCCTTCCAATTCTGGAAGCGATGGCCTGCCGTACACCGGTGATAGCTGTTCCGATCGGCGCCGCGAACGACTTGCTAGGCGATGGCACCGGCGTGCTGGTGCCCAAGGAGTCACCCGAGGAGATGGCAGCTGCCATCGTGGCTCTTTGCCGACTATCGGCCGAGGAATGGGAGCATGCCTCGGAGCGGGCCTATCGCAAGGCACACAGCTATTGCTGGGATGACGCAGCAAATCTTCTGCTGGCGGCACTGGAGCAGGAATGAATAGCAGAAACTTGTCTCTCGACGGCATACGCGGGATAGCCGTTCTCGCAGTAGTTTTGTTTCACGCCACCATGACATTGGGGCATCACTGGTGGCCCGCACAGCAGTTGCTAAAGATAACTCAAGCTGGCTGGCTTGGAGTAGATATATTCTTTGCCCTGTCCGGGTATTTGATCACCGGAATATTACTTAATGCAAAGGTGGAAAAAGCCAATCTCAAAGAGTATCTTTCATGGTTCTACTACCGGCGAGCACTACGAATATTTCCGATCTACTTCGGCGTTCTGATCTTGCTATTACTTATTCCTCAGTTATTCCCTGGCCTGCAGGATGCGAATTACCACAGGTTTGTGGATATGCAAATGTGGTTCTGGCTTCATGCCGCAAATATTGCAAGAGAAATATATGGCGCAGAAACTCCCGTGCTGGAGTTTGGAAGATTTGAATTGACACATTTCTGGTCATTGGCTGTGGAGGAACACTATTACCTTGTCTGGCCAGTTGTGGTGTTCTTCCTTAGCCGGCGTACATTGGGACCAACATTGCTTGTTGTGATTGCGTTATCGATTTTTCTGAAACTCCAGTTATTCGATTTGCCGGCCGCTCTGATTGCAACACCAAAGCACCTTTCCGGATTGGCGATCGGTAGTGCTGCAGCGATTTATCCACAACTTTTTGGAAGACTAGCAATGGGGGTTGCAACATTATTGATTTGCATCCTGTCAATATCGCTTGGTGTCAGTCAGCAAACAGCATGGATATTTTCACCACTGACCGCCTTGCTTTTCTCAAGCATCTGCGTTGACGTCAAGAGCTCAAAGAGTATATTTGCAAATATTCTTTCGGGGCGCCTGCTAGTACTATTTGGCAAGTACAGCTATGGGATCTATGTATACCATTATCTGTTTGCACCGTCATTGAGGGAGTTTCACTTGGAGAATTTTCCTGGTGGATACACGCTGGGCGCCTTGCTCTATGTCGCCATGTACCTGACAGTGCCCCTTGCCATAGCAATATTGAGCTTCAATTATTTCGAAGTTCCATTTCTGAGAATGAAGGACAAAGTGTGAGCCAACTTACCAGATGCCGGGAGATAGATGGACTAAGGGCGTTTGCCGTATTGCCAGTCATACTTTTCCACGCAGGCTTTCAAACTTTCAGCGGCGGTTTCGTTGGCGTTGATGTGTTCTTCGTGATCAGTGGTTACCTGATTACAATCATTATTCTTGCCGAGCTTGAACAGGGTAGTTTTTCAATAATCAACTTCTACGAACGGAGAGCGAGGCGCATTTTGCCGGCGCTGTTCATTGTTATGTTTGCCTGCTTGCCATTTGCGTGGCTATGGCTCATGCCGTTCGACATGAAAAACTTTTCGCAAAGCGTGGTGGCTGTTTCAGTGTTCGCCTCGAATATTCAGTTCTGGAGAACAAGCAACTACTTTGAAACAGCAGCCGAACTCAAGCCACTATTGCACACCTGGAGCTTGGCCGTAGAAGAACAATACTATTTTTTCTTCCCGATTTTCCTGATAGTCACTTGGCGGTTTGGCAAGTTGGTCATTTTATCCAGTCTTGGAATATTATTTCTTGTCAGCCTTGGGATCGCACAATACCTTGCTATTGGCAAGTCTGCGGGAGCGTTCTATTTGCTTCCGACCCGAGGCTGGGAACTTCTGGTCGGAGCATTTATCGCCTTTTTCATTTCAAGCAATATAAATATAAAACCATCAAGGGTCGTTAACGAGTTGTTCAGCGCTGTGGGTTTTGCACTTATCGCCTTTGCTGTATTTGCTTTTGACAAGCAAACTCCATTCCCCAGTCTATACACCCTTGTTCCAACCATTGGCACAGCACTAATCATCTTGAGTGCCAGTCAGACCACCTATGTAGGCAAGTTGCTTGGGAACAAGCTATTCGTTGGAATTGGCTTGATAAGCTACAGCGCGTACTTGTGGCACCAACCATTGTTTGCATTCGCCAGGCATAGGAGCATAGAGGATCCAAGTAAGTTGCATTTTTTGGGTCTGGCTATCTTATCTGTACTTCTCGCTTACCTTAGTTGGAAGTACGTGGAAACGCCTTTTAGGGATAAAAACCGCATCAATAGGCGCAAGATATTTCAATTTGGAGCTGCAGGAAGCGTGCTCTTCATCTCTCTCGGACTGGCAGGACATTTCAGTAACGGCTTTAAGGTTCGCTTCGATGGTGCACTCGGGGAGTTCTTGACGCATTTTGAGAATACTCCGCCAGCAGTCATTCCTGAAGCGTTCCGGTACCAGTGCGACTTTTATGACCTTTCCAAGTTGGGCTCTGGAAACTTGACCAATTTGCCAAAGGAAAATATCCCGGAGCAATGTTTCATTCGTGATGTCAAGTTTCAAAAATCAATTTTCGTTTGGGGTGATAGTCATGCTCAAATGCTGTATCCTGGATTGAAGCGTGTCATGCCGTCGGACTGGCAGATCCTGCAGGTTGCCACTTCCGGGTGTGAACCAAGGCTTGACGCGAGCGAAAACAGGAATAGCCTTTGCGAATACTTTAATTGGTTTGCATATACCAGCATTTCCAAAGCAAAGCCGGACGTCGTGGTTATAGGTCAAAACCTGAATCATGACGTGGACAATATGAGTTCAATCAGCAAACGTCTAGTATCTTTAGGCGTAAAGAAGGTTATATTTACCGGCCCATCTCCACATTGGAACACTTACCTGCCTACGATGGTCTTTAAGCTTTGGGGAAACGTTCCTCGCAAGATGGAAGCGGGTTTGGATTCAAATATGATGAAGCTTGACAGAGCACTCAAAGAGAGCTTCAAGCAGTCGGATTCTTCCCGCTTCGTTAGTATCATCGACAACTTTTGCGACGAAAGTGGTTGCTTGGTCTATATTGGGGACAGCATTAAGGATGGTATTACTGCGTATGACTACGGGCATCTAATGCCTGCAGCCTCGCTCGACTTCGCTGAAAAGGTTCTTGCCAAGGAAATCCTGCGTTTATCCGACGCCCCCACAATTTCCACTGAACGCAGAGTTGGCGTGGCCAACCATGCCAACAGTTCGCTGCCGTGATTTGTGGGAGGTATTTCCGTGATTTCAACGTTCGATATCGGATTTGTATGAATCAGCGCTGTGCAGACGACTCACGACTTGGCGTGCTCGATGGATGGCGAGGAGTAAGCATTCTCCTGGTTCTGGGTGCACACCTGCTACCGCTTGGCCCAAAACCGTGGCAGTTGAATTATGTCGCCGGTGCAATGGGGATGGCGATCTTCTTCACGCTGTCGGGCTTCCTGATTACGAATTTTCTTCTCAAACACGACAGCATCGTTGATTTTTTGATCAGAAGGTTCTTCAGAATTGTGCCGCTTGCGTGGCTCTACATGGCAATTGCTCTGTTCCTGATGAAGAGCAATGCGGAATTTTGTTTTGCCAATTTCCTTTTCTATGCCAACTGGCCGCCAATGTGGCTGGATAAGGCCAACGGCCACCTTTGGAGTCTGTGCGTCGAGGTTCAGTTTTATGTTGGCATAGCAATGCTGGTAGCGATCCTCAGACGCCAGTGGTTGTTCCTGATTCTGCCAATTTGCATCGCTGTCACGATGTACCGGGTCGCCAACGGTGTCCATATGGCCATTAACACCTACTACCGAGTCGATGAGATCCTCGCCGGCAGTGTGCTTGCGCTGATTTACAACTACCGGATGGGCGATGCGCCCGCAAGGATTCTGGCGCGGCTCTGGCAGTTGCCCCTGCTTTTCCTGCTTGCTTCATCCTGCCATCCCGACAGCGGATTTCTAAACTATTTCCGCCCCTACCTGGCCGCTGGTTTTGTCGGAGCGACGCTGTTCAACAGCAAGACACGAATCGCCCGTGCGATGGATAACCGAGTGCTCCTGTATATCGCCACCATCTCTTACGCCCTCTACGTGGTTCATCCGTTACTGGCCGATACCTGGCTTGGTAGTGGCGAGGGGATTGTGAAATACGCGAAGCGTCCTCTTTTGTTTGGCGCTGTGTTTCTCAGCGCTCACATCTCGACTTTCCATTACGAGATGAGATGGATCGCGTTCGGAAAGAGACTCTGCACAAGATGGAATGACCGCCTCCGAGCAGTCTGATCGACCCGGTTTCACGCTGCGCGGACCACACCGCCGTGTTTTAAATATCGCCACACTCTGGTAACACTCGGTGGCAGTGGCTGCGGTGTAATAGCCGCAAAGGCGATGCCAACTCTATGGCGAACAAACCTGCGCCTGTGCGAGATTACAAAGATTCAACCCAAGCAAGATGGACACCAGTCAACTCCCAGGACGCGGCATCAACCCGCTGCGCAGCCTGCGTACGCACTACCGGATCAGCATTGTGGTCTGGCTGCTGGTCATGCTAGCCGGCCTGCCCATGGTGTGGATCAAGGGGAAGAGCTACTACGGCGTGGAATCGGTTTTTCAGGTTTCACCCAACTACATGAAGACTCTGTCAACCGACAAGGAAGTCGAGTTGCAGTCCAATTCGCAGTACCGCGAATTTGTCAATCACCTGTCAACCACGGTCAAGCGCTACGATGTGCTGCAGCGTGCACTGAAGAAACTGAGAGACGCGAAAGTCGAGGCCCAACCCAAGGGCTTGAGCGAGCGCAAATACATTGAGCAACTGCAACTGACGGTAACAGTGAAGGCAGTGCCGGATACCTACATGGTGCGCATCGGTCTGGAAGGCGAAAGGAAGGAAGCGCTGTCTGAGATCGTCAACGCTATTACCACGTCCTTTCTGGAAACTACAAAGAGTGAGCAAATTTTCGGTTCGGTCGAGCGTGTTGAGTCGCTGGAAGCCAATGCAAAAAGACTGCAGGAAGAAATTTCCGTGCTTGAGGCACAACGCGTACAGCTTTCGGAACAGCTGGGCCTCACTACCTTTGGGGACAGCACGGCCAGTCCCTACGACAGCATACTGTCCCAGTCACGCGAGAAATACGCCGTCGCCTCGATTGAGCGTGCACACGCTGAAGCAACACTGCAGGCCTTTCTGGCACAGCGCGAAACGCCGACTTCGGTCGGCCGTTCGATCTTCGAAATGAGACAGACGGACAGCGGACTTCAGGCGCTTCGAAGCGAGGTCGTGAAACGATCCGAAGAACTTTCGCGCGCCGCTGCCGGTCTTGAAGACAAACATCCCGCCAAGAAGCCGGCGCTGGCCGAATACGACGCTATCAACAAGCGTTTGCAAAGCAAGGAAAGCGAATTTGAACAGACCGCTTTTGACAATGTAAAAACTCGTTTGGTTGCATCTTTGCGGCAGACCAAGCAGGTTGAGGGTGAGATTCAGGGAAACCTGAAGAAGATTGAGGGGCAGGCAGCAGACTACGCCAGAAATTTTCAGACGGCGATGCGCCTTACCAGTGACATCCGCAAACGTGAGCAGGAGCAAAAAGAGGTACGCGACCGGCTAAATTTCCTCCAAAATGAAACTGGAGCAATCGGCTTTGTGCGTCTGGTAACGCCGGCGTTGCCCGCCGAACTGCCGATGGGGATCGGCAAGACCAAAGTCCTGCTAATTGTCTTGCTGCTCGCCACCGCGCTGGCTCTGGGCTCCGTCATTGCGCTGGATATGGTGGACCGGCGCATCCATACCGTCAATGATGCCGAAAGGCTGATGGGCATCCCAGCCGCAGGTTGGCAACTTGAGGGCAAAGACCTACCGTCACAAATATTCGCCAAGGAGCAGACCCGGCGGTTTGTCTCTACCTTGATACGTAACAAGACCCGCTCCGGAAAAAATGCTTTTGCGTTCACTTCGGTAAAGACGGTGGGCAGTGCAACATCCATTATTCTGGATGCGGCGGTTGTTGTGCAGCAGCTTGGGCTGCGTGTACTGGTATTGGAAGCGAATAGTTATTCCCCCAGTCCGATTTTCGACGCGCAAGCCCCGGGCCTGTCGGACTATCTGTCAGGACAGGCTGCTCTGGAAGACGTTCACCAGACCGTCGTTCATCAGGAAGAAAAACTTGACAGCGTCGGTTATGGCAACCAACTTGCCGGTGGGGTGCAGCGGCTCGATCTGCTCATGCACGCCGTGAGCCTTTGGTCGCAGCAGTATGATTTTGTCCTGATCGATTTGCCGCCAGTGCTACTGAGTGCCGACGCGGAATTGCTGATTGATGCCCTTGGCCAGGTGTTCATGGTGCTGGAAGCGCAATCGGTCAACCGGGGCGAGATAACTCGGGCCAAGCGCTTACTGGAAAAGCTGGACCCAGAGGCGGTCGGGCTCTTCGTGAGTAATATCCCGGTGTTTCAGCAAGGCGGTTACATTCAAGAACTGATGGTTGAGTCTCTGACCAAGCAAAGTTTTAGTCATTTCATGAGTCTGTCCAGTGTGATGCTTCAGTTTGAGTTGGTGCGGGCGCGTTGGGTGCAAAAGCGCATGAAAAACCGGAAGCATTCTGACAACTCAAAATAGACACCGAATTCGCCAGCAATTCATGCGGGGCGATTAAGTGCTCTGGCGTGATAATCTAAATGCAATTCATTGTCTACGTCGCCACGATTTTGTCCATTTACGCTCTGCGGCAAGGTGGCGTGGAGAAGGCATTCCTGCGGGTCTGGATCCCCGTATTCCTGAGCATGCCTGTGGTATTCCAGGTCGGATTTCCGGTGCACTATGTCAACTTCCTGCAAGCCGCACTTTTCCCAATCATCTTTGTGCTACTTCGTGATCAACGGGAAAATTTCAAATTTGGTCGCATGGAATCGTTGCTGTTTTTGTATGTGCTGGTGCGTGTGGTCGTTGATTACCTGAGCCGCGGCTATTCAGACGCACAGAACTATCTCTACTACATACTTGCATCACTCATCGGACCCTACCTTCTCGGCCGTTACGTAATCAACAGCCGGCGCATGGACATCGAGACATCACGCATGTTCGTCCTGATGTTCCTGATCTTCTTCCCGATGTTCCTCTACGAAGCCAAGTTCTGGGGCAGTCCGATCTTCAGAATTCTCGGCAATTTCTTTCCAGACGCGGCCCAGGGTCTGTCGCTGCGCTATGGATTGGCACGGACTTCAGGCACCTTTGAGCATCCCATCCTGGCCTGCATCATGATCATTGCTGTGTACCGCCTGCACCGATGGTTGTGCTGGCTGGGCGCATGGGAGCAAACGCAAGACGGTTGGCTAGGCTGGATTCAGAAGCATGCAAAACGCTTTCCGTTTTCCTTCAAGAATCAGATTTCGATCGTCCTGATCGTCATGGCACTGATGACAATCTCGCGGGGTCCGTGGATAGGCGGCTTTGCTGGCGCAGCACTGGTGGCTGTCGGGAACTTCAAGAATCGCAAGAAATGGCTGATCATCGTCCTTGTCGCCTTCCTGATCGGTGCTGTGGCTGGTCAATTCGCGCTCGATGCCTATACGACGCCGAAGGAAGGTCAGATTCTGAGTTACGAGCAGGAAACCATGCTCTATCGCAAGGTCATGATAGATCAGTACAAGGCCTTCCTGATGGAAAAATTGTGGACTGGCTGGGGGCTAACCACGGTCCCCAAGATCGCCGGCACAGAATCCCTGGATAACGCCTTCTTCCTGATGGCCTTGCAGCATGGAGTGATCGCCCCGGCGCTATTCATTGCCATTCTGCTGTATGCGATCGCTTCACAGATCAAACTCGGCCTGGACGCTCCGGCAGGGGAACCGCCGATTGGATTCACCTTCTCAGGCATCTACTTGGCGTGCTCCATAGCATTCTTCACGGTTTATATGGGGGGTCAGACCGAGCCGATGATCTTCCTGTTGCTCGGTTGGGGCGAAAATATCAAGAATAGAAAGGCAAGTACAAGCCCATCCACCAACATACCGGTTAAGCCGAGCAGGTCCGATTCACCGTTCCGCCGTGTGATGTACTGAACAAGTTGCATCTGAATCTTTGTAATCTGGCTGAGACCTTGATCTTGTTCGACAGAGTTCGCTTACCCGTCGCGTCAATTACACTGAGGTCAACGCCAGCGCGTGTTACCCGAGTGCGGCGTTGTGCATTAACAGCCTAGGCCCAACCATGACAGAACTTCTGCTGACCCTGGCGATGGTCCCGATCGCGTTGCCGGCTATGTCGCTACTGGTCCTGACGCTGGCAGCACTGGGGTCACGGCAGAGCCAGAACAGGGATGTCGTCGATTCGGGGGCCACATCAGTGCGGACTGCCGTCCTGGTACCCGCACACAACGAGTCTGCCAACGTTCTGCCGACAATTGAATCCCTGAAGTCCCAGCTTGGTCCACGCGATCTGCTGTTGGTCATCGCTGACAACTGCGACGACGACACTGCCGAGTTGGCGCGTTCTGCCGGGGCCACGGTCATCGAACGTAACAATTCCCAACTACGCGGCAAGGGGTACGCACTGGCCTTTGGCGTCGATCATCTGCGCGCCGACCCGCCCGACGTGGTGATGGTGG
>Ga0194060_10002746_pt1 | contig 12522 bp, 13 predicted proteins | sample SepL225m_MetaG_FD_163427 | JGI IMG/M metagenome (GOLD analysis project Ga0194060, IMG submission 163427) | Anoxic zone freshwater microbial communities from boreal shield lake in IISD Experimental Lakes Area, Ontario, Canada - Sep2016-L222-5m | ecosystem: Environmental > Aquatic > Freshwater >... | reverse complement strand
CCCTCTGTATCCTCCGGGCAAAGGTGGATACCCTATCAGTTGCGCTCGTGTTAACAAGCAGGCACTCTCCGGTTTCTGCATCTTCGAGCTCAAGGAAGCCTATGGTGGGGATTTCCGTCTCCCGGGGATCGGTAATGGTTACGGCAATCATATCGTGTTTCCGGCTTGCGATACGAAGCGGCTTTTCAAAAGAGGAAGAGGAGAGAAAATCTGAGATCATAAAGCAGATGGTCTTTCGAAAGAGTACGCGATTGATATACTCCAGAGGCTTAGCGAGATCAGTTCCCCTGTGGTCGGGTTGGAAGTTGAGAATCTCCTCGATGACCCTCCAGACATGCCCCCTGCCTTTCTTGGGAGGGATATATTTTTCCACACAGTCCGTGAACAGGCAGAGCCCGACCCTGTCCTGGTTTTTGATGGCCGAAAAGGAGAGGATCGCCGCAATTTCGGCGGCTACTTCTTTTTTTGCCCGTGCGGTGCCGAAGATACCTGAAGCTGAGACATCCACCAGCAGCATGACCGTCAATTCACGTTCTTCCTGGAACTCCTTGATGAAGGGTCGCCCCATACGGGCCGTGACGTTCCAGTCGATGGCACGAATCTCATCGCCAGTCTGATATTCACGCACCTCCGCAAACTCTATGCCCCGCCCTTTGAAAACGGAGTGGTATTGGCCTGCAAGTACATCGTTTACGCGGTGGTTCATGGTAATATGAATCTTGCGGATCTTTCTGATCAATTCTGCTTTCAGAGGCATGTCTTTTCTCTTCGATGTATGTCCTTTCTATGAAACCGATCAGGGTGTGCATCAGTTGTCAACCTGTCAGGCTGCAACATGAAGACAGGAAAAACCCCTGTGCCAAATCAATTCATGGGACTTCCACCTTGTCCAGTATCATGTCGATAACCTGGTCTGTCGTCATATCCTCTGCCTCCGCCTCGTAAGAAAGGATAAGACGGTGGCGAAGCACATCGTGGGCAATTGACTTCACGTCTTGCGGTGTCACATAACCGCGACCACACAGAAAGGCTTGCGCGCGGGCGGCTAGGTTCAAATAGATGGTTGCCCTTGGTGATGCGCCATACTGCACCATGTCACGAAGGTTCAGCCCATATTTTTCAGGCTCCCGGGTGGCAAATACCAAATCAACGATATAATCCATGATGCGGTCGTCAATATAAATATTTTTGATGATCTCCCGAAGGCCCAGGATCTCTTCCGGTGTAATTGCAATTTGAACCTTGATCTCGGGTTGTCCCGCGAAACGGCGCATGATCTCTTTTTCCTCTTCACGCGTTGGATAACCAACCGAAAGTTTTAACATAAACCGGTCCAGTTGAGCCTCGGGCAGCACATAGGTTCCCTCTTGCTCTATGGGGTTTTGGGTGGCCATGACGAGAAAGGGCTGGGGAAGCGGATATGTCTGCGGCCCGATGGTAACCTGCCGCTCCTGCATTGCTTCGAGAAGCGCGCTCTGAACCTTGGCCGGTGCACGGTTGATTTCATCAGCCAAAATAATATTTGCAAAGAGCGGCCCCTTCTTGATCACAAATTCCCCTGTTTTGGGGAGGTAGATTTCCGTACCGAGCAGATCCGCCGGCAGGAGGTCAGGGGTAAACTGCAAACGGCTAAAAGAAGCCTGGATAGCTGCTGCCAAGGTCTTCACCACCGTAGTCTTTGCCAGGCCCGGGACCCCCTCGACCAGAACATGCCCATCCGCCAGCAGCCCGATCAGAAGGCGATCCAGCAGGTAATGCTGTCCCACCAAAACCTTGCTTATTTCATCCCGAAGCCTTCGTAATGAAGAACTTTTTTCTTCTACCTGCGACGTCAGTGTTTTGAGTGTTGTATCCACACACTCCTCCTGCTATGTTTCTCTTGTCCATTATTTCGTTGTAACTAGCGTTTTTTATTATTGTCGTAATGCTGGTAATGATTTGGAACCACCGGGTTTTCAAGTTCATTACTGTTGATCCTGGCAATCATCTCCAGGGCCGTAATGTCCAGTTTCAAACGCTTGACCTTTGCTTCAAGGGCAGGAATCATTTTCTTGAACTTCGTCCGTTGCGACATCTCCATGAAAGGTTTGTCTGCCAGCTGCTTTGTCAGTTCATTCCGAGCGCTGATAGCTTCTGCCAGCTGCTTCTGTAACAATTCTTTTCTGTGTATCTCGGAGCAATCATGTTCTGCTACCGGCTTGACTTCAGAAATGGTTGTATCTACCGCATTGCCTGGCGGGCGATGGTGCGTTCCCTCTGCGGGCACGGTCTTTGAAGTTTCTGCTGCCAGGGTTTTAAGGCAGATATCGACAACGAAGGTCCCATCCTCTGTGGAAAAGGGAATCGTAATGCTGGGACAGTCAAGCATGGGTTCGATCGTATGGCCTTTGCCGCAGACTACCGTTGGCAGGGCTGCGTAAATTTTCATGCCTGCTTTCTCGATATAGGTGCCGGCGACAGCTAATATCATCGCGGCAATTTCGCGAACCCCATCAAAGACTATTCTATCCACGGCAGTATGCCGTTCGCCCCTCATGGCACTGACTATATTGCAGATGCAGGCCTCCGTAAAGCTGATACTCAGTGAACCGGTGGCATCGCCCGTGATACCGATGATACCCGACACATCGCCTGCGGCAACATTACTCTCTCTCAGATAAACCTTGCCTGGCTGAATATCCATAAAGGCGATCTTTTTCATGGTCGCCACCGTACCGTTTACAAAAGGATTGATAAATTTTACATCCATCAGCAGAACTCACCAGAAGAATTATGATAACGATAGAGGTAGTTATATTACAATGTTATTTCGAGACCCTCATAGGCTGTAAAAAAGGGTGGCATTGCGGTCGAGTCTGGAAATTTTGACCTCATGAGATCTTGAATCAGATCAAGTTCATCATCGCTGCGTTGCGGCTCGTGGTGCGTAAAATAGAGGGCTTTGGCGCCAGCTTTCCCGGCCAAAGCAAGGCATGAATCATAGGTGCCGTGCCCCCACCCCTTTTTCGCCGGATATTCCTGCTCCGTATATGCGGCGTCGGCGATCAGGATGTCTACTCCGCGGATAAAATCCGTGAGACGAGCGTTTTTCTGGGCGATGAGGTCTTCATATTCATCATAGTAATCGTCTCCGGGGTGGTAAATATTATAAAGTGGTTCGTTGTCCCCTGTGAAAAAGACACTCTTGCCGTTGCAATCTATCCGGTAGCCGAAATTGATTACCGTATGATTCATGATGATGTTGGTAACCGTTGCCGATCCGATCTCCAGGGTTTGGCCCTCAGAGAGAGATCCATATTGCATGTTTGCTTTCAGTTCCGCTTCACGAACGGGGAAGTAGCAATACTCCATTTGGCGGCCTAGTACCTCTCGGATATCTTTCTGTAAAACCGGGTCAAAGATGCCGAAGATATTGATATTGTTCAGGGGGATAAAAATTGGTATAAAAAAAGGAAGCCCTTGAATATGGTCCCAATGGGTATGGGTAAGAAATATAGAGCAGCACAGGGGCAATTTTTTCAGCAAACTCTGAGCAAGAGGGTGGATACCGGTTCCGGCGTCAATAATGATCGTCTGCCCATCGTCAGTTTCCACCTCGATACAGGTGGTATTGCCTCCGTATCTTATTGTTTTCGGCCCCGGCGAAGGTATCGAGCCGCGTACGCCCCAGAAGCGTATCTTCACATCATCACTCCCTGATCCCCCTATGCGGCGCGAACCTTGCTAAGCGGGGTAAGTAAGTTTATTGTTCACTTATGAATTAGTCATGTTTAATGAATATCATGGCCTTTTCCATTTCCGCGCCAACATCACCCAGATAATCAATCATTGCCGCCATGTCGGCGCCGAAAAGATCGGAAATGGTTTTGGGGAGGCATTCTATAATGTTTTCACCGCTATAGCCGAGTTTAAGTTCTTTGCTGATCTGGTTTGCGGCCGAGACGGCAGCAATGATCAGCGAATTTTCCTGGTTTTGACCATGATGTTCCCTCAAACAGGCTACCAGGTGGAGCGGCAGATTCCATTTTTCTCCCAGGAGAGAGCCGATTTGCGTGTGATCGGCTGTTAAAACTCTCTGCTCCGCTTCATAAAGATGGATCCCCTCTTCTTTCGCCATGGTGAGCGCTTTTTTAAATTCGTGGGGCAGGAAGTGAGCAAAAACGATTTTGCCAAAATCGTGTATCAGGCCGGATAAGAAAAAATCAAAGACACCCCGTTCAGTAACACCGGCTTTTTTAGCTAACATCCTGGCGATGATGGCGGTGGACAGCGAATGCCGCAGGAACCCATCCATGTCGAAACCGGCGGCATTTGTGCGGGGCAGCACGCCCACGACGGCTGTACTCAAGGCCAGATTCTTGACCGTGTTGACGCCGATATACACAACTGCGTGGTTTATGGAGCTGATCTTCTGGGCAAGGCCGAAGTAGGGTGAATTGACGAGTTTGAGTATCTTCATCATCAAAATCGGATCATGCTGGATAACCTCGACCAGATCCTTGGGATCGGAATTGATGTCCGAGGTCAGGGCGATAACCCGATGAACGCTCTGCGTGAAGGCAGGCATTTTTTCGACCATTGCGGGGAGATCTTTTCTGATTTCATCCATTGCAAGCACTCTTGTTTTCGATAACCTTATATATATATGAGGTTTAACATGCTCATTGCCAGATGTCCATAGAATAATGAATGGGGTCGAGACATCTAGTTGACTTTTGGCACCTCCCCGTCTATACGTGACGGCATGCAACCAAAAACATTCCTGCAGAACAAGAAAATTTATCTCGCCTATAACGATTTCCGCAAAAAAATCTTTTCCGAGCTCGCTCCTAAAGACAGTGAAGCAATTCTTTATCTGCTCCCGTGGATGCTTTCCGTCAATGACCCCGCTGTTGCCGGGTATGTGCCCAACCTGAAAAAGCCCCTCGCCGTCTCAGGCCCCGTGAGTGATAAAGCAATCTTCAACCGGGAACCTGCATGCAAGAAAATATTCGGAATCACGAGGCCTGGATCTCTCCTGCAGTCTGCGGCCCGGGTCACGCTCATTCAAGGCGTCTATACGATCGGTAGTGTGGGCACTATGAGTCAGACGGCCTGGTCCGATTGTGACATCTGGATCTGCATCAATAAGGGAGACTTTGATGAACGTCTGCTGGATCAGCTTTCCCAGAAAATCTATCTCATCAAGGACTGGTTTGATGGGAACCTTAAGATGCCGGTCTATTTTTTCATTAGCGATCTTGAAGATATCCGCAATTGCAACTTCGGGACTCTGGACGATGAAAGTTGCGGAAGCGCCCAGCGCAACGTGCTGAAGGAAGAATTCTATCGGACGATGATCATGATCGCCGGGAGGATACCCCTGTGGTGGCTCTGTTACGACCCAGAGGGCACGGCAGATTATCAGGGATTTTGCGAACAATACAGCAGCGGAGTTTTCGGAGATTACGACTGCATCGATATGGGGGCGCTCGATTTGGTGGCTGATGACGAGTATTTCGGCGCTGCCCTCTGGCAGTTCAATAAGGCCCTGACCCATCCCTTGAAATCGATTATCAAGATGCTCCTGCTGGAAATGCTGCTCCTCTCGTCGGGTGAAGGGCTGCTCTGCAACCGCTTCCGCAAAAAGATTTTGACCCAGGGACGGGAGCCGCTTTTTATCGACCCAAGCATGTTTACCATGAGTGCCATCCTCGAGCACAACCAGAATATCGCGACCGAGACGCTGGAGTTCATCAAGGCCTGCTTCTATCTACGTTACGAAATTAAATTGTTATCCAAGAACCAGACCCGCAAGGAAATGCTTGCCAAGGAGATTTTCCTTGCCTATCCCCTGTCACGGGAAGCAATTTATCATTTAAATAACTTTCCCGCCTGGCCGTTCCTGGAGCAATTAACATTCGGGGAAAAGATCTTCATTTTGCTGGTGAATATCTATAAGGATATTACGGACCATCGAAAAGACGTTGTCAGCGGCATCACCCCCCAGGACATGACGATTATCGGCCGGAAGCTGTCGGTTTGTCTGGAGAGAAAACCCAATAAGGTTCCCATTATCCACAAACCCCTTTTCAATCTGAATCTTCCCACCCTCATCTTCAATGTGGATAAAAAGGTTTGGCAGGTCTTCAATGCCACAGATGCGACCAAGCCCGTTATCTCCAGTGCGGATATCGTTTACTGCCTCGCCTATCTCGCCTGGAATGATCTTTATCCGGCCGGCGATGTCCGTATGAAACCAAATACCACGCCGGTAACGGTAAATGAGATCAACAATCTGGCCAAAAAAATCAGGGAAACATTCGGCTGCTTTGATGTGACGGGCATAGATTTTAATAATTTCCTCGAACCGGAACGGGTGACCAAGATGCTGGTCGTCATTAGTTTTGAGGGATGGAATCACGCCAAAGATATGAATGATCTATGCGTTATCTGCAGCAATCACTGGGGAGAGCTGTTTATCCAGCGGTTTAATTCCCCGGACAAGCTAAAGGTTTTCATGGAAAGCGGCGGCCGGAAATTTGACCGGGCGGAAATATTCTATTACATCCAGCGCAATAGCCTTGCTTACGAAAAGATCATTGAACGCACGAAGAAGCTTGTCACCCAGATACTATCCAATATTACCCCAATTGCGTTGTAGCCACTTTTCGTAACTTCGACGCCCTGTTGCCTCATACCTTGGCGGCTTGATAGTATTTGGTGACGCGGGCAATGTAGTCTCTCGTTTCCCTGGGTAATTGGGCTGAAGATTTCTCGACATTGCCCATTCCCCAGTTGTACGCCGCTAACGCAAGCTTGGTATCGCCTCTATAACGATCCAGTAACGCCTTTAAATATTTCGTTCCGCCCATAATGTTTTCCCGCGGATCATAGGCATTGCGGACTCCCAGCTCGCGCGCTGTATCGGGCATCAATTGCATGAGGCCCATCGCGCCCTGGGGCGAAGTACTGCGATTGGTAAAGTTGCTTTCCGCCTTGATGACGCTCCGGATCAGATTTCCGTCAACTCCATGGGTATCTGCCGCCTCTTTGATAATCTGATCCAGATCGCCGGCGGCGGAGTCACCGTCATTTTTTCGAGGTGACCGTTGAATTTTTGACGCCTGCCCTGCGGAAGCTGTCGTCGCCAGGGCAGGGTAGGTCGAAGCTGAGGGAGGAACGCCTGCCTGAGTAGATGGGGAATAGCCGGTGGGGAAAGACATCCCTGCTGCTGATCCTTGCCAATCCCCTCTATTGTCATCTTCAGTGAGGGCCTGGAATAGATGATCATTGACCTGCTGTTGCATGTTCAGAATCACGGAGGCAAGTTTCTGTGGCGATAGCGGTTCATTCCATCCTTGCCGGTCGCCCTTTATCAGGGCCTCTGTAAACGCAGAGGCAAATGAACTTCCCGGCGTCCGGTCAGGATTATTTGCTAAGGCGCTTCCCAAAGGTCGCAAGGAGTATTCCTGCTGTACCGATATCGTCATAGATCCTCACCAAGATATTGATAGGCAGATCCATCCACGTTATGTGCCAAGGAGTGAAAAAAGGCGGGAAAATTCTAGATTACTAACATCATCTTGATAAAAGCGTCGACGATATTGCCGTCAAATTGGATATTCCGGTTATTTTCCAATTCCTCCATCGCCACCTCATTCGTCAGTGCTTTGCGGTAAGGGCGATTGTTCGTCATGGCGTCAAAGGAATCGACAACGGCAACTATCCTGGCCAGAAAGGGGATATCCGTGCCCGAAAGGCCTGCTGGATAGCCTTTGCCATCCCATCGTTCATGGTGGCAAAGGGTGATCTCTTTTTCCTTATCCAGGAGCAGCACGGGGCTCAATATCTTTTCCCCCACCAGAGGATGGGTTTTTACGATCATATATTCTTCATTCGACAAACGCCCTTCCTTGAGCAGGATGCTGTCGGGCCAGGCGATTTTCCCCACGTCATGAATCGCGGCGGCAATGCGCAGGGATTGGATGTCACGGGCAGAACAATTGCATTCCCTGGCCAGGCGGGCCGACAAATCGGCCACCCGCTGGCAATGCTGCTCCGTATAATGGTCGCGCATCTGAATTGACGCCACCAGCGATTTGAAGGTATCCAACAGGTTGTTGTATACGCTCTCGTAGAGCACCTTGTTTTCCAGATTGAGTGATGCTCTTTTGGCCAGACTGGAGATATGGTGCAGGTCATTTCTGGTAAATCCGCTGAGGCCCCTCTTTTTCCGCACGCTGAGTACCCCCAGGACATTATCGCGGATCATGAGGGGAACGCAGATCAGCGAAGGCGCTATCAATGGGTCGCTATCGGAATTGATCATCAAGGCAGACTTTTTTGCCACCACTTCTTTGAAGATGTCGGCCACAAAAGGGACGGCGTTTTGTTTGACCGAGTTATCGTTACTCCGGGTTACCTGTAAATAAAACTCTTCACTCTTTTCATCATACAAAAAGAGTGCGCAGTTTTCCCCTTCCACTATTTTCAGCGCCAGGTCAGCGACCTGTTGAAAAATCTCTTCCTGGTTGCCGGCGGAGTTTTCAATTTCATCATAGATATAACCTTGGAGCGACAATTGCTCTTTCTTCGTCTGCAAGTAGCGGCTCTCGTGTTCTTCCCCGCTGTCCTTCCTGACCTCGCTGTCATGGAGATAAAGATTTACTTTGAAAATCAATTCATCGATATTAAATGGCTTTTTAAGGAAATCGACGGCTCCTTGTTTCATGGCGGCAACGGTCAACTCCAGGGCCGGATGGGCGGTAATCATGATTACCGCGGTGGAGGCCTTCATTTCACTGATGGCCGCCAGCAACTCCATTCCACCCATCAGGGGCATCATGATATCGCTGATCACCATATCATAGGGACGGCTCTGAAAAAGTCGCAGCGCCTCCGTGCCGTCGCAGGCCTCACTGATTTCATAATCACCTGAAAGGTCCAGCGCTTCCACCATGAGATTGCGCGTGGGCAGGTAGTCGTCTACGACGAGGATGCTTTTCTTCGTTTCCGTAAGTGTCGATATGTCCATGAATCCCTATCCAGATTATACGCCCTTGTCCTTGAGAATAATGTCAATAATACTATAGGATATTTTCTTATAAGCAGCCGCCTTATCAGCTCCTTGCTGCGAGAGGGTGACGACGTCCTGATACTTGGCAGTTTTATCCTCTTCCGCACTTAAGGGCTGCCTCATCCGCACCTTACTCTGTTTGTTGTAAGCGCTGATGACGCTATCAACCTGGTATGCTGATATAGTCATTATCCACCTCCTGCCAATTCCATTAAACTCATCCGCTATGATTATCGGCATTGGCTCAGAAAACTTTAGCAAGTTTATGAAATAATTATAATAGCCTTAATTCATTAAACTAAAGCCAGACCCTTAACGTTTTTTCGCTTTGATCCGATGAATAAAAAATAATCACAAATGGGCAACGTATCGGGGGAACAATATGGCCCCGGATGCTCTGTTCATCGTTGCCGGCGAGCGCCGCACTGGACCGGATTGACCACAATCCCGGCTAAGCATCTGCTTACCGGAAAAACGACATTGCCGGTCTTTTGGAAAATATTGTTTACCTTGAGCTGATAAGACGGGGATACACCATTTCGACAGGTAAATTTGATGATTTGGAAGTTGATTTTGTCGCACAGAGAAACAATGAAATCATATATATTCAAGTAACCTATCTTCTTGCCTCAAAAGAGGTGGAGGAACGGGAGTTTAAACCGCTGGAAAAAATTAATGATAACTATCCCAAAATAGTTCTTTCCATGGACACACTATGGGGCAATGACGGAAATGGAATTATCAGAAAAAATATCATTGATTTTCTCCTGGAGGGATAACCAAAGCCTATGAGGCAATTGCAAAACTCCCAATTTTGTCATTCCCGCCTTCGCGAGGGTAAACACTGGGCGGGAATCCCGCTTTTAATTATATAAAATTAAAGTGCGGCTAATATATGATGGATCATTCATTTAGTTCCGGTCGAAATGTTGTATGGATGAGGGAAACTAGATTTCAGAGATTACCAGAAGATACGACTACTTCCGATCATCGGAAAAATCAACCCTCAATAATGCCACATTTCAACCAGAATTTGATAAGCGGCCTCTTTCCGTTTTTGAAGCAATATCTTCAAATTGATTGATCTGAATCGACCCGTCAGGGAATTTAGCAGTAATCTCCAGATCGCCTCCCATAGCCTTAATAAAATTTCTTAATGTGCTGATATACATATCCGTGCGTCTCTCAAGCTTTGATACAGCAGCCTGCTTGACGGACAAAGTCTCTGCCAGTTGTTCCTGGCTTAAATGCCTGGCATGACGCAATTCTTGCAAAGGCATCGAAACAAGAAGGGTCTTTGTCTTTTCCGCCGCTTTTTTCCGTGCCACTGGCTTCATCCTTTGTCTTAATATAGAGTATGGTTTACTCATAATGCGCCCCCTGTTTTATCCTTTAAAGACTTCAAGTGTTCCTCGTAAATTCTTTCAGCAAATGGGACGTATTGTTCGTACCAACGTTTACCGCCCGTCTTTCTGCCACCAATAAGTAGGATGGCGGTTCTACGGGGATCAAATGCATAAAAGATTCTATAGGGTTTTCCTTTATGCTGAACGCTTAGCTCCCTTATGGAGCCCTATTTGGATCCTTTGACATCTGAGCTGTAGGGATATGGCAGATGAGGACCCTTCTCTTCCAACAAACCGACAACTGCGTCAATATCGATCTGCTCTTCCTCGTCCAGCCCAATCCACCATGCTTCAAATTCGTCGGTATATTCAACATCCCAAGTCATGGGTAGAATATAACCTTCAAGGAATATCAAGTCAACGGATTTTTTACATTTCAGAAATGAATGCCCCTTGAACTCTTCAGTTTTCTTCTAAACATAGCCTCAACATTTTCCGGGTGAAATTCGCATTTCTGATCTGAATATGGTGCCTTGTGGCAGCTCTGATCATGATTATAGCCCCCAAAGACCTCTGAGTTTCAAATGGATAGTGCGCCACGAGGCTGCACAGGAGATGGGGGTACGTACAAAGCCAAGCTCGCCAAACAGGCGGCAGGCACTACCAGACAAGCAAAGACGCCGGAGACACCGGAAGACGTCATTACCTGGCTGGGCAAAACGGCCAAACTGGACGCCCTCGATACCTCCGCCTGGCCGGAAGACCAGCAGAATACCTTCGGCGAAGCCCTTGTGCATCTCGATGAGTCGATCCGAGGTATCCTGTCCCCGGTGGGACCGGAAAACGTGATGTCAAATTACTGACACCATTCGTGAGCGGAGAATTGGGTTTTGCATCTACATATATCCCTTGACAAGAAAAATCAGCCCCCTATACTTCCCTCCGTGCAGGGGTGAACAGGGGGTAATCAGCGTAAAAAGAGCAACCGCAGGTCGTAATGCGAAAGCGTGAGGGGCTTTGGGTAAGCCTGCTCCTTCCGCTGATAAAGTCAAATAAAGGAGGCAATCATGACTTCAGTTGCCATGCAGACAATACAATCAATAGCCGCCGAATTCCATCTTTCCCAGGAAACGATTATCCAGGAAAGTCTCAAGGTTTTCTGGAAAAGAGACTACGCGAAATAAAAACAGAGATTTTTAAAATTTATGGGAAATACCGTGTAAACTCTGTAGAGGCGCTGGAATCATGCGTTGAGAATGGTACTGTTGAGGAGAAAAATGCACTGGATGATTACCATAAATTAGATCATCTTGAGTTTAAGCGTGATGAAATCAGCAGATTCCTCCAAGGACTACAATGATCGTCAAGGTCGCAATTCTCAAAGAAATTGCAGGGGTTGAATTTTCAGATATTGTAGTTGAGGTGCTAACAGACCTTAACACCATGCGCATTATTTTCTTGGATGAGAGCTATTGCGATATGACAAACCAGCCATCCAATTTTCCCACCCCCGGCAGTTTTCGCAGCTCAATTTCAAAAAACCCTGAAACTGTCACATCTAAAAGGCAGGACAATCGCAGCATAATTTGCCCTATGCGCTTAGCCAAATAATTGACACCTCTTCTCTCTGATCTTGCCCCTCGCGTGATTAAGGAGGTTTATAACCGGAGGCAATCATGTATGCTCAGTTATTGCATGGCCAAGCATACTGGTGATTCCGGTGAATAATAATCTGAACCATCAGTCCCTGTTCTAAAGGGTGGCACGATATTCGCTTATGGAATCAGCTGAACGAACCAATTTTATTTCCAGGAGCATTGCATGGCCGAGACGACCGTAACGTATGAAAAAGGGAAACTCTACCACGTGGATCTGACGCAGCTTCAGACAGATCCGAACCAGCCCCGCAAATACATAGACCCTCTGGCCCTGGAGGAACTAGCCGCCTCCATCGCCCAGCACGGCGTGCTGGAGCCAATTTTGTTCCGAGTCGCCCCCGCTACAACTCAAAACTCAGAACTAAAAACTAATAACTCTTTTTTTATCGTTGCCGGTGAACGCCGCGTCGAAGCAGCGAAGAAAGCTGGCCTGACCACCATCCCCGCCATAGCCGTCGAG
>Ga0194060_10002745_pt1 | contig 12522 bp, 11 predicted proteins | sample SepL225m_MetaG_FD_163427 | JGI IMG/M metagenome (GOLD analysis project Ga0194060, IMG submission 163427) | Anoxic zone freshwater microbial communities from boreal shield lake in IISD Experimental Lakes Area, Ontario, Canada - Sep2016-L222-5m | ecosystem: Environmental > Aquatic > Freshwater >... | reverse complement strand
GGCATATATTGGAGTGATAAGTGTATCATCATAATCTTCCGACCAGTCAATCTGGGCGATCGTAATCCCAATATCAATCTGTGCATTGCCTGCATGGATTATGCAACCGCAGCAAGCGCAAGGTTCCGGAACTTGCAGTATTTCATCATCACGATATTCAATAATCTGCTTAGGTTCTGGTAGTTCCAGTGATTCAGCAAGTTGTCTGCGTAAGCGTCGCGGAGCAAAGTTTTTATTGCCACATTCAAAACATACTATTTTAACGCGTGTATGCGGTTCTGCCGCTTGTATAATTTATCTGTGTCCGGTATAGTTGTGCCATGAATATGAGACGGGAGTATGATTATGATGCCAGGCATAACGGTAACCAAAAAATTCAAACTCGGCGCAAAACCTCCGAAAAGACTCACCGCAGCAGCTAAACAGCAGTTGGAAACCAGCCATCCCAATGATAAGGCAATTGAGCGGGCAGCAAAGATTGTGAAGCTCAAAGTGGTTGATGGCTCCAAATATGGCCTTTGAGATAATCAAGCCGTCCCAGTCATTTCTGCACCCGCAGGTTTTTCTGAAAAAAATGGCGTGTGCCAATAACCACGAAGAGAACTTCTGTTCACAACTGATCAAAAGAGCCGCAAAGAATCAGGTTCGCCTACACATTCTGGCTGATTCATCTGACCTGCGGATCATCAGTTTCATCGCTATATCCGCTTCAGAATTGATAAACTCCCCCTGTGTAACCATTGATTATCTGCTGACATCCCCAACGCACCGGGGAGTTGTCTTCAAGGAACTGCTACGAACATCTCAAAGGTGATGCAATCTCACCTTCTGACTTTGCCGGCAAAGAAGATCGGCATGGTTGCGCCGGGATGATGATATTCAGATCGTGGTGATTCTGGCAGGGGTAGCAAGACGCTTAGAGGTTGCACCAGAGGTTGCACGGAGAAGAGAAAAGAAAAGAGGTTACAGCATTTAAGCCGTAACCTCTTGTTTTTATTGGAGCGGGAAACGGGATTCGAACCCGCGACCTTCAGCTTGGGAAGCTGACACTCTACCACTGAGTTATTCCCGCGTATGACATAAGCCATTGATACTAGCTACAGTGGCCTCCTGAATTCCTTATTGCTTTATATGCTGGCGAGGATGTTTATAAACAATTACGCATTGCCTGTCAATACTGAAAGGGTTTACGACCCCAAACTCAAAAAAAAACAGCCTGGTGTCAGGCTTCCAAGATGACAAGTTGAAACAGAATTGAAATCAGCAGCAGACTGCTGGTAAATGTCATAGCCGGTCAGCATGACTCTTCTCAATGTTACATCCCTAAGTCAACCGTATTTTCGTCGGAGTTGCCAGTTGCTCCGCAATTTCTTTTGCCCCGGAGGAGTAAATACACGGCGCACCAGAATCTGACCGTTAGATTCCCTGAAATTGCGTTGACACTGCTCTTGCGGCCAGATGCAGCGGGTGGTGTTGGAGTTGAATATCCAGCTCAAGACGAGGGATGTGACCATTGCCGAAGGTATCGAGCAGACAGTCTGATACGCCGCAACCTGCGGCGCTGACGAGGTGCGCAATTGCGTTGACACTATCCGGCGACGGGTGTATTTTTCCTTCACCCCAAAAAGCAATTTTTTTTCTTCCGTCTGCGCAAAAATGCTCTCCTGAAACAGCAGGAGCAGGACAGCAACTTAAAGTTCTGCATGACAACCCCCTGCGCCAGCATTTACTTTTTGAGGTTACACCATGAAGAAAATTACGCAGAGCATGAGATCCATTCCCTGTTGACGTGACGGAAAGCTTGAGTGAACTCCCGACCGGAGATTCTGAATGATGAATACAAAGCGCCGATGTTTGGCGGAGGATTGGTCGAACTTCCGGAAAGTGGATATGCCCTGGCGCTTTCAATAGCCCCGGGCGAGAGTTTTATGGGACATCAGGACAGCGCGATACTTGCAGAGCTCTGGGAGCCTTCACAGGCTGGGCTGCCGAGGGCAAATTCGGCTATTCATTCTCTGACGGTTACTTAGTTGTTACTGACCGCAACGAGCGGTCACCTGAGAAAAGAAAATTCGGTTTTGTTGACAAACAGGGGAACCTGATGCCCTGGGCGTTCAGGTGAGTTTCAGAGGCTATTCAAACTATTCAAACCAAGGGAGGCGTCATGAAAAAGTATCAAGGTCTGCTTAGATCCATTGTTTTTGTATGTATTGTTTCAATTCTGTACCTGGCATCTGCTGTTGCGTCGCAGGCAGAAGTCACTCTCTCTGGATCGCAAACACGAGGTCAGGGAACCGACGGAAAACTGCGTTGCAGTGGTGTGAAACTGCCGGATGGTGGTGTCATTGCCGCTGCCTCCGATACCGGGGGAGCCGGATTATGGCTCCAGGGACCGGGTGGAGCGGTCTTAAGGTTTACTCCAGCCAGTAAGGCAGCCGGTGCCAAACTTGATTCCGGAACCTGGTATGCGTATCCAAACCTCCCGCCGAAAGCAAACAGCGCTGACTGTACTGTCACCATAACCACTGAAAAATCCGGGGGAACAAAATCTTTTGACGGCACATATTCCGGAACCTGGGGCGAAATGGGTCAGCTTAAGCTCACCGTAAAAAACGGCGCTGTTACCGGGGTTTTGACTGGCAGTGACAGTTCTGGGACTGTCATCAGTGTAAACCTCAACGGAACGGTCAATGCCAGCGGCACTATCCAGGCGACTACAAGGGGCTCAATAAAAGCATCCGGCACCACTATTGCCGCTGGCGGGGCATTCAGCGGCAAACTTGCAAACGGGGCAGGTTCCGGTACGTATAATTTCACCATACAGACCGGGGACAATGAAGTCCAGGCTATGCAGTGGAAAGCACAAAAGTAGAAAACTATTCGAAATGGAGGGTTATTGAAATGAAAAATAACAGAAAGGCAGTAAAACTCAGCATTCTATGGTCAGTTTTTATTGCTGTTCTATGCTTATGCGCTCCCGTACAAGCAGTAGATCACACAACCATCAAGTACCATCCAGAGGCATCCTTTTCAACGGGATGGACGCACATCGTCAACACGCCCAACGGCATTCTGTATTACAAAACGGCATCAGGAGCCAGTGCCTTTGGACGGTTTGACAGTTCGGGAAAGCATACCACAATCAAGTCATTCAATTTTTCAGCCGGGTGGACTACAATAATAACGATTCCTGCCGGCATACTGTTCTATAACGCAAAGAGCGGAGCGGCTGCTGTTGAGCGAATTGACACTGCAGGCAACAATACAACTGTCAAAACATTCGATTTCATGGCAGGCTGGACAAATATCGTCAATACCTCCAAAGAAGTTCTCTTCTACAATGCCCAGACAGGCGCGGCTGCACTAGAGAAGATTGAGTGAGACTCCTCGGTTGGTTCCCTTTTATCCCTTAAAACAGAGTGAATAATGATCGAACAGCAAGCAAAAATCACAAACATCTGCGATCCGCAATTATGGAGACGATTTCGGGATATAGCCCGCCCATACTGGTTTTCTGAACAGAAATGGCAAGCCTGGTTTCAGCTTGCCCTGACCCTGCTGCTGCTGTTTGGAATCAATATTTCAGGCGTTAAGATGGCCACTATCGGCGGGAAGATGAGTACGGCTCTTCAGGCCAGGGATATACAGGCGTTCTGGCACTATTTTTACCTTACTTTCCTAATAATCGTTCCTGTAATTCTGACAGGTAACCTGTTCAACTATTTCAGTCGAAAATTGTCGCTTGAATGGGAGCTGTGGCTGACCGGTCGCTATCTGGACAGATATTTTGACCATCGGGCATACTTCCATATCAACAGTAATAAGGAAATAGACAATCCGGATCAGCGTCTTTGCAGCAGCGTCGGTTCATTTACCGGCATCTGCCTGGGTTTTGTTCAGATTTTCTTTTACGAGATATCCGCATTTCTCAGCTATTCAGCACTGCTCTGGAGCATATCAGGAAAACTCTGCCTGTTTGCAGTTGGATACGCCGTTCTGAGTACGGTTGTTGCCAATTTTTTCGGGAAATACCTTGTTGATCTGAACTTCAGGGAAAAGCAGAAAAGTGCCGATTTCCGCTATTGTCTTGTTCAGATAAGGGACAATGTTGAGTCAATCGCTTTTTACCGAGGGGAGGAGCGGGAGAAAAGCCGGGTTACGGCCGGATTTCTGGACTTGATATCAGTTCTCAAACTACTCATCGGCTGGCAGAGAAATGTAGATTTCTTCAATAAAGGATACAACCAGATCGCATTTTTCATACCGTTTCTTGTGCTGGCTCCACTCTTCTTGTCCGGTAAACTCCCCTACGGTGATATCGGCGTAGCGGCGGGAGCTTTCGCGCAGGTTCTGTCATCTTTGTCAGTTGTTGCCGACAATATTTCTGCCTTTACCTGGATTGCAACCGAGGTAAACCGGCTGGACACTTTTGATTCAGCGCTGGAGCAGGCAGCAAAAACCGAATTCCCGGCAGACGCTGCTCTGATCAGATCAGAGGAAGGTTCAGGGATTGCACTTGACAATGTTACCCTTCAGACCCCTGACTACAGTCATACTCTTTTGAAGGGGGTTACGGCCGAGGTGCTGCCAGGGAGCGGCCTTTTGATCGCCGGTGCCAGCGGCGTCGGCAAAAGCTCGGTATTGCGGGCGATTGCCGGACTCTGGAGCGCCGGTGCCGGCACTATCATAAGACCTCCGCTGCGTGAAATGTTTTTTCTCCCGCAGCGTCCCTACATCATCCTCGGTTCGCTTCGAGAGCAGCTCCTTTACCCCGAACTTGATAAAGAAACGCCTTTGGAAGAGCTGCAGGCCATGCTGGAAAAGGTAAACCTGGGAGATATGGCGGAACGTTTCGGTGGGTTTGACATGATTATGGACTGGGAAAACATGCTTTCTCCCGGTGAGCAGCAGCGGTTGGCTTTTGCCAGACTGCTTCTGGCCAGACCTCGCTATGCGGTTCTTGACGAGGCAACCAGCGCACTTGATGTGAAGAATGAGGCGCATCTGTACCGGCAGTTGAAGGAGTCCGGCACAACCTTTATCAGCGTCGGGCACCGCCCCGGCCTGCTTGACTACCACGACAAGGTGCTGGAACTGCAGGGTGCTGGAGGTTGGCGGGTCATGGCTGCCGATGAGTTCCGCATCGCTGCATCGGCTTAGTGTCTCAGTATTATCGAAAAATTAACGGGAGTCCGCTCTATGCAGGATAGGCAGGCTGCAATGAACATCTATGATCTGCGGTTATGGAAACGGTTCCGGGCAATCACCGTGATGTATTGGCATTCCGAGGAAAAGTGGCGGGCAAGAGGCGTTCTTGCCATGCTGGTGCTGCTAATGGTCGGAAGCACCCTGATTGGCAGACAGGCAGCCGTATATACTGGCGATTTAACCACAGCACTTTCAAAAATGGATACACAGGCTTTCAACCGTCTGCTTCTGATGCTTTTCGGCGTGTATCTGGTTTTAGTCCCGACCGATGTATATCAGACGTATATTCAGAGAAAATTGAATATCAACTGGCGGACCTGGCTTACTACGCATTTCCTCAATAAATATTTTGCCGATAGAGCCTATTACCATATCAGCAACGACAAGGAGATTGATAATCCGGATCAGCGCATATCCGATAACGTTGCGTATTTCACCGAAACAACTCTTGGCTATATTTCAGTCATATTCGGATCCGTCCTCAAGTTTTGCTCATATGCTGGGATTCTCTGGGGTATTTCCCCGAAGCTGATGCTGGTGCTGATTCTGTATGCCACAGCAGGAACGATTGTTACGATCATCCTCGGCAAACCTCTGTTGGGGCAGAATTTTCTGGTACAGCAACTTGGGGCGGATTTCCGTTACGGTGCGGTTCATATCAGGGATAACGCTGAATCTATCGCTTTTTACCGGGGTGAAGGGCGCGAGAAAGATCGACTTGCGCAACGACTGCGGGAGTATATCGGCAGCCAGATAACCCGGATCAGGTGGGAGAGAAATCTCGGGTTTTTTACCCAGTTGTACAGTATTGTACCAAGCCTGCTTTCAACACTGATAATTGTTCCCGATTATTTTTCCGGCAAAATCGAACTGGGTGCGCTTGGTCTGGCGGGGATGTCTTTCAGTTTCGTTTTAAACTCACTCTCCGTTTTTGTCAGCAGTTTCACCGGCCTTAGCAGTTTTGCCGCGACGGTTACCCGTGTCGAAACCTTTGACTCTGCTCTGGATAAAAATATTGCTGACCATGAATCGCCAGGATCCAATGTTATCAGGTCTCATGAGGATAACAGGCTGGCGCTTGACAACGTCACCCTGCAGACCCCTGATTATCGGCGGACACTTGCAGGTAAACTCTCCGCTGAACTCTCCCAGGGAAAAGGGCTGCTTATCGCCGGAGCGAGCGGAGCCGGCAAAAGTTCGCTCCTCAGGGCTATCGCCGGAATATGGAATGCCGGCAGCGGTGAGATTACCCGTCCTCCGTTGCGGGAAATGATGTTTCTGCCGCAAAAACCGTATATGATCCAGGGAACGCTGCGCGACCAGTTGCTCTACCCTGATCTGAATATGTCCGTTACCGATGAGGATCTTACTGCTGTTCTGGCCAGGGTGAATCTGACGGATCTTGCCACACGTTTCAACGGTTTTGAAGTTGTTAAAGATTGGGATAATATGCTCTCCCTCGGTGAGCAGCAGCGCTTGGCCTTTGCGCGGCTTCTGCTGACAAATCCGCGTTACGCAATGCTTGACGAAGCGACCAGTGCCCTTGATGTGGCCAATGAAGCCGGGTTGTACAGTCAGATTAAGGAGTCCGGTATGACATATCTAAGCGTCGGACACAGGCCGAGCCTTCTGGCTTTCCACGACAAAGTGCTGGAGCTTCAGGGGGGGGGAGCCTGGCAGATTGTGCCGGCAGACGGTTTCAGGCTGACGGCGGCAGATTTCAAATGAGATGGAACAGTATTATCAGAAAACAGAAAATACAGGGACACCAACCCATTAATCAGTTAATCTTTTTTTTGCGGCCTGCTTTCTTTGGTTTTATAGCCTGCTCCAGCGCACTCTCAAGCAAGTCAAGAAAAGTGTCACTTCCCATCGCTCGCCCCGTCCGCTCATAACACCGGATCTTCCGCGCATCATCTTTGTCAGCATCAGTTAGAAACTGCTGCCAGTTGTCTACGAAGCAGCTTGAAAGGAGAGAGATATGAAATTTTTGTCGAGGGTATGCCCGGTTCTGCTCATCTGTATGCTAATGGTGGGGTGCGACAGCGGTGGAGGAAGTGGCGGAACGATATTCGCACCGGACATCATTAAGCGGGCCGCCAAATATCCGGCCACCGACATGTCCAAAAGCCCGCTCTACGCCGGTTTGCAGGAGTGGGAAAAGGCGGTTGTGGATAAACTGACCAAAGCTGCGGCTTATATGGACGCCGCTTACTGGAAACAGGTTGATCCAGAAGGCGAAAAACTCTGGAAAAGCCTGACGGGAGCTGCAAGCGCCACTGAAAAAGGGGCATTTACCATGCTGGACGCCCATTATGGAAGATGGGATCGCTTCAAGGATTTTGAGACCTTCGCCGGTTCGCAAAAAAGGCCTCCAGGGGGCTATGTCTATCCCGTTGACTTGACAAAAAGCGAACTGGATGCCTATCTGACCGCAAACCCGACGGAAAAAGACGCACTGCTCAGCCCCTACACGGTGGTAAAGCGCAACGGAGGTAAACTGGTGGCGGTTCCCTACCATCAGGAGTACGCGGAGTTTGTAGAGCCGGTGGCACTTCTCCTTGAAGAAGCGGCGGAGCTGTCTCAAAATAAGGTTCTGGCGAATTATCTCAAGCTGCAGGCCAAGGCGCTGCGCACGGATAACTATTTTGACGCCGATATGGCATGGCTTGATCTGAACGGAAACCTGGATGTCAGCATCGGACCCCACGAAACATATGATGATCAACTCTATGGCCAGAAGGCGTTTTATAAGGCAAACATACTGCTGGTGGATCAGGCGGCGGCGACCCAACTGGAGAAATACAAGTCAACCGGCCCGGCATTACAGGCAAACCTGCCGGTTGATCCGAAATACAAACCTGTCTACAAGGCGGATACCACGATGCCGCTGCTTTTGGCGGATGATATCCGCCGTTCCGGCCAGGGCAGATCCGTAATGGAAACGGTGGCATTCAGTCTGCCCAATGATCCCAAGGTCTGGGCGGCCAAAGGTTCAAAAAAGGTGATGATGGGAAATTATCTGAACACCAGACGCACTGTGGTGCTGGAGCCTTTGGCCCAGGCGATTCTTACTCCTGCCGTGAGCACCATGATAAATCATGAGGCGTACTTCACCTGGGTGCTGATGCATGAGGTCTGCCACACCCTGGGGCCACGCGAAGTTATGATAAACGGTCAAACCCTGACACCCCGCGAGGCGCTCAGCGAATATTATTCGCCCATTGAAGAGGGGAAGGCCGATATCGGCGGGCTTTATAACATCCCCTATCTCATCAGCCAGGGGATAGTTACCATGCCGTTGGAACAGTATTATGCCGGTTTTATGGCGGAATCGCTTCGTTCCATCCGTTTCGGCATGGGCTCTGCCTACGGTGTCATCCGTTCCGCTACGTGGAACGTGTTTGTCGATGAGGGTGCCCTGGTCTACGATACCTCAACAAATCGTTTCACCATGGATGTGCCCAAGATGACGGTCGCTGTCCGCAAGCTGTTGATCACCATCATAGCTCTGGAAGGGGATGGCGATAAACAGGGAGCCGCTGATTTCATCAAAAAATATTCCAATATCAGACCGGAGCTGAAAAAACTTCTGGATACTGCGGAGAATTCCGTGCCGCTGGAATTTGTGCCCGTTTACGCGAAATAAAATACAAGACTACATCCCGGAATACCCGTCCGGATATAATGCGGAGCTTGGGGGAGCCGCTGATTACCGCCACTACGAGGCAGTTGGGGGTATCTGCGACATGAAATCAAGTTGACTATACTGCAAACGGCCTTAAATTGAGTTTATTTGACTTCGTAGGTTGGGTTAGCAGCCTCATCGCGTAACCCAACAGCCTTGATTGTTTTCAGCATGGTCATGTTGGGTTACGGCATACACCCGCCTAACCCAACCTACAAAAAGCTCAATTACTGACCTTGTGCAGTATATCTTTCGCTACCTCTATTGCGGCTGTCTGCAAATCAGCAGGTCAAAAACTCCTCGGTTGGTTCTCTGGTTCCCCTTAAAACTCCGGCAGTTCATCTGAAATTGCGTTGACACTACCTGCCGACGGGTGTATTTTCTCTTCACCCCCAAAAACAAACTCTTATCCCTTTTATATCCTGCGGATGGAGTTTGATAACAGAAAGCCGTCTGATGCCTGACATCCTTCTTCGGCTCCTCTTTTCAGCGGTGCTGGTTATTTCATCCGTTCATACTGCTGCTGCCGGGTCGGTTGGCTACGACCCCCAACTGCTTATGCAGATGCAGGAGACCATCCGGCAACAGCAGGAGCAACTGAAGCTTCAGGCGGAGCAGATCAGGCAGCAGTCTCAAAAGCTTGAATTATTGCAGCAGCAGATCAACGCCATGCAGCATCCCCCTACATCATCTACCGGAACTACAGCTTCAGCAGCGCCTTCAGCACCACAGCCAGCATCCATACTGGCTCCACTTCTGCCTCTATCTATTTCATCTGGTAACGATAAGCTCAAGGTGTCGATATCCGGGCAGGTGAACCGGGCTCTCAATACGGTTAATGACGGCAAGAGCACAGAACTCTACCACGTCGATAACGCCGCCAGCGGCAGCCGTCTGCGTCTTGTCGGAAGAGCCGGAATGAACAGCGATCTGACGCTCGGCACCCGTGCGGAGTTCGGCATCACCCCCGACACATCGTCGCGGGTTTCACAGAGCAGTCAGGCACCCGGCGACATTTTCACCCAGCGCTGGCTCGAAATTTCACTTCTTAGCGGAACTTACGGCAAGCTCTCTGTCGGCAAGGGTGATACCGCTTCAAAAGGGACGGCTATCCAGGATCTTTCCAAAACTGAAGTAGTCCAGTTTGCCACAATCAGCACTGTTGCCGGAGGGATGCTGTTTCGCAACGCCGACGCTGCGCACGCTCTGACCAGCATAAGGGTGAGTGACGCATTCAGGAGCAGAGATGGTCTGGGGCGGCAGTCGCGCCTGCGGTACGACACTCCGTCGCTCTTCGGTTTTACCCTGGCAGGTTCGCTTGTTACAAGTCAGCGATCTGATCTGGCGCTTTTATGGGGGGGGGAGGGGTATGGCTTACGTGGAGTGGCTGCTGCTGCGGTTGCCAACCCGAGGCTCTCCGGGAGCGGGATGCTGTTTGACGGCTCATTTTCACTTCTCCATACCGCCAGCGGCCTGAATCTGACCGTTTCAGCCGCCATCCAGAAACGAAACCCGCAGAAGGATGCCACCAATCTCTACACCAAACTGGGCTGGATCGCCAACTTCACCGACGTCGGCCATACCGCTTTTGGAGTTGATTACACCGGATCAGACAACATGCCGACAAGTGACGACAGGGGGTATTCGGTCGGAGGGGCTGTTGTGCAATCGTTTGATAAATACGCGACTGATCTGTACATGCAGTACCGGGTCTACGCGCTGGAGAGAAAAACCGGGAGTCCCTTGGCAGATATGAATGTCAGCACCATTGGTGCCAGGGTTAAGTTTTGAGAGTGCCGGGATCACTTCGATGCTTCGGTTTGACTATGTTTATTCTTCTATGGTAATGTTCACTCATCTAAATTCATCAGGAGGTATGCAGTGAAAACCGCCGCCTTACCCATCGATGCTTCAATTCTTCCTGATCAGGCTCGTCAGGAACTTCTCGACTTCTACCATTTTCTGGTCGGTAAATATGCTGTACGCCGTATGCCCTCTTCTTTAAAGAGGTTACCCATAGCGGGAACAGCCGGGGCGCTGGCAAGCTCTGCACTGGCAGGCTCATGGAAAGATCGTGACCTTGGCGACAGTGTCACTTTTGCCAGAAATCTCCGAGAACAAGCCCAGAAACGAACATTGTCATGATCATTTGCGATACCGATGTTATGGTGGACATTCTGCGAGGCCATCAAGCTGCTCTGGCATGGCTCAAGACGATCAGCAATGAGCAAATTGCACTCCCCGGGATCGTTTTGATGGAGCTTATTCAAGGATGCCGATCCAAGTCTGAACAACAGCGGCTGCAAAGGGAGATGAGAGATTACCCCTTGCTCTGGCCGTCCAAAGAAGCCTGTAATCGGGCACTCAAACACTTTGCCGCCCATTATCCAAGTCACGGGATTGGCATTCTTGATGCGATAATAGCCGAAACTGCTGCGGAAGCATCTTTCCCGTTATACACCTTCAACCAGAAACATTATCAACCCCATCCCATCCTTCAGACGATTCAGCCCTATATTCACTGACCCTGACAAATCCAGGTTCAGGCACCTGCTAAACCTTCTCACTTTTCCGATTGATACCGCATCGCCAGAATATTCAACACCAGCGCAATCACGCAAAATATCCCGCATATCAGAAAAGCGGCCTGGTAGCCGCGAAGCGACAGCAGCCTGTATGCCTGCATCTCGGCAGCCGTTGTGTGTGGCATGGCGCTGGGGAGGACAAAAGCGTAAACTGCCGAAAAAAAAGCGACCCCCAGTGCCATTGACGAGCGGACAAAGGTCTGTACCAGGCTGAAAATGCTTCCCTGAAACTCCTTTGGAATTGAGTTCTTGATTCTGTCGTTGTTGGGGGCGTTGAAGAGTCCAAAGGCCAATCCGACCGTCAGCAGGAATATGCTCGGAGCCCATGGGCCTGGAGTGTCCATGAAAACGACAAACACAAAACAGGCAACAGCAGCCAGCAACATTCCCAGAATGCAGAACCAGACCGAATTTATCCGACCGGCAACCGGGCCGATCAGCATGAGTGGAATAGAGTAACAGAGAAGCAGCAGACCGATCTGGTCGATGCTGAAATGCTTGATGTCTGAAAGATAGAACGGCATAAGAAAGGTATTGCCCGCCAGGAAGGCGTAGGCGATGGCACCGGATGTCAGAGAGAGCACAAAAATCGGCTTGCGGAACACAGCAAGATTGAGAAGGGGGGATGGACTTCGGCGTTCAAACCAGATAAAGAGCGGCAGCAGCAGGCAGAAGAGGGCTGCTGGAATCATAATGCCGGGGGATCTCCACCCCCAGGCGTCGCTCATATTAACGGCGAAGAGGAGACAAAATACTGTGCTGAAGCTGAGCAGTACACCGCCTATATCGAGACAGATCGGCTCTTTTCTGGCAATCGCATCCGATGGAATTTTTTTCTGCGCAATCAGTATAGCGACGATGCCAAGCGGCACATTGATCGTAAAAATAGCCGGCCAGGTGAACCATTCAGTAATAAATCCGCCAAGCGGCGCGCCGGTGGTAGTCCCCAGGGCGGCCGATGTCGTAATAATACCGAAGGCGGCTCCGGTCAGATGTTTGGGGAAATATGCCGGAACCATTGCAAAGGCGCTCACTATCAGC
>Ga0194060_10002744_pt1 | contig 12523 bp, 9 predicted proteins | sample SepL225m_MetaG_FD_163427 | JGI IMG/M metagenome (GOLD analysis project Ga0194060, IMG submission 163427) | Anoxic zone freshwater microbial communities from boreal shield lake in IISD Experimental Lakes Area, Ontario, Canada - Sep2016-L222-5m | ecosystem: Environmental > Aquatic > Freshwater >... | reverse complement strand
CTTCAACCGCTTCAACCGCCTCAACCGCTTCAACCGCCTCAACAGCCTCAACCGCTTCAACCGCTTCAACCGCTTCAACCGCTTCAACCGCTTCAACAGACTCCACAGACTCCACAGACTCCACAGACTCCACAGACTCCACAAACTCCACAAACTCCACAAACTCCACAAACTCCTTACCTGGCTGGTGCAGGACAGGGAAAGAAATCGGGCTCAGTTTAATTCTCTCTTGTGCATATGCGGTGTCGTCATGCGGTATGGTGTGGAGAGGTTCAGATGTTTCAGCAACGGGCTCTGTATCCGGCTCCGCGACAGAAGATTCTGTTTTTACTTCGTCAACAGCAGGAGCCTCCTGCGGCACAGACTGCTCTGCAGTCGGAGACTCTTCCGTCACCACAACAATGGCGGCGGGGGTTTCAGCAACTACCTCTGCAACTGTTGCCGTATCCGGCAGTGCGACAGAAGATTCTGCTTTTACTTCGTCAACAACTGCAACCTCCGGCGGTACCGGCTTTTCGGCTTTCACAACATCAACCCCGGGTGCCACAGCAGCCCCTTTTGGTTTTTCAGCTTTCTTGATGACACCGGATAGCTCAGCTTTGCGCTGGTTAAGTGTGACGGATGCGGCTTTAAGTTCATTGATTTTTGCCAGCAGGGCAGCTACCGGCGCAGATATGAGGGCTTCAGCAGGATCCTGGAATTTTGCCGATTCCTTGGCAACATCAAGGTACAGATGCTGAATTTTCTTTTCATTATCAGCCAGTGAGCGCTCGATGCTAGATTTTTCACCCGGCAGATAACCGGCAATAGAATTTGATATGGCCTGAATGAAAAACTTGCCAACGCCGGAAGAGTCGGGCTGCGCCTTCTTGTCTGCCGGTGCGGCTGTCTTAGGTTTATCTGCCTTTGGTTTATCCGCTTTTGGTTTGGCCAGATCGGCTAATTTAAGCTTCATCGCGCTGTTTTCGGCTTTGAGCTCATTGATTTTAGCGACAATGCCGGTAACCGCAGCAGAGGCCATTGCTGTGCCCGGATCAGCCTGCTTTGCCGCTTCCCTGGCAAAATCGGTGTAGAGTGCCTGTATGTTCTTTTCGTTTGCACCGATCTTGTTATGCAGAGCCGCTTTTTCACCCGGCATAATCCCTGAAAATGACTTGACGAAAAAGCCGGAAGATTCCTGTTGCGACTTTTTTGACACCTTTACGGCGTCAATCTCGGCAATACGCCTCTTCATGGACTCAATTTCCTGATTCAGCTCCTTGATGCTGCTGATGGTAGCTATGACAGATTCTGATGCAAGTGCCGCTGCCGGGTCAGGATACTTTGCGGTCTCTCTGGCAATGCCGACTGACATCTCCTGTACCTTTTTTTCAAACGACTTAATCCTGCTGGCGAGTTTTGATTTTTCGCCCGGTGACAGCGCAGACATTGTGCAATTAAAGGCGGCCGCTCCACCGTCCAGTGCCGTTACAAGTGCAGTCCCCCCCGCATTTAATGCCCGCGCAATTGTGTTCAATATCACTGTATTTCGTCTCACCATCTGTTCCCCCTTAATTACTGTTTCTTGCGTTCAATTTCTGCATTAAGTTCTCTGATAGTGTTGAGATTGGCTGATACAGACTCCGATTCCAGCGCTGCCGCATGATCCGGGTATTTTGAGGTTTCTTTGGCAACTTCTACAAGCAGTTCCTGTCTCTTTTTTTCCAACTCCCTGATACTGGCACCAAGTTTTACCTTTTCATCCGGCATAAACGCATTCACTATACCGTTAAAAGCCTCCGAGCCGGCATCAAACAGCGAGACAACAGCGGATCCCCCCGCATTCATTGCCCGTGCAAGTGCGCTCAAGAGCCTCGTGTTCCTCCTCATCGCCAATTCCTCCTCATCGCCAATTCCTCCTCATCGCCAATTCCTCCTCAGCAAGCGAGGGGCAGCGGTGCGGCTAGAGGTCTAACCTGAGTTTCGCTCGACTCCTTACGTCATATCAAATCTCAAAATTGGGGAAATTGGTGGGCTGAAAGAAAGATGTGTACGGGCTGACATGTTAAAGCATACCTCCACGAAAAGCATCATGCCATAATATATAAACTGAAGTCGTAAATACCCTGCATCCTCTATCCTCTCCCGACAGGGGAGGATAGAGGATGCAGGCTGAGGAGGCTTGGCAGAGCTGCCGCTAGAGCGCAACTACTCCGATTTTCCTGATTTTCCTGATTTTTTTATTTTCTCCTGCTTCTTCTCAATCCAGAAATCTTCCGGCAGATCTTTGCAGTACATGAGAGCACCGTTTGCGCCGGAATAGATCGGATCCTGAACTTTTCTTACACTGCCGTATCCCAACGATTCAACCATATGTTTTTCCAGCTCTTCCCCCAGACCGATGATCTGGCTTCCACCGCCTGCAAGGATAATATTGCCTTTCATCTCTTCCTGGAACTCAGGATCAAATGTTGAGATCAGGTACTTAATCGCATCTGCAATTTCCGGAACGATGGAGCCGCACGCCTGCCGTAATTCGTTAGTCAGATCCAGATCTGTCGGTTTTCCGCATATCGGCAGCGTAAGCACAAGCTTCTCGTTGGAATTGCTGACCAGGCCATGTTCCTCTTTAAACATTCTCAACATGTTTATTGTGTAATTTGCCTCCGGATATTTGGCATCCAGCAGGTCAAAAAAGACGTTATCGATGTAGTCTCCAGCTTTGTAGGTTGTCAACTGATCCTCTTTAGTAGGATAGACCCCCTGCATCCTGCAAAGGTCAATCGTGCCGCCGCCGATGTCAATAACGAGACAGTTATTAAGCAGGCTCAGGCCGTAGGCGACCGCAAAAGGTTCAGAAACCACCTGAGCCCCTTCAACCATTGACTCGGTTAAATCGAGCAGCGCCTGTTTATTCTGTTCGTTTGCAAGTGACGGTGTCCCGATAACGGCCCGGATTACAAAATCCTGTGGTTTTCCCTGCGTTGCCAGGTTGATAAGATGTTTGAAGAGTATCTGTGCCACCCAGGTGATATGCTGGTAGTCAGTCAGGTTTTCCTCAACATGATCAGAATACTTGAGAACCCCACGCTCCAGCGGGCGGAAAACATTGCAGGATAACCTGTTTTTGACGGCATCATCACCAAGCAGGTACTCCTTGCCGAGCAATCTCCTCGCAATCATGTCCTTCGGGAAACCTACATAGCTCGGCACACAGGCACGAACGCCATTATCAGCCGCGATAACACTGATTGAACTTCCAAAATCGATACCAACGTTCATAATTTTCGGCTCACGCATGAAAACCTCCATTTATCGGCAAATTATTTATAAAATGATGTTGCATAAAAGGCAAAAACCTTCAATTTCTCTTTTGTTACTGCTTATTTCACATTTTTACAGGCATGTCAACCAAGAGATTTACTGATAGTTATCAATCTTTCTTGATGCCGCTTACAAATCCGAGCGCCCCGCCTGTCAGTCCAAGCGCTTTTAATAACAGTATGGCCGGCACGGCAACCTCTACAGCGGCTGCAACCACCACCAGGCTTATTCCGGCAACAACGCCGACCCCCAGACCGGCAACCGTTTTGCCAACAACGGAGCAGGCTGTGTTAATGTTGTCTGCTGTTGTGTTTGTACAACAGACATAACTGGCGGGCTGTTTTCTCTCAGCAGCAGTATTCTCTGATGTTGCTGTTTCCATACTCAGTCACCTCAAAAGTTGAATTTGTTATGCTATGAACTATTTTGGATTCTGCCAGATCTTCGACTATCGAATGAAATTCAGGCTGAAACCATCTACTGAAGAGCGCAAAGCTTCTGTTGCGGGGCCATTTAAGGTCATTCCTGCACCAGGAGAGTAACTGCTTTACAAATATATCTGCGTAGACCATTTCAAGAAAAGCGTCTTTTTGAAGATCCGCATCAAACTCCGGAACCAGATAGGCCGAACACTCTTTATTGATATCCCTGAGCGTGATTTTATCCCTGTCCGGCAGCGAAATAACCCATTCCCTGAACGGTTCTTTAGCTTTCACGACGAGCAGGGATCTGTTTATTACCCTGATACGTTTTTTCGCCTGAGATGTCTTTACCGCAAGAAACGAGCTGTCATAGCTGTCATGCATGTATATTCTGCCGACAAGAGTATCATCGGAACAGGTAAAGTTTCCGTAGCCGCTGAGAGGATTGCTGTCGTTGTCAGCACTCCAGGTGAAGAGGTACCTGCCAGCGGTCTTCCTGATATCCATCTGAGCGTCAAAACCGATAAAATGCAGCTTCCCTTTATTGCCATTGATGCTGATACGAGCCCGTTCAACCCGTTCTGTAGCATTACTCTCCCAGATCTCCATCTCGACAATTTCATACATACCATTTATCGACATGTTTCAAACTCCATAATTCAGGCAGTCTTCAAACTGGTGAGCTTTTCAAGCACTGTTTTGATGTGTGCCAGTTCCGCTCCGAAATGCTCTTTGTACTGCATTAACTGAGAACGTATATCACGGATTTTTTTGACAGCCAGACCGACAGCAACGGCTCTCCCCCTGTTCTGCCGTTTTCTGGCCAGCCCGTAGCCGAGTACACCAAGTGCGGCTACCGGAGCGGCAAGTACGCCAACACCGACAAGCATCCCCCCGCCAATCAGTTCGCCCGCCGCCACAAGACCTGTTGTAACTCCGGCAGCGGAGAGGCCGGAAACCGTTCCAAGCGATGAGAGTGCCGCCAGCGAAGTTGCAGCACCTGTGCCGGCACCAACTGCGGTCGCCACCCCCCTGGTTACGCCGGAGTGAGATTTTTCAAGCTCCTGCAGAACTTCCTGCAGCTCCTGTGAACTCTTCGACTTAATGCTTTCGATAATGGTCAGCTTCATGGCGTCAGGAACATCTATCTTTTCGCCACCCGGCATTTTCTCAGCCGCATACTCGTCAAAAAAAGAGACGCGACCCCCCTTTTGAACCTGTTCGCCCGGACTCTCACTGGTACCTGCCACAGTCACTTTAAACCCCCTTCTGAAATCTACCTCTTCTTTGCTGCGCCGAAAAGCGCCTTGCCCAGTTTTGTCACCGTTGATGTTACCGGGCTGACCAGTCTGTTATTCTGCTTTTTATATCCGGCGAGTTCCCTTTCAATACCGTTAAGCCTGGCAACCATTCCGGACAGGAGAAAATCACGACTGACCCCGCCACCAATCTTTGTCAGAGCCGAGACCCGCTCGATGATTTCGTTGATAATCCTCTTCTTTCTGGAGCGAAGTGAACTGAGATTATATACACGGACAATCTTCCTTGAAATAAACAGGGTGGTATCTGCTGTCTTGTGAACAGCATCGGCAAAAATGTCGCCGGCATGCCGCAGATTGAATCGGAGATCAGTTTTCATTTTGGTTCCCTCCATGAACGGGTTCAGTCTGGCCAGTCTCAGGACGAACGGAAGCAGTTGCCAAAAATGGGATGTTTTATTTTTGCCGTTTGCCTAAAGCTTCCATTATTGTAGGCCGGATCAAGCGAAGCGGATCCGGCAACAATGCCTGCTGCGGAAGAAAACGCCGGTTCCGCTTCGCTTGAACCGGCCTACTTTATTGTATTCCTGGAATAATTATTTGTTGCCTTTTGCCTTATCCGGAACAGTGGCAAGGCAAAAGGCAGCACAGCATCAGCTTTTATTACGCGAGATGATCGCCTCAGATGTCATCGAAACGGTGCGTTCCAGTTCCGGCATCAGTTTCCGTGCCCCCTCCAGATCGCCGTCATGCGCAGTCGTCTCGATTGAGTAGCAGATCTCCCTTAAAGCCGGTGCGCTGATATTGGCCGCCAGCCCCTTTATGGTGTGCGCCTGATGGCTGACAGCCATAGCATCGTCACCCTCACAAAGCTCGGCCAGCGTTTGCAGCTCGCCCGGCAGCGCCTGCAGCACATCCTCCAGGATACTCTCTGCAAAATCACGATCACCATCAAAATTATTCAGCATTTCTGCTTCGTCAAACAGCATTGGAACCTCCGGTTGATCGTCCGAAATTTTTTCTGTCAATTCAGCGGCATCAGACTGTACAAGCCATTTTTCAAGCATTTCAGTCATCCTCTCCTTGTTAACCGGTTTTGACATATAGTCGTTCATACCGACAGCAAGGCAGGCCTCCCGATCATTTTTCATGGCATTTGCCGTCAAGGCAACGATAGTAACGTCGTGGTTATAAACTCTTGAATCCGGATTGCGAATTGTTCTGGTCGCCTCAAATCCATCCATCTCCGGCATCATGCAGTCCATAAACACCAGATTATAATCGATCAGGCCAAGAGCCCGTACCGCCTCGCGGCCATCGGCTACCACATCGGTTTTGTAACCCAGCTTGTTCAACATGGCCTGTGCGACTTTCTGATTGATTATGTTGTCTTCGGCCAGCAGGATGCGAACGTGTTCCTTGTTTAATTCAGCAATTGTGTGGCGGGTGATGATCCCCTTAGGCTGCCTCGGTGAGTCGCTCTCCTGATTTTCAGCGTTCCTCCCCAGCGCCAGTTCAATGCAGTCGCGCACCTGTTTCTGGCGCATCGGTTTTACCAGATAGCCGTCAAAACCGATCTGCTTCAGGGCAGCGGCATCTCCACGCTGGCCGGCCGCCGTCAGCATCACCATCAGGGTTGACGCCAACCGCGGATCCCCCTTGATTCTGCTGCCGAGTTCCCGACCATCCATTTTTGATAATCTCTCGTCCATCAACACCAGCCTGAAAGGTTCTTTACGGTCGGCCGCCTGGTGAAGGAGCGTAATTGCGCATTCGCCGTCAGGAGCCGTTTCGCAGTAGCAGTTCCACTGATTGAGCATGGATGAGAGCAGCGAAGCGTTGATGACACTGCTGGTCACCACAAGGACGCGGACGCCGCTGATATCAGCACGCAGCGTTGTAATGTCCTCTCTGGTAACCTGTGATGCCTGCTTGTCGAAAGGTGCGGTAAACCAGAACGTAGAACCTTTGCCGCTTTCGCTTACAGCTCCGATCTCTCCCCCCATAAGCTCTGTCAGTTGCTTGCAGATGGCCAGACCGAGACCGGTGCCTCCATAATTGCGGGTGGTGCTGGCATCCGCCTGGGAAAAGGGGGTAAAGATGGCGAAGATGCTTTCCTGAGGCACACCGATACCGGTATCACTGATCTCAAAGCGAATAGTCGCAACGCCGTCAAGATCTGAGGCAAGCGAGACCCTGATGACAATTTCACCCTGATGAGTGAACTTTATGGCGTTACCGACCAGATTGGTAATTATCTGCCGGAGCCTTCCCGGGTCTCCTCTCAGATAGGAGGGGACATCGGGATCGATACAGCAGATAAGATCCAGCCCCTTATCCGCAGTTCTGAATGCAAGCAGCTCTGCAACGTCTTCGATAGTCGGGCGCAGATCGAAGTCGAGCATTTCCAGATCAAGTTTTCCCGCTTCAATTTTTGAGAAATCAAGGATTTCATTGATAATTGTCAGGAGGCTTTCGGCACTTTTCTGGACGATTTGAGTATACTCCCGCTGCTCGACATTCAGGTCGGTGTCCAGCAGAAGGCTGGTCATGCCGATGACTCCGTTCATGGGGGTACGAATTTCATGACTCATGGTGGCAAGAAAACTGCTCTTTGCCTCGGTGGCCGCTTCGGCCTGCTCTTTGGCGATGAGAAGCTGGTTGGTCAAACGCTTCTTTTCGGTAATGTCTTCCTTGACGGCCAGATAATGAGTGACAACCCCGTTCTCATCATAAATCGGAGAGATACTCGAAAATTCCCAGAACAGAGTTCCATCCTTGGCCTTGTTGAGTACCTCCCCCTGCCAGATATCGCCCGCTGTAATTGTCCGCCATAACTCTGTAAAAACTTCAGGGGGTGTCTGTCCTGCATTGAGGATGCGCGGATTCTGACCAATCGCCTCTTCGGGCGTATAGCCGGTAAGTTCTGTGAACTTAGGGTTGACAAACTCAATCAAGCCGCAGGTATCTGTAATCACAATAGAAACAGGACTCTGCTGAACGGCGCGTGAAAGACTCTGCAGTTTGTTTTCGCGCAGTTTACTGTCGGTAATGTTTCTGTCTATACCTCGGTATCCCCTGAGATTACCATCCGCATCAAGAAGCGGCACAGCGTTTGTCAAGAGGAGAACCTGTCGGCCATCCTTGGCTATATTCCAGTTTTCCAGATTCTGAATGCGGGATTTCTGACGGAAGATTTCTGAGGTAAGATTTCTGACCCGCTGCGCTTCTTCAAGCGGCATAAAGTCAAATGGAGTCCTGCCGAGCATTTCATCGGGCGTATACCCCATGAATGTTTCGACACCAGGCGAACAGTAGGTATACTGACCATTGCTGTCTATCGCCCAGATCCAGTCGGACATATTTTCAATCATGGCGGTCAGTATGTCATTTGTCTCTTTACACTGCGGACAGGCTTCTCCATAGCCATCTGCCGCGTCACTCAGATTCTGAGGCGGTGCGCTCTCACGAAGTCTGTTCTTCAAATCCTCATTCGTCCGGCGCAGGTCAGCCAGTTGCATCTCCAGCTCTGCCTGGTTATCCTGTTGAATATGCAGCCTCTGCAGAGCCTCTTCAAGCGAGAGCGATTCTACAGCCTGACTGCTGATATTCTGGTCTGATTTCATGCTATGCCTCTACATAAATGCTCTGATTTTCAGTTTTAGGGCGGATAGTACATTAAGTTGCGACGGCAAAGCAAGAGCATATTATCAAGGTTCAAGGTTCAAGGTTCAAGGTTCAAGGTTCAAGGTTCAAGGTTTGGGTTGGGTTGGGTTGGGTAAAAAGCAACAAATAATTATTCCAATAATACAATAACCTGTATACTCTGCGGAGTACCTTACCGGTTCTGCGTCCGTTTCATTTTTTATGTTCCAGCCATTTGTCAATCATTTCGGAGAGTGCATTCATCTTCAGCGGCTTCGCCATATAATCATCCATTCCTGATTCAATGCATTTTTCGCGATCTCCCGGCATGGCATTGGCTGTGACCGCAACAATCGGCACCAGGTGATTGAGAACTTTTGATGTGGGTTCTCTGATTGCGGCTGTCGCTTCATAGCCGGTCATTTCCGGCATCATGCAATCCATCAGCACCAGATCGTAATCAATCTTCTCCAACGCCTTCACAGCTTTCAATCCATCAGGGACGACATCCGCTTTGAAACCGAGCTTATTCAGGACATTCAGTGCGACTTTCTGATTTATGACGTTGTCTTCAGCCAAGAGGATACGTGGTGCGGTGCCGACCGTCGTGGTTTCAGATTCTGCAGACTTTAAGGCCGGCGATTCGGGCCGTACGGTAACTTGTTCCTTTGGTGTCGGTAAAGATCCGGTGCAAGCAGTTTCTGAATCCCCGGATATTTCAAAACTGAGCGTGAACCAGAAGGTAGTGCCTTTACCCTCTTCACTCGACACACCAAACTCCCCCTCCATAAGTCCAAGCAGCTCCTTTGAGATTGAGAGTCCCAGGCCGGTGCCGCCGTAGCCCCTGGTAGTTGAACTGTCCAACTGGGTGAAAGCGGAAAATATCTCTTTCAGACGGATTTTAGGAATGCCGATGCCGGTGTCACGAACTTCAAAGCGTATCGTTGCAAATCTATCCTTTGCCGATACGAACGACGCATCGATGACAACAGCCCCTTTGCTGGCGAATTTTATTGCGTTATCAACAAAAATGGCGACAACCTGCCTGATTTTATTGACATCGCCTTTCAGGAGGGGGGGGATGGATGAGTCAACGCGGCAGGTGAGGTCAAGCGTGGCGGCAGCCTGTTGGGCAAACTTCCGGACAATATCTTCCAGCGTACTTCGCAGGTCAAAAGGTTTAAGCTCCAGCCCCAGTTTGCCCGCCTTGAGCAGAGTGAAATCGAGGATCCCGGTAATTATTCCGAGAAGACTTTCACCACAACTGCGTGTAATTTCGGCAAATCCGCGCAGCTCGTCCGGCAAGCCGCTGTCGCTTTCGAGCAAAAGGTCAGACATTCCTATCACGCCGTTCAGCGGGGTGCGCATCTCGTGGCTCATGACCGCCAGAAATTCGTCTTTGACGCGGTTTGCGATTTCCGCCTTTTCTTTGGCAAAAATCAGCGAGGCCTCCATCTCCTTGCGGCTGTTTATGTTCTCCTTAACCCCTATGTAGTGTGTGATGACGCCATTCTCATCACGAATAGGGGAAATTTTTGCCTGTTCAATATTTACTACACCATTTTTTCCTCTGTTTATCAACTCCCCTTCCCACGTACCGCCAGCCTTGACAGTCCCCCACAACTCCTCAAAAGTTTCTGGCGGAGTCAATCCGGACTTGAGGATGCGGGGGTTCTGGCCAATAACCTCTTCAGAGGAATAGCCGCTCATTTTGGTGAAATGCGGGTTGACAAACTCTATCGTCCCTTCGGCATCGGTTATGAGTATGGTCACCGGACTCTGATCGACAGCACGGGAGAGTTTGCGCAGCTCTCTTTCGGCCTCTTTGCGCCAGGTGATATCTTCATGTGATATTACTGCGTATTTTGCACCGGCAACGCTGAAAAAATTTGCCTTGCAGATAAACCAGCGCTCCATATCAGGTGCATGGCAGGGGTATTCGCACATAAATTCCGCAGCCCCCCCTAGAAGCACCCCTTTTATTCCTGTCATAACCTTGTCAACAGAACATTCATCTTTTTCCTGGCATGTCTGACATACTGAAAAATAGCTTGCGCCGATGCCGCACCGCTCGTTAACGCCACCATTTTCTTTGGAAAAATTGTTCCAGGCCCGGTTGGTTGTGACAATTATTCCTTCTGCATCGATAACGCAGATATAGGCTCGCAGGCCATCAAGAGTTGAGTTTGAGAACTGTATCTGACCGCTCAGCCTGTCTGCCAGCTCTTTCTGCTCGGTGATATCAATACATGAGCCGACATATCCGGTAAATGTGCCATTGGTATATGTGGGGGCACCGTTATCCAGAATCCAGCGATAACTGCCATCGTGTCTCAGCAGCCGATATTCCATGGTGAAGCGCTGCCGGTTGTCAAAGGATGTCACGTAGATATCGAGACAACGCTCCATGTCATCCGGGTGAACCCCCTCTGCCCAGCCGTTACCCTGTTCCTGTTCCATGGTGCGTCCGGTAAAATTAAGCCAGATGTCATTGAACCAGTAACAGAGCTTATCGAGTCCGGACAGCCATATCAGTACCGGAGCCGAGTTCGCCAGGCCATGAAAACGCTCTTCACTCTCCCGCACCGCCATAACCGTCGCGGTATGCTCGCTCATGTTACGAGAGATAGAAGAGACGCCGATGATATTTCCGGCGGTATCAACGATCGGCGAAAGCGAGACAGAAACATTGATCATGGCTCCATCTTTTCTTTTTCGCACAGTCTCGTAATGTTTAACGCTTATGCCGCTGCAAATTTGAGTCAAAAGGTAAACATCCTCGATTTGACGCTGCTCCGGGATCAAAAATGAGATGGGTTGCCCAAGCGCCTCTTCGCGGCTGTGACCGTATATTCTGCATGCACCGATGTTCCAACTGGTGATGATTCCGTCCGGAGTCTTCGATATGATGGCGTCATCCGAAGATTCGACAATCGCCTTGTACTGCATCAACTCGAACTCAGCCTGACTAAAGTTATCCTGTATCATTTGTGCCTCCTCCGGGCATCTGATCATCCCGGTTCATCTGTTCTTGCCAGCTCAACCACGAGCCGGTCAAGTTCTGCTGCAAAATGTCGGAGCGATCCGCTGATTATGGTTTCAGACGGATCACCGTTAGTAATCGCCGTTTCAAGAGTCTGCGCCAGCACCTCCAGCTCCACCGCGCCGATTGTGCCGGCGCTCCCTTTGACAGAATGAGCATGTCGCGCAGCAAGCTCTGAATCACCTTTGTTCACTGCATCTGCAATTATTGATGCAGTGGCTTCAGAATTCTCAATAAATGAGCGCACAAGCCACATATACATCTTGACTTTCCCGTTCAGACGGAGCAGGGCTGCATCAATGTCAAGCCCTGAAACGTGCCGGTATCGCGTACTGAAAACTGTACCTGCTGCCGTTCGTTCCGCTCCTGTAATCAGTACAACCGACAGCTCGATTTCCCCCTGTTCAGTAAACTTTACGCCGTTGCCTAACAGGTTGGCGAGTATCTGGGTAAGGCGGAGCTGGTCACCGACAAGGCATGGCGCGATCTCCTCCGAACTGTTGACCAGAAGTCGCAGACCCTTCTCCAGCGCAGCCTGCTGCACCAGACTGAACACATTGTTTATCATCACCCCGGGTTGGAAGGTGACCTGTTCAAGGGTTAGTTTGCCGGATTCTATCTTGGAAAAGTCAAGGATGTCATTAACTATATTAAGAAGCAGTTTTCCTGATGTGCAGACCTCGTCAACAGGTAGCGAAAACTGACAAGAATATTGGACAAAATTATTGTGGTTTGAAAATCAAAAAGCAAAAAACTTGAACCGCAAAGGCGCAAAGAGCGCAAAGAAAATCAAAAGCAAAGGAGCCTCTTGCAAAACGATTGTCATCCCGGAAGGTTTCTATCCGGGATCC
>Ga0194060_10002743_pt1 | contig 12524 bp, 11 predicted proteins | sample SepL225m_MetaG_FD_163427 | JGI IMG/M metagenome (GOLD analysis project Ga0194060, IMG submission 163427) | Anoxic zone freshwater microbial communities from boreal shield lake in IISD Experimental Lakes Area, Ontario, Canada - Sep2016-L222-5m | ecosystem: Environmental > Aquatic > Freshwater >... | reverse complement strand
TGACATGAAATTGCCCCGAGCTTTAGCTCGGGTATGCAAAAAAATCAAATCTTTCAGGGCATTAGCCCACAGCATATTTCTAGATAAATATTGATATCAGAAAAAAAATAGTGGTGTCACAAAATAGAATGCTTCTGTACGATATTTTTATTTAATAAGTATGAAACAAGTTTCGATTTATAATCATGAAGTTAAATTGATATTTACAAATAGATTTTATATGACATAAAAAAACCACCGACAAGCGGTGGTAAAAAAACGTAATACGTAAAAGCGTAATACGAAATATTTTCTATGTTCCTGATTTAGGGCGGTAAGTCATTTTTGCACCGGCTGCACCTTTATTTGCTTTTACAGCAATATTTTTTGGAGCCACATTTTTAGGCGTTTTAGGTGCTGCTACTTTTTCTGTTTTAATTTCTTCACCATCTGTTTCAGCTTTTTCGGCTACAGCATCAGTTTTTAATTTTTCAAAATCAAGATCAGACTTTAATTGATGAAACCAGTTCATTAATTTTTTAATATCCGAATCATATACTCTTTCATTATCCAATTTAATAGTTGCCGATAAAAAAGTACGCAAAGTTTTCATATCAGCTTTCGAATCAGGAACTGTTTCCCCAGCTTTTTCTTTTTCGTTCAGTTTAACAAGTACTTCACTCAATTTCATATCACCTTCCTCTGTGTACATCGAAATATCTTCGAGCACCGAAACTTTATCTTGTACACCAGTTGGGAAACGTTTTCCAACACCAATGGTTTCTAAAATCAAACCTGTTTTTGTTTTTCCTATGATCTTGTGTAATCCGCTAATTCCGGCAATAGATACTATATCTTTTAATTCCATTCTTAAATTATAATTGGGAAGCAAAAATAGGCAAATTTTATTTTGTGCAAGCCGTTTATCAACTTTATGCTTAAATACCTGAAATCCATTTGTTAAATAAGTTTATGGCTTCACCCATAAAACATGTGTTTTTAGCTTAAATCGTATAAATTTGCCCACTTTGAACGATCTGACAGATTATGGAAACGACTGAAAAATATACCCCTAAAAACAAAATACGTGTGGTAACTGCAGCAAGTCTTTTTGACGGACATGATGCAGCAATTAATATTATGCGTAGGATTATTCAGGCAAGTGGTGCCGAAGTAATTCATTTGGGACACGATAGAAGTGCTGAAGAAGTTGTGGATTGTGCCATACAAGAAGATGCAAATGCGATAGCAATGACGAGCTATCAAGGTGGGCACATGGAGTATTTTAAATTCATGTATGACTTGCTTAAGCAAAAAGGTTGCGAGCACATCAAGATTTTCGGTGGAGGTGGAGGTGTTATCCTTCCTGAAGAAATGGAAGAGTTACACAAATACGGAATTGCACGTATTTATTCACCTGATGACGGTCGTTCGATGGGTTTGCAGGGAATGATAAATGATATGTTGGAGAAGTGTAGCCCCACCAACCTCCCCAAAGGGGAGGCTTTCATGAATATGAATGGTGAATTAAAAAACACGCTCTTAAAAAAAGACTATAAAATAATTGGTCAACTTATTTCATTGGCAGAAAATAATCATGATGAGTTCTTGAAAATTTCTGACAAAATATTTTCTCACAATAGTACTTCCCCTTCGGGGAGGACAGGAGAGGCTTCTGTGCTTGGAATAACCGGAACAGGTGGAGCTGGAAAATCTTCGTTGATTGATGAATTGGTTAGAAGATTTCTGATCGATTTTGAATCAAAAACCATTGCGATTATTTCTGTTGATCCATCAAAACGCAAAACTGGCGGAGCATTGCTTGGCGATAGAATTCGAATGAATTCGATTAAAAATCCACGAGTGTACATGCGTTCATTGGCAACAAGGCAATCTAATTTAGCGCTTTCAAAATATGTGAAAGAAGCTGTTGAAATAGTGAAAGCTGCAGGTTTTGATATGATCATTCTCGAAACTTCGGGTATCGGGCAAAGTGATACAGAAATTACCGACCACAGTGATATGTCGTTATATGTAATGACACCAGAATATGGCGCAGCAACGCAATTGGAAAAAATTGATATGCTTGATTTTGCCGACATTATTGCCATTAACAAGTTTGATAAAAAAGGAGCAAGTGATGCATTGCGTGATGTAAAAAAACAATATCAACGCAATCATCAGAAGTTTGATGAATCGCCTGATTCGATGCCGGTTTACGGAACTATCGCTTCGCAATTTAACGATCCAGGAATGAACAGTTTGTACAAAGCTGTAATGGATAAAATGGTGGAGAAAACAGGAGCTGATTTGCACTCAACTTATAAAATTACCGATGAGATGAGTGAAAAAATTTACATCATTCCTCCTCAGCGTACGCGTTACCTTTCAGAAATTTCGGAGAATAACCGAAACTATGATAAATGGGTGATTTCACAATCAGAAATTGCAGAGAAATTGTATGGTTTGAACATTTCAATTGATGAATTAAGAAAATCAAAGTTGGATGATAAAGACCGATTGGTAAAAGCACTTGAAGAAACATATCACAATATTGCAATCAATCTTGATCCTAGAAACAAAGTCATTCTCGATTCGTGGGAAGAAAAGAAAAAGCAATACCAAAACGAATATTATATTTTTAAAGTTCGCGATAAAGAGATAAAAATTAAAACACATACTGAATCTCTTTCGCACACCGAAATATCAAAAATTGCTGTCCCGAAATTTAAAAGTTGGGGTGATATTTTGAAATGGTGTTTACTCGAAAATTTCCCGGGTGAATTTCCATATACAGCTGGTATATATCCATTCAAACGTGAAGGTGAAGACCCAACACGAATGTTTGCCGGTGAAGGTGGACCCGAAAGAACCAACAAACGTTTTCATTATGTGTCGCTCGGAATGCCCGCCATTCGCTTAAGTACAGCATTCGATTCGGTAACACTTTATGGAAATGACCCTGACTCTCGCCCGGATATTTACGGAAAAATTGGAAACTCGGGAGTGAGTGTTTGGAGTTTAGATGCAGCAAAAAAATTGTATTCGGGTTTTGATTTATCGGATCCTAAAACTTCGGTATCAATGACCATCAACGGACCAGCTGCAATCATTTGTGCATTTTTTATGAATGCTGCAATTGATCAAAATTGTGAAAAATATATTCGTGCAAATGGTTTGGAAAAAGAAGTGGATAAAAAGATGGAAGAGATTTTCAAATCGAGAGGAATAAAACGTCCTATTTATAACGAAACAATTCCTGAAGGTCATGACGGATTAGGCTTGATGTTGCTTGGTGTTACAGGCGATATGGTTTTACCTCCAGCTGTCTATCAGAAAATAAAAGTTGAAACATTGAAGCAAGTTCGTGGAACTGTTCAAGCAGATATTTTAAAAGAGGATCAGGCACAAAATACTTGTATTTTTTCAACCGAATTCTCGTTGCGTGTAATGGGCGATGTGCAACAATATTTTATTGATAATGGTGTACGTAATTTTTACTCAGTTTCTATTTCAGGTTATCATATTGCCGAAGCCGGTGCTAATCCTATAACACAACTAGCATTAACCATCTCAAATGGTTTCACGTATGTTGAATATTATTTAAGTCGTGGAATGAACATCGATGATTTTGCGCCAAATCTTTCTTTCTTTTTCTCCAACGGAATTGATCCTGAGTATTCGGTGATTGGCCGCGTAGCTCGGAGAATTTGGGCAAAAGCCATGAAGATAAAATATGGTGCAAACGAGCGTTCGCAAATGTTGAAATATCATATTCAAACAAGCGGTAGAAGTTTGCATGCACAGGAAATTGATTTTAATGACATCCGTACCACGTTGCAAGCATTGTATGCCATTTACGATAATTGCAACTCGCTTCACACCAACGCATATGATGAAGCTATTACAACACCAACCGAAGAATCGGTGAGACGCGCAATGGCAATTCAGTTAATTATTAACCGCGAATTAGGTTTAGCTAAAAATGAAAATCCATTACAAGGTTCATTCATCATCGAAGAATTAACTGATTTGGTGGAAGAAGCTGTATTGAGTGAATTTGATAAAATTTCTGAGCGAGGAGGAGTGCTTGGCGCAATGGAAACCATGTATCAACGAACTAAAATTCAAGAAGAAAGTTTGTATTACGAAACATTGAAACACACCGGAGAATTTCCAATCATTGGTGTAAATACATTTTTGAGTTCGAAAGGTTCGCCAACTATTTTACCGAAAGAAGTGATTCGTTCAACTACCGAAGAAAAAGAATTTCAAATTGAAATGTTGAATCAATTGAAAAAAGGAAACGAAGAAAAAGGAAAAGAAATGTTGCATCGATTACAGCAGGTAGCTATTCATAATAAAAATATTTTTGATGAGATGATGGAGGCTGTTAAGTATTGTTCGTTAGGGCAAATTACACATGCATTGTTTGAGGTAGGCGGGCAGTATCGGAGGAATATGTAATATGAATATAGCGATTTCAAAAAACAAGATTCCAATAAGGTTCACTGATGAAAGATGGAAGCATATAACATTAGGTCATCCCGAAATGGCAGATTATTATTATGAAATAATTGAAACTATTGAATTGCCGGATAAAATTTATGAAGGTAATTATGATGAATTAATCGCTATAAAATATTTTGAAAAATTAAATGATAAATTTGTTGTGGTAATTTACAAAGAATTTAATAATGATGACGGGTTTGTTATTACTTCATATATTTCGAATAAAGTAAATGAATTATTAAAAAGAAAATTGTTATGGGAGTTTCAGAAATAAAAGAAATAAATTTTTTACTGCCTTATTTTATAAAGCATAAAAACATTTGGTCGGATTATGATGCAGAAGCGGACACTTTATACATACATTTTAAGAAGCCAAATCATTCGGATAATTCTGAAATGACAGACGATGATGTAATTATTCGTTATGAAAAAGAAGATGTGATTGGTTTAACAATTTTGCATGCGAGTAAACGTGGAATGAATGTTTAAACAGAATTATTTTTCGTTGGGACAAATTACACATGCATTGTTTGAACTAGGTGGGCAGTATAGGAGGAATATGTAATACAATTTAATTTGTAGAGACGTATAATTAATCGTTTCTGCAAAAGCGAACATGTCCGTAAAATTTCAAAATAAATACAGAATTAATTCTGCAAGATTACCAGGTTATGATTACAGGAATGAAGGTTTGTATTTTGTAACCATTTGCACAAAAGATCGTATAAAATATTTTGGAGAATGCATTGAACACGTTTTGCAATTGAATGAATTCGGATTAATAGCACAAAATTATTGGATTGAAATTCCATTACATTTTCCAAATGTTTCATTAGGTGAATTTGTCATAATGCCAAATCATATTCACGGTATTATTTGTATCAATGAAAAAATAATTGTTGAACGAAATTCAGCATCTGTAGAGACGCATAATTATGCGTCTCTACAAAATACATTTCAGAAAAAAATTAAATATTTCCAGAATTTATCTGCTCCCTCAAAATCATTATCAACAATATTGCGGGCTTATAAATCAGCTGTAACAAAAGAATTAAAAAAAATCAATTTAGAATTTGCATGGCAAACTAGATTTCACGACCACATTATTCATGATTTAAATTCATTTCAAAACATTCAAAATATATTTTAAATAATCCGCAAAATTGGAAAGATGATGAATTGTTTAGGTAAATTAAATAATATTTTTCTCACAAACGTTTCATGCAACGTCTATAACAGACTGAAACGTTTTTTATTTATTATTCTGTTTTTTATTCCGGTTTTATCTTTCTCCCAACAACATTATTTTGAGGTAACAAAAAATTATAGCCTAAATAATTTTGGTCTGGAGTTGATGCGAAATAATATTGCACCCGATGAGTATTTTGAAACACAAAATTGCATCGACAGTTTGTTGAGTAGCGACCAAAACACTCGTGGATTCTATTTCTTCGTGTGTCGAAGTGTTTCTCCACGTATCAATAATCCATTGATTAAAAAACATTTGGGAGAAACTTTTTGGAAATATCTTCATGCATTTCCTTCTGAATGTTTAATTAATTACTCAAGGCTAACAACTTTCGAGAAATATTATTTCGATCAGTTTTTTGTGATGAGTCAAAGAAATAAATTTAATAAGAAAATAGAAATCGAATTAATTTTTAAAAGCATTTGTACAACATGTGCTCTTGATGAAGTAACTCAACTCAATCATTTAAAAGAAATATTGATTAACTCAATAGAGAAGCAATAATATCCGATTACATTTTTTTGTGAGTAATAGGTTAGGAAAAGTAAAGAAAATCAAATATATATTTGTTCAAACTAAAAAAGCACTACCATGATTTACATTTCAATTTGTATCACATTGCTCACATTAATTGCAGCAATGTATTTGCTTGCTAAAAGCAAAAAAGAAGAACTTGGTTCATTGTTCAAATGGATCTCCTACGGAATAATTGCAGTATCTATTTTACTGCTTGTTTGTCAACTTACAAGAGGTGCATGCCGAATGATGCATTGCGGAAAAGAAAAATGTGGTCCAGAAATGGGAATGCACCGTGGTATGGAAAGAGGCATGATGAATCATGAAATGTGTGGTGGCAGAGGTGGAGAGGAAATGGAATGTCGTGAAGGTGGAATGATGCGTGGAGGCGATTGCGGTGAAAAAATGGAATGCAAAGGGCACATGAAGAGCGGTTGCGAAGGCATGAAAGGTTGTGAGGGTGAAGATGATGATGATGACGATGCAAAGGATAGCAGTATGCATGCAAAACATTAATTGATATTTAATTGTTTTAACGCGCGGGCAAAGAATTTGCCCGCGCGTTTTGTTTACTCATCTTTCCTCTCACTACATCATTTTTTCCCACTGAATAAAAGTGTGTTGGTAATTCGTATATAATTTGATTGCAAAACATTTGAAAAAAAAAGAATTTACCTTACGTTTGAGATGTAAAAAATCGACTCAAAAGGATAAATGAGCAGGATCAGATTAAATATTTTCGGTTTAAGTTCGGGACAAAGTAATGGCTCATACACGCTCATTTTGGCCGAAGATAAAGGCAAACGTAAATTACCAATCATTATTGGAGGTTTTGAGGCGCAGGCAATCGCAATCGAAATCGAAAAAATTGTTCCCTTTCGCCCAATGACCCATGATCTATTCGTTTCATTCTGCAAAATTTTTAACATCACCATCAACGAAATCGAAATTTATAATTTGATTGAAGGCGTATTTCATGCAAAACTAATTTGCGAAAAAGATGGTGAGAATTATGAGATTGATGCCCGAACATCCGATTCGATTGCATTGGCAGTTCGTTTTAAATGTCCGATTTATACCTACGAAGATATTTTAGAAACAGCAGGTGTGGTTTTTAATGACGACATTGAAGAAGAAATGGAACCACCAAAACCTAAAGGCACAGATTACTCAGCTCAAACCGTTGAAAAATTAAACGCAATGATGGATGAAGCCATCAATAACGAAGATTATATAAAAGCTGCAATCATTCGTGATGAGCTGAATAAACGAAAAAAATAAGTTTTATAACTCATGGAAAGATTCAACGGAGTAATCGGAATTGTACTCATCATCGGTCTCGCATTTTTATTTTCAAACAATCGCAAAAAAATAAATTATCGTTTGGTGCTTAGCGGACTCGGTTTGCAGTTGACTCTCGCTCTTTTTATTTTAAAAACTTCTCTCGGACAAAATATTTTTGGATGGGTTGGTAATGCCATAAAACGTTTGCTAGACATGGCCGACAAAGGTGGTGAATTTGTTTTTGGTGGATTAATTCATCCCGAATTGCTTAAACCCATTTTTGGAGATCAATACAGTTTTCTCTTCATGTTTAAAATTATGCCAACCATCATTTTTGTGGCAGTGCTTGTAAACATAGCTTATCATGTTGGCATCATGCAAATTATTGTTTCGTTTATTGCACGAATTGTTCATGCATTGATGCGTGTAAGCGGTAGCGAAGCATTATCAAATGTTGCATCGGCTTTTGTTGGACAGGTTGAAGCACAAATTATGATTAAACCATACATCGCTTCGATGACCATGAGCGAGTTGCTGGCATCGATGAGCGGAAGCATGGCTTGTATTGCAGGAGGGGTGATGGCGGTTTATATTTCGATGGGTGTACCTGCTCCATACTTACTTGCGGCAAGTATTATGGCTGCTCCGGCATCACTTGTTATTGCAAAAATTATGTGGCCCGAAACCGAAGAGTCGGCAACAAAAGGTGCAGTGAAATTGGAAGTAAAAAAAGTTCATGCTAATTTACTCGATGCCATTTCGCATGGTGCCAGTGATGGATTAAAAGTTTCGTTAAATGTAATTGCCATGCTTATTGGTTTTATTGCGCTTATCGCTTTAATAAATGCCATTCTTGCAAAATTTGGTTTGCTGCTTGCCACAACCGGTTTAAATATTTCTGCTGTAGGAATTGATTTAAATAATCTCAGTTTGAATTCTATTTTTGGTTCGGTGTTTTCCATTTTTGCATGGGCAATGGGTGTTCCTTCGCAAGATACTTTTGCCGTGGGTTCGTTAATGGGAACCAAAATGGTGATCAACGAATTTGTAGCTTATTCAAATCTTTCACCCATGATTGTGCACCAGACATTACAACCAAAATCGTTGGTGATTGTAAGTTTTGCATTGTGTGGTTTTGCCAATTTCAGTTCAATTGCCATACAAGTTGGAGGCATTGGAGAGCTTGCTCCATCGCGCAGATCCGACCTTGCCAAACTTGGTTTTAAAGCTCTGTTTTGCGGAACATTGGCTTCATATCTCTCGGCAACCATTGCGGGGATTTTAATGTAGAATTTTTTTTCTGCCACAGATTACACAGATTTTCACAGATAAATCTGTGTCAAATATTATCAGATACCTCTAAGCTTTGTATCAGAATTATTCATTCAAAGTTCAATTTTTTATTTCACTCCTAACGGAGCTTCTTCAAATTAATATTTTTTATCAATTAATATTACGCTTCTACGAAGCTAAGGCTCCTTCGGAGCTAAATATTATTAGTAAAATATTTAATAAGAGATAGAAAGCTCCGTAGGTGCGACACCTTTTTTGCTCTTATCTTTCGGCAACAATTGCAGGAATTTTGATGTGAAATTTTTTTAATGGTTCACAATAATTTTTCGGGTACTGTAAAAATTATTTTCACCAATTATTTTTAAAAAATAAATTCCATTTGATAATTGATCTGTAGGGATAGTATTTTCTTTATTGTTTAATTTTTGAGTGTAAATAATTTGCCCTGTTACATTAATGATTTCAACAGTTGCTTTTTGTGAGTTGAGCAATTCAATAATAATTTTGTCATTAGCAGGGTTTGGGTAAACGGAAACTGAGTTCTGTGTGTTATTTGAATTAAGTTCTCTAACATTTGTAAATGAACCCAATGAGTTTAATTTATATACTACAATATCATATTCGGGAACTTTGTATTGAGGAAAATACGAATCATTAAAATATCTCATCTTTTTGCGTGCAAAAGCCATGCAGCCTCCATCAGCAATAGCTAAAATATTATATGGAACAACATCCATATCTGTGTCACTTAATTCTCCTATCATCTTTGTCCATTTCAAATTTAAAGAGGAATCAAACTGACTGATAAACATTCGAGAATTATGAAAAACTGTAGAATTAAAGCCTACATCAGCCGTTGCACGGGTATAATAAATTATATTTCTATCTATAAAATCGAGACTTTTTATCGGAGCTGGATTATATGATTGGTAGTTGGATTGATAAGTTGAATCAACCAAAGGTTCAGTAAATGTAAATTGGAATACATGTAATGTGTCTTGCTCTGTTTTTTGAATATCATGAACTTCAATAACACCTTGCCCTAAGTTATGATTAATAGTATCTTTCGTTTGATTCCAAAAATGATGATCTACTGGGCTTGTAATTAAAATTTTATTATTGTACCATTTTGTAAGTTGAATAAATGAGTGAAATGTACTTAAACCATCAGGAGTTTGCCAAGTATCTGGAAACCTCAATCCATAACCTTCTCTGAACTTTAATTGATTGTTTATGGCGGCATATTGTGTGTAAATCAACCCACCCCCGCCATCTGGTTGTAATGTAATGTATATGCTATCATTTGCTTTAACTATATCGCCACCACCAGTTCTCATATCAAGCCTGAAAGTATCTTTGTGGTTTGGCGAGCTTAACCAAATTGTATCATTTCGCTGATTTTGAAGTTGTAAGTTGTTGTTCATCCATATCCAACTATTATAACGGGCAACTGATAATTCTGATTCTTCATAAAATAAATTTAGCGGTGCTTTTTTTCGTATTACTAAATCTCCATAAAAATCACCCTGATTGTCTTTTTTTATTTTCATGTAATCGGCAAACCATGGGTAAACCAAAATGTTATTATTAAGAATTACAGGCACATCATACAATTGCATGTTTTTATAATTAAATGCAGTATCTAATTTTATTACGCCCCATTTAAGCGGATTGGCATATGGTGTATCCAAATCAATCGTGCAAAACACAACAATTTCGGTATCGTTATATAAAAAAACGCCACCTGTAGTTTGTACACTTGTATCTTTAAATGCAATTTCATTTTGTTTTATTGGGTTTCCGTTTGCATCTAATTTTATCATTAACAAATTATGTTTTGATGTATACGTTGCATACCTCACTGCTGCCAATAAAACACTACCATCGTTTAAGCGTTCTACACTCCAAGGTATTTCTTGCTTGTCGGTATTAACCTGTTGCCAGGTTAATACCGATTGAGCATGAGACAACCCTCCCGTAAAAAGTGTAATTGCAAATAAGATGATGTTTTTTTTTATCATTAATTCTGTTATGCAAATAATTGAAGAAATTCTTTAGGTGTCATTTTCTGTATCGTAAAATGATCAAATCTTTCGTCAACTACATAATTAGCTTGACGATCACAAATAGAATATGTATTAATGCCACAAGTTGTATAAAAGCATACTTGAAGGGTTATCCCGTTATCATGCACTTTGTAGTTTAATTTTGTAACAGCATAATACCCTCCAGCTAATGCAGGTTTTGATAATAAATTTGCAATTTCAGAACTCTTTTTATAGTAACCGGCAGTTGCAGCAGGTACTCTACCAGTCCAGTAGAAATTTAAAGTACTACCATCCAAACGCCTTATTGCTTGTAAATATGGGTACAGATACTCGGGTTCATCATATGATAAAATGTAAGAAGCGTCTTGTTTATTTTCGTCAAGATCGTCTTTATGTGCATTATTGCATGTAATAACATCTTGACAACCTAGTTGGTCTGTTGGATCTATATTTGAAGAAATGTTATTTGTAATTTCTTCATAAGTTTTTATTGTTCCGTTCACGATGTAATTGGGCGATTTTACATATTTCAATCCTGTTGTAAAACCAGTTGCGGGCAAAGATGAGGAGTTTGATAATAAAGGTACAGGCCAAAAAAGTTGATTGCTAGTTAAGTACTGATGTGCAGGCTTTTCAGACGGTAACATGTTATAGCCCTGATTTTTCTCAGCTACTGTTGAAGGAATATTACCAGTAAACAGCCAAAACCAATAACCAAAATAAGGATTAGTAGAAAAAGTACTACCTTGTCCAGAAGATTTTGATGCCCATGGAACTGAAAGATTAGATGGGAAAAAAGAAGTAGCTACGTTTGGTCCTGAAAACGGATCACTTGTGGCAATAAGTCCTCCACCAGTTGCACTAAAAATTACTGTTAAATTCATGCTGTTTTCACTAGTTGAATTGTCATACAAGGTAATATTATTTATTGTTTTTTCAATCAACTCGGTGTTTTGTAATTTACCTTTTATTTGTTCTCTTATATTATCGAATGCTAGGCAAACATCATTTTTGCTTAACAATGTGCCATCAGATGCAGTTGTAAAATTATAAAAGACAGAATCAGTTGTTTCTTCTTCGTAAGTTGAATCAACATTTACCAATGCAACATTTAACGAATAATGTAACATTTTTTCAGCATAGTCTCTGCTTACAGTAGTGTTCAAATTTGGAGTTACATTATTTTTGTAAGTAATGTTTTTAAACACAGCATAATTTGCCCACCAATCATCAAGTAAAACCGAAACTTCATCAGGTGGTATAGCAGAGGCTGAACTCACGGCATTTAATTTTGTAATGTTTTGATCTTCTTTCAATTCTTTTTTGCAAGCATAAAAAGTTGTTGCAATCATAAATGCCAGCAGAGCAACTCCGAAAGCAATCTTAATAGGTGTTTTGTTTTTCATATTCGTTATTTTTTGGTTAAACGAATGTTATTTCATTGTTGCTCATGTCTAAATTTATTTGAGACAAAAATTGGAGTCCAATTTTTGTGCCTGAAAAATTTGGAGATGTCATTTTTTTTTTTTTTAGGTTGCAGAGACTATGATATACCACAGCAAAACTCCTCTAAATCTAAAACTTAACGAACTTAGACGTGCCGATAATAAAACACTTAAAGAAATGGCAGCTATAGTTGGTGT
>Ga0194060_10002742_pt1 | contig 12529 bp, 15 predicted proteins | sample SepL225m_MetaG_FD_163427 | JGI IMG/M metagenome (GOLD analysis project Ga0194060, IMG submission 163427) | Anoxic zone freshwater microbial communities from boreal shield lake in IISD Experimental Lakes Area, Ontario, Canada - Sep2016-L222-5m | ecosystem: Environmental > Aquatic > Freshwater >... | reverse complement strand
CATCTGCGGCGCGAAGATATAGTATTTTTGGTAATTCTTTGGTCATTTTCTGAAAACTAATCGAATTGACAGCATGAAGTATTTATCTTGAAATCAGTTATCGTTTAAATAACGGGCCTCCCCGAAGCCAGTCCCGGGGTTACATATATTTATACTAACTCCGTAATAATGGCGGAGTTCCGTCTCTTTTTATGTTCCAGCCAAACTTCTTCGCGCTCTTTTGCATGGTGTCTGGCTTAATATCTACTGACAGGGCCATCTTCCAACGAGGGTCGTTCTTTTCTTTTTCACTGGGAATGTACCCACTCATTTCATACATACTAGATGCAGTGCGTCTTTGTAATGAAGTTCGGGCTGTATGTAGCTTAGTTATGTATCCTTGACTTCTTAACAGTGACAGGACCTTCATTTCAATCGACGGCTTTTTATCTGCCGGCGGCTTGTATCTGCTGATGACTTTGAATATTTCCAGAATCGCCGGCAGGTCTTTAAGTTCAATTGCCCGATTTATTGCCGAGACCATCTTACTGAAAAGAGTTTCAACAGTGTTGGTCTCAATATGTGATAGATCCATGACGTATTTATGCTAAGTCATGGACCTGTCATTACTTAATTTCAGTGCCGTCTGCGTCGACCAGCTTGAAGCCTTTTGCTCGTTGCTGTTCAAGATACATAGGTCCGACTGTGCCCAATAGGTGCTCTTGATTCTCCATACAGAAGGTATATGTTCCTGTATGACGAAGTAGAACACGCTTGTCCATCCAAATCTTGCCGCCGATATCGCGCCAGTTTTCACAGAATGTCCAGTCTTCACTGTAGTAACGATTCTGACGAACTGCGGTGTCGAAGTAAGTTTTTAGATGCTTGTCGTATTTCGGATCAAGTCCGATATCATTCACGTATTGCTTCACAGCAGGATGTGCCTTCAGCTTTTCAAATACATGCTTCTTCATCAGCAGGAAGCCTGTTCCCGCTTTGCTGACTTCTTGAAGTTGATCAGGGCCTTCTTCGGCACCGTCAAATCCATTGACAACCCACTTGACTGGCATTGTCTTCATTGGATATAGTCCGCCGATAACATCAACGTCACGATTCAATAACACTAATAGATGCCATGGCTCCCAACCAATGTCCGCGTCAACGAAGAACAGATGCGAGGCGTCTGGCATATCCAGAAACTTTGCTGTAAGAGTATTTCTTGCCCGGCTGATCAGTGATTCGTTGACCATTGTTTCCAGAGTCCAATCGATGCCGAGTTGTCTGGCTGTGTTTGCCCACTTGATGAACGACATGAATGTAGATTCGGTCAACATACCACCATAACATGGCATTCCAATGTGAACTCTTGTTGTTTTCAGAAAGTCTACATTGACTTGTACGGTGCCCGGAGCAGGTGCCTCGGCTGCTGCTGGTGCAGCTTGTTCTATAATTTCTTGTAACTTTTCAACTGGAATAGTTGCTGCTTCTTTTTTCTTTGACATGAGATCCTCTGTTAGATACACATATTTAATGTGCTACAGCAGCGTCAAAATATTTATAGCAAAGCAGTCAGAGGATATTGTTTAACCTGATTGAAAGGTTTGATTGGTTTGGACAGTTGAGGATCTTCGGATTCTTCGACGGGTTGATTTCCACGGCGCTGTAGAATGATGAATACGTCCCCAAACGATTCCAGCACACTCTGTCCTTCAGGATAGTTCTCCACAAACTGTGCTGGAGTGATCAATTCAAATCCGGTTTCTAAACTCTTTGCCATTCGAATATACAGCCGCTTCCTATTTTCTTCTTCAGCATCAAACAGAATATAGTTTGTTGGATTCTTGCTGATGAACTCCTTGGTGGCATTTATCGAGGTGGAGAAGATTTTCAACGCATCACCGCCGCCAGTGACGTTTCGTTTGCCTTTGATGGCGAATTCTAAATAAACAACATCTTTGTGATTAGGATAATCCCAGATCGTAAACAATACCTCGCCGGCGCGCCCGTTGTCTGTTGTGAAGTATGCCGCTCTCTGATCATCGTCAACCTCTTCCCATTCTAGCGGGTAAGAGTCACTGTCAAACACCTCTGTTAGATTGCCTTCTGTTGTCAGGTTAGTGGTGAATTGTTCGTCAACTTCAGAAGTGTTGCCACGTTGAATTTCACTGGTATTGTATTCCCATGTATCGGGCACGATCAACCCTAATACCGTAATGGCGTGTTCCGCATCATTGGATTTTTTAAAATAAGCGGCAAATTCCATGGGTCGTTGTTTATCTCCGAACGTTGCTTTTGCAAGTCTAGGATATCGGTCACCGTCTTCAAATTCTATATAATTTATTCCGGCGCTATCAGCCGATATTTTTGTTATTCTTTTTGCCTGTGTAAATCCACGACCTTCAATTTCTTTCCAGGCGAAGTTTATCTCAAAATCTAAAACGGCCAAGGAATCTCCTACTTTGATCCGACCAGGATAGTCAAAGGTTTCAACCCGATGGATAAATTGTTTAATTTCATTATGGTTGTCTGTTTCATTTATCTTTTTAATACTTGATACCATTCTCTGTGGGAATTTTTCACTTTCGTAGAGAGAATATTTCTTCTTAAAATATGAATAGATTTGACTTTCGTTGAGTGAATTTGAGTTGAATTTTAACTCAACTCCTTCATCCGGCTGTATTACGTGAATATCAGTTCCCGGGAACACCACGACCATTTCGCTGTCAGTCTGCGTTTGAAGTGCTTGATAACCACGGCGCATTAATACCTTGATACATATTGCAAGAGTTTTATAGTCACGGTCAAATAGAGCGTCAAGAACTTTAGCGTCAAACGAGTTTGGATCGTTCCAGTTATCAGAGTCGGCGACATACACTTTCGTGGCGTTGACTTTTGCTGTAGTTAGCGCGTCACCGTAGTTCTCTGCCCAATCTTTATGTGGGCTGAAGAATACACCGTATGGCGGAATTCTGAATTTGCTGATTAGATTTTCACCGCCGTGATACAGAACATCCGGCAGACTTGACGATGAAGTATCTTCTGTCAAGCCTGATGTGGCGCCCATGCCAAGATCCATCATCTTGACTACATTAGCAGCCAGCTGAGGATTCTGTTTCGTTGCTGGATACAGGCTCATAACCATTGCTGTCTTACGAGTAGGATTCAGTGTCGGCCATGCATTGCGAATCTGAGTGGCACTGGTGATGCCAGGACCAAACTCTACGGTTGGTAGATAGGCGAAGTATGCGTGTTTACTGAACGGCTGCATACCTTTTCCTGTATACGGCTGAAAATAAGATGCGGTTCCGTCTTTCTTCATGCCACCGGGCTTAGGTTGTTCGTTTCTGTCTTTCTCTGAACGGACAAAGATCAGCACATCCTGATCAGGGTTGTAGTGACTGGTTATCTCTGCTGCTTTGAATGGACTTGACACCTGAACGAAATGTCCTGGCGCAACGCCTGCTATCTTTGCCAGTTTCTCTTTAATCGCAAACGGGAAAGGTCGTGCTTTTTGATCGTTTGTTGCAGCGACATACACATCAGCACCTGGAAAGGCTTCCACAGCAGATTTATACAGAGCATAATGTCCTGCGTGAAACGGATGAAAGCCTCCCGGCATTACGACGATTGTTTTCATTAATAAGATAGTTTTACAAAGTTCACAATGCCGTTATAGAAGCCTTCAACTTTTGCTCTCATATGGACAAAGTTGCCTTCTACGTTAGTGTAAGTTGACGCATTGGCATTCACATTTGATGTGTTGTTTGCTTCAAGTTCGTATACTTTGAACCAGTCCAGGGCACCGGGGGTCGTTGCCAAACTTGCTTCAATGACGATGTTACCGGTTACGTTAGTCAGGCTCAAGCTGACCGTCTGCAAATCTCTGCCGCCAAGATAATAGCCGGCGGCATGTTGGGCATTTCCTGTGACCGTGTATGCTTCATAGTTTGCGCCACCGTCGTAGACCGTCTGTGGCAACAGGATCAGTGTCGTAGATTGAGACATTATGCTTTTGTCACTTCAACTACAACGCCAGCAGCGACTAACTCTTGTGCTACTTGTTCAAGTGCCAGGATTGTTTCCTCGCTGGTGATTGCATCAGCACCTACGTCTGATTTGACCAATTTAGAAAATGTGATAACGATTGATTCTGATTGTATTTGAGCCATGGTAATAAATACTCCTTCAAGTATTTATCAATGTGGCCGCTTTTCTAATTTATACATTGCAGAGAGCATATCACCAAACATCAGTGATATCAGCGTATATGTGCTTGATTCGTCGTAATCCAGGTAGAAATGCTCCTGACAATACAGAATTCTCCAAGATCCAACAGCACCCCATAACCATTGTGTCAATGCTCTACTTGGCACGATTATTGTTTTAGTCTTTTGATAACGCTCAATAAACTCGGTAAGATCCTGCCGGAATGTAGGATAACTTTTCAGATTCATTGATCGAAGATACACTCTGAATTTATGAGGTGGCTCTTTGGCGTAATATTTGTGCCCTTCAGGAATATCACGTTCAACTCTGGTATAGACTATAATCAAATCAGGATCGATGCTCTGCAACGTCTGTAATAAAGCCAGGTCATTACTAAACACTGCCGCAGTATTGCTCTCTGATCGGATAAGGGCTGCACCTCTTTTGCCTGTGTGTCTCGTTCGCCAGTTTATGTATCGTTCGATTGAATCTAACTCAATCTCTTTAATTTCATTCTGAAGGCGCCGCTGCCATTCTGATGCCCAGGGAGCATTTGGTTTGTCACTGAGGTTTTTCTCTAGTTTCTTCAGAAATTGAAGGAAGGTCTCACATGCGTAAGTTCGATTTATTCCTATTAAAGAAAACTTAGCACGGTAAGTGTATTTACCGTACCATAGTTTATTTCTGCTTTCAATTTTCAAGCTGTATTACTCCATCGTCTCCGATGTGAGCATTGACTTTATGAACCACATTGAAACCAATAGCGCCGTCGATCATCACCGCAGTGACCGTTGCGTTTTTCACGCGCTCAAACAGAATCTTCTTACTCAGGGGAATACGTACCAGTTCGTCAATCTTACGACTGAGAGGGCGGGCGCCCATCTTAGGATCATACCCTTGATTTGCCAAGAACTCGACTACCGGTTCAGACAACGAGAATGTAATCTGATGTTTCTCAATGAGTGACTTCTGCAACTCTGCGGTGAACTTGATAACGATTTTCTTGATAGCAAGAGTATCTAGCTTACCAAACTTACAGATCAAATCTATACGATTTCTGAACTCTGGCTTGAAGAATTCCTTGAGTGCTTTATCATCCTCACCGTGTTTTTCTTGTGAACCGAAGCCGATGTTATTCTTCTCGCCGTCAGCACTTCCAAGATTACTGGTCATGATGATAATAGAGTTTTTGCAACTGACTTCTTTGCCGTTTGAACCGGTGATGCGACCTTCGTCAAGCATTTGAAGGAAGATGTTGAAGATATCGGGGTGAGCTTTTTCAACTTCATCGAACAATAAGATGCTGTGCGGGTTCTTGCTCAGATCGTTAATCAACCGTCCACCCCCAACTTGACTGTCACCAAAGCCTACATAACCCGGGGGCGGGCCAAGCAGTGCTGACACGGAATGTTTCTCAGAGTATTCGCTCATGTCATACTTTAGCAGTGGCATATCAAGATTCTTACTTAATAGTCGTGCCAGTTCTGTCTTGCCAGTACCAGTTGGTCCGGTGAAGATAAACGATGCAGTAGGCTTGGTGTCGTTGCCGATACCTGCAAAGCTGACATAGATGCGTTCCAACACTTGACTGACGGTTTCATCTTGTCCGTACAACTTGCCCTTGATGTTCAACTCCAGAGAGGCAATACGATCATAGTTGTCACCTGACAACTTTTCAGCAGGTACACCCGTCATGCGTTCAACTTGTTCGTGAATCAACTCTTTAGTGATCACTGCTTGCTTGTTGCCAAGCACACGTTGTTTAGCGCAGGCGCCGTCAAGCACATCGATAGACTTGTCAGGATTCTTGCGGTCGTGAATGTATCGCGCTGCTGAATCAACTGATGTGGTGATTGCCTCGTCAGTGATTTGAACATCGTGAAAGTCGCTTAATCGTGCGCTGAGACCAGACAGGATGCGAATCGTAGAATCGTGACTTGGCTCGTCAATAGACACCCGATAGAATCGACGCATCAGTGCCCTGTCCTTTTCAAACGATTCGTAATACTCTTCCCAAGTTGTCGAGGCGATAACTTTCAGAGTGCCTTTTGTGATCGCCGGCTTGATCATGTTCGCAAAGTCAACTGCACCTGAGGTGCTGCCGCCTGCGCCCTGCATCGTATGTGCTTCGTCAATGAACAGAATAGCTTTCTTCTTGGTGTTCAGTGCTTCCAGAACTGCTTTGACTTTTTCTTCAAAGTCACCGCGATACTTACTGCCAGCAAGCAATGATCCGATTTCAAGCGAATACATTTCGTGATCGTGTAGGAACTCGGGTGCTGACTTATCAACGATCATTTGAGCAAGACCTTCTGCGATTGCTGTCTTACCCACGCCAGGATCGCCAACCATCAATACGTTTGATTTGAAGCGTTTTGCCAACACGTTAGCAATGTCATCAAGTTCCTGAATACGACCAATCATTGGCTCCAGCTTGCCTTGTTTAGCAAGTAGAGTTAGATTAGTTGTGTGTTCCTCGAGGATTTCATCAGCTTGACCATCAGATAATGCAGTGGTGTATTCAGCACCCTTGTAAGTCTTTTGCCAGTGTTGAACAAACTCATTGCGAATGACACCGTATTTCAACAGGAAGTAATGAGCATGGCTGTTAGCTTCTGTGGCGATGCTCAAATACAGATCGATTGTGGTAACTTGTTTTCGCCCGGTGAACAGAACCTGTGTCACTGATCGATTCATCACGCGCTCAAGTGAGTTTGTCCTGCGAGGATTAACTTCCTCTTCCGGTGGGACGTTTGCAACGATAGCATGAAGACTGGACAAATATGCGCCCAACTCATTGATCAGCGCATCAGTATCAGCACCGAAGCTTGTCAGACATTTCTTGAACGGTGGATGACTTACCAGCGCAAGTAATAGGTGTTCAATGGTGCAATATTGATGTTTGCGCTCTTTTGCGAAGGCAATCGCCGATTCGATGATGCTCTCGGTCTCCGGGGAATTTGTCATATATTTCCTTTTAAATATTTATTTTACTTTGGACTGTAAAATAGCGTTAGTTATCGATTCGTCTATTGTAACAGGTATGAATGGTTTAAGCAAGATGATTTGGTCACCAAACGCCTGGCTATTTGGAATTGGCAAACCATGACCTGCTATTTTCATCTGATTATACGGTTGTGTTTTGGGTGGGATAGTTACCTCAAGAGTTTTTCCTGATATAGTTTGGAATTCAAATGATGTGCCTACAATCAGATCCAGAACTGATATCTGCTGATTACACACCAGGTCTTGACCGTGCCTGGTATATTTAAGATGCGGATGAGTTCGGAACTCGGCTATAAGCGAGGCTCCTTCGATGATGTTTTCTAAACGGACCTGACCACCGTCTTGAATCCCTTTGGGAACTGCTACTTTTGCTGTCTGCGTACCAGTCGGGGTTTGAAGTTGAAGTATTTGCTCTGCACCGCTGTACACCTGTTCTAACGATATCCAAATAGTTGTTCGGTATACTTGCTGTTGAGGTTGTGAGTGCCGTTGTCGTAGAATCTGGCTCATCATATCCTCGAACGGGTTGCCACCATGCCCGAAGTTGAATCCACCGGGGAAGTTGCTGCCCATTTGTGGGCGAGGATTATCGTATTCTTGTCGCTTGTCTACGTCACCCAGTATGTCGTATGCTGTCTGAATCTTTTGAAACTCGCCGGTGTTACCACCTTTGTCAGGGTGATGTTTGCTTGCTAACTTTCGGTAAGCAGATTTGATTTCGTCTGGCGTTGCAGTTTTAGTGACGCCGAGCGTTTTATAATGGTCCATAGATCATTATACACTATATTTGAATAAATGTCAATTGTTACCGGAAATCTTTTCTTGAGTTCTGCCGTATGCTGCGATGCCAAGTACCGCGCCCATAGCAATGTGATACAATCCTGCGCCTTGCAAGGTCAGCGGTTGCCATTGCATAGTTACCGATCCTTTTGTCAGGGCTTGTAATATGCTCCATAATATTGGAAAGAGAATAAAGTCGAACAGACAGGTTGCCATATACAACCAGCCCATTGCAGGGCGCCAGCGTCTATTAATCCAATGTTCGTCTGCTTTTACCAAAATGTCAGCACCGCTTGCTGCGTTAGACGGGGCTGCGCCTGTAAGAACTGGTTGCGAACTATTTGATTGGTTGATGTTATTTGTGGAGCCGAAAGAGGTTCCTTGATTAGAACCGTAGTTTGATGAGAATTGGTTTACAGTCGGGTCAGCGATGAGTTGACTTTCAGCTTCATCATCAGTCGCAACAGGAATCTCGTCCTGGACTTTTTTGGCCAGCACGGTTGCCATTTATAGCCCCGCCATTGCTTTGAAGTTTTTCATCTCCGTGTCATCGGCGTTGTAAATGTTCTTCACCGGTAGACCTGCTGCTACACGAACTTCATTGAGACCTTCTTCAGTTTCGTTGTCCACTTCCTCCGCTTCTTCACGATACGCATGCGGAGAAAGAACGATGACTTGTCGGAGCACATCTTCTTCAGCTGGGTATTCTTCATCATCTACTTTGACGGTCCAATCCTTCAACGGAATATCAGTTAGAGTTACCATGTCTTCTAGCAATTCAATGATTCTGCCCGGTACTGTTGTCCGGCGACTCATTTCAACGAACACAACATAACGACCGGGACGAAGTTCACCTTCGCTTACTTGAGCATCAAGCACCCAATCGTAACCGCGTTCGAACCAGTCAACAAGGTCATTACCTGCTCGTTCTGATCTGATAATGAAAGCAAGAGTTACGATATCGCAATCTTCGCCCATGTGTGCAGCGTAGTCATCAACACTGACAACAGTTTCAAGTTGACCTTCAAGATCGTGATAATCTAAACCTTCTGATAGTATTTTGTTCATATTACATCTGCGGTGGTGGTGGCATTCCGCCCATTTGACCAGGGGCACCTTGTGCATCGGGAGCGGGTCCGCCTCCCGGTTCCTCATTCTCGGTGCCGTCATCTTGATCCAGATCCTCATCATACGAATCGTCAAGTTCCTCCAGATCAATAGTTTGATCAGCAAGATCGATTGATCCTTCTTTAACATCGTCCATCAACTCTGTTGGAATCTGAATAAGAATCAACCAGATAGGTTTCATAACTGACTTCGGATACCGGCCGCCGGGTAGATAATCATCAGGTGTTTCTACTTGAACCGGGACTTTGATTTTTGTTTTCTTGAACTTGATCTTGCAACCAACGGACAGTAATCTCTTGGCACCGCGCGGATCAGGCATCAGTTTGTACGGCCACATGAATACACATGACACCGTGTATTTCTTCACTCGCGGCCCGTCTACCAACTCGCCAAGTTCCCAGTTCTTAAATGCGTAAAGATCGGCTTCATCCAAGCATCGCTCAAAGTCGAGCAGGGTTGACATAGATCCATCTGAGGTATATATACCTTTGATAGTGTCAATGATGCTGGGATAATCCACGCTGTCAAAAAATTCGTCGGCAGTTTTTTTCATATGAAGTATTTATCTTTTTGCTCTGGGAATCAATCCAAAGTTAATATGCGCGACAGTGATGCTGACAGCTTAATATTTATCATTTATTTACCAGTTTAAAGTCTACTAGTTTACGCATTCCGCAAGGTCTTAAATACTTATGAACGAGTTATGAACGTTCACGCTCAACCAAAGGAGACTACATGAGCAGAAAACGCACAAGTGCTGTACGCGATCAGGATATCCCATTTTTACAAGACAAAAGAAAGAACCAAAAATCATTTTATCTAAACGACTCCAAAACAATAGACTTTGCTCAAACTCAAAAAGCGCCAAAAGTCAACAAAAGACCAGTCGTTCTCGTCCCCAAGTCTCTCAACCAAGAAAAATACATCATTGCTTTACTTGACCAAGACACAGATATCGTAGTCGTATCTGGACCAGCCGGTACAGGTAAAACGTATCTTGCTATTCTTGCAGCAGTCAAAGCACTACGTGCCGGTGAGTGTAAACGCATTGTGTTAACACGACCTGCTGTTGCTGTTGAAGATGAGGATCACGGTTTCTTACCAGGTGATCTGAATGAAAAACTTGCCCCTTGGGTTCGTCCAATGGTTGATATTCTACACGAATACTACACTGTCAAAGAACTTACAGAGATGATGGCCGAACAGATCATTGAATTCTCCCCTCTTGGATTCATGCGTGGTCGCACGTTCAAAGACTCTATCATCATTCTTGATGAAGGCCAGAACGCAAAGCCTGGACAGTTAAAGATGTTGATGACACGTATTGGACAGAATTCCAAGATTATCATCACTGGTGATACAGAGCAAACTGATCAACGTAAATCCGATAATGGCTTGTTAGATTTAGTTAACAGATTAGATAAGCGCCCAGTAGCAGGTATTACTGCATGTGAGTTTGAAGTTAAAGACGTTCAACGACACAGAATCATCGGCGAAGTACTCCGACTGTACTCATAAACTAAACGGGGCTCATGGCCCCGTTTATTATTTCTTTGCTTTAGTTGTGATCGGTGCTTCTTTCTCAAGCTGATCAATCAATTTAGGGTATATCTTTCGATAATACTCATTCATATTTTCCCAGTCTCGCTCCAGGACCTTGCCTTCGATAACGCATTTATCGACTTTCTTCTTACCGTAATCCATGATCACGTTGCAGGTTTGTAGGTCTGCTGTCTTTACTCGCTTTGATACAGTGACCATTTCGTCAATCTGACCGCCCGGCTTACGGACGAATGTAATAAGTAAGTATCTCAAGATGTTAACTCCACTAAAGTTGCTGCCAGCGATATCTCAGGGATACCCACCAGAGGCAGCGTTGCCAGACCATTTCTGATTATGATGATGCTGGCGTCACGTTTTTCGTTTGACTTGCCCCACAGATCAAGATTTTCATACATCCATCGGTAAGTATCTTCAATCCGAGTAGGATACAGCGCAATATACTGCATCAGTTGTTGTCTGCCTTCTAGGATCTTCCCTGCTTTGATCAGCGTGGTTGCCTCAATAAGCAGTTCGTTTTCACTGGAACCTGATGCCTGCGGTGGCAACAATTTACCAGTGCTGCTGTTGACTTGAAGTTGATTCAGTGTCTTACGCAGATCGGGATATGTTACTCGTATGTAACTGTCAAGAGTGTCAAGGTCAAACTCGACACCTTCAGCGACAAGAACGGTTGCTGCCCGTGCTGTAAATTCAACACGATCTGGCTTGGCGATGTGAACCTTGTGACAGCGACTTTCACGCAGCGCCGGAATGATCTTCGTTTCGTAGTTACAAGTCAGAATGAATCGAACTGTATCAGCATACGCTTCCATGTCAGATCGTAATGCAGCTTGAAAGTCAGGCGTTGTGTAATCTGCTTCGTCAAGTAGAATGATCTTGAACTTACCGAAAGGCATAGTTTGAGCGAAACCATTGATCTTCGTCTTAACAATATCAATACCGCGCTCTCTGGACGCATTGATTTCCATCACATCGTAGTCAGACACACCCAGTTCATTGATCAGAACTTTAGCCAGTGTGGTCTTACCTGTGCCAGGATCACCTGACAAAAGTAAGTGAGGGATGGAGCCTGCTTTAACCCAACCCTCTACTTGCGCCTTCAATCGTTCATCGACAAAAACATAATCAGCAATGACCTTCGGTCGGTAACGCTCTACCCAAAGTTGTGAAATCATACTCATCGTTTCAACATTTCAAGAGTTATTGCGTGACCGATCACTTCGCCCATGTTTTGATCAGCAGTGATAAGATGCAGGCTGTTGCTGTGTCTATCTGTCTTTGGATCGTAGAATTGATACTCAAGAACATGACCGCCGTTTGCCGGATACACAGTGAACTGCATACCGTTTGCGCTCGGTGATCTACCATTAAGGGACTTGACGGCAGTCCCGACCGTCATACAGTTTGCATCCGTTGCGGCCTCTTGTTCCATATAGGCCCGATTAATCAAATCCGAGCCGCGCTTTGTTCGTTTAGCCAGCCACTTATCTAACCATTTCATACCTTGTCCCCCATTGTGTAATCAGCGACGGGTTCGTCACTGACTAACAGTATATCATTATTATCAACTTTACGCACGGTCAGTTTTCCCGTTCCGTCGTTGATCTTGACACCTCGGGTCCAACGTCCGTGAGCGATACAGATGTATTGACCCACTTTAACATCAGTCTGATCTGGTCCGACAGCATACACTCGTCCCCAACGTGGACGAATTCCCGAACTTTTCATATCATCGTTGATAAGAACGATGCCGGTTGCGGTTACCCGTTCATCGAACGACATTTCTGTTACCAGAACGGTGTCGCGTAGAGGGTGAAGTGCTTTGATATCAGTTGGTGCGTATGCTGCTGCCATGTTATTTCTTACT
>Ga0194060_10002741_pt1 | contig 12533 bp, 12 predicted proteins | sample SepL225m_MetaG_FD_163427 | JGI IMG/M metagenome (GOLD analysis project Ga0194060, IMG submission 163427) | Anoxic zone freshwater microbial communities from boreal shield lake in IISD Experimental Lakes Area, Ontario, Canada - Sep2016-L222-5m | ecosystem: Environmental > Aquatic > Freshwater >... | reverse complement strand
TGAGCGGCGGCGTTCATGTTCCAGGGCAAGGCAGGCACGCTGTTCACACCTGACCAATTTACTACGATTCTTACTAAGTATATGCCGTCCGCTATGTATAATGGATTCACTACTCAGATTATGCCGGCACTCAGCACTATGACACCTGCGATGGTTTCCGGCTATCTGCAGGCAAATGCTCTGACACCACAGCAAAATGCGATTTTAACAACCCTAACTAAAAAAGGGCTGATGAATCAGGTTATGAGCATGATGACTCCTGCTAACCAGGCGGCATTTGCAGGTATGCCCGCTGATTACCAGAAGGCTGCAATGGTAATGGCAATGCAAGGATTCCTAGGACAGGGAAGCGGAAATCTTGCGTCATCTCCTGCTTTTAAACCAAAAAATGAAACCCTCTACACCAACAAATTCGCACTTGATCTTCATGCAAAGGCGACTCAGGACGTTACTGTAAACGTAAAACTTGACATGTACAAGGCTTTTGGTTCGCAGAGTGATGCAACCACAATGAACGGTTATTTCGCCGACCGCGTCGGGGCCTTCGATGGAACTCTGGGGCACGTACCATCAAGCAGTCTGCTGAATGTTGATCGCGCCTATGCGACCTGGAGCAATATTGCTGAACAGCCGATATGGTTTTCGGTTGGGCGACGCCCCTCAACTGATGGAGCCCCAAGCAACCTCCGTCTCAATAATCCCCGCCCAGGTGTTGGTGGTACCCCTGCACTGCTTGTTGATTATGCCTTTGACGGCATGACAATCGGTTATGCTCCTGATCTCGAAATGCTTCCAGGCGCCTATGCCAAGGTTTGTTATGGCCGTGGTTTCGACAGCGGGATCAAAGATTCGGCAACCAACAGCGTTAAAGATACCGATATGCTGGGTGTTGCAGTAATTCCGGTTGACAGCGATCCTCTGCGGGTATGGCTACAGTGGAACCGCGGCTTCAACATCTTCGACTTCCCTGCCATGAACAACACCATCTTCGGCAACACTGCTCCGTCAGTCAATCTCGGCTCGATCGACTGGTACGGTATCGGCGCCATGAGCACTCTCAAAAATATCGGTTCCGGCAAGTTAAACCTTTTTGCCGATTTTGGCATGAGCGTGACTCATCCTAACGGCAATGTTTCTGACAACGCTGGTTTCCAGGGCCTCATGACAGGTGCTTTTTTTGCGCAGGATTTCGAACCGAAATCCAAAACCGGTTGGGCTGCTATAGCAGGTATACGCTACGACCTCCCCTCAAAAACCAAAATCGGCTTCGAATTCAATCATGGTTCAAGAGACTGGATCACCTTTGCGCCAGCAGCAGACGACATGTGGACCAGCAAAGTTGGTGTCCGTGGTAACGTGTATGAACCATACGTTATTCAGGAACTAAACCTTAAGCCGATTTCTTCGTACTTCAGCTCTGCCTTCTTCAAAATTGGTTACCAGTATTACGACTTTGAGTACACCGGCAGCAACAACTGGGTAGGTGCTCCTGTCAAGATTTCTGATATTAAAGCGACGGATCTGATGTTAATGGCACCGGTTAAGAAAGCGCATGATGTTTATGCAACATTCGAAGTGAAATTTTAGAACATTCAGATAACTCGGGGAGTCTTCAAGGCTCCCCGAAATTTTGAGTATGCAGACTATACTTCATCATAATAAATATTCACTATTTTTTAACGATTTAAGACAAAGGAGATGACAATGAAAAAGATACTTTCTTGCGTTATGATTTTGGTGCTTATGATGTTCTCCACACTTGCCGTCGTTACCACTGCAAGTGCCGAAGAGCTGAAAATGGTTGGCACGATTACAAAAATAGAGCTTGCTGCTGATGGCAAGTCGGCGGCAGCGACACTAAAAGACAGTAAAACGGAAGCATCGGTTACCATCACTATCACAGATGAACTAACCATCGACAAGTTCAAGGACAAGCGCATTGTTGTTGGCGATGAAATTCGCACAAAGTATGAAAAATCCGGCGATACAAATACGAGTAAAATATTTAAGAAGACGGCCGGTTGCTAAGCGGTACGAGACTCACTATGGAGGATGTGACGTATGATCGGTAAAACGCTTCTATTAACCGTAATTTTCTGTATGTATGCTGCTGCAGTATTTGCTACAGAATCCGCCGCTCCAGCAGCTACTCCCGCCAAGTCGGCCATCGCAAAGATTTGCACCAACTGTCACAAGGCTGAACCGGGTACGGTTCGCGGTCATTTTGACATAGTTACTTTCAAGGCAAAAACTATTCAGGTGAAGATTGACGATGCGGTTGAGCAGTTCAAATTTGATGAAGACGATATCAAGGTTGTAAACAGTGCGGGCAAAACCGGTGATGGCGAGTTTTTGAAAGATAACCTCGTTAAGAAAGGGCATGAAGTTAAGGTCGAGTACACCGAAAAGGGTGGTGTCAAGACTGCGATAAAACTTATTGCAAAACCGCCGGTAAAAGTTTCACCAGGTATGGTGATGAAAACAGTGGACGTCGAGAAGCTTGTTGCACAGGTACCGCAAAAAGGGAAATATTTTCTTTTTGACTCGAGGCCGCTGCCCCGTTTCCAGGAGGGATTTATCCCTTCAGCTATCAGCCTTCCGTATCCTGCTTTCGACAAGCTTGCCGAAAAATTGCTTCCAGAGGACAAGGGTGCCCTGATTATTTTCTACTGTGCCGGAGTGACCTGCAACATGAGCCCAGGTTCGGCCGATAAGGCCAAAAAACTTGGCTACAGTAACATAAAAGTCTACATAGACGGCATGCCGGGGTGGCTTGAGAAGAATTCTGGCGCCATCTCAGCCCAGTTCCTGAAAGAGGCCTGGATTGACAAGGAAATTCCACACGTGCTGCTGGATGTACGCCCGGAAAAGGTCACGGCGAAAGGCTCTATCAAGGGTTCAGTCGCTTTTCCTGCGAAGCAGGTTGCTAAGCTTCTCAAAGGATTTGATGTCAAAAAGAATGCACCGGTCATGGTTTATGACCAAAATGGTGGTAAAGATGCGTCCAGTGTTGCTGCAGCACTTGTAAAGGGAGGCTTCAGCAAGGTTGCAGTATTAGTTGGTGGCTTTGAAGCCTGGCAGTCAGCCAAATATGATGTTGCAAGCGGCAAGCTTCTGGCCAAGGCGAAATACACTCCCAAGCTGCGATCGGGTGAAATTGCCCTGGACGAATTTATAAAATACGCTGCTGACCTTCCGCCAAACGTAATGATAATCGATCCTCGCACCGCCAGTGAGGCCAAAGCCGGCATGCTCAAGAACGCCAAGTTGATACCGGCTGAAGAGATCAAAGATCGTCTGGCGGAGATTCCTAAAGATAAACTGATCCTGTTTTACTGTAACACCGGTGTCATTGCTGAAGTAGCCTATAACACTCTTAAAGATCTTGGGTATACAAATATCAAGTTTGTCGTAGCAAAAGTAGAATTCGAAAAGAATGGTAGTTATTCGATTTCAAAAGAGTAATTTCTGATTCACCGGTTCATCTGCGCACTGTAACAAGGATCAAGGATGAACCGGGATTCAAATAATATTTTGCGGTAGATTTTTTATTTTGGCTTGAAAATATATAAATACATATAAATGGAATGACAACTATATCCGGTTATATAAAATAACCTGCACTGAAGAATGAAACTAACAACGCAGGAGGTAGCGATTGTGACCATAAAATTCTCACGCAGAACATTTCTAAAAGCAGCCGGAGCATTGACTGCAGGTGCTGCTGCTGTAACAACCGTTCCGAAAAAGTATCTCTCCTGGGCAGAAGAGTCAGCCCAGAAAGATATGAAGCAAATCCCTACATTCTGCGAGCTTTGTTTCTGGAACTGCGGTCTTATTGCCAAAGTTGAGAATAACAAGGTCGTCAAAATTGACGGTAATCCTCTCAGTCTGCGCGGTCGCGGTCGCTTGTGTGGTCGTGGCAATGCCGCTCTGGGCGCTCTCTATGATCCGGATCGCTTGAAGTTTCCGATGATCAATACCGGCAAGCGAGGAGAGCCGGTCTGGAAACGAGCCACCTGGGATGAAGCGCTGGGGCTGATCGCTCAAAAAATGCAGGTGATCAAGGAAAAACATGGTGCGGAGTCGATGGCACTTTTTTCTCACGGTACCGGTGGCGCTTTTTGGAAGCATCTGCTCAAAGCCTATGGCTGCAGTAATTATACTGCACCATCGTTTGCCCAGTGTCGCGGACCGCGTGATATGGGCTTTTACCTCACCTACGGGTCGGACGTCGGTTCGCCTGAATACTACGATTTCAGCAAAAGCAAGTACATTGTTCTGCTTGGCTCGCACCTGGGCGAGAATGCCCATAACAGCCAGGTGCAGGATATCATGAGCGGTCTGGCCGATGGTGCCAAATTAACTGTGGTTGATCCGCGCCTCTCCAATATCGCCTCCAAGGCCGACCGCTGGCTGCCGATCAAGCCTGCCAGCGATATGGCGCTGCTTCTGGCCTGGATCAGGATTATCATTGAAGAGGGTCTGTACGACAAGGAGTATATTGAAAAATATGCATCCGGATTAGATGAACTGCGAGCGGCGGTGCAGCAGTACACACCGCAGTGGGCCGAGTCGGAAACAACAATACCGAGTGACACCATTATCAAAGTTGCCCGCGAGATGGGAAAGAACGCTCCTCATGTCTGTGTCGGCGCAGGGCGCTATTCAGTCTGGTATGGCGATGATACCCAACGGAGTCGCGCCATTGCCATACTGAATGCCCTGCTAGGTTCCTGGGGGCGTGAGGGAGGCTATTTCTTCCCAGCCAAGGGTGGCGTGCCGGAATATCCGGGCTTGCCGGCATACCCGCCTCACGGAGATGTGCCAAAGCTGGATGCCGCTTATCCGTTTGCCGCACTACAGACGACTACCTCAATTAAGCAGGCCTCCATCACCGGACAGCCGCACCCGATCAAGGGATGGTTCATCTACGGCTGCAACCTGATGAAGACATTGCCGGACAAGCAGGAGACCATTAAGGCGCTCCAGAATCTTGACCTGGTGGTTGCCATTGATGTGCTGCCTGCAGACATCATCAACTGGGCAGACGTTGTCTTGCCGGAATGTACATATATGGAGCGCTACGACAACCTGAACATCGGCAAGTTCAAGGATCTGGAGATATCCCTGCGTCAACCGACCGTTGAGCCGCTGTGGGAATCGAAGCCCTCCTGGTGGATGACCAAAGAACTGGCTGGCAAGCTCAATCTGGGCGCTTATTTTCCCTGGAAGGATGGCGAGGAGTATCTTGCCAAACGTTGTGAAGCAGGCGGTATTGATTTTACCACACTGAAAAAAAACGGTGTCATTGTCAAGACTGACAAATCAGCTCCGTATATTACTGCCACCAATCAACCCGAATTCGGGACTCCTTCAGGCAAGATTGAGCTGTACTCCAAACAGCTTGAGGAGAAGGGCTTTGATCCGGTACCGAAATACACCAAACATCCGGAGCCACCAGACGGTCACTTCCGTCTGCTGTTCGGTCGTTCGCCGCTGCATACCTTCTCCCGGACAACTAACAACTTCATGCTGACCGATCTGCAGAAAGAGAACGCGCTCTGGATCAGTGCTAAAAAAGGGAAAGAGCTGGGGTTGAAAAACGGGGAATATGTCTCTCTTGCTAATCAGGACGGTGTAGTGGCACCCGGCAGGATAAAAGTCAAGCTGACCCAGCGGATGCGGGATGATGCCGTCTATATGTACCACGGCTTCGGTGTTCATGCAAAAGGGATGAAACGGGCAAATAATCAGGGGATCGCTGATGATGATCTGATTTCAAAATATGTCATTGATCCGATCATGGGTGGCACCGCCATGCGCGGAACTTTTGTCAAAATTGTGAAGGGGGCCTGACATGCAATTATTCGGAGTTCTCATTCCTGAAAAGGAACAACTTATCACTACTATGACAGATATAGCCAAAGGAAAGGCCGGCCTGTCACTGTATGCGTCTCTTGTCGGCCTGGCGATCGGATTCTACGCAGTCGCTGCAATCTTCATCCTAGGACACGCCCACACTATCAACACATCCAACCTTGTTCCCTGGGGGTTGCAAATATCTACCTATGTGTATTTTGCACTTCTCAGCACCGGCTGCACATTTGTTAATTTCTTCGGCCACGTTTTTTTTGATAAACAGTACAAACCGTTTGCATCGCGAATCATTTTTGTCGGCATAATCACAGCCGTGGCGGCATTCTTTTCCCTGGCAACTGAAATGGGACATATAGAGCGGATGTACATGTTTCTACTGTCGCCAAACCCGAAGTCTCCCATGTTCTGGATGGCTATCTGGTACACCACCTATCTGATTGCTATCATTTGGGAGTACATTAATATCCAGACGAACAGACATTCCAACAGGGTTATGTGGGGAGCTTTTTTTGTAGCTGTTTTTACTCACAGCACTTTGGGAAGCTTGCTTGGCTCGGTAAGTTCACGCATCTACTATTACAGCGCTCTGATGCCTATCTACTTTCTCTTTATCGCTTTTCTGACAGGCTGTTCACTGACAACTATCATAGCTGCCATGACGGTTAAAGAGAAAAAACTGGACGAGAACTACCATCTCCATCCATTTATAACATTGCTCAAGGTAGGGTTGGGTCTGGCGCTGCTGATCACCTTCTGGCGAACCATGATCGGCCTTTCTGCTCATCTTGAGGGTTCCGAAGTGTTCTCCCTGACTCTGATCAACAGCGTACTGTTCGGGATTGTGGTAGTCATTATCATTCCCTATATCCTGCTCAAAATAGGCAAAAGTGCCAACTGGCTGATCTTTGTGGGACTCTTTATCATGGGCACCCAGTTAAAGGCACGTAACGACCTGGTAATCGGTGCCTTCAAGATCCCGTTGTTCCGGGTCTACGATATGCCAGAAGTCGTGCATTACACACCATCAATTTATGAAAATCTTGTTGTAGTGGCATCCGCATCACTTGTAATGGCGTTGTACATCGTTTTCAACCGTTCGGGTGTTTTTGAGGCCAGGAACATCGGGGAGGGACACTGACCATGGAACAGTTTGAAGGTAAAGATATTCTGGAAATTATGCAGGGAGACCTGCAGCGTGCCTTGAAGAAACCTCGCAAGGAGCGGCGCTGGGCGATGGCGATAGATCTCAAGAAATGCATCGGTTGTCACGCTTGCACCACCGGATGTATGTCCGAAAACCTGACTCCGCCGGAGATTCACTATCGCCCTGTCAAGGAAGAAGAGATCGGCGAATACCCCAACACCGGTATGCGTTTTCTGCCTCGTCCCTGCATGCAGTGTGACTCGCCGACCTGCACGCCGGTCTGCCCGGTTACCGCAACCTACAAGCGGGATGACGGTATTGTGACAATTGATTACAAAAAGTGCATTGGCTGTCGCTATTGCCTCGTGGCCTGTCCATATGGGGCCCGCTCTGCTGATGTCGGGCATTATTATACAGGCGACATGCACGCCAAAACCTACGAAGTGGAAAATTCGGGCGAGTACGGCGGGAATTTCAAGCGCAAGAGCCACTGGCATTCACCTATCGGCAATGCCCGCAAATGCCACTTCTGCATCCACCGTGTCGAAAAGGGCGAATTGACCCGCTGCACTACCACCTGCCTCGGCAGTGCGACCTACTTTGGCGATGTCAATGATCCGCAGGCCTTAATCACTAAACTGGTATCCAGGCCGAATGTGTTCAAGTACAAAGAGGAATTGGGAACCAAACCAATGGTCTATTACATAACATAAGCAGGCAAAAGCCTGGAGGGGGTATTATGAATCGCATAGTGGTCGGGTTATTGATGGCGGTAATGGTTTTATCTAACGGGCTTGCTTACGGAGCCGCCATGCAGGACATAATTTACAAGGGAGACAAGGCCTCAGACGAAGTGATATTTCATGGCGATCAGCATCTGAAGAGAGGCTTAAAGTGTGACGACTGTCATAATAAGGAAATGTTCAAGGAGAAGAAAAAGGGGGCAACGGTCATAACCATGAAGGCGATCCAACAGGGCAAACTCTGCGGAAAATGCCACAATGGAAAAGTTGCCTTTGGTATTGACCACCACTGTGACAGATGCCACCCGAAGAAAGGGGCCGATACGCTTATTTATGACTGACACGTCCGATAATTACGATGGACATTTCAGATGAATATGCTAAAAACTGGATATTATTTTTACACCGGTTCGCCGGAAATTATACTAAAGGAGATTTACATGAAAAAGATCGTAGCGATGTTAGTAGCAGCAATGATGACTCTGAGTTTCTCGATGGTTGCCGTGGCAGCCGATGAAAAAGCAGCCGAAAAACCTGCTGCAGAAAAGAAAGATGCCAAAAAAGATAAGAAAGACGCAAAAAAAGAGAAAAAAGAGAAAAAAGACGACAAGAAAAAAGAAGCTGATGCCAAGCCTGCTGCCAAAGGCAAGAAGGAAGTTTCCGGCTGCTGATCTGATCATGCTGGCTGACTCTGAATCCACTCAGCACGGGATGTTATTATAATTGGTTCCTAACACAAACCTGTGCAAAGTAGTTGGCATGGTTAGATTGCCCATGCAGTGATACAAATTGAGAATATAGCTCTTTGCCGTCCCGAATCCGTACGCTCTGTGGCTGATTACCTTTGCCTTGTTATTCAGACCTTCAGCTATACTGTTTGAGATCGGCATATCGAAGTAGGTGAGAATGTTTTCCTCATGTTTCCTGAGTAGTTTGGCTACTTCCTGCATTGGCTTGATTGCTGATTCATCAACCCATGAGTACCATTGTTCAAGATGTGTGGCTGCCAGCTCTTTTGTTGTTGATTGCCAGAAGTCCCTAAAAGACTCTTTGAGCAGAATGTATGCAATATGGGTAAAAAGCTGAAACAGGTTATAGAATTAGAACTAAAATATTTGCTGCCTATGAACTTCAGGGGTAACGTGACTCCTGTTTTTGTATGGGATTCATTACTCCAATTAAAACTTGAAAGGATATAGCCGCAATGCGAACCTATTGCCTAGCCACGGAATGAGGTAAACACGTTGCATAAATAATAATTGCAAGGATAGTCACGGGAATATATTATCACAAGTACAAAAGTACAACTAAAGTACAACCATTATTTTGACAAAGAAAAGGCACCTACAATTTATCGTTGTAAGTGCCTGTAATTATTGGCAGGGGTACCTGGATTTGAACCAAGAGATGACGGAGTCAGAGTCCGTTGCCTTACCGTTTGGCTATACCCCTAATTAAAGAGTGACCCTTCTACCAAATCAGGCCGAAAACGTCAAGAATTATTGCCACGTACCGCCTGAGCACCCGCCCCCATCGCCTGGACGTTGGCAGGTATCAGCTTATGATTTCTCTCCGGAAGAACCTTCTTTAATGCAGCTTCGAGCGACTCTTTCAATAGTGCACCGGTTTTCTCAATATAAGCCCCGCAGGCCACCATGTTAACCATCCGTACGTCACCCAAATCAAGGGCAATCTGATTCATCGGAATCATAATGACTTCGACATCCTGGAGATCAATTCCAGTTGCATCAATCAGACTGGAGTTAACAATACAAACGCCACCCTGCTTGACTTTACCGGCATATCTATCGAACGAAAGCTGATTAAGCAACACCGAAGCGGAAGGATTGCCGACTACCGGGGAACCGGTGTCACCGTCGGCAAAGACGATCGTACACATTGCCGCCCCGCCACGCTTTTCTACTCCGTAGGCCGGGAAGAAGGAAACATTCTTTCCTTCGTGGATGGCAGCGTATGAAAGCAGATTGCCGGCCAGCAGCACTCCTTGTCCGCCGTAACCGGCAAAAAAAACATCGTAGCGCATTTATTTTTTCTCCTGACTGCAGTTTACAGATTGGCCGTATTTTTATAAACAGCGAGCGGAAAGTAGGGGATCATTTCGTCCGTCACCCGCTGGTTGGCATCAAGGGGATTCATCCCCCAGTTGGTGGGGCATGAAGCAAGAGCTTCAATGAAGGAGAAGCCTTTCTTTTCGACCTGATAGCGAAAGGCGGTTTTGATCAGCTTCCTGGCATTAAGGACATTTTTGGGGTTATCGAGGGCAACACGCGCCGAAAAGGCCACAGCATCAAGAGTAGCCAGAAGTTCAGCCATCTTGAAAGGGGAACCGTCTTTTGAGATGTCACGGCCATAAGGAGATGTTGATGTCTTTTGGCCCGGCATGGTTGTGGGTGCCATCTGGCCCCCGGTCATGCCATACGTTGTGTTATTGACGAAAATCACCGTAATATCTTCGCCACGATTGGCTGCGTGAATGATTTCGGACATACCGATGGCAGCAAGATCGCCATCACCCTGATAGGTAAAGATTATCCGATCAGGTCTGGCCCGCTTGGCTCCGGTAGCCACGGCTGGAGCACGTCCGTGGGGCGCTTCAATCACATCAACGTCAAAATAGCCGTAGAGAAAAACCGAACAACCGACGGAAGCGACTCCGATCGTTTCACTGCGTATACCTAGTTCATCAAGGGCTTCCGCGACCAGGCGGTGAACCGCTCCGTGGTGACAGCCGGGACAGAAGTGGGTGGCGACATCTTTCAGGCTTTCCGGCCTGGTAAACAGCTGTTTCATGTTTTTCCTCAACGACTCAGACGTGAGTCGGGTAATTTTTCCTGATCTGCTCGAACAGCTCTTCCGGTGTCGGCAATGAACCGGCTCCCGGCGGCCTTCCATAGAACATCACCTCTGCGTCGCGGGCTATGGCAAGCCGGACGTCATCTATCATCTGCCCGGTCGAAAGTTCTATATCCAGAAAAAGCTTGCACTGTTCGGACAGGGCTGCATACGCTTTCTTGGGGAACGGAAACAGAGTGATCGGCCGCATCAGGCCGACCTTCATGCCGGCCTCTCTGGCCGTGGCGACAGCGGTTTTGGCAATTCGTGCGGTTGAGCCGAAAGCGGTTACTATCAGTTCAGCATCTGCAGTATGCAGTTCTTCCCAGCGGCACTCTTTCTCGGCAAGCTCCTGATAACGAGCCTGCATCTTCCAATGAAATTTTTCCATTTCGCCATCACCCAAGTAGAGTGACTTGACAATGTTCTGTTTTGCCCCTGATTCCCGTCCGCGCACGACCCACTCTTTGGGGGGGAGCGCCGTAACCGGCCTGGGATTCGGGGTGACCGACTCTTTCATCTGCCCGATAACGGAATCAGCCAGAACCATGGCAGGCATACGATAGATGTCTGATAGGTCAAACGCCATCATAGTCAGGTCGTACATCTCCTGCACCGAGGCCGGAGCCAGGACGATGATCCGGTAACCACCATGCCCTCCACCGCGTGTCGCCTGCCAGTAATCGGCCTGGGAAGCATCAATTCCGCCGAGTCCGGGCCCCGCCCGCATTACGTCAATGATCACGCCGGGCAGCTCAGAGCCTGCCATGTACGAAATTCCCTCCTGCTTGAGGGAGATGCCGGGGCCGGAAGATGACGTCATTGCACGAGCTCCGACGGCTGAAGCCCCGAGCAGCATATTAATGGCACCAATCTCGCTCTCGGCCTGGATGAATTCCCCCCCAAGCCGTGGCAGCTCACGTGACAGGTATTCAGGGATATCACTCTGCGGGGTAATCGGATAACCGAAATAGCAACGGCAACCTGCTTCCAGAGCCGCCATTGCGACCGCCTCATTCCCTTTAAGAAATACTTTTTCTGCTGCGGCTGTTTGCATGGCCGTCACTCCTTAAAAACCGTTATGGCAACGTCGGGACACATCTGCGCGCACAACGTGCAACCGGTGCATTTTTCAGGATCTGAAAAAACGGCCATGGCGTAGCCAAGGCTATTAGGGGAAGTACTCAAGGAAACAAGATTTTTAGGACAACCAGTGGTGCAGAGTCCGCACCCCTTGCAGCGGGCTTCATCAACTAAAATATACGGCATCGAATTTTATCCTTTATTTATCCCTTCTTTACCTTTGGAATGAAGATTTCATCTGGGTCGAGCACTTCGTGAATGATTCTCAACTCTTCGAGCGTGGGCGCCACCGTTTCGCCTTTAACCCGGGAGATGTCCAGATCAAACTGGCATAGATCTCTGATCTCCTCCGGCGTCTTGCCGGCATGGCAAGTATCAAGGTACATCCGCCCGGTCTCTTCATCAAAACGGAACACCCCTGCGGTACTGATAACCGCAGACGGACCTCCGCGAAAAGCGGCTCCGTAGAGTTCTCTACGGTGAACGAATTCGCCACCGGGCCATTTTTTGACTCGCCATCCGGGGCTGGTTATGTAACTGACATTTTCCACAAAACGCCGCTTTTCATGCACCATAATGAATACGGTCCGCTTCGCAAAGGAATTGATATCAGGGTTGCCGCCACTGCCGGTAAGGCGCAGTTCGGGGTTTAGGTAGTCACCTATGCAGGTGGTGTTGACGTTGCCGTACTGATCAACCTCGGCCCCCCCCAGATAGCCTAAATCCACATAACCCCTCTGTGCGATACTGAAGGCGTCATAGAGCCCGGAGGCCCGTGATGCACCCATTTCACAACGGGCATCGCCAACAGAAGTCGGCAATTCCGGCGG
>Ga0194060_10002740_pt1 | contig 12533 bp, 12 predicted proteins | sample SepL225m_MetaG_FD_163427 | JGI IMG/M metagenome (GOLD analysis project Ga0194060, IMG submission 163427) | Anoxic zone freshwater microbial communities from boreal shield lake in IISD Experimental Lakes Area, Ontario, Canada - Sep2016-L222-5m | ecosystem: Environmental > Aquatic > Freshwater >... | reverse complement strand
CGCCCGCACCGAGGCCGAACAGCTGGCGCGAACCAAGAGCGAGTTCCTCGCCAACATGAGCCATGAAATCCGCACGCCGCTGAACGGCGTGCTGGGCATGGCGCAGATCGGCTACCGCGACAGCCTCGGGCGCGGCAAGATACAGGAGACCTTCGCCCGCATCCTCGAATCGGGCAATCTGCTCCTGGTCATCATCAACGATATTCTCGACCTGTCCAAGATCGAGGCCGGCAAGCTCACCGTCGAATCGCTTGCCGTCGATCCGGGCTACAGCGTCGACGCGGCGGTAGCATCGCTGGCGCAACGGGCCGCAGAGAAAGGCTTGGCACTCTTCGCGGAAAAGGCCCCCGACCTGCCCGCCGCCGTGCTGTCCGACCCGACGCGGATCGCCCAGATTCTGCTCAACCTGCTCTCCAACGCCATCAAGTTCACAGAGCACGGCGAAGTACACCTTGCGGCCTTGCGCGCCGACGGGCAACTGGTGTTTCGTGTCACCGATACCGGCATCGGCATGACGCCCGAGCAGATCGAACAGCTCTTTAGCCCCTTCCAGCAGGCCGACAGCAGCACCACGCGGAAGTATGGCGGCACCGGGCTGGGGTTGACGATTAGCAGACAACTGGCGCGCCTGATGGGGGGCGACATTCATGTCTCCAGCGACGCCGGCCACGGCAGCACCTTTGAGCTGCGGCTGCCCTGCATCGAAAGCGCGGAGGTCGTCAAAACGACATCGGCCTTTACCGCAGCTCGCGGCGCACGCCTGAAAGGTCTGCGCATCCTTGCCGCCGAAGACAACGAGGTCAATCAGTTCGTGCTCGAGGACATGCTGACCCGGGAGGGGGCGGAGCTGGAGATGGTCGGCAATGGCCGGCTGGCCGTAGAGGCCGTGACTCGCGATCCAGCCCGATTCGACCTGGTGCTGATGGATGTGCAGATGCCCGAGATGGATGGTTTCGAGGCCACACGGCAGATTCGCGTTCTGGCCCCGGCATTGCCGGTGGTCGGCCAGACGGCCCACGTGCTGGCTGCCGAACACGAAAAATGCCGGGCCGCCGGCATGGTCGATACGATCACCAAACCGCTCGACCTGGGGCCACTGCTCGCGATAATTCTGCGCCACGCCCGGCGCGCCACTGCGGCCACAGTCGCGCCCCGCCCGCCGCCCGCCGCCGAAGTATCGGGCCAGAGCAGCATGATCGACTGGGAGAAGATCGAGCGTCGCTATGCGGACCGCCCGGACTTCATCCCCAAGTTGCTCGGTGTCATGCTGAAAGCCCATGCCGAAGCCCCGGCGCGGATGCGTGCTGCGGCCGCAGCGGGCGACATGGATCAGCTGGCCTTCCTGGCGCATGCCGCAAAGGGCACCGGCGGCAGTGTGTTTGCCCTCAAGGTTGAGGCTCAGGCAAAAGTGACCGAGGCCGCCGCCCGCGCGGCGAATCCGGACGCCATCGCTCACGGCGAACACCTGGCCGCAGCATTTGATGCGACTCTGACCGAGATCAGGGAGTATCTGGCCTGATGAAGCTATCAAAACTTGTGAAGCAAAAGTCGGCGCTGACGGAACGGCGATCCGATGACGCCATGCCATTGAAAGGATCATGATGTTGAACACGACAGAGACAGACCGCCGCTTTACGGTGTTGGTGGTGGATGACGCCGCCGATCAGATCGAAATCATGATCGAATATTTGCGTCCTCTCTATCAGGTTCGCATCGCCGCGTCTGGTCTCGAGGGATTGGCTCAGGCGAAGATCCTGCCGCTTCCCGACCTGATCCTGCTTGACGTGGTGATGCCCGGCATGAGTGGCTACGAGGTTCTTGCGGCACTGCGTGAGGCGCCTGAAACCCGTGACATTCCGGTGATTTTCGTCACGGCCTCGGGCTCGGATATGGAAGAGGAGCAAGGCCTGAAACTCGGGGCCGTGGATTTTGTGATCAAGCCGATATGCCCGGCGACCCTGCTGGCGCGCGTTGCTACCCATCTTGCCCTTGGCGCCGCCACCCGCGAGCTGAAGATCCATAACTCATTACTCGAACAACGCGTCGCGGAACGAACCCGGAATCTGGCGCGGGCGATGCTCGCCGCCGAGGCAGCGAACCGTGCCAAGACTGAATTTCTGCACAACATGAGCCATGAGATCCGCACGCCGATGAATGGCATCATCGGCATGTGCGACGTGCTGCTAAGCACCCGGCTGGATTCGGATCAACGGGAATTTGCCGGCGTCCTGAAAAACAGCGCTACGTCCTTGTCCGTTGTGTTGACCGACATCCTGACGTTTGCCCAGGCCGAGGGAGACCGGCTTGTCCTCAAGCCCGCGCTCTTCGACGTGCGCGAACTGATCAGCAAACTGCACAGCCTGTTCCTGACACGTGCGATCGAGAAAAAACTCTCGTTCGAGTGCCGTATCGATCCCTCGATTCCCGTGATGCTGACAGGCGACGCGGCGCATGTGCGGCAGATACTCCTCAGGCTGATCGACAACGCGTTCAAGTTTACGGATTGCGGCAGCGTTTCGCTCGATGTGGTGCCCGTCGGTGCCGTACAGACGGAAACACCGACGCTGAGATTCGAAATCAGGGATACCGGTATCGGTATCGACACAAGCAGGCACGAGTCAATTTTTCAGCCTTTTACCCAGGTCGATGGCTCGCTGACGCGCAGGCACGGAGGCCTCGGCCTGGGCCTGGCCGCAACAAGTCATCTGGTCGAATGGATGAACGGCATGATCGGCGTCGAAAGCCAGGAAGACAGCGGCTCGCTGTTCTGGGTCGAACTCCCTTTTCGTCTTGCCGAGGGGCATTGAGGCAATTCAAAACAAGATTACGGGCAGATAGCGTAGGTCGGGTTAGCGGCTCTATCGCGTAACCCGACGATGGCGCTGTCGGGTTACGGCGCAACCGGCCGCGCCTAACCCGACCTACGAAGATACGAAGCTATGTCTGGAGCGCGGTCGAACATCCAGATAGCGTAGGTTGGGTTAGCGGTTCTATCGCGTAACCCGACGATGGCACTGTCGGGTTACGGCGCAACCGGCCGCGCCTAACCCGACCGGTTAAAAGTCGGCCCTGACGGCACGGCGCTACAAGTCTTCGGTGATACGCAGGCGCTGCACCTTACCTGACGGTCCCCTGGTCAATTTTGCCCGAATGTGGAGGCGTCGGGGTGTCTTGAAGAGGCCGAGTCCGCCACGCAGAAAGCGATGAGTTTGCTCTCGCTGAGTGTAGCTACCCGTGGATGCTTGCCAGTGCCTGTGCGAGATCGGCCCGCAGATCCTCAACCGCCTCGATGCCGATCGAAAGCCGGATCAGGTCGTCGGGGCAAAGCGTGCCCGGGCCTTCGATGCTGGCACGATGCTCAGCCAGGCTCTCCACTCCGCCGAGCGAGGTGGCGCGCTTGAACACGCGCAGGGCGCCGGCAACTGCCCTGGCCGCCGCTTCGCCACCCTTGATACGCACCGAGAGCATGCCGCCGAAGCCGCCCTGCATCTGTCGTGCGGCTACTGCGTGCTGCGGGTGGCTTGGCAACCCCGGGTAGAGCACCGCGGCGACCGCCGGCTGCTGTTCCAGCCATTCGGCGAGCAATTGAGCCGACCGGTTGGCCGCCGCTATTCGCAGGTGCAGGGTGCGCAGGCCGCGTTGCAGCAGCCAGGCCTCGAATGGGCCGAGAATGGCGCCGCCCTTGGCGCGCCAACTGCCGATGCGCGCCCAGTCCTGATCCTCGGCTCGGGTCACGAGGATGCCGGCGACCAGGTCGGCATGGCCGTTCAGATACTTGGTGGCCGAATGCATGACGATGTCGGCGCCGAGTTCGAGCGGGCGGGTCAGCAGCGGCGTTGCGACAGTGGAGTCGACAGCCACCCTGGCACCATGCCGGCGCGCCAGTTCGACCACGGCGGCGATGTCGGTGACTTCCCAGGTCGGGTTGGCCGGCGTCTCGATCCAGACCCAGCGGGTGGGCGCCTGAGCGAGCCTGGCGGCGAGATCATCGAGATCGACATTGTCATAGAAGTCGAGGATGAAGGCGCCGCTCGCGGCCTGTTCCAGCAGCCAGCTGCGAAATGCCCAGTACATCCGCTGCGGCGCCAGGATCCGCTCGCCGGGGCGCAGGGTGGCGAGCAGCGCATTGGCGGCGGCCATGCCGGACGGGAACAGCCGGGCGGCGACACCGCCTTCGAGCTCGGCGAGCAGCGCTTCGACCGTGTCGTAGGCCGGAGACTCGTCGCGGGCATACAGCCGGCCACCGGGATAGCTGCCGTCGGCGGCGCGCTCATAGGTCGAGGAGAGATGGATCGGCGGCGTGATTTCGCCGTAAGGTTCGGCGACGCGGCCGAGGGCCTGTGCCAGCCGGGTGGCACGATCCAGTGTAGTCATCGACGGACCTACGCCAGAGAGACCTGGATCGCCGGCGGGTTGCGCAGCGTCTGGTAGATCACACAGTAGCGCTCGACCAGCTTGAGCAGCGTGGCGCGTTGTTCAGGGCTGGCGTTGCTCTCGAACTCATAGCGCAAGCGAATCGCCGAGAAGCCTACCGGTGCGTCCTTGGCGACGCCCAGCGTGCCGCGAAAATCGAGGTCGCCTTCGACGATGACATAGCCGTTGCTGAGCTCAATGCCGAGTGCTGTCGCCACCGCCTTGAAGGTGACGCCGGCACAGGCGGCCAGCGATTCGAGCAGCATGTCGCCGGAGCAGGCGTCCTCGCCGCTGCCGCCAGTGGCAGGATGCAAGCCGGCCAGTACCTTGCCATGGCCGGTCTCGAGGCGCACCGTGGGCTCATCGTCGGTGATGCGGCCGCGTGCATGCAACGTGCGCAGGGCGGCGGCGGGGTCTTCCTTGTAGAGCGTCTTGAGTGGCGCCTGGGCGGCGCGTAGTTGTTCGGCATTCATGGTGTGAGTGGGTTCTATAGGGCGTATTGAAAGGTGGCTGGATTGACGCGCTGCAACTCGTCGTGTCGGAATTGTTCTTCACTCAGGTCAAGCGGGTCGGGCTCGTTGTTGAGAAGCGCAAGAACCTTTCCCTTGAGCGACGACAATTGTAGCGAACGGCGATTGCGCGGGCGAGCCTGATGGTTGATGATTTCACCGATCAGGCGGCCGGGACGCGGCGCCAGCACCAGAATGCGGTCGCTCAGATAAACCGCTTCGTCGATGTCGTGCGTGACCAGCAGGAGCGTGGTGCGGTGATGCGCGGCAATGCCGAGCAGCAGGTCCTGCAGGCGCATGCGGGTGAAGGCATCGACCGCGCTGAAGGGTTCGTCGAGCAGCAGCAATTCGGGCTGGGTGAACAGGCCGCGGGCGATCGAGGCGCGCTGCGCCATGCCGCCGGAGAGCTGCTTGGGGAAGGCGTCGGCATAATCTGCGAGGCCGACTTCGGCGAGCAGTTCATGCACGTGCGGGTGACGACCGCCGCCGCGTCCGAGCTCGAAGCCGACGTTGTCCGCCACCGTCAGCCAGGGCAGCAGGCGCGGCTCCTGAAAAATGAAACCGACGTGGCGCGAATGCAGTTGCACCGGCTGCCCGAGTACTGTTGCACGGCCCTGGTACTGGCGTTCCAGCCCGGCCACAATGCGCAGCAGGGTGCTCTTGCCGCAGCCGCTGGGCCCGACCAGGCTGACCACTTCGCCGGGTGCGATGGTGAAGGCGACTTCCTGCAATACCTTGACCGAGTCGAAATGCTTGGCGTCGACCGCGAGGTCCAGTACGGCAGTTGCGGTCGCCGGCGGCGATGTTTCGGCAATCTGTGACAATTGAATTTCCTTCAGCGCGAGGCGAACACGTCGCGCCAGGCCAGGAGCCGCAGCTCCACCTTGCGCAGAACGCTGTCGCTGAGTTTGCCGAGAATGGCCAGGGTGATGATGGCGACGATGACTACATCGGCGCGGCCGGTCTCGCGACCATCGGTCAGCAGGTAGCCGAGGCCGCGCGTGGCCGCGATGAGCTCTGCCGCGACGACGAACATCCAGGCCAGCGAGAGCCCGTTGCGCAGGCCCGTGAACAGGCTGGGCAGGGCCGCCGGCAGGAAGATGCGGCTGACCATGGCGAGCTTGCCGAGACCGTAGATTTCGCCGACCTCGACCAGCTTGCGATCGACGTTGTGAATGCCGGAGACGAGTCCCAGATAAACCGGAAAGAAAGCGCCGATGGAAATCAGGGTCAGCTTCGGCCCTTCATCGATGCCGAGCCATAGCAGCAACAGCGGTACCCAGGCCAGCGACGGGATGGCGCGCAGGGCCTGAAAGGTGGGATCAAAAAGCTCTTCGAGGCGTCGGCTGAGGCCGATCGTCGCGCCGACGACGACGGCCAGCGAAGCGCCGATGGCAAAGCCGGCCAGCACCCGCAGCCCGCTGACGCCGATATGCGCGAACAGGGATCCATCCAGCAACAGGTCGCGGAAGGTCTTGATGATTTCGCTGGGCGGCGGCATCAGGTTCGGACTGATGAAGCCGAGATACACCACCAGTTCCCAGATCACCAGCAGAACGGCCGGCACCTGCGCCCCGCGCAAGCGGCTGTGGATGCCGGCGGCAGTGTTGGCGACATGCGTCGGGGCCGCCTTGTCGCCGTTCGCGACAAGGCTGGGCGCTGACGATGCGGGCGCTGCCAATTCATTCATGCTCGTTGTCGTCCTCGTCTTACTTGATAACAGCCTTGGCGAAGGAGGAATCGACGAACTCGTCAATCACCTTGTCGATATTGACGCCCTTCTTCACCAGATCCTCTTCCACCAGCAATGGACCGGCGGCCTTCAGCGCCTTGATGTGTTCGGCGCCCGGAATTGGGTTGGAGAAGTCGTTGCGGCTCAGTTGCAGCTTGGCGACCGGCAGCGAGAGCTTGGCTTCTTCGGACACCAGTTTGGCGGTCTCTTCGGGATTGGCGATGATCCACTTGCGCGCCTTCTCGTAGGCCTTGATCACGCGCTGAACGGCTTCCGGATACTTGGCGGCAAAACTCTCGGTGGTGTTGAGGAAGCCGTAGGTGTTGAAATTGACGTTGCGATAGATCAGCTTCGATCCGGCATCGAGTTCGCTGGCCGCCATGTGCGGGTCGAGCCCGGCCCAGGCGTCGACACGCTTCTGCTCAAGGGCGACGCGGCCATCCGGATGCTGCAGGGCGACGTGTTCGATGTCCTTTTTGGTCAGACCTTCGGTGTGCAGCGCGCGCAGCAGGAACAGGTAGGGGTCGGTACCCTTGGTCGCCGCCACCTTCTTGCCCTTCAGATCCTTGATGCTCTTGATCGGTGAATCTTTGGCCACCACCAGCGCCGCCCATTCCGGACGTTCGTAGACATAGACGCCTTTCACCGGATTGCCGTTGGCGCGCGATAGCACGGCGGCAAGGCCGGCGGTGGAGCCGAAATCGGCGCTGCCGCTGTTGATCAGTTCCAGCGAACGGTTGCTGCCCTGGCTGAACACCCATCTGACCGGAATGTTGTCGGCCTTGAATTCTTCTTCCAGCCAGCCGAATTTCTTCAACACCAGGCTCGGCGGCGAGTAGTAAGCGTAATCGACGCGGATCTCCTTTGGGTTTTCGGCGGCAAAGGCCGTGCCGAAAGATGGCAGCAGTGCAAGCGAGAGGACGGACAGCAGGAGGTGACGGCGATTCATGGGGGGATTCCTCAGAGTTTGGCGATGGCGACTTCGGTGGCCTTGACCAGCGCAAGCACCTCCGAACCGACGGCAAGATTGAGCTGCTTGAGCGAGCGGGTGGTGATGACAGAGGTGACGATGCCGAAAGGCGTTTCGACATCGACCTCGGAGACCACCGGGCCCAGGATGATTTCCTTGACGGTGCCTTTGAACTGGTTGCGGGCATTGATGGCGGTTATTGACATGGGGTGTTGTTGTTGTCGGAAGTTGGACCAACGGAGATTCTATGAATACCGCGCAGAAGGGCTAACCAAGAAAATCTGCTAACGATATATTTGCTACGGCAATCTGCAGGAGTCGGCGCTGATGAAGCCCCTGCGCTACAAGGCGGTCGAGCAAAATACGCTCTCCTCGCCGTAGCGGATGACGGCACGGCGCCAGCGACTGCCGCATATCAGCCCAGCGTGTCCGCCCAGATGTTCCTGGCCCAGCCTTCGGCGAACTTGCCTTCCAGCTCGCTCGGCGCAGCCGACAGCCCACCGGCTCCGGCCACGGCCTTGAAGGTTTTGTCCTTTGCATCGTAGGTGTGCACCGAGGCGACATGTACCGCATTGAGGTTATCGACGAAGCTGTAGCAGGTATTGTTCACCACCGGCTCCGGATTGACCGGCTGCCCCGTCAGCAGGTTGATGATCGCCGCTGCCGCCACTTTGGCTTGCGAATTGGCCATGTGCCCCGACTTCGGCATGCCCGGTGCGGAGAAGGTCGCATCGCCGATCACATGCACGTTTTTTGCGACCTCGGTTTCCAGCGACAGCCAATCGACACCGACCCAGAGCTTGTTCTTGTTGATGAAGGGTTTGGCGATTCCCCCGGCGATTTGCGGCGGAATCAGGTTCAGTACATCGGCCTTGACCGGATCGCCAAACTCGAAGCGCAGGGTTCGTGTCGCCGGGTCGAGCGCAGTGATGGTCTGCTCATTGCGATATTCCAGAATGCCCTTGTACTGATCGTTCCATACCTTGGTGAACAATCCCTTCTTCGAGGTGATGTCGGGATTGGCGTCGAGGATCAGTAGCTTCGACTTCGGCTTGGTCGTCTTCAGGTAATGCGCAATCAGGCTGGCGCGCTCGTAGGGGCCGGGCGGGCAACGATAGGGCGCCTTGGGGATGGTGATGGCCACCAGGCCGCCATCCTTGAGATCTTCCAGTTGTTTGCGCAGCGCAAGGGTTTGCGGACCGGCTTTCCATGAGTGCGGGATGTGCGACTCGGAAATTTCGCGGGTCAGTCCCGGTACGCTGTCGTAGAGGAAATCGATGCCCGGCGAGAGCAGCAACCGGTCGTAGGAGACAGTGTCGCCGCTGACGAGTTTGACCGTGCGCTTGTCGTTGTCGACTCCGCTCACCTCGCCCTGAATCACGCGCACACCGTGCTTCTTCAGGCCGTCGTAGTCGAACGTAATGTCGGCAAGCGTTTTCTCGCCGGCAAGCACCAGATTCGAGACCGGGCATGAAATGAACTTCGGATTGCGTTCGATCAGTGTGACGTCAATGCGGCCCTCGCTCCAGAGACGAATGTACTTGGCCGCGGTGGCGCCACCGTAGCCGCCGCCCACCACAACCACATGTCCGGCCGGCTTGACGGCGCTCGCGCAACCGCTTAATCCGGCAAGGCCGGACAGCGCCGCCCCGGCCGCAGAGAGTTTGAGAAATTCGCGTCGATTGAATGTCATGATGGCTTCCTTATTTTTGTGCCGCGAAATAGGTGGCAATGGCGTCGAGCTGGGCGTCGGTGTAGCCCTTGGCCAGCTGATGCATCAAGGTGGCCGGCTTCTCGCCGCTCTTGAACTCCTTGAAGTTCTTGATCACGGTGGCCTTGTCGAGACCGGCCAGCTTTACGTTGATTCCCTCGGTATTGCCGTTGGTGCCATGACAGTTGGCGCAGGTTGCAGCCAGGTTGCGGCCGAGATTGGGGTCACTCGCATAGGCCGGGCCGGCCATGGCGGGCAGCAGCGTCAGCAGCGCTGTGATCGATACGAGCGTGGGTTTCATGCAAGCGTTCCTTCTCTGAGTGGATGACTGCTGCAAAGCCTAACAAAGCTCTGCGATGTCGGTTCGAAGAAGATACGCTAAGGATATGAAGCGGCGTGGGAAGGGGCACGCATGGCTGTCGCCGCCGTGCCTTCAGCGCCGACTTCTGGTGTGCTGTCGCGGCTACGAATAGCCGCGATGAGTGTTTCTTACCCGGTTGACCTCAGCCGCAAGGACGTTTGACTGGGTACCATGTAAGTCGCGTACTCGGTGTCGACTGTGGTCATATGGTTGTAATACCAGCCGTTGATGAGGTACTTCACTTCTTCGCCAATTTCGTTCAGCGACATCTTGCCGGTGCGGGCGAAGAGGTCGGCGAGCATGTGCCGGAAACGAGCGTGCAGGCGGCAATGCGATTCAAGGCCGGGGTAGTTACAGGCCACCATCAACTCTTCTTCTTCGCGAAAGTGGCAGCGAATGTAGTCACTGAGCATCGCCAGCGTTTTCATCACGCGGACCTGATCTTCATTGCCACTGAAACTGGCGGCCAGCTCAAAAAACCTCTTGTGCTGCGCATCGATCTGCGGCAGTCCGATTTCCAGATGATCCGACCATTCAGCCAAGTGCAACATTGAATGGCCGCCGCCCATGGGCAATGGATAGTCCTCGCCAGCCCCGGACAATTTCTCGGCGGTCTGAAAATCTACCAGCAAACCTTGTCCGCAATTCTCAGCCATCACAGGCTCCTTTGAGATGGGAAACAAAAAGATGAATATGAGAATCAGTTGCCGAGGTGGCGAACATCAGGGAACGCAGCCAAAGCCGATGCAGCGAGTTCCAGGCTGGCAAACCAGTGGATGCCGGGCATCTTGCGCCGGAGTCGATCCACCCCGGCGCCGCCGGCCCATAGCTGAATGCTGTCGGGTAGCGATGCTCGGACTTGCTCCAGAAAAGGTGCAATTCGGCGAACGGGGAAGGCAATACTGAAAGACAGGGCAACGATCTGGACCCGATGGCTGAGGGCGGCTGCCGTCAACTCGTTAGCCGGTGTTTCGGTGCCGAGACATATGCATTCAGCACCTGACGAGGCAAATATCGATTGCGCCATCAACATACCGAGATTGTGGCGCTCTTCTGGAGGCGTGGATAACAGCACCCGAGGCCTGCCAGGCAGAGGGCGCAGGCGGCCTATAGCCTCCAGCAGCAGATTTCGAATGGTTTCGGAGTAGAGATGTTCTTGATGGACGCTGAGACTGCCGTTGGCCCATCCATCACCTGCCATACGATTGAGTGCCGGCATTATGGCCAGGACAAACTTGTCTAGCCCGTTTGTTGTTAGCCCCCGCTCAAGAGCACTTTTCAGGTCGCTGGGTGCATGCTTAATCAGCGCCTGCCACACCAGATCGAGGATTTCGTCACCCTCTTCTGCGGCAGTGGCCTTGAACTGCTCAGAGGCCAGGGCATTCAGCTTCTTGATGGAGAGGGGAACGATACTCGCAGGCCGGGAGCCATTGTCCAGCAGGCGCTTTATGACCAGCAGGCGATCCAGGTCGCTCTGATAGTAGAACCGCTCGCCATTCGGTTTCCGGTCTGGCTGAGGAAAGCCGTAGCGCGCTTCCCACTTGCGAAGCGTGTCTTTGGTCAAGCCGGTTTCGTGTTCCACGGTACTGATCGGAAGCATGGGCTGGACATTCGTAGAAATAGCGCTAGATTGGCTAGGACATATCTAAAACTTGAGTCACTATAGCAGCAATTGATCGTGATTCAAGAACGTTTTTCAAAAGGCCATGGCGGCGGGTTCGACATGATAAGAATCTGCTTGTCTGCAGCGTCGATTCAACAATCAGGGAGGGCGGCGAAATGAGATCAGGAATTCTTAAGTGCCATATCGCTACGCTGCGGTTGCGGAGAGATGCGCCGTGGCCGAGCCAACTGAAGGACAGAAAGCGGAAATTCTTGCGGCTGCGGCTTGTCCATGGTTTCTTTGGCTACGGCAGGAGGCGTGATCAACCTTCGTGGCTCGCTGGTGTTCGCGTCTGAGGCCTTAAGTGCTATTCTTCGAGCATGATTGAATGGACCCCAGCCCTCAGTACAGGCGTTCCGCTGCTCGACGAGCACCACGAGGCGATCTTCAAATGGATTGCCGAACTGGAAAGTGCTGCCGTCGACAAACGTACACTGTTCGGGGCTTACGCAATCACCCGGTTGAAGAATCAAGCTGAGGAACACTTTGCGGCAGAAGAATCCTTGATGAAATTGGCGGGCTATCCCGGCTTGGCCGCACATAAGGCTGAACACGCTGCGTTTCGCGCCAAGCTGAGGGATCTCCACGTAAAGTCTATCGGGCAGGACATTTCGATGGACACCGTGGCATTTCTCAAGCATTGGCTCACCGATCACGTTGCCAAGGCTGACATGGCGTACGTCCCCTACGTGAAGGGGTAACTTGAATACTGAAGTGCAATCTGTCGGACCAGCATCGGTAATCGGCAAGGTGGATGAGGCAATGCCCTTCCAGCCGGTTATCGATGCATTGACGGCACACGTCGCTTTGCTCGATGGCAGCGCCACCATTCTTGCCGTGAACTTGGCCTGGAGGCGCTTCTCCGACTACAACGCAGCACAGCTGCCAAATTTCGGCATCGGTTCGAATTATCTGAAGTTGCTGGATGGCATGCAGGTACGCAGGGAAGGTGACAATGAATATCTGCATGATGCTGAAACAGCCAGGCAGGTAGCGACAGGATTGCGCCAGGTTCTCAGCGGTGGTATCGACAAGTGTCAATTCGAATACAACTGCAATTCTCCTTTGGAAAAGCGCTGGTTCTTATTGACCATCACGCCTTTTCCAGGGAGTGGATCGATCAGGGCCCTGGTAGCCCACGAAAACGTGACAGCCCTCAAGCAGGCCGAAACAG
>Ga0194060_10002739_pt1 | contig 12534 bp, 12 predicted proteins | sample SepL225m_MetaG_FD_163427 | JGI IMG/M metagenome (GOLD analysis project Ga0194060, IMG submission 163427) | Anoxic zone freshwater microbial communities from boreal shield lake in IISD Experimental Lakes Area, Ontario, Canada - Sep2016-L222-5m | ecosystem: Environmental > Aquatic > Freshwater >... | reverse complement strand
ATAATAAAATCATTAACTCATTATCTTTTCAGGAGGCATTGGAGTCTATCGAATCGACAAAGCAAATGATTTTAGCTGCGGGATGTACTGTTATAAACCCAAATCTCTATCATAAAAGATTGGCACGTAGTGAGGCGTTGGAGATCCTGAAAAAAACACGATTCAGGCATACTGCTGAGGGTAGTTTTGTATTAAAAATATCATGCCCGGTTCAGTTGGATCTTTCACCAACTCATGTTGATTGTGAATATGATACTCTTCAAAAGCCAATCAGTCGCCAGGCCTTTGAGGTTATTAATTACTCGTCGTTAAAAGTATTGAAATCGATAGAGGAAGATTCTTTTGCCAGCTTGCTGAAGGAACAAGAAGCATCTGAAAAGCCTGTAATCTCCTATAATTTTTGCGAATCGCTTGTAAATTTGTTTGATGACGAAAGGGAACTTCCTTTTGAGCTGAACTTTTTCTGGAGCAGGGCTTATTTGCAGAAGTTGCCATCAACGGATATGATCTCTTCTGTAAATTTTCCTTACTCTTTCAAGTCAAAACTTGAAGAGTTGAAAAATTATTTCAGGCCTGAAGATCAAGAGAGTGAAGATGTTTTTTTTGGAACAGTCGAAAGTTTAAACGGGAATGAAGGTGTTGATAAAAGAAGGGCCGGAGAAGTTATTCTTTCTCTTTACAGAGAGTCTGAAATTGTCAGGGCAAGAGTCAATTTGAATGCGGATAATTACGAAAGAGCCTACAAAGCTCATGGCAAAAGTGGCGGGTTAATCAAAGTTAAAGGCAGACTGCTTCCAGGAAAAAGGATAAGAACTGTTGAAAACGTTTCATTGTTTGAAATCATAGAAAATTAATTGAATGGAGAGCCATGCTATATATTTGTGCCATTTGTTCTCCTGTTGACCAGCAGTTGTATAGTGGAAGTTTTTTTCTGATAAATTTACACATGGAAGACATTAATATAACATTACTATAACTCTCTTTTTGGAGGTAATTTAAAATGTTAAATCATAGCGAAGATAGTGCACTTGTTTCTTCTGTGATTAACAAGTATAGAAAAAAGGATGATAATTCCCCTGTAAAGAATATCTTTATTGATATTGAAACAGATGTAATGACGTATAAGCTTATACGTCTTAATGATGAACAATTTTATTTACTCCGAAAAAACAGTGTTACACTATTTGAAGATTATGCGCATATAATGTCTCTCTCCAGGGATGATAGTATTATTTACTCAAGCTTTCCAAAGATGTATATTACATTGAAAGATATTTTCGGAGAAAGTGGAAATTATTATGACGATTATAAAGGATCGTTTTCTTTTCCATTTTTAATTTACTTTAAAAAAGGGGAAGAAGATTTTGGATATGCCATGAATATTTATAACGTCAGGTCAGTAATAGAGTTCAACATGGCAAAATTAATTCATGCGGACGATAAAACGGCTACAAGAGGTATTCTTAACCATCCATTTGATGAATTTCCGGAAAGCGAAATTACCTATGTCATTAATTTTCTTGTCGGATATCTAACAGGATATTTCCGAATGCTCGTGAAAGGATATAATGAATTTTTCTTTCATTCAGTGCAATCCAATCTTATCGTGTACGGATATAAAGATGGCAAATTTTTTCAAAATCATTACGACAGTCAAAAAAAATTTGATGAAGTAATTCAGGAACTGAGGACAATTGAGATATCAAAGAACAGTTAAGCCGTGAAGAGAGATATTTTTTCAGAGTCATCAGGAGTGCAGAACGAGGCAAAAATGGTCTCTTCTTAAACATATAATACCGCATCATGCAGGCATTCAAAATCGAACAACCCATTTGCCCAATCGATCCTCAATGCCTGCGAAGAACCCGAGTATTTCCCGGTAGTTCAAAATGAAGGAAAAAGAGATGTTCAACGGAACATTTAAAACACATCAGACTCATCAAACCGGGGTGTGGTAACGTTCACTGAGCCTCCGTACTTTTCCCCGCTGTAATGCCGAGTTCGATAAACTCGCAGCATTGGTTGATGGTGGAACCAAATTCATTCCTTTGGCTTGGCATTCAGCTTCACCACGCTTGATCTCTACAAAGAGTGCGCGAAGGTCGTAATTGAACTTTGCGCCGATTGCCTCTTTGATAGCTCGTACTTCATCAATGATTTCATCACTCATCGTTATTTCCTCCTATAAGTTCTTCTGGTGTACAGATAATCGGTAAAAATAATGTTTGCTGTTCAAGATATTCTGCAATTCCTTCCTGAATCACCGGATTGGCTATATGCCGACAATTCCATGTGAGCAAAAAATCAACATGGTGCAAGGTGGCAATAGCAATGTGCTGCCAGTCGTCTTTCCGCAGCATCAGGATTGCCTGCTGCGCACTCTTGCCATACGGATTGAGAAACACAAAGATCGTATTCAAAGCGCTTTTCCCACCATGACTGCGTAAGCTGTTGGTGAGCCGCTCCGAGAATCGTTTTGCTTGGACGAGCCGTCAGGTAGCTGATAACGGATGTTTCAATGTAAACTTTGCGTTTCATCACAATCGTTTTTCAGTAAGATATTTTTTTGCAGGATAAAGGTTTCCATCTGATTATTTTAGAATTTGTTGATGTCCGGGTCATTTTGACCTCTTATCCTGCTCCTTTAGATAATAAATAATCTACTCTTTTGCTATTTCCTCTATCTTTGGCAAGGGATTGTAAGTTAATTGAAACTATGTTCTTAGAGCGCGAAGAGTCGTTGTGGTCGTATAGATGGTAACTGATAAAAAAATGTATAAAGTTGCCAAGCTGAAGGGTTGAATCCCAAAGTAATGAAGACAAATCAATAATTTAAGCTTACCTGGACAGGCAAAGGGCAAGAACCAAACAGGATTCTCCGGCTGAGAATTCTGTGCGACCCCAGGAGTTGGCCTTTTCCATGCTGATTCAGCTTGCACGTGCAGATGAATGATGCGCGAGAAAAGTTCCCGCTCATAGAATCCTTTGCAAAAGGGGTAACAGCACTTGTCGTCTATCCCATGAATGCCCTCATTAACTCGCAGTTCGAGGAGTTCAGCCGATACAAAAAGAATTATGAGGATGCCACGGGCAAAGAGTTTCCGATCATTTTCGGACAGTATACAGGCCAGGAGGGTGAGGAGGCAAGGGCAAAAATGCGGGAAAACCCGCCGCATATTTTGCTGACCAACTACATGATGCTGGAGCTGCTGCTGACCCGGGTGCGTGAGCGAAACATTCGGGACAGTATCTACCCTGAATCTTCGATTTCTGGTCTTTGATGAACTGCACACCTATTGAGGTCGTCAGGGTGCTGATGTTTCCATGCTGATTCGTCGGATTCGAGCCAATTGCAACCAGCAGGTGGTGAGTATCGGTACCTCTGCCACCATGATTTCCGATAGTGTTGGCACTATTGAGCATCAAAAAGCAGCGGTTGCTCAATGTTGCCACAAAACTGTTTGGATGTACCTTCACCTCAGAGCAGGTTATCAACGAAAAGCTGGCCCGTTCACTTTCTCCCAATGGCACAATTCCTGCAAAACATTTTCTTGCTGCGGCCATTGAGTCGGGCATTCATCAGGAGGGCGATATTGAAGCACTCAAAAAGAACCCGATAGCCGTATGGCTGGAGAACAAGATTGCACTTGAAGAGCAGGGAGATGATCTCGTGAGGGGCAAACCAAAACGGCTGAGAGAGATTGCGGCTGAATTAGCGACCGATTCAGGAATGGCTGAAGAGAGGTGCCGCCTCTTTTTGGAGGAGTTACTGCTCTGGATAAGCGCATCCAATGTTCGGCAGCAAGAGTCGGGAGAGCGCTACACCTTTCTGCCTTACAAGCTGCACCAGTTTATTTCGCAAACAGGTTCTGTCTATACAACCCTTGACCAGGATGAGAAGCGGGATATCTCGCTTGAGCCCGGGGTCTATAAAATTGATGAGGCCGACAAAAAGCCGATTTTCCCCAATGTCTTCAGCCGTGGAAGTGGGCATCCGTTTATCTGCGTCTCCCTTGTCGGGAACCAATCACCATCTGCCTTCTGATATTTCATCATCTAAAAAAAAATTAAAAATCCTCATCACTCCCCCAAAATCACCTTCTGCATCAGCATCTGGTTATTGCCATAAAAGGGCACATCCGTTGCGCCGAGCACTGAAGGTGGCAGATCCTGCAATTCATTGAGGTTGCTCATGGGCACCAGCACCAGCTTGGCGCCGTTTTCAGAGAGCATTGATACCTTGTCCGAGAAGTTCAGTGACCGTTCGATGGCACCGCCGATGGAGATGTTGCCAAGGATTGACAGGGCTGGTTTGAGGTTTCTTTTGTAGATCGCGGAGATGATGGCGACGTAGGCGGCGGCACCTATACCTGACGCAATCGTTGAGCCGAGAAGTGATGTCACCTGAATGGAGATATCATAGTTCTTGAGGGAGTGCTGCTCGTTGAGAATGGTTTTCTCGTTGGCCTTGATGTATTGATAGCTGTTTTTATGTCTTCTTTTGGTGCGGCGCTGTTTGTGCCGGAGATGTTCAGTTTTCCGCTTCCGGTAACAACGGCGGTCTCGATCCTCACCAGTGTCAGGTTTTCTCCATCGCTTGTTGCGGTGTAGCAGACACCTGGCTGAAGGGGCGAGTTTTCGATAAGGTGGGAGCTTCTCTCTTCGGGCAGGGAGACAAAGGTTTCTTCCTGAGTGTTTTTGTCGATGAAGGAGAAGTTGGTGTCCCAGAACTCCATGCCTCCGATACGTTTGAGCTGTTCCTTCACACGGCCACAACACCGCTCAACAGGCTCTTGTTTGCCACACTGACGAGCAGTTCCTGAAGGGAAGAGGTTTTGTGGCTAAAGGTGACAACCGGAATAAGCAGCTCCTGGGGCGCAAGACCGCCGTGGGCATAGCCGTACCTGCCCGGCGTTTTAAAGGGCTTGCTATGTTTTGCAAAGTAGAGATAGCGGTACTCCCCGTAACGTTGCTGAAACTCAATCAGCTCTGCCGATACACTCTGCTTTTCGACCGTTCGGATATAACGCTCGGCCTTTGCCACTTCGCCGTGAAACTGCACTTCAACCTTGTCTGGCTCATCAAGAATACCGGTAAGCACAAATCCGTGGTCGGAGGTCAGCACAACCTCCTGAAAGCCGTTATTGAGCAGAAACACTACCTTGTCGGCAATCATATTCTCAATTTCACCGATGAACTTCAGCGCTTTGTGCTGCATCTTCTCGGCTATGTCATCAATATCCTTGCAGGAGCAGAGAAGCACATCCACTTCCGCATGTTGAAAGTTGACCTCCTCCAACTGAACAAACTCAATCTGTTTTGCGACTTGTGCGGCAAGATATGCCTCTCGCCGGGACTGCAATGGCTCAACAACTCCATCGTCACGATAGAGCAGGCTCATATTGTTTTCGGTAATCGACGGAATGCCGCAGCAGCGGTACTGGTTATCAACCTTGATCGTATCACCTATTTTTGAAGTGACTCTCTGTGAAATTTCATAAGAGATACCATCACCCACAATAATTGCTATTCGCCCTTGAGAGAAACGGATTCTCTCTATCAAAAGTCCCTTCTGGTTCTCCCGGTAGTCGTCGAAGTACTGAAACCACTTGTGGAGAAAGGGTGAAACCAACTGATTGTAATACTCCTGCAATGGGCGAACAACCGTTTCATCTCCCCAGAACTCCTCGTAGATGATGCGGATCGCCGTGTCAACCCTGTAGAGTTCAGTCGTGTAAAAGGTCGTAGCCTCCTCAAGCGACGCAATCCCCTTGATTCCGGAGCTATCAAACTCCAGCAGTTGCAGTAGATGACCCCACACCCTTACGCCACTGTCTGCCGTGGCTGCTCTTGAAGCGGGCACGTATGTGCGGGAGTTTATCCTTAATGGAGACGCTGTCCGACAAGTGCGCTACCAGGTCTTTCAGCCACTGAAGATCCACTGAATCGAACGGATGGGCGGCATAAACTTTCCAAAGTTCCGGCTGCTCCAACCGGGCAGGATGCTCCTGGCAATAGCCCAGCAACGAACCCTCCATGGCTTTGGAGTCGCCCCACTTTTTGTACACATCGAGATACCTCTTCTTCGGTTTGCCTGTCAGCAGTGACCCAAGAATCTGCTCCGCAACCTCCTTCGCAAGGGTTTCGGGGGGCTGGCTGATATTGCCGCGCCCAAGCCAGGTGTTGATTTTTTCAAAAAAGGCCGCAACCACCACCGCATCACGGGTAGCGCAGAACCCCTCTGGATCATGGAGAAACGGGAGTACGTCACTGCCAATATCAAAAAGCCGCTCACCACCCTTGCGGCAAAGCTCCTCCCAGTACTCCCGTCCTTTAGCGAGGCTGTTGTATGCCGCAACCTTGAGCTCTTCCGGTGTAAGAGAAATGTTCAGACCAAGCTCCTGAAAAACCCTCTCCACCACATAACTCTCAACGTTGCGTATATCCACATACCCGCAAGTTTCAGCATAGTCACGAATAAAGGTCAGTTCGGTTTTGGGTGCAGTTGCTATTATCACCACCTTCTCATCTTTATGGAATTTCTCCACTGTGTACTTGCACTCCAGCTCCTCAAGGCCGCTATGAACCACAAAAATTGTCATCTCCTTCGGCAGAACCTTGCCCAAAAGATCCAGAAAAGAGGCTTCAGCCCCCACCACAACCCGGTTACGTCGGGCAAGAACGTTACCGATATCCTGATTGACCCATTTATCGAACATCGTCAGAGCCCTCCTGTTCGGGATTTTTTTGTGCCAGTTCCGCATCACGAGTGAAGCGGTCAAAATAGTTGACGGCTTCTTTGAGAAGAGATTGTGAATCCAATAGCATGAGCAAAAACTGGTAATTCATTTCTATAATTGAGTATAAACAGGACGGCTGGTACAGTGAGGGTGGCGGTTGTGGGAGCTATGAATCTGCTTTCGGATGGTCAACTTTGGGAGCGAACACTTTCCCTGCGATAAACGCGCTTACAAGACCAACGATATTGAGCGAGGCAATAATTGTCGCGATTGTTTCGTGCCCATTCATTGCGAGGTAAACAGATGCGCTCAGAAAGAGAACGACCACAGTAAGTGCGTAATTTTGACCACGGGTGCCTTGCTCAAGTATTCCATCTGAAATCTTTTTTTCCTGTTCTGTTCTGTGAGCCTGCTGTTTTTCTGCCATGACCAGAATCCTTTCTGCTGAACCACGAACAACCTCTTCATATCCTTTGAGTACGGATGGCGGCGGCAATGGCCCACTAAAAGCTTGTACAGATGTTCTTGTAAGCTTTTGACTGGTATCAGGGTTTTCGTTCGCTGTATTTTCGGCCTGCAAATACTCACGATTATCTTGCGGCATCTTTTTCGGTATAGTTTTTCTCTATCTCTTCAGACATATAACTTATCGCATTCTGTATATCACTGCCTACAGCATCCCAGTCCGACTGTAAGGCTTTAGCGTCTGTTGATTGATCGCCATAAGAAAACGAGCTTAAAGGAGACCCTGTAAGGCTAAAAATGCTTCCTGCACCATCAAGAAACGCCTTTTGCTTCGATGTAAATGCTATCCCAAACATTTTTACTGTTCCCCGTTGTTTAATATCTATTTAGAACTATTCTTGATTCTACGAAAAAAAGCAAAAGAATTATACTAAAATCACACAATTACTGCGCAGTTACACTTATAAATTTGACGTTGCCAATCAAAACCGGATGCGGTTTGTACGGCATGGCTGCTGTCACACCCCGTCGGCCATTAATAATTTCATTGACCCGCTGATAAAGAACGTCGATAGTATCGGCTAACTGACGCTCCGTCATTTTGCATAGGGTTCAAATATTCCTCCCGCAGCATCTTTCCAGGATGAGTCGGTGCTCGATGGGTTGGTAAAAGTACCGTCTTCTTTTGTTTCAAATTATGTTTAATTCTGAAAGAATCAAATGAAGTCAATTGCAGGAGCTCATAACCAAAGAAAATAGCTCTGAGCGGTCTGAAAAAACAGGCGATATTGCTGCTTGACGTGTTTGATCAGGGTTTCGACATGCTTGAGCAAAAGTGCGTTACGGGTCAGTCCGGTCACACTGTAGCAATCATTTTGTTGGTCAATGAATACAAAGACTTCTGGTGCTGAATAATGACTGTCACCACGGTAAACTACTATCGTATCTGGCCACTGTTGGCGAATACGTTCCACAATCCGTTTCACGTAGGAAACGATCTCCCGGCCTCCTGGGCGCTTGCCGGGGCGCAGTATCGTGGTGATCAGTTTGCCAGAAAAACCTTCATACACATGCAGAGGCTGATAACAAGTCTCCTGATAATAACCGCTGAACAGAGCCAGTTGCTGATGGCCGTGCACAACATCCTCTGTATCGTCAAAATCCAGAGCAACTGTTATTGCGAATAATTCAGGATAAATATTTAGAAATATATCTATATTTTACAGCTTAAAAACTTGGCACCAGCTTGCAAAAAATGTTAAAACATGCACTCGATCATGCCAAAATCAAAAAAACCAGTAAAGCTTTATTGTTGTGCGGCACTTTTATGTAGCTCATGTACTGGAAGCAGAAACGGATCTACTTTACATGCAAGAACTGTATATTCCCACGTATGCGAACAGAGTTTACTGAAAATTTCCAGTCCCGTTGACAATTTGTAAAAAATATTATGCACCTCAAAGGTGTATAAAGAATGCCAGAATAGCTGGCTTTATACACCTTTTGGTGAGATATGGTGCATAGATAAAGGAGTTGGTGGCAACCGTAGGACGACCATTAACTTATCATAAACCCAAAGAAAAAGAAATAAAATTGACAATCATAATGACAAAAAAAACTTTAAAAGAATATTGCAATGAAATAGATGTTTGGGACGGTTGGTTAAACAACTACAAAAAATATGTTCCTAACTTCATAGAGGAAACAAAAACAAAAGTTTCTTGGCAAGATTGGGACAAAGGTGTTTTTTCTGAATTCTTTGAACGCTCAAATGACCAATGCGTTTCTTCATTACGACAAGGTTATTTTACAAAAGAAGAACAGGACAGAATAAAATCGAATTGGAATGAAATTTACCCCTTACTCAAAATCATAGTGGAGAATCAAGAAAATCCACAATGGGAAGTATATAAAGAACTAAAAACAAAAATTAGACAATATACAACTCAAGACAGAAAAGCCGCAACAAATCGTCTTGTAGCTTCGCTGCAACCTAATCTTATTAGCACAATTGTAAGTGAGGGAGACTTGGGCGATTTAATAAATAAAATCAATACTTACACAACTTCAAATATTTCATTGGAGGGCGATTGGTTTAAGCGTAGTTACAATGTTTGCAAACTTTTCCAGCAAGTATTAGAACCTGAAAATAGTATGGATATTATTACATATCCGTGGCAATTGTTGGAACATTTAAGAGAGATTAATTCAAGTCTAATTGAAAAACAAAAAGGAATGGAAAGCATTATAAAATTGGTTCAAGCTAATAAAAATTTAATCCTTACAGGTGCACCCGGCACAGGTAAAACATATAAAACAGCAGAAATTGCAGTTGCTTTAATTGATGGCTCAAATAAATTGCCAAATAAAAGAGTGGACGTAATGAGCCGATACAAAACACTGATAAATGAAAAACAAATTGCTTTTACAACATTTCACCAATCATTGGATTATGAAGAATTTATTGAAGGATTAAAACCTGAAATTGACGAAGATAGCGGAGAAATGACCTATCAAGTAAAAAATGGTATTTTCAAAAAAATATGTAATAAAGCCACTTCAAATCCGGAAAACTTGCAATTAGAAAAATTGGTGGAAAGCATTATGGATAATGCAATAAAAAATGCAACAGAATATGAAACAACATTCCATAAAATAAAATTTAAAATTATTGATTTTTCAGATGAAATAATTAAAATTGAACACGGAACATTCAATAATCCAAATTGGAGCGCTCCCAAAAATCCAATAGTAAAAATCAATTACTCTGATTTATTACAACTATTACAGCAACCTAAAAAAATATTATCAAAAAAAGAAGTAGCAACCATTCTTAAAAGAAAATCTAAAACAACACCAGATAATTATTTAATTGCAATTAATGCTATTTTACATGACTCGGTAGGACAACAAAATACTACTATTCAGAAAAATAATTCCGATGAACCCAAATATTACGATTTTATTAGAAAAGCGTGGTCTGGTGAAAAGTTAACAGATGAAAATAAAAACTACCCCATTGATAAGGTGGTTGAGTTTATAAAAAACGATATACTTTTTAAAAAAAGGGAAAACACCAATAGTCAACCTCACATTCTTATTATAGACGAAATAAATCGTGGAAATATTTCTAAAATATTTGGAGAGCTGATAACACTTTTAGAAAAGGATAAACGTATTGGTGAAGAAAATGAAATTACGGTAACATTGCCATATTCACAAGAAACATTTGGAGTTCCATCAAATCTTTTCATTATCGGCACAATGAACACAGCAGACCGAAGTATCGGACATATTGATTATGCAATTCGCAGACGCTTTTCATTTTTGTCGCTTAAATCAGACAGAAATGTGATTTCTTCCTATGACAAATATGATAATGGCACAAAAGAAAAAGCTGAAAACTTGTTTGATGAAATAAAGGATTTCATTTCAAGCAACATAAATGCGGACTTAGACGCAGACGATTTAATGATTGGTCATAGTTATTTCCTATGCAAAACAGCAGAAGATTTAAAAATGCGATTAGAATTTGAAATAATTCCACTCATCGAAGAATATGAAAAAGACGGAATAGTTATGCTTGAAAAAAGTGCAATGAAAACAAAGTTTGAAGAATGGAAAGCCCTTTTGTAATAAAAGAACAAGGACAATTTTCTGAACAACAAAAATCAGAAATAAGTCAGTATCTTGATTTGAAAAATAATTTCAAATTAGGCTTAGGTTTTGATAATTATGGCAATTTATGGTCCAGCTATTACATAGGAATCGATTGGATTAAAGAAAATGAAAGCTACATAGCTGTTGAACCTAAAATTGAAAACTTGGATTATGTTAAAATGTTTGTTCATTGCTTAAATCATCCCGAAATTTCAAAATTCATAAAAGAGGTTTATCATATAGATTTTAAAAAAGCACAAATAGAAACACAAAATGCCAATTGGGATTTAACACCATTTTTGGTAGTTCACTTTTTGTCGCTTGTTGAAACTATCACAAAACAAGGTTTAAAAAGTAATTATATCATAAGAGAAGAGAACCTTAGTAGCAAAATCAAAGGAAAAATTCTATTCTCACAACAACTCAAAAAAAATATTGTATCAAAACGAGAAGATAGAATTTATTGTCGTTTTCAAGAATACAGTATTGATTGCCTCGAAAATCGTTTATTAAAAAAAGCTTTGTTATTTGTTCAGCGATACACGACAAAACATTTAGACAAAGAAAAATATAAACTGCTATTTCTAAAACAAAACCGTTTATTATCAGCATTTGAGAACATTTCGGAAAATATTTCATACTCAGAAATCAAACGAATAAAGATTAATGCTTTATATAAAGAATATGTTGAAGCAATTGACTTAGCAAAACAAATCTTACGAAGATTTGGCTATTCTTATATGAACACAAACAACACAGACGAGAAAAAACTACCACCATTTTGGATTGATATGAGTAAGTTGTTTGAATTGTATGTTTATAGCTTGCTGAAAGATGCCTATGGTTCAAAAATTATATATCAATTATCGGAAGACGGAAAAAGGCAGACACGCGGACACTATGGAGATATTGACTTTATGAAGTTAGACGAGAAAATTTTAATTGACACAAAATACAAAGAGATTTATACTCAACACGCAAAATACGACATTGACAACATTCGACAGTTAAGTGGTTACGCAAGAGATTGGGGTGTTTTGAAAAAACTTGACATTACAAGCGACAATGAAGTAATTGACTGCATAATTATCTATCCTGACAAAACAGCGAATGACAATTTAAAAAACAGAGAACTAAAAGAAACAAGTATTAAACAATTTACAAAGTTTTACAAATGTGGAATTAAGTTACCTTCAAAATGACAAAGCGAAAGACAAGAACGGCAGCCACCAACATGCGGTATATTTTATTGCCGAGTAAGTGCTGAAATAAACGGCAGTGGCTCGCTTCAAACTTCATCGTGTCTTGACAGTGACGTGCTCCGAAATCGGCAACAAAAACATACCGCTGTCCGTTGTGGCTAATTGTTGAAAAAAAAATTCGTTTAGAAAATTCTTTGAAAAACGTATCTAATTAGATACCTTTGAAGAAAAATTGCCAATGCCAACAATCGACATCTTTAACGGAATCAAAATCTGTGTATACAACGGGGATCATCGACCACCACATATTCACGCACAGTATAACGAATTTGAGGTGTTCATTCAGATTGAAGATGGAGTGATTTATGCAGGTGATTTACCGAACAGACAATTAAAGTTGGTTTTCGATTGGTTGTCAGGTAATTCAGATTGGGCATTGGGAGTGTTTTATGAACTTAATCCGCAAT
>Ga0194060_10002738_pt1 | contig 12536 bp, 9 predicted proteins | sample SepL225m_MetaG_FD_163427 | JGI IMG/M metagenome (GOLD analysis project Ga0194060, IMG submission 163427) | Anoxic zone freshwater microbial communities from boreal shield lake in IISD Experimental Lakes Area, Ontario, Canada - Sep2016-L222-5m | ecosystem: Environmental > Aquatic > Freshwater >... | reverse complement strand
ACCTTTAGTCCAGCAGTGTGCGCCTTGACTACAAACTCTTTAAAATCATTTTCTGTTCCAAGATGTGGGTCGATTGTTGTGAAATCTAATCCCCAATATCCATGATAACCAGCAGAATTTCCCTGCATATATTGCTGCTTTACTGGTGGAGTTACCCAAATCGAAGTGAAACCGAGCTTCTTAATTTGATCCAAGTTTTTGGTTAAACCTTTGAAATCCCCGCCGTGAAACATGCCATCATCAGTTGGATCAAATCCAGTAACTGATGAGTCGCCAGTTAAACCGCCTTTATCATTTGTGGTGTCCCCATTTGCATAGCGATCAGTCATAACAAAGTAGGCAGATTCATCACTCTGAGCACCCCGAGCAATATTTGTCGATAGCGCGGCGATATTTTCAGCTGCTGAACTTCCGGAAAAAGATAAACCTAAAATCGCTAATGTCATAACTGCGATTATTCTTTTCACTAGGCCACTTCCCAGATGGCAGCTAAACCATTCTTTGATTTTAATTTCAACCGAGAGCCGCTGCCCACCGGACCAAAATGAGTTCCAATAATGGAGTAGCCAAATTTACTTAGATCTACATCAACTTTAGTTGTGTCTCGAGCAATTAATATTAAAAGATTCTGATCTGTGGTCTCGCGCAAGAAAAGCAAGTGATCATCTTGCACATCAATCCACCGCAAGCCACCTTCAATTAAGGCAGGTGCCGTGCGACGCAATGCAACTAATTCTTTTACAGAATTTAAGAATGTGTGGTCCCAATTGTGAGCGTCACTCCATGTCATGGTCCGACGACCGTCTTCGCCCCATGCGCCTTCAAGGCCAATTTCATCACCTGCATAAATTGATGGCACACCTGGATACGTCAGTAAAAGTCCCATCGCTGCGAGGTGTTTTTCTTTATCGCCACCGACCACGTTGCGCATACGAGCAGTGTCATGCGAGTCGAGCAACGTCATGCTGTCGACCAAATTGCGCCAAGGAATGGATGAGTTAAATACCGTCATTGCCTTAACAAATTGTTCACCAGTCGTCTTTGGAATCGCAATAGGTAAACCATGGAAACCGCCAGATTCAAGATTTGGTTTGTGATTAAACCATGCCCAAAGCGGGCGCATGAATCCGTTGTAATTCATTGTGCCATCCCAGCCGGTTCCATTTAAATCACCTGGCCACATATCGGCATTTTCAGCTACTAGCCAGGTGTTTGGCTTCATTGAATTCATGGCTTCACGAATTCCACGCATAACTTCATCATGCACATCTGCATCACCATAGCGGCCAGTTTGATTGCCAACATCAATTCGCCAGCCATCTAAACCATATTTAGGCGAGAGCCATTTTTGGATTATTGAAGTTCGCGCTTCATAAAATCGCTTACGTAATTCAAGAGATGCAAAATTGAGTTTTGGCATCTGCTTTACTGCATAGAAAGTGGCATAACCAAATAAAGTTTTCTTATCCCAGTAAAAGAATTTGTTTTCTCTCGAACTCTTACTCTTCTTTCCCGTTAAGAACCAAGGATGTTCATTACTACAGTGATTTGTTGTTATGTCACCCAGTACTTTGATCTTTGCTTTTTTTGCAGCTTTCATGAATGCAAAGAAGGCTTTGTCGCCACCTAGTAATGGATCAATTGTATCGAAAGAAGTTGCGTCGTATCGATGATTAGATTTTGATGGAAAGAATGGTGTGAAATAAATTCCATTTGCACCCAATTCAATTACGTGATTTAGATGTGAAGTGATGCCTTCAAAATCTCCACCGAATAATTCAATTCCTGTCCTCGGTCCGCGCCCATTAGGAAGTTCATCCCACTGCATCGGTAGCGCCCACTCTGGAGTTGGCCGTTCCACACCTTTTGCAAATCGATCTGGAAAAATTTGATAGAAAACTGAGTTTTTCAACCATGTTGTTGTGCGCGGGCGGGCAATTATGCGGAAATCTTCATTGGTATGAACATCGTGAGCAAATAATCCCGATGCATTGAGCCATTCATACTTACCAGCGCGCGAAAAAAGAAAACGATATTGAACATCGTGATTCTTAACTGGAATTTTTGCAGACCACCAGGATTCAATAGCGCCTTCCCTTTCTTTAGTTAATAAGGCAACTGTCGACTCGCTGTCCATGTAATAGCGGACCAATCCAACTTCAAATGTGTAGGTGTTAGGAATTCGAACGCGCAATGTAACTTTTGAGCCTAATTTCGGTGCATCTGAGCTGACATATAGTTCGGATCCATCATGGTGTGGCTTGAGGTGGGCTTGGTTGAAGGACATTTCTTCCCCTTAGAGATTGCGGCACTAGGGCTTAAAAAGGCTCCCCAGTACCTGTTTGCCGACCCTTTTTTGATAGGTAAATAAGTGGGCTGGTCAGACCCCCCATTCTGCCCTATTCATACTTACTGTAACAGCCTGCAATTACAACGATTTTGATACAAAAGCGATTTCTGTTGGCTAGACGCAAAATGCCCTAATAAACTGCGGGCAATCCCTAACGGGCTAATGATCCCTCGAAAAAGGTTAGAAAGGCAAACAATGATTCTACGTAAGCGTAGCCTGGCAACAGCTCTAGTTCTTGCTGTAGCAACTTCAGGTGTAATCGTTGCTCCTTCATTCGCAGCAACTTCAACTGCATCAAAGACTGTAACAATTTGGTCTGGTGCATCAAGTGCTAAGGATGATGAGCAAACTCCAATTATCGATGCATGGGCAAAGACCCAAGGCATCACAATCAACGTCGTGTACAAGAAAGATGTACGTAACGAATTTATCAAAGCTGTCCCAGAAGGAAAAGGCCCAGACCTAATGGTTGGTGCACATGACTGGACTGGACAACTTGTTGGTGCCGGTGTTGTAGCTCCACTTGCAATCGGTTCACTTGGATCTGAATTTTCAAAAGAAATGAAGTCAGGTTTCACAGTTAATAACAAGCTTTACGGTATGCCAATTTATTCTGAGAACATTGCACTTATCTGGAACAAGCGTGATGGAAAAGATCCATCAGGAATGACAATGGATCAACTCATTGCTTCAAAGCCAGGTCTTGCAATGCCAATCCAGAAGTCTGCAACCAATGGTGATCCTTACCATATGTCTGCAATCGCATCTTCATTTGGTCTAACTTTGTTCACACGCGATTCAGGTGGTTGGACTAAGACACTTGGTTACACAGGTGCTGCTGCAACTGCATATGCGAACTGGTTAGTTGCAAATGGCCAGAAGCTAGTTCCTACAGATGGTTGGGACAAGTCAGCTTGCCACATCCAAAATGGTGGATATGCAATTTCAGGTCCATGGATGTACAACCATGTTCAAGACACAATCAGCGGTTGCGCTGGTAAGCCATTAACTAAGGATCAAGTTGGTATCACCAATATTCCTTCAACTGGCGGAAAGACAGTTCACCAAATGTCTGGTGTATACGGATACTGGCAGTCAGTAAAGGTGTCTGGCGCTAAGAACTCTGTAAACGTTGGAAAGGTTTTGCGCTACATCGGCGGAGCTGAATTCCAAGTTGCTTTCCAAAAGAAGGCTAACAACATCCCTGCAAACGCATCTGCTCGCGCACAGGTGACAGATAAGAACTTGACTGCATTCGGTCAGGCTGGATTGTCAGCTTATCCAATGCCTTCATTCGTCTTCCTAGACACTGTTTGGGCCAAGGTTGGTCAAGCAGAGCAGGCACTTGTTTGGGGAACTTCTACTGGTGCTCCAGGAGACTTCCTACGCAAGGCAACAGCTTCACTACAAACAACAATCAGTGGTAATTAATTACCACTGATTAATTAGTAATACAGAGTTAGGGGTTCGAAGACCAAAAAGTCCTCGAACCCCTAACTTTTTTAAAATTTTAGTTTTATGATGAGTTAATTAGTTGATGCGAGATTGAATATTTTTAAAGGAGATGGCTGTCCATGAGAAAACGAAATAAGAATTTCGAACTTTACTCGGGGGGTACTCCAAGTTTGCGCGGCACGCTCGCCAAGATCTTGATCTTGGGAATTGTTGATGCCGGAGTCGGTTTTGTTCTCATGGTTTTAATCGGTAAACATAAGATTTCATTTGCGGTTTTCTTTGGCCTAGTTGCTCTTCTAATTAACTGGATTTATCTTCGCCGCGGTGGTTTGCCAGCAAAATACTTAGCGCCAGGTGTAATACTCCTTATTGCTTTCCAAGTCTATGTAGTCATATTTAGTGGTTACATTTCATTTACAAACTATGGTGCCCTTCATAATGGAAGCTATACAGAAGCCCTAGATGCAATACAACAAGCCGCAGTTGAACCTATTGAAGGTGCTACTGAATATGAAATGAAAGTCGTAAAATCTAAAGACGGTACAATTCAATTCGTTGCACTGGACACAACAAACGGCAAGATTTATATGGGTGGTCAGGATTATGCACAGCACCCATGGCACGAAGTAACAACCGCCGAGGGTTTAGTCGTAGATGATTCAGGTCATCCGACTGCAATAACTGGTCAGGTCTTTTTAAGTGACGATGAAGTAAGTTCAATCGATCCCGGTATCACTGCATATAAAATTCCCTTAGGTCCAAATTTAGATACTGATGGGTTTATAGCCACAGCTGATGCTTTTTACGCACAACAGAATCGCTTTTCATATATTTACGATAAAGATAAGCGCTCGATGACAAGGCTGAGCGATAATAAAGTTTTTCCTGCTGACGATGCAAAAGGTTTCTTTGAAAATTCCGATGGTGAAATTCTTAGTGAAATCGGCTGGCAGGTCAGAGTTGGCTGGAGTAACTATAAAAAGATTTTCGGTGACAAGGAGTTACGTGGCCCACTCAGCGGAATTATTCTCTGGACCTTCCTCTTTGCCTTCCTTTCAGTATTTACTACTTTCGTGCTTGGCTTGACCCTGGCTTTAATTTTCAATGACGAACGAATTCGTGGGTTAAAGATCTACCGGGCCATTTTCATTTTGCCATATGCCTTCCCGGCCTTCTTATCGGCTTATGTTTGGCGAGGCATGCTCAATACTGAAAATGGATTTATCAACCGTTCGATTTTAGGGTTTATGGGTCCGGATCATCGGATTCCTTGGTTAGAGCAACAGGGGACTGCGCGTATAGCTGTTCTTATGGTTAATTTATGGCTTGGCTTCCCATACATGCTCTTGATTTGTACTGGTGCTCTTCAAGCAATTCCAAATGATTTAACTGAAGCCGCTGGAATAGATGGCGCGTCACCTTGGAAGATTGTTAGATTGATTAAATTGCCACTTCTGCTTGTTTCCCTCGCGCCACTCTTAATCGCCTCATTTGCCTATAACTTCAATAATTTTGGTGCAATTTATTTGGTAACCGGTGGCGGTCCATTCTTAAATCCAACACTTAAAGTTAATGCCGGTGCGACCGATATTTTGATTACTTTCGTATATCGCATTGCATTCGGCGGTGCGCAAGGTGCTGACTACGGTCTAGCTAGTGCATTCTCAGTACTTATCTTTATGTTGATCGGTTCGATTTCATTCTTTAGCTTTAAACGCACCCGTGGATTAGAGGAGTTAACGCAATGACAAACGTGCAGGCACATCACCCTAACGTTAGACGCCGCAGTGCGGGCCGCTGGTTTAAGCAAGTTGGCTGGAAACACATTTTGGCACTTGTTGTAATTGCTTATGCCACATTCCCTCTTGTGTACATTGTTTCAACTTCACTTACAAACATGGGTGGAATTGAGAACTTTACTTTGTTCGGTCAGTTCTACACCAAGAATTACTCCGACTTATTAACCTCTCCAGATTATCCATTCCTCACGTGGATGAAGAACACTGTAACTTTGGCAGGTTTTACTGCAGTTATAAGTGTTTTCATTAGCGCACTTGCTGCTTTTGCATTTTCGCGTCTGCGCTTTAAGGGGCGTCGACCTGGTTTGTTAGCTCTGATATTGATCCAGATGTTCCCTTCAATTCTTGGTCTGACTGCGGTTTATGGAATCTTGAGTAAGTTAACCGACTATGTGCCCGCCATCGGTTTGGGAACCAAAGCTGGTTTAATTCTTGTCTATCTCGGCGGTTCGCTCGGTGGCGGAACATATTTAATGTACGGATTCTTTAACACGATTCCAAAAGAACTTGATGAAGCGGCCAAGATTGATGGTGCTACACACACCCAAATCTATTTCAAAATTATTCTGCGTCTTGTGGCACCAGTGCTCGCGGTTATGGCCTTGCTCTCTTTCATCGGAACATTTGGTGATTATGTATTGGCTTCAATTGTTTTTAACACAACTGATCAATACACCGTTGCAGTTGGTCTGAACCTTTTGCTTGCTGATCCATGGTCCAAAAACTGGGCAATGTTTGCTGCAGGTGCTGTGATGTCATCACTGCCAATCGTGATACTTTTCGTCTCGCTACAGAAGTACATAACGAATGGCTTGACTGGCGGCGCAGTTAAAGGCTAAATCTGTTGCTTACCATGCGTTGCAGTATTGGTAACAAAGTAGTTTCCCATTCTCTGTAACCATTTTTATTGATATGTAATTTTAATTCTGGTTCATCAGGCATCACATACTCATCAGCTAGTGAAAATCCGTCCGTGGCCACAAAAATTGACCAAAGATCAATAAGTTCAATATCACTTTTCACATGTGAACGTAGAAATTTATTTGCTTCTACTACTCTGGGTCTTAGATCGACTCCACTTGCTTCAACTCCGCGAGGCAAAATGGTGTGAAGAATGATTTTATTATCTGGTAAATGCTTTCTAAATTCATGGGTAATCGCTAAAACTCGAGCTCCTACATCAGCACCTTCTCGATTAACTGCCGGATTACCAAAGTCATTAGTGCCAATCAAAATTGATAGAACATCTGGATTTGTAGTGCAAATCTCTGGAATTGCTTCCAATAGCCCATCAGTTGTTCCCCCAGGAACTGCAAAATTTTCAACTTCTGCAAAATTAATTACTTCAGACCAATTTCCAGATGCCGTAATGCTGTCGCCAACAAATACGATTTTCATCTACGGGAGATTAACTGTGCAACATTCCAACAGTTGAATCCCAGCCTTCAACATCTTCTGGGCGACGAGCTGGTTTTCCAATATAGCGAGCAGAGGGACGGATTAAACGACCCGTGCGCTTCTGCTCAAGAATATGGGCCGACCAACCCGCTGTGCGTGCAGCGGTAAACATTGAAGTAAATAGATGGGAAGGAACTTCCGCAAAATCTAAAATGATTGCTGCCCAAAATTCAACGTTTGTTTCAAGTACGCGATCGGGTTGACGCTCGCGTAGTTCTTTCAGCGCTGCTTGCTCAAGTGCTTCTGCAACAGCGTAGCGTGGAGCATTCAATTCTTTTGCAGTGCGGCGCAATGTACGAGCACGTGGATCTTCGGCGCGATATACGCGGTGACCAAATCCCATTAAACGTTCTTTTCGATCTAGCAAGCCTTTTACGTAAGCGGTTGCATCGCCAGTTTTTTCTACTTCTTCAATCATATGCAATACGCGTGAAGGTGCACCGCCATGAAGTGGGCCTGACATTGCACCGATTGCACCTGAAAGTGCGGCAGCAACATCTGCACCGGTTGAAGCAATTACGCGAGCAGTAAATGTTGATGCATTCATTCCGTGCTCAGCTGCTGAAGCAAAATATGCATCAATAGCGCGAATGTGTGCTGGATCTGGTTCTCCGCGCCAACGAATCATCATTCGCTCAACTACTGTGTGTGCTTTATCAATTTCAGATTCTGGAACAGCCGGTGCAATCTGACCGCGTGCAGCTTGTGCCAAATAAGAAAGAACCATTACAGATGCACGGGCAAGATTGCTGCGCGCTTCTGCATCATCAATATCTAAAAGTGGTTTAAATCCCCAAGCTGGTGCCAACATTGAAATTGCGGCTTGCACATCGACGCGCACATCACCTGAGTGCACTGGCAATGGAAATTTTTCAGCATTTGGTAGACCTGGATTAAATTGATCATCAACTAAGAGTCCCCATACGTTTCCAAAGGTAACGCGTCCGACTAAATCTTCAATATCAACTCCGCGATAGCGAAGGGCGCTACCTTCTTTGTCGGGCTCAGCAATTTCAGATTCAAAAGCGATAACACCTTCAAGACCTGGCTTGAAATCATCTGACACGTTGAGCTCCCTTAAACTAGGTTTCTACGCGGCTAATTCTGCCCCTAAGTGAGGGGTGTTCGCGACCACAGCCCACGAGGATGCACTCAAGGCGAAAGTGAGGTTCGATACATCTATGGCCGAAAATGAATTTTCCCGCGACGAGATCCGGGCTATGCGCCGCTCCTATGGCGATGCCGGATTGGAGCAACTAGATGATGATCCCTTCGTTGCTTTTGCCGATTGGTTAAAGCAGGCCCATGAGAATCCCCTCATTGTTGAAGCCAACGCAATGGTGCTCTCAACACTTGGTTCAGATTCAATGATTAGTACTCGAACTGTTTTGCTCAAAGATATCTCTGAAGGTGGATTTACATTTTTTACAAATTACTCTTCGCGAAAAGCTCATGCGATGCAAGGCCATGAAAATGTAAGTTTATTATTTCCTTGGTATGTAATGGAGCGACAAGTATCTATTCAAGGAATAGTTGCAAAGGTTTCGCAACAAGAATCTGAAGATTATTTTGCAACACGTCCGTGGGGTTCGCAGATTGGTGCTTGGGCAAGTCATCAATCATCACCACTTGCATCTCGCGAAGAGTTAGAACAACGCTTTGCTGGTGCAAGTGCTAAATGGCCCGAGGGAAGTGTTGTTCCTTGCCCACCTTATTGGGGTGGTTACCGAGTGGTACCGATAACAATTGAATTCTGGCAAGGAAGATATTCCAGACTCCATGATCGATTGCGTTATGAGCGAAATGACACATCTGCTAATTGGGAGTTAAACCGGTACTACCCGTAGGCTTGGCCAATGAGCGCTGAAATAATTATTCCAACAAATCTCAAGCCAATTGATGGTCGCTTTGGCTGTGGTCCATCAAAGATTCGTCCCGAAGCACTTGCATCGCTTGCATCAAGCGGCGTATCGATTCTTGGAACTTCGCATCGACAAAAACCTGTGAAAAATGTTGTTAAACGAGTGCGCGAAGGATTACATACTCTTTTTAATCTTCCCGAAGGCTATGAAGTAATTCTCGGCAACGGTGGGTCAACTGCATTTTGGGATATTGCAACTTTGAATTTGATTGAAAACCGATCTCAGCACTTAGTATTTGGTGAGTTCTCTTCTAAGTTTGCCAGCGCGGCAAAAGAAGCACCATTTTTGGGTGAACCAACTGTTATTAAATCCGAACCTGGCACGCATCCAAGCGCAGTTGCTGAATCAGGAATTGATGTTTATGCCCTGACGCATAATGAAACTAGTACTGGGGTTTCAATGCCAATTGCGCGGCCAACTGGAACTGAGGGTGCTTTAGTCCTAGTCGATGCAACGAGCGCGGCAGGCGGATTAATGGTGGATGCCAAAGAGTTTGATACATATTATTTCGCGCCTCAAAAATCATTTGCTTCCGATGGGGGTCTCTGGATAGCGATTATGAGCCCTGCTGCAATTGCCCGAGTTGAAAAAATTAAAGCTAGCGGACGCTGGATTCCAGCATTTTTTGATTTATCTATCGCAATTGAAAACTCTCGCCTTGATCAGACATATAACACTCCTGCTGTGGCGACACTTATTTTATTAGCTGAACAAATTGAATGGATGAATGCGGGTGGAGGCCTTTCATTTGCTGCAGGTCGTAGCCAAAAATCTGCAGAGAATTTGTACTCATGGGCAGAGAAGACAAGTTACACAACTCCGTTTGTAACCGATCAATCAATGCGCTCCCACGTTGTTGGAACTATTAATTTTGATGATGCGATAGATGCAACAAAAATCGCTGCCGCCCTTAGATCTAATGGAATTGTTGATACTGAGCCTTACCGCAAACTCGGCAAAAATCAGCTTCGCATAGGTATGTTCCCTGCGGTTGAGCCTAGTGATGTCACCGCCTTGACCCAATGCATCGAATTTGTAGTTTCTGCGCTTTAATACACCGTGCCAAAAACTTTTCAAAGAGATCGCTTTTTTTGGATAACCGCTACCCAAACCGCAATCGTTAACTTCTATCTTGGCGGCTTTGGACCGGCGCAATCTCTTCTGCGCGCCGATCAAGGAACGTCTTTAACAATTGCTGGACTGCATGGAACGGCTATGGGAGTTGCTTCAATTGCCGCTGGTTATGCCAATCCGCATCTTGCACATAAATTTGGTCGCAAAAAATCACAATGGATTGGTTTAGGGATTTTCTCTACAGGTCTGTTGATGTTTATCGTCTCGCCACCAGTTTATTTAACGCTACCAGCGACATTGATTACTGGTTTTGGTACTTCAATTGTAATTAACACAATGCTCTCTTCTATGTCTCACCACTTTGGTAAAGCAGCTGAAGTAGCGATTCCGCAAGCCAATGGAATTGCTTCTGTTGGCTTTGTAACGGGAACCGCACTTATTGGAACTATTGCAACGTTGTATAGAGATTTTTGGCGATTAGGTTTGTTACTAGCTTTGCCAGTAGCCATAGTTTTATTTGTTGTTGGTCGTGACAAGGAAAAAGAGGAACACATCCCTGATGAATCAGGGCCTCAAAATGGAAAGATGTCACCAAAGTTTTGGCTCGCTTGGTTTGGTTTCGTTGCCTGCATTTCCTCGGAATTTGCCACATCGTTTTGGTCCGCAGCATTACTCAAAGATCGCGTTGGTTCCACGGCAGCAATTTCCACTGTGGCCATCGTTGCTTTGGGCACCGGAATGGGAATTGGCCGCTGGTATGGTGGATTAGTTTTGAAAAACTTTAAGTTAGATACTCAATTACTCGGTTTAGTTCTACTGCAACTCATTGGATTCATTTCCTTCTGGCTATCGCACAACATGCTTATTTCGCTTTTATCTTTGTTTATTGTCGGAGTTGGAATCTCAATGCAGTTTGCGCTTTCAGCTATCCGCTTAGTTTCATTTAGTGATGAACGTCCAGATCTTGCAGTTGGGCGATCTTCTCTTGCTGCAGGCATTGCAATTGCAGGAGCGCCATTTTTGCTTGGATTCTTAGGCGATAATTTCGGAATTTCTCGGGCTTACATAATGGTGCCAGTATTAATCATTATTGCCTTTGTGATTGTGGCTTTAACTCCTTCGCAGTCAGTAAAGGCTTAATGCATGAACTACAAAACTAGAAGAATTGTAACTTTAGTTGCCTTAATTGGACTTATTGTCCTCATTGCCATCAATAGATTTTAAAACTGCCGAAACCGAAATATCTGCTGGTACTTCAACTCTATCTTTATATTTAAACCAAATTACTAAAGTTGCCAAAAGTGCAATTGCTCCGCAGCCAGCAATTGTTAAACGAATTCCCACGGCCTCTGCCATGACACCGATTAGTGGTGAACCTACGGGCGTCCCACCCATGAAAATAAGTAAATAAATTCCCATAACGCGGCCGCGAATAGCTGGATCGCTATTAACCTGCACGATTGAATTTGCGGTAATCATTGTCGTTAACGCTGTGACTCCACAGATTGGTAAGAAAATTGCGTATGAAGTGTAGTTAGGCATCACAGAAAGAATCATTACTGCACATGCAAATACACCACCGGCAAGAATCACAAATCGAGTTTTACGAAAACGCTCTAACCGTGCCGAGGCAATTGCACCTGAGAATGAGCCAATTGCAACAAATGTTCCTAGTAATCCATAAGAGGCAGGACCTTTTCCAAATTCTTTTGTTGCCATTAGCGCATTAAATATTTGAAAATTAAGGCCAAATGTTCCAAGAAAGAAGACCATGAGCATCACTACATAAATATCTGGACGGGCCAGGGCGTAGCGCAAACCTTCTCGTACGTTAGTCATTGATTTTGGCCGATCATGTTGGAAGAACTCTTTTTCATTCATCAACATAAGTGCGGCAATAGCAAAAAGGTAGGAGATGCCGTTAACGATAAAAGATGGGCCAGTGCCAAATGCAGCGATTAATAAGCCTGAAATTGCCGGGCCGATGAGACGCCCAGCATTAAAGTTGGCTGAATTTAGACTCACCGCATTTGGTAAATCATCATGTCCGACAATCTCTGCAGCAAAGGCTTGGCGCACTGGTGCATCAACGGCACTAGAAATTCCAAGCACAGCTGCTAGAACAAATACTTGCCACAGTGAAATATTTTTAGTGATGACTAATGAACCAAGTGCTAGCGCAGAAAATGCTCCAAGAGCATTGGTGGCAATTAATAACTTACGCTTATTAAATCGATCTGCTAAGGCCCCGCCATGAAGTGAGAAAAACAAAACTGGTGTGAATTGAATCGCAGTAACGATTCCGAGATATGTTCCGCTGTGTGTGAGTTCTAGAACAAGCCAATCCTGGGCAACGCGCTGAGCCCAACTACCAATATTTGAAATGGTATTTGCAGGAAAAAGTATCCGGTAATTACGATGGCGAAATGATCGCCAATTACCATCCTCTTTTACCTTAAATCCCATTACTCTTCTCTC
>Ga0194060_10002737_pt1 | contig 12541 bp, 10 predicted proteins | sample SepL225m_MetaG_FD_163427 | JGI IMG/M metagenome (GOLD analysis project Ga0194060, IMG submission 163427) | Anoxic zone freshwater microbial communities from boreal shield lake in IISD Experimental Lakes Area, Ontario, Canada - Sep2016-L222-5m | ecosystem: Environmental > Aquatic > Freshwater >... | reverse complement strand
GCCGGAAGTCAAAGCGCATCAGATGGTGGTATTCGAATAGGCGCTTTCACCTGGAGATGCCAGCGACCTCGCTGGCCGGCTTTGATTATCGCCTGGTGGTCATGCGGCGCCCGCGCTCAAAGAAATACTGCAGGGTCTCGAACTTAACTTGGCGATGGCCCACTCCATTTCCGCATCAATGATGGCCCGATTGTTGCTGATGAGGGCGCGGGCATCAACACCGCCAAAGAAAGCGCTTTGCATGCCGTATTGTTTTGCCAGGCGGGGGATGGTTTTGCCTTTTTCCCAGGCAGCGGTTGGTGTAGCCTGTGTCTGTGAATCGGAAGCGGCCGGGTCAAACAACACAGGAGGTCTCAATGAGAAATCAGATATTGTGTGGTGTGGCGACAGTGATTCTGGTGGTTTACAACAGTTTTGGGGCCTTTCAACTTCCTCCCCTCCCTTATGCAGAGAATGCCTTGGAGCCATCGATCTCGGCCCGGACCATGAGTATTCATTATGGCAAACATCACGCAGCGTATGTGGATAACCTGAATAAACTGATTGCGGTCTCGGAATTGGAGGCGATGCCTTTGGAAGAGATCATCAAAGTGACCACAAATTCCAGGGACAAGGATGGACCGGCAATTTTCAATAATGCGGCCCAAGTGTGGAATCATACCTTATTCTGGAATAGCATGAAGCCCAATGGCGGGGGGAAGCCATCAGGTGTGCTGCTGGAAAAGATTATGAGATCTTTCGGCAGCTTTGAGAAATTTCAGGAGGCCTTTTCCGCCGCTGCGCTGGCTCAGTTTGGAAGCGGCTGGGTGTGGTTGGTGGTAGAGGGTGATGGTCTGAAGGTGATCAAGACGTCCAATGCCGATACTCCCGTGGCGCATGGGCAGAAGTCGCTGTTATGTTGTGACGTCTGGGAGCACGCCTATTATCTCGATTACCAGAATCGCCGGAAGGATTTTGTGGAGGTATTCCTGGATAAACTTGTGAACTGGGACTTTGCCGCCAACCAATTAAAGGAGTAAAGGTGTGAAAAGAAATCTACTGAAGAACATTCCCCACTCCATGCCTGAAGAATTGATTGAGGTATTGTGTCAGTCCCGGGAAATGTGGGTGGAGCGGATTGTTTCCCGGGGACATAGCTCTCCTGAAGGATTCTGGTATGATCAGGATGATAACGAGTTCCTGGTGTTGATTAAAGGGAGTGCCTGTTTGAAGTTTGAGGGGCGGCCGGAGCCGATGGTGCTGGAACCCGGGGATTATATAACCATCAACGCCCATGTCCGGCATCGGGTGGAATGGACGGCACCGGATGAGGATACCGTTTGGTTGGCGGTGTGTTATCAGTGAGAAGAGAGAATTCAGGATTCAGGATTCAGAATTATGATAGTCTGTAATCTGAATACTGAATTCTGAATCCTAGTGTAGAAATAATGTCAATCTGAAGAAATAAGGAAGAACAAACATGGGATCACCTTTGTTGGAGGCTTTGTTGGTGGATATTAAAGCGGCGATGAAGTCGCAAAATCAGGGGCTGTTATCGGCATTAAGAATGCTGCACTCCCAGATAAAGGATGCCACGGTGAATGTGGGGAAGGAGCCATCGGATGAAACGGTGGCTACCATTGTTGCCAAGGCGATTAAGCAACGCCAGGACTCGGTGGAGCAGTATCGTGCTGCCGCCCGTCAGGATCTGGCGGATAGGGAGCAGCAGGAAATTGAATGGTTTCGCAAATATCAGCCGCAGCAGCTTGGTCAGGCCGAAATTGAGGCCTTGGTTAAGGGCATTATTGCTGAGACCGGCGCTAGCGGGAAGAAGGATTTGGGAAAGGTAATGCAGGCTCTGATGCCAAAAGTGAAGGGGCGCTCTGATGGCAAGCTCGTCAATCAGGTGGTGTTGGCCCAGCTGGGGTAGAGGGAAGAAGAACCCACCCCTGGCCCCTCCATGGAGGGGAATGAAGAGGTGAGAGAACCACAAAGGAATTCCCCTCCTTGGAGGGGTTAGGGGTGGGTTTACGCCTCCGCAGTGTAAAGTACAGGATCCAGGAGGCAGAATGAAAACAGTCATGTTTGTTTCAGCTTTGTTCATTGTATTATATCTGGGAGTTGCCTTTGGGGCTGAAGCCGCCCCTGCGGTGTTGAAGGGTGATACTTTTGAGCAGGTTGTTTTGAAACTGGGCGAGCCCAAGGGCAGGATTACCGGGGGGCGGTGGACGACCTATTACTATGACCGCGGGACGGTGGACTTTCTGACGGGGCGGGTGGATCGGGTTCTTTTGATTACCACGGAAGAGGCGCGGGAGAAAATTGCGGTACGGGAGAAGGAAGAGGAAGCCATGCGGCAGCAGGCCGAAGCAGAGCGTGTCCGGGTGATGACGGCTGGCAAGGCGCAGCTTGAGAAGGTATTGGGTGACAAGGCTTTTACCTCCTCGCCGCCAGCCATTCAACTTGCCTATTGGGCTGACTTCCAGAAGCAATATCCGGGTATTGATGTCAGTGCCCCCATCGCCGAGGCAACAAAGAGGCTTGAGGTTTCCAAGGAGGAAAACGGCAAGGTATCAGAACTGGTCGCCATGAACAATCGTGCGGCAGAAATCGAAGCAAGGTTTAAGCAGCTGGACGCTGATTATGCAGCCTCGCTGGCAAACTGGAAGCGGACCGAAATTGATCAGGAGCGGGCCAAATTGTCTGATGAACTCGCCAGCATCAAGACCCGCTTGGCGGAGATGCTGAAGTAGGGTTGGCGATGGCTTCCAGTTTTTCCCACTGCCGATAGGCGGCTTGGAGGGCGGTGGCAAGGGCTTCTGCGCGTTCGGTCACCTTTGTGATTTCTGCTTTTGGCTTCCGGAAAAAAGCTGGATCCGCCAGACAGGCGTGCCACTGCGTCTGTTCTTCCTCCATCGCTTCAATGCGGCCCGGCAATTCATCGAGTTCCTTCCGCTCGCGAAAAGTCAGTTTTCGCTGGGGCGGTGTATCCGCTTTGAGGGGGAGCGGTTTGGTTGCGGGTTCAGCCTCCGGGGGGAGTAACCGCTTTGCGGCCCAGTCATCATAGCCCCCCACATACTCATTGACGAACCAGCCTTCATCGGGCTTAAGCCAGATGTCATTACGGCCCGGGGGGTGCTTTTCGAAGGCGAGTACACTGGTAACCACGTTGTTTAAGAAAGACCGGTCATGGCTGACGATGAGGACGGTTCCGGTATAGGCTGCGAGTTGTTCCTCGAGCAGTTCCAACGTGTCGAGATCCAGATCATTGGTCGGTTCGTCCAGCACGAGCACATTTGAGGGTTGGGCAAAGAGCCGCGCCAGCAGAAGGCGGTTGCGTTCGCCACCGGAGAGAATAGATACCGGTTGCCGGGCGCGATCAGGGGTAAACAAGAAGTCCTCCAGATATCCCATGACATGGCGTTTGACGCCTTGCAACATGATGAATTCCTTGCCCTGCGCGATGTTTTCGGCCAGCGATTGATTTTCATCCAACTGGGCGCGAAGCTGGTCGGAATAGGCGATTTGCAGATTGGTGCCATGCGAGATTTTTCCGGAGAGCGGGGTCAAGCCGGTTCCGCTGGGCTCGAGTAGAAGCCGAAGCAGGGTGGTCTTGCCGCACCCGTTCGGTCCGAGAATTCCTATCCGGTCGCCGCGGGTAATCACTTCGGAAAAGTCATGGATCAGGGCGCGGTTGTCATAGCCAAAAACGACCGACTCGGCCTTCAGAACAATCTGACCGGTACGATCCGCTTCCTGAATCGCCATCTGGACGGCGCCTGAACGTTCACGGCGCTGGCGGCGGTCAGCGCGGAGGGCTTCAAGGGCTCTGACGCGGCCCTGGTTACGGACGGTACGGGCCTTGACGCCGCGACGACGCCAAGCCTCTTCCTTTTCAAGTCGCTTATCGTTGCGTTCCCACAGCAGGGCTTCGGCCTGAAGGGTCTCCTCTTTGCGTTTTAAGAAAGTGTCATAGTCACAGCGCCAGTCGACGAGGTGGCCGCGATCGAGTTCGACTACGCGTGTCGCAATGCGACGAAGAAAGGCACGGTCATGGGTGATGAAGAGGAAGGTCCGGCAATGACGGAGCAGGTAGCCTTCAAGCCAGGCGATGGAGTCCAGGTCCAGATGGTTGGTCGGTTCGTCCAGAAGCACAACGTCGGGTTTGCCCAGAAGGGTGCGGGCGAGGAGTACCCGGCGGCGGGTTCCCCCTGACAGGGTTTCGAAATGGGCTTCCGGGTCAACCTGCAGGCGGGTGAGGATCTGTTCGGCCTCGAGCGCATCCTGGTGATTATCAAGGGCGTCGGGATCCGGACAGACGATATCCAGTACGCGGCCGGTCAGATGGAGCGGGACCTGTTGGGGGAGCCGGCTGACGCGGGTGCCGGGCGGTTGAATGACTTTGCCGGTATCCGGCTTGGATTCACCCGCGAGGACGCGGAGCATGGTGCTTTTCCCGGCGCCGTTGGCGCCCAGCAGGCAGATACGGTCTCCGCGCTCAACGTGGAACTCCACATTATCCAGAAGCGGAAGGCCGCCATAACGCACACTGACATCTTTTAAACTTAACAGGGCCATAAGGGGTACTCAAGGAGGCAGGATTCAGGATTCAGAATTCAGAATGATATGTTCGACTACTGACCCCTAGATTCACGCTCGTGCTTTCTTTTGGGCGACACTATGGGGAATGTGAGCGGCATTTTCAAGCGTGCTTCTTCATGGAGGGCCGACGGTCTAATTAGGGCCGACCTCTGTATTTGGCGATGAAGGCGCCTCAGAGACCGGAATGGGTTCAGGCTCTGGTTGTAACGCCGGTTCATCAGGTGCGCTCGCAGGCATTTCTGTTGTAGTGGCCGCTGTCCCCAGCGGCACCGCCCATGGACTTTCCAATTCGGCATCCAGTTTGGCCGGGACGATTGAATCCGACCCCAACACCGGCTCCGTCTGTGATATCGGCGCTGGGGCAACGTCTGGCGGAGGCGGGGCCGGGCTGACTATGACTGGGGCTTCAGGCGGGGTTGCTGGTTCCGGAATAGACGCAGGCGTGATGACGGGTTCTGGCACCACGTCGGTGTCTGGTGGTGGTCCCGGTGTCAAGACCGGCTGTGACACCGGTTCAGGTAAAATGGGCGACTGAATGGGCGGTTCCGCTGGAATAACCACAGACACCGGGTCTGGTGTTGAAGAAGTCTCTAAGGCCGGTGTTGGGGTCTCAACCGCGGGTATGAACACCGGCTCCGGCTCGAATGCTGTTTGAAACGGCGGCGCTTCAGGCAAGACCACAGACACCGGGTCAGGCGGGGTAGGTGCCTCCAAGACCGGTGTTGACTCTGGCGGGACCTCAGTTGTTGAGGTGTCGGGTTGCTGGGTTGTTGGGTTTTCAAATGTCTCAGAGACCGAAGTTGGCTCTACCACGGTCTCCGGGGTAGGGATTAAAGTCGGTTCGGCCGCCTGGACTTGCGCCTCGGAATCCGCCTGTTGAGGAACAGCCATGGCCGCCAGGCGTTCGGCGAAATAGAACGGAGGGTTTCCCAGGGCGACATGGCGGGCAGCTTGGTTTGCCTGGTAGCCAAGTTGACGGACGATGGCGAGGATCCGTTTTTGGGTATCCGGGCAGATCCGGGAGGAATTACCACGCCCATTGAGGACGCGGGAGACGGTCGATTTGGCGACTCCAGCGGTCTTGGCAACATCCATAATTAAAACGGGTGATATCATGCGAAACCTGTATGGCATTATATTTTATTGAAGTCAAGGTTAGCAGTTGCGCGTCGAACACCAAGGGAACAACTTGGTCAGATTGTGCAACAAATCGCCATCAGGGAAACCCTGATGGATGATTCAGGTATTTAGTAATAGGGATAAAGGGTTTCATCTGCCACTCTCCATTGATTCGGTAAGGGAGAGATTATCAATGACAGACCAACTCCGTCGTACATGGCGCCATCTGACGTTTCGGGCCAAATTATTATTGGCTTTGTTGGCGCTCTGCAGCGCGGCTATTACTGGTGCCCTTGCGCTGGATGATGCCTATATCCCCTGGGGTGATAGCCGCCATATCGGAACGAATGACAATATCATCGATTCGAATTTCCCTTCCTGGTTTGGCTCGGCGTTCAAAACCGGCTCAGGTGTTTGGGATACCAACATTCCTGCCTGGTATGTTTCGCCGGATGCCTCCAATGAAGCGGCACTTGGAGTCTTGTTCAGCCGCTCCATGCTGACCAACAGCCTCATCATGAAGCTGGGTTATCTGGACTCCAGCAATTCCTCGCTTTTCCTCGACATGCTCCTCATGACCAATCAATCCGTGGTTGTGACCAATCTATTCAACAACATCCTCACCGGCAGCGGACTCGGTACCTCCCGGATATTCAATGTCTCCCTTGCGGATACGAACGCCATGGGGCTGCAGTTCCGTAGAGGCGCAGGCTCAATTACGATTTATGACACCTTGCTCTCTCCGGATGGCGACGGGGATGGCTTTTCTGACATGGAGGAAGCTATCTGGGGGAGCGATCCCGGCTCTGCGCTCTCCATTCCCTGTGCCGCCATCACCGGTCAGGTTTTTTACGCCGGGGTCCAATCGGGTGTGATCCATGTTCTGGCTGCGACCAATGCCAATGACTGGGCTTCCGCCTACTACCTTACCATGTCTTTGCCTCCAGCCTCCCACGTCGCCCCGTTTACGCTTCCCGGCCTTCCCCTTCGCCGTCCCTATTATGCCCGGGCCTGGCGCGATGTGAACGACAACCAGACAAAGGACTATTGGGAGCCCTTCGGCACTGCGGTTCCGGTATCCCTATATCTCCCCTGTAACTCCGTTTGTCAGGGGGGGAGGTTGTTGTGCTGATTCTGTTTTTGCGAGTCATTGTAAGACCTGTCCGAAAAGAGTCGTCATGAACCGTGTCATCAAGTTCCTAATCTCCCCTACGGGGCGACCCAAATGGGTCCCACCAGTGAATACATCATTGACACGGCGGATCACGCTGAGTAACGGGATTGAGGGCAAGGCCCTCATCGCCAAGGTGCTTCCGATCTCCATCATGACGCCCAACGATCATGTCTTGTTTCCATCCATCCGAAGTTCGCCTATATCGCCGTCACGCTTCGACAGGCACATTGCTTTTCATCGTCAGATCGAAACCGAAATGCGCTGCCCTTTGCCGCAGAGCCTTGAGTATCCGGTTCCGATTGGCCTGCTCATACGCTTCCGCGGTGAGGCGTTTGACAGTGCCGCCTGCCTTGACGGCGCGGTAGAAGATGATGGCCAACTTGCGGGCGGTAGCCGTGATGGCTTTAGGCGCACCGATCCGTCCCTTCAGCCGCCGATAGTAGGCGCCCAGCCAGGAATCCAACCGACCGATTGTCATGACGGCCATGCGGAAGGAGTGGGCCAAGGCGGAAGCGGTCTTTCGCGTGGCGCCCGCTCGCGTCTTCCCGGCGCTCTGTTTGACATTCGGCGACAAGCCAAGCCAGGACGCAAAGTGATTTTCCGTCATCCACGGCGACATGTCCCGGCCTGCATTCACCAGAAAAGAAGAAACGGTAAGCACCCCAACACCGTCGATTTGCGTCAGGTCAACGCCAAGCAGTTCGTACAACCGTTCTCTCGAGAGGGTCTCGCCATGGCGGCTGCGGTCCGGTTTGGTCGCCGCCGGCAACTCGGCCGCGTCGCTCTTCTTTTTCATGGTGTCCATCTGCGCCCCCATGCGCGCGTCCGTCTCCCGGATCCGTTCCAGAAGGAAGCGATGGTGCGCAAGATTTTCCCGAATGATAAAGAGCTGTTCATCCTTGAAGTTCCCCGTCAGGGCGTCGGCGATCTCGCGTTCGGACTTGGCCACGCGGGGGTCGCGCAACTTGGCGAGTTTTCGGGGATCACGCTCTCCTGCCAAGATCGCTTCGATGATTCGGATGCCCGTCTCCCCGACGATATCCGTGACGGCAATATCCAATCGGATATTCATGATCTGAAACGCCTTCTGCATGCGCTGAATGGCGCGAGCGTCTTCCTCCTCCATGTTCAGCCGGTGCCGCCAGAGGCTTTTGAGCATCTCTGTTTCCGCGTCGGGAATGAACGAGCCCCGCAGCAAACCGCAGGCATGCAGGCGGCGGATCCATTCGCAATCGAGCTTGTCGGTCTTCGGTCGTCCCTTCACGCTGCGCACCTCCCGCGCATTCACCAGCAGCACCTCCAGTCCCTTCGCGCGCAGAATTCCGATGACCGGCAGCCAAAACACACCGGTGGCCTCCATGGCGACCGTGGTCACCCCGTGCTGCTTGAGCCAGGCGGCCAATTCCAGCAAAGCCGACGTATAGGTGCCAAATTTCTTCACCGGATGCTGTGTCTCGCCTGCCGTCATGGGCGCACAGGCAACGATAACTTCCTTGTGCAGGTCGAGCCCGGCCGCGCCGGGATGGATTACGTCCAGTCCGCTCATACTCCGCGTGGTCTGCTTCCTTTCACTTGGCGCTTCCGCTGTCCGTTCGATAGTGTGCATGCCCGTCTCCTTTATGGTTGGTGGTTGAAAACCCCACCATGCCAATCATCGGCACGCTTTTCGACAAGAAAGTCGTCTCTTTCGAAATCTCAAGTTTCTTTACTGTTTGATCCGCCGGCCAACGGTCGGCGGTGGGGTCGCTGAGTAGCAACACCGGGAATGTGGTGATCGTGATGTCCGATCCCGATAGCGATGGGGATGGTATGTCGGATGCAGATGAACTGATGCTGGGCATGGACCCATTGACCTCGAACACCTACGCCCGCCTGCCGTTTATCGAAGGATTTGAAACCAACACGGTTCATGTTGGGGATATAAACAACCAGAATCACTGGTTGGCGACTCCACTTGGTGCGGCTTGCGTACAGACCAATACGGTCTACGAAGGTGTGCAGGCCATGCTGATTAAATCAGGCGATACGCAGGCAAATGTTCGTCAACTCTTTGCTGTGTCGAATGCCCCGGTAGTGTGGTTGGACGCGCGTGTTCAGGCATTGTCATGCTCTGTCCCCACGAATGCCGCCACTGGTAGCGCAGTGATGTTTATTGATGGCAATGGGTTCCTCAAGGCCTACGATGGACTGAACGTGTCCAGTAATAAGTGGGTGACGCTCACCAATGTGCCATCCTGCGGGACCACGGGGGCTTGGGTACGGCTCACAACGAAACTGGACTATAGCGCCCAGCGGTGGCTGGTATGTGTTAACGGCGTTCTGGCTGGCGAGGGGTTGGGTTTTGCAACACCCGTGAGCCAGTTCACCATGGTGTCATTCGTCGGAGGGCAGAGCGGCGTGGATTCCCTTTCCATCAGCACCAACAAGCCGACCTGCCTTTCATTGGATGGTGACCGGTTGCCTGATGACTGGGAATTGGCCCAGTTTGGTAATCTTGACCAGACAGACACTGGCGACGCCGATTCTGACGGAGTGAACAATCAGACAGAATTCCTGCGAGGAACTTCACCCGTCAATCCCGATACCGACAACGATGGCATCCCGGATGGCTGGGAGCTTGCTCATGGGCTTAACCCGACCAATGCCACAGATGCGGCCCTGGATACCGACGGCGATGGGTTGTCTAATGCGGGGGAATATGCGGCAGGAACCGATCCCCGGAATGCGGCGAGTCATTGCTGGAGCATTACTGGTAAAGTTGCCTACACTGGACCACAAATGGGATTGATCTGGGTTGCGGCCTGTTCGTCGCCGACTGGCTTTCCGGTTGTTGGCCAAGTGATTAATGTGGGGACAGGCGGGTATGTGATCGCCGACTTGCCGCCGAACTCAAATTATTGGGTCAGGGCTTGGCGCGACACGGATGGGAATGGTTCGAATGATTTCTGGGAGGCGCAGGGTGTGTTTACCAATAACCCGGTAGTACTGCATACCAACGTGTCGGGGATCAACATCACGCTTAGCGATCCGGATTCTGACGGGGATGGCATGCCGGACTGGTGGGAACTTGCCCACGGGTTTAACCCGACCAACGCGTTGGATGCACTGCAGGATACTGACGGCGACGGGCTCAATAACCTGGCGGAGTATCAGCATAAAACTGACCCGCGCCTTGGGGATTCGGATCATGATGGGATTGATGACGGCCCTGAAGTGGGAATGGGGAGCGATCCCAGGGTGGCGAATACCTGTACTCAACTGCCATTTATTGAAGGTTTTGAGACCAATACGGTGATGTTGGGAGAGTTGAACGGACAGAATCACTGGTCGGCGACTCCGCTTGGTGCATCTTTGGTACAGACCAACAAGGTGTACGAAGGTGTGCAAGCCTTGATGATCAAATCTGATGATACGCCAGCGAATGTCTGTCAATTGTTTGCGGTGTCGAATGCGCCAGTAGTGTGGTTGGATGTGCATGTCCAGGCTTTAGAGCGATCTATTCCCACGAATGCCGCTACGGGTAGCGCGATCATGTTCTTTGACGCCAACGGGTATCTCAAAGTCTACGACGGGTTGAACGTGTCGAGTAACAAGTGGGTGACTCTCACCAACGTGCCCTCCTGCGGGACGACGGGGTCATGGGTGCGTCTCACGACGAAACTGGACTACAGCACCCAGCGTTGGCTTGTGTGTGTGGATGGGATTCTGGCCGCCGAGGGGCTGGGTTTTGCGATGCCCGTTAGTCAGTTCACAATGGTGTCTTTTGTCGGCGGGGCGAGTGGCGTTGATGCGTTTGCCGTCAGCACGAATGAGCCGGCTGGCCTGAGTCTGGACGGCGACTTGATGCCTGACGACTGGGAAATGGCGCAGTTCGGCAACCTTGTGCAGGTTGACAGCGGTGATCCTGATCAAGACGCTGCATCGAACCTTGAGGAGTATCGTCGCGGCACTAACCCGAATGCAGCCGATAGTGATAACGATGGCATCCCGGATGGATGGGAAATCACCCACGGTTTGAACCCGACCAATGCAGCGGATGCGACGTTGGATCCCGATGGTGATGGGCTTGCCAATCTTGCGGAATATCAATATGGCACCCAGCCGCTGGTGGCGGATACGGATCATGATGGGCTCAGTGATGGCGTCGAGGTCAACACATGGCATTCCAGCCCCTTGTCCATGGATAGCGATGGTGACGGCTATAAAGATGCCGATGAGGTTGCCCGTGGAACGGATCTCACTGATCCTGAATCCTATCCCGCCTCTCATTGGGGGAACCATCTCAAATTGATGTTCCGCGCAGGCAGTCTCACCAATCGCCTGACGGATGTCCCCGTTCTGGTGCGCCTCACCCCTGAGCGGATCGACTATTCGCAATGCGCCGCCGATGGGCGTGATATCCTTTTCACTGATGCCGCTGGTTCGCCGCTTGCTTTCGAACTTGAGCGTTGGAAGCCCGGCGGCGAGTCCCTCTTCTGGGTTCGCCTCCCCGAGGCCGGCGGAACCAACTCTGCCGACCATTTCTGGATCCACTGGAACTACCCTGAGGCCACCAATGCCGCGAATGCCGCAGGGGTGTGGTCGACGAACTACCTCGGGGTCTGGCATCTTGCCGAAACCAACACAGTTCTCGCCGATTCCACCCCCGGCACGTACGCCGCTACCAACGTCGGCGCCGTGTGTGTAACCGGTATCCTGGGAAACGCACGCAACTTCCGTGGGTCCGACAGCGTCATCGTCCCGCCCGCCGCCTTGGCCGCGATCAGCAATGCGGTGTCGATCAGCTTCTGGCAATTCGGCGCGACAAACCAACCTCTGAGCGACACCTGTTTCGAGGGGACCTCGGCTATAGGGCGGGAACTCAACGCCCATGTGCCGTGGAGCGACGGGAATGTCTATTGGGATGCCTTCGGCAATTACGACCGGATCAACAAACTGGCCACTACCAACCTCTACAAGGGTGGGTGGAATTACTGGGTTTTCACCAAGGATCGGGCCGCCGGCACAATGCGCATCTACGTCAACGGTGAACTCTGGCACAGCGGGACGGGCAAAACCCGCGCTTATAGCCCTGTTACCGCCTTCCGGTTCGGTGCTGGTGCCACAGGTTCCTCGGGCTATGTCGGCATGCTGGACGAATTTCGGGTTGAATCCCTGGCGCAGACCCCCGAGTGGGTCCGATTCCAGTATAAGGCCATGCTTGATCAGGTGTTGATCTATGGTGAACAACAGGTATCCATCGCGGGCACGACTAATGGTGCCGAACCCTCGCAGGCGGGCGAGTTCACTGTATCCAGAACGATCCAGAACACCAATTTTGCGTTGTCTGTCAACTTGACGGTTTCGGGCGGCGCCGCCACGGAGGGAACTGACTATGCGCCTTTGCCCCGGTCGGTGCTTATACCCTCCGGTGCCACGCAGGCGACGTTCCCGGTGCCGGTCATTGATGATCTCTGGCTGGAAGGACCGGAGACCGTAACGGTTGCCATTGCCCAGGGTAACTACTTCGTCAACGCCACGAATGCCTCGGCCTCCATCGCGATCATGGACGATGATGTGGATAGCGACGCGGACGGGATGTGTGATGCCTGGGAAATGCTGAAATTCGGCAATCTCGATGCCACGGCGACCGGGGATGCCGATAATGACGGCGTCAATAATCTCCAG
>Ga0194060_10002736_pt1 | contig 12541 bp, 5 predicted proteins | sample SepL225m_MetaG_FD_163427 | JGI IMG/M metagenome (GOLD analysis project Ga0194060, IMG submission 163427) | Anoxic zone freshwater microbial communities from boreal shield lake in IISD Experimental Lakes Area, Ontario, Canada - Sep2016-L222-5m | ecosystem: Environmental > Aquatic > Freshwater >... | reverse complement strand
ATCAGCAGATGGTCTCCGGCCTCGTGGCCGTGCGTGTCATTGACCGCCTTGAAGCCGTCCAGGTCAATGAAGACCACGGCGAGGTGCTGGCCACGGCGCTGGGTTTGCACCAGGGCCTGTTCCAGGCGCTCAGCCAGCAAGGCGCGGTTGGGCAACTTGGTCAGGCTGTCGTAGCGGGCGATGCGTTCGAGCTCCTGCTGGTGATTCTTTGCCGATGTGATGTCCGAGAACAAGGAGACGTAATGCATCGCCTTGCCCTGCTCATCACGAACTGTGCTGACCTTTTGTATCTGAGCATAGATCTCGCCGTTCTTGCGCCGATTCCAGTTTTCACCAACCCAGATGCCGGTCTCGGCCAGATCACGCCACATCTGTTGGTAATGCTCCCTGCTATGGCGCCCGGAACTGAGCAGGCGCGGGTTCTGGCCCAGTGCTTCCTCGCGGCTGTAGCCGGTAATCTGGGTGAAGGCGTCATTGACGTCCATGATGCTGCCGTCCAGCGCGGTGATCATGATGCCTTCCAGAGCATGCTGGAAGACCTTGGCAGCCAAACGGATGCTGTCTTCTGATTTCCTGCGCTGTGTGATGTCTGTGTGCGTTCCGATGGTACGCAGTGGCTTGCCGTTTGGGTCTCGGCTGACAATCATGCCACGGCTCAGAATCCATTTGTAAGTCCCATCCTTGCAGCGCAGGCGGCATTCAATCTCGTAACTTGGTGCTTTGCCGGCGATATATTCGGCGTCGCTGGCCAGCACTGCCACTCGGTCATCAGGATGAATACGGCCTTCCCATTCCTGGTGATCAGGCAGGATTTCATCTTCCGCGTAGCCCAACATCTCTTTCCAGCGTCGGGAATAGGTTTCCTGGCCGGTTTGAAGGTCTCTGTCCCAGACACCGTCACCAGCGCCTTCAATGGCAAATTTCCATCGGAATTCGCTCTCTGTGAGCGCTTGCAGCAGATGGTTCTTTTCGTCCATCTGACGTGTCAGATCGGCGTGGGCCTCACGTTCGATCATGTCTACCAGTTCCTGGCGGTGCGCACGCAGCATTGCCAGACCCGTCAGGACGGCAAACAGCAGGCCAGCGACAATCGCAGCGGCCATGACGACGCGCACAATCTCGGCGCGATCCAGCGCTGCTTGGTATTCCTGCTTGGCAACAATGAGCTGACTTTCCATCAGGCTCTCAAGTCCGAATTGCAACGGTGCGTCCAGGGGAAGGATCTTTTCCCGGATCAAGACCCGAGCCCTGTCCATGTCACTGGCGAGCAAGGCTGCCGATGCCGGTGCCAGACCCTCTTGCTCGAATTTGAGGTGGTCCTGTGTGAATTGGGTCGCGAGCTTTTCTTCCTCTTTGGTGCGGTAGGTGCTCATGTAGGCAGCCCAGGTCTTGCTGATCACCGCTGAAGTGCTGGTCAGTTCAGCAAGATTGGCTGCGATCACCTGTGGTCTTGGGTCCTGCACGCTGGCATCGATCAATAATCGGCTGCGCAGCAATTGATGCTGGACATCTCCGAGTAAGCCCATCGGGATCAAGCGCTCCTCGTATATCGTCTTAGAGGTCTTGTTGGCATTGACGATGGTAAAGCGGACCAGACCGCCAATGGCCAGCATAAGGCTGAACAAGATCCCGATCAACAGGAACAGGCGGGTTGATGATTTGAGTTGAGTCATTGCAGTTTGCTGTCAACCCGAGCGGCAACCTCAAGCGGGCTGTCCTTCTCTTCATTTTGGAAGCGAAGTTCTTGGTTGAGGAACACCAACTTGGACTTGAAGGCCATAATTTTCTAAAAGTCCGTGACTTTTATCGTTTTTGATTCTCGGCAGGACGTTGCCATGCGCCATTAGGCACCAGATTTGCTTAGTCGTGTATTTCTATTTCTGAGTTCTCACTTTGACTGACGGGAAGCTGCCTCCCGCGAGCACCCGCTTGGGCTGCTTATGGAAATATTGCCATAGCGTGAGTTTTGACATCGTGCCAATTACCACCAAGGCGCCCTCTGCGAATCTGAACCAGTGCGTGCAACCGCCTGGGACATGAATGAGAGCTCCGGCGCTTGCCAGTGTTTCCACGCCATCCACGCCGCAATGCACTGTGCCACCGAGCACGAAAAAGGATTCGTCCCAAGCGTGATGGTGCGGGCCAGGGCCGGTACCACCAGGCCCTGCTATCCTGAAAAGCTCATACCCACCCGTTTGTTCTACGGGCGCCAGCACCGTGATCTGGAAACCGCCGACGTCCAACGGTCGCCCAGCTTGCTGCGCACTTTGAATCAATGTTTGTTTCATGTGTCTCTACATCTTGGATGGCTGTGGTTACACGCCATTGCAAACGCCACTCAAGAGTGCATTTCGACCGAAAAAATACATCACGTATGGAGAACTGGCGCGAGTTCAGAGTTTATATTGCTTGTTTGCTTCGTGGGGCCTTTAGGTTCGACACCGCCAGGCTTTAGATGCGTATACCCGGTTTGGAGAGAGCAGATTGCAAATGTCTACTTCGGCAATGTGTCTCTTGTTGATGGTGGTGTTTACGTCAGGCAGTCTTCACGTTCTACAGCCGGAAGAGACACCTTGCTGACGGTCAACTTCTCAATCTGCGCGCCTCAAACCAGTCGTTGAAAACCACAGACTGCCGGTCGCCATGGTGGCAGGGTCAGTCTGCTATGTCTCTTCCAGTCTCACATCAAGCCCTCTCGTAAAGCTTCATTTATCGAGGGCTTAGGGGCTTGACAATGCTATTTGACGAATTCGTACAGAGGCTTGTCCTTGTCAACTATATGGACGGTAAAAAGCTTCAAAGGTGTTTCGCCAACGACCTTGGCTCCTCCGTGCTTGACGTCGCGAAGGTTCATCTGCGTTAAACCGGATGGCATCGTCACTGGTGCTTGGCCCGCTGGCTGAATAGATGTCCCTTGAATTACGTAAACGGCCTCGATTCCGTGGTGTGAGTGGAGATCAATGGTCTCGCCAGTCTTGTATTCAACGATGGATTCGATGACCTCCATGCCTGGAGCTCCCGTCAGGTCGCTGCGTTTTTGCTCTTTGCGCTGGGGCGAGTCGGTCAGGGTTTGTGCGACAAGACCAGTAACCACACCGAGCGTGAACAACATCATGCCCAAGAAAGATTTGACGACTGTAGCTCTTTGATTCTGGTCTGGCTGGATTGGTTGACCTCAAGTCAGGGGCAATATCTCAATATCGGCAGATGGCGATCAGTCGGAATCGGTTCACGGCATAGTGGGCCGCGCCAGGTACAAGTGCAGAGCGCGCAGGTCCGTGTCACTCATGGTCTTGAGTGAAGCGAAAGGCATCACAGCGATAGCGCTACCGTCGGCGCGTTTGCCGCTGCGCATCATCGCCACGAAAACTTCCGCGTCCTTGTAGCGTGGCATCACGCTGCCTTCGCCGAGGGCCAGGCGCGCGGCAGCAGGCCAGTCAGGCGGTGCTCCAACGATCTTGCCGCCCTGCAGGCTCGCGCCGTGGCAACCGGCGCACATTTGCGCGACATAGCGACCGTGCTCAAGGGTCATGCCCTCAGGCACTGCCTTCGCCGGGGGCAGGCTGTGGTCGATCTTGGTCACGGCCTCGGGGATGCGGCCCAGACCGTACATCCCGCGGCCAGGCAGCGGCAGTTGGATGATGCCATTCTCTTGTCCAGACTGCGGTGCCAACTGACGCACATGGGCCACGATGCTGGCTAGATCAACGTCGGTCAAACGGTTGTAGTCCTCGCTGGGCATCAGCCGCAGCGCGCGGCCATCGGCGCCCACGCCGTGGCGGATACTGCGCACCCAGTCCGCCGGCTTGTAGCCGGCCATGCGTGGATTGCCCGCGGTGAGGTTGGGACCCGCCAATTTGAGCCCCTTGCCGTCATCGGCCAGCGTGGCGCCCCCGCCGTTGGAACCATGGCAGTCCACGCATCCGCGCGAGCCAAACAGGTAGGAGCCGAGGACACCGAAGAGCACTGTGAACTTATCCGCCGGCGTCGCTCTTGAAACTCGTGCCCTCACTGGCGGACAACAATGTCTGCGAGATGCGGTTCAATGGGGCCGAACAATGTGATCACAGCCTAACTGTTATTTCCCGGCAGTCCCATCTCCCGATCACCTTTCAACAATCCAACCTGAGAGGTTCCCAAAGGCTGACGGCTTCGTCGAGTTCGTTGCGATAGCGCGATGCTGCATCAGCAGATTGCGGGGTCAAGATGTCAGATGCAACCTTCAGTACCCAAATTGAAGCGAAAAATAACTTCTTTTCGGTAAATCGCCGAAGCGTGGACAGGCAGATGATTGCGCTCCTAAAGTACACCAGACCGTGCAGGGCGGGTCTCAGTTTTGACGTCGGCGCGATCACCTACCTGCAGGGGAAGACCTACCTCTGAAGGTAAATCGATATGAGAACTCTCATCAACAACCTCAACTTCATTACGAAGTTGAGCCTTCTTACGCTGGTCAGCGTATTCATTCTCGTAGCTGTTTCAACCTACATCCTTGTCGATGAGCGATCGCACATGCGCGCTGATCGCGAGAATCTGGTCCGACAGATGACGGAAGCGGCCTCAGGCGTCTTGAATTGGGCCTATGACCTGGAAACGTCAGGCAAGATGCCGCGGGGGGAAGCGCAGGCACAGGCTAAAAATGCAATTGTCAAGATGCGTTACGGCAACGACGAGTACATCTTTGTCAGCGACATGCAGTCACCGGCCAACATCCTGGTTCACCCCAAGACCGAACTTCTAGGCAAGCCGATCCAAATGAAGATTGGCGGAACTCTGGTGTTAGATGTCTTTGCGCAGAAAGTACGCAAAGACAAAGGCGGCTTCCTGGAATACTTGTGGCCCAAGCCCGGCAAGACAGAGCCAGTGGAGAAAGTTTCCTATGTTCAGGGCTTTGAGCCTTGGGGATGGGTCATTGGAACGGGACTGTATGTTGATGACCTCCAGACAGAATTCATCTCCATTGCATCCAAGGCCGCAATTGTTGCGATCCTTGGCGCTATGGGATTGCTCTATATCGCGTTCATCATTTCCCGATCCATTACGAGAGGTGTAGCCAAGGCTGTGCAAGTGGTGGACGCCATCGCTCAGGGGGACTTGACCAAGGATTTCAAATCCCGCGGATCCGATGAAATCGCAAAACTACTGAATGCGCTGATGCTCATGCAGAGCAGTCTCTTGAACATGGTGTCAGCCGTTCGAAGCGACGCAGAGAGCCTTTCCGTTGCCAGTGCACAAATTGCCCAAGGCAACCATGATCTGTCGGCTCGAACAGAAAGTCAGGCCAGCGCGCTAGAGCAAACCGCTGCTTCCATGGAGCAAATGGGTTCAACAATTAGTCAGAATGCCGACAGCGCGCACAGGGCTAACCAGTTAGCGCTGAGTGCCTCCACAATCGCAGCCAAGGGCGGTATCGTGGTGTCCGAAGTCGTTGGCACGATGCAGGGCATCAACGAAGCATCACACAAAATTGCCGAGATCATAGGTGTGATCGATGGAATCGCCTTTCAAACCAATATCCTTGCCTTGAACGCAGCCGTTGAAGCTGCCAGGGCTGGCGAGCAAGGTCGAGGCTTTGCAGTGGTGGCCAGTGAGGTCAGAAGTCTGGCCGGCAGAAGTGCTGACGCTGCCAAAGAAATTAAGATGCTCATCAGTGCCAGCGTAGAAAGGGTAGAGCAAGGCGCACAACTGGTAGACAGGGCTGGAGAGACAATGACCGAGGTGGTGAATAGCATCAAACGCGTCACAGACATCATCGGGGAAATCAACAGCGCCAGTACGGAGCAAGCCGAGGGCGTTCATCAGGTGGTCGAAGCCGTATCGCAGATGGACCAGGCAACCCAACAAAATGCTGCTTTGGTTGAAGAAATGTCAGCCGCCGCCATGGGGTTAAAGGCGCAAGCTCAGGGTCTGGTGAAGGTTGTGGCGATGTTCAACTTAGGCACTACTAGGCTCCCCAACGCATCGGTTGTCATGCGGAAACTAACCCGCGCATAGACGCCGAATTACCCTTAGCCGCACCGAAAGGAAAGCTTCAGAGCCCTTGAAGTCGATGTGACAGTCCGCAACTGCCCGAGCAAATGTTTAACTTCCTTCACCGCAAAACAGTTGTTGGTCGGAGATCAGTCGCGGAAATGATCGTACGACAGGACGTAAGGGTATCGATAAACGCAGATACGGTGCTCGTTGCCAAACCTAGCCGCCACCGTCAAGAAACTCCGTTGGATGGTGTGAAAGTACCAAACCTTGTGAGCCCGCTATGACGGCGATAGACACCAAAGAGACTTTCGACTAACGAAACAGCCGGTTCCAAACCGGCCATTGGCGGCTGTACGTTGGTGGTTGGCAATAGTGTGAAGTTCTCAGTGCCCTCGTAGGCGCTAAACCATGGCAGATCGAGCCCTTGGCAGGAGTACTATGCTGGTTCAGGGGCTCCCCCAGAAAGAGGAGTGGTCATGGAGATAGCCATGTTCAGGACAACGCGCAAAATGCCCGCCACCGTTGCGATAAGGTGTTCGGCATGAACCTCAAGTTCTTTCAGTTGCGCTCGATCAAAACCAGGGTGACCCTGTTCACGCTGGCCATTTTCGTAACCAGCATCTGGACGATTTCGTTCTACGTCGGCCGGATGTTGCAGCTGGACATGGAGCGGGCGTTGGGCGCGCAGCAGTTCAGCGCTGTTTCCATGGTCGCCGCTGATATCAACGAGGACATACAGTCCCGGCTGGACGCGCTCGAAATCATTGCCGTCACGATCGCTTCAACCCTTCCGAGTGGTGCGGCTGCCACACAAAAGGCACTCGAAAACTTCCCAGTGTTTCAGCACCTTTTCAACGCTGGCACCGTGGTCACCGGGCTTGACGGCACGGCGATTGCCTCTGTTCCCGCCGCTTTGGGTCGGGTGGGCGTCAATTACATGGACAGAGATCAGGTCGCGACGGCGCTCAAAGAGGGCAGATCGTCGGTTGGCAAGCCGGTGCTTGGCAGGGTCCTGAAAAAGCCAATACTCTCCATTGCAGCGCCCATTCGTGACCCGCAGGGCAAGGTCATTGGTGCATTGATCGGCATCATCGACCTAGGCCAACCCACATTTTTGGATAAGGTTACCAACGCTACCCATGGAAAAACCGGCACCGTTTCACTGATTTCAGTGCCGCACCGCCTTACTGTTACGTCCTCGGACAAGAAACTCGTCCTGTTCGCTCTGCCCGCGCCCGGTGTCAACCCCTATCTTGACCGAAATATGGCTGGCTTTGAGGGCTCCACCATCGTGGTTAACGTCCTTGGCCAAGAGCAACTGGCTTCTGTCAAGAAGATTCCTGCAGCGCAGTGGTACCTTTTTTCGGGACTGCCCATCGAAGAAGTGTTTGCCCCGGTGCGCGCCACGCAGCGGCGCGTGCTACTGGCCGTAATCTTGCTGACCTTGCTGGCGGGAAGTTTGACCTGGTGGATGTTGAAGCGCGAACTTGCGTCCATGTTTGACACCGCGAACAAGCTGGCCCATATGGCTGAGGTCACCGAGACGCCACAGCCTTTACCAATCACCCGTCAGGACGAAATCGGTGAACTGATCGGTGGCTTCAACCGCCTGCTGGAAACCTTGGGCAGGCGCGAGAAGGCGTTGCAAAACAGCGAAGAAAACCTCTCGATCACGCTGAATTCGATTGGCGATGCGGTCATTGCCACCGACCCTGCCGGTCGGGTCACGCGCATGAATCCAGTGGCTGAACGCCTGTGCGGGTGGACGCTGGCCGACGCCGTAGACCACCCACTTGCAGAAGTGTTCTGCATTGTCAATGCCGCTACTCGCGAACCGGTGGCTGACCCGGTGCAACTGGTGATGGCGCATGGCGAAGTAGTCGGCCTCGCCAACCACACGGTGCTACTGGCCAAAGACGGACACGAATACCATATTGCCGACAGCGCAGCACCGATCCGCAATGCTGAGCGAAAAATCATCGGCGTGATACTGGTGTTCAGTGATGTGAGCCAGAAATATGCAGCACAGGAAGAGATTGAGGAAAGTCACGAGCGATATCGCGCACTAAGCGAGGCAGCATTCGAGGCGATATTCATTTCTGAAAGAGGGGTCTGCTTGGAACAAAACTCACGAGCTGAACAGATGTTTGGTTACACATCGACGCAAGCCATAGGTCGAATGGGCACTGAGTGGATCGCGCCGATCGATCGTGATTTGGTGATGAAACACATGATGGAAGGATACGAGCAGCCCTACGAGGTCACCGGTTTGCGAAAGGACGGTTCAACTTTCCCGTCGATCATTCGCGGCAAGATGATGCACTACAGGAAGCGCCACGTTCGCGTAACCTCAATGAGCGACATCACGGAACGTAAAGAAGCAGAAATCGCATGGAAGAAGAGCGAGGAGCGCCTGCATTCCGTCTTCAATGCCATGAGTGAAGGGTTCTCAATTCAAGAGGTTATTTGCGACCAAGCCGGCAAGCCCGTTGATCTGCGTTTTATTGAAGCCAATCCGGCGTTCGAGAGGCAGACGGGCGTGAAGAATGCGGACAGCTTGGGGCACACCCTGCGTGAGTTGTTTCCCCAATCAGAGTCGTATTGGATCGAACGCTACGGCAAGGTGGCACTCACCGGTGAAGCAACCCGATTTGACGCAGTGTTTGGGCCGCTGAACAAGCACTATCAAGTGAGTGCATTCCAGACCGAGCCGGGTCGATTTGGTGTCACGTTCATGGATATCAGTGAGATCAAGCGCGCCGAAGCGGCGCTGCTGAAGAGCGAAGAACGCTGGAAATTTGCCATTGAGGGCTCTGGCGACGGCCTGTGGGACTGGAGTGTCCAGACCGGCAAGGCCTTTTACTCATCGCGCTACAAAACCATGCTGGGCTTTGCCGATGATGAAATCGGTGATAGCGCAGACGAATGGACTAAACGTATTCACCCCGACGACGCACCGGGCGTGTTTGCGGCACTACAGCCCTACTTGGACGGAAAACCCGGCTCGGCCACAATTGAGTTCCGTATGCTGTGCAAGGACGGCAACTGGAAATGGACGCAGGGGCGCGGCCTGGTGGTAGAGCGTGATGCCGACGGCAAACCCTTACGCATGATCGGCACCAACAGCGACATCACCGAGCGCAAGGAGCATCAAAGCCAGCTCGAGCACATCGCCCACTTCGATGCACTGACCAACCTGCCCAACCGGGTGCTACTGGCTGACCGCTTGCAGCAAGCCATGGCGCAGGCGCAGCGCCGAGGTCAACGGCTGGCAGTGACCTATCTGGACCTTGATGGCTTCAAGCCCGTCAATGACCGGCACGGCCATGACGCGGGAGACCAGGTCCTCATCACCTTGGCCCAGCGCATGAAGCAGGCACTGCGCGAGGGCGACAGCCTGGCCCGGCTCGGTGGCGACGAGTTTGTGGCGGTGCTGATTGACTTGGAAGACACTTCGGCCAGTTTGCCGCTGCTCAACCGGCTGCTGACGGCGGCGGCCCAACCGGTTCAGGTGGGAGACGTCAGCCTTCAGGTCTCAGCCAGCCTGGGTGTCACCTTCTACCCGCAAGCGCAGGAGATCGACGCCGATCAGCTACTGCGCCAGGCCGACCAGGCCATGTACCAGGCCAAAGTGGCCGGCAAGAACCGCTATCACATCTTCGACGCCACACTGGACAGTCATATCCGCGGCCACTACGAAAGCGTGGAGCGCATCCGCCTGGCGCTGGAAAATCACGAATTCGTCCTGCATTACCAGCCCAAGGTCAACATGCGAAGCGGTCAGATCATCGGTGCCGAGGCTCTGATCCGCTGGCAGCATCCCGAAAAAGGTCTGCTGCCGCCAGTCGAATTTTTGCCCGTGATCGAGGACCAGGCGCTGGCCATCCCCATTGGTGAGTGGGTGATCGACACTGCTCTGACCCAGATCGAGCTCTGGCACGCAGCGGGCCTGGACATCAAAGTCAGTGTCAACGTCAGTGCGCGTCAGTTGCAGCAGAGCGACTTTGTGGATCGGCTGAAATTCATATTGGCAAAGCACCCGCAGGTGAGTTCAGGCAGCCTTGAGCTCGAAGTTCTGGAGACCAGCGCTCTCGAAGACATTGCCCAGGTCTCCCATGTGATCGAAGCCTGTGCCCAGATCGGTGTGACCTTTGCACTGGATGACTTTGGCACTGGCTACTCATCCCTGACCTACCTCAAGCGCCTGCGGGTCCAGACACTCAAGATCGACCAGAGCTTTGTGCGAGATATGCTTGATGATCCGGATGACCTGGCCATTTTGCAAGGCATCATCGGCTTGGCAGAATCTTTCAAGCGGCAGGTCATTGCAGAGGGAGTAGAGACCGTGGCACACGGCAGTTTGCTGATGCAACTGGGTTGTGAACTGGCGCAGGGCTACGGTATTGCCAGGCCGATGTCATCACACCAGTTGCCGGCCTGGGCGGCCAGTTGGCAGCCCGACGCGGCTTGGTGCGCATTGCCGTGGTTGGGTGGTCTAGATACAGAGTGGTAGATGCCTGATACGTCAGCAACCTGTGACTGACATCAACGACTGATCGGTATTTCAGAGCCACTAAATTGAACTTCCAGAATGCCGCCCTTCGTGACCGACTGGTGCGCTGCACAACCGAATTACGTTTTGCTCCATTCCTGACGTTCAAATTTGATAGTCAGCGGCGGAGAAACGTGGCTGGCTCCAGAAGACACATACCCCACGGCCGAGTTTCTCCATTGGAGTCATTCAATGCCGGGTCTGGCCGATAAGTCCTTCCGTGCCAGGCTTTGTAAACTTGATCTCACACCCCCACCACAAGCATCTCAAACTCCTGAATCGGCAGCGGGCGGCTGAACAGGTAACCCTGGTAATGGTGGCAGCCCAGGGCGCTGAGAAACTCGCGTTGCGCCTCGGTCTCGACCCCTTCGGCAATCACCGTCAGTCCCATGCTCTCAGCCAGCGCGATGACCATCTTGGCAATGGCTGCGTCGTTGGAGTCGTTCAGGATGTCGCGCACAAAACCCTGGTCGATCTTGAGCTGGTCCAGCGGCAAGCGCTTGAGGTAGGACAGTGATGAATAGCCGGTGCCGAAATCGTCCAGCGAGAAGGCCACACCTCTTGCCTTGAGGGCATTCATCTTGGCGATCACATCCTCGACATGGGTCACCAGCAAACTTTCCGTCATTTCAAGCTTCAGCCGATCCGCTTTGGCTCCCGTTCGCCCCAGCGTGCTGAGGACCTGATCGGCAAAGTCGCGCTGGAGAAACTGCTTTGCGCTGACGTTGACTGCCAGCGTCAGTTGTGCCAGCGCAGGTTGCGTGGCCCACTTTGCCAGCTGTCGGCAGGCGCTCTCCAGAACCCAGTGGCCAATGCGCAGGATCAGGCCGGTTTCCTCCGCCAGCGGGATGAACTCGGCGGGCGACACCATGCCGCGCTTGGGATCGAGCCAGCGCAGCAGCGCCTCGGCCCCTATCACTCGCCCCTGTTCGGTCACCTGCGCCTGGTAGTGCAGCAGGAAATGATTCTTCTCGATGGCCTCGCGCAGACCAGCCTCCATCGCAATGCGGGAGTTGACTGAGGCCTGCATTCGGGGGTCGAAGAAACGCAGCGTGTTGCGCCCGTGCGCCTTGGCCTCGTACATCGCCAGTTCGGCCCGCTTCAGGGGTTCGACCGTGTCCTCGTGTTGTTCGCCGAACAGGGAGATGCCGATGCTCGCGCCGCAGGAAACCTCGGCGCCGTCGAGTTCATAAGGATGCCTGAGCGCTGCAAGAATCTTGTTGCCCGCCATTTCGGCGTGCATGGCCGCCTCCAGCGGGCTCTGGTCGAGTTGCTCCAGCAGCACGACAAACTCGTCACCGCCCAGGCGGCTCACGGTTTCGCGCTCTCCGAGGCAGGCGCTCAGGCGCTGGGAGAACTGCTTTATCAGCAGGTCACCCTTCTCGTGACCCAGGGCGTCGTTGAGATTCCTGAAATTGTCCAGATCGACCAGCAGCAGCGCGCCCTGGCGCTTCTCGCGTTCGCCGGCAATCATGGCCCGCTGTAGCGCAATGATCAGCATCCGGCGGTTCGGCAGCCCGGTCAGCAGGTCCGAGAAAGCCAGGCTCTCGATCTGCTCCTCTGCCGCCTTGGCGGCGCTGCCATCGCTGAAGGTACCGACATAGTGCGTCAGCACGTCGGCTTCATTCCTGACGCTGCTGATGCTGAGCAACTGGGGATAGACCGTGCCGTTCCTGCGCCGGTCCCAGACTTCGCCCTGCCATCCGCCGGTGCGCTTGATGCTGTCCCACATGACGGCATAAAAGGCCGAGTCATGCCGACCTGAACCGAGCAGGCTTGGCGTCTTGCCAATCACCTCTTCGGCCGTGTAGCCGGTGATTTCGGTGAATGCCTTGTTGACCCGCAGGATCACATTGTCTGCATTGGTGATGGTCATGCCCAACTGCGAATCGAAGGCGATGGCGGAGATGCGCAGCTCCTCTTCGGCCCGCTTGCGCTCGGTGATGTCGGCAATGAAGGCAGTGAAGTGGTAGCTGTCGTCCTCCTTGAGTGGCAGGATCGAGAGTTCTATCG
>Ga0194060_10002735_pt1 | contig 12542 bp, 12 predicted proteins | sample SepL225m_MetaG_FD_163427 | JGI IMG/M metagenome (GOLD analysis project Ga0194060, IMG submission 163427) | Anoxic zone freshwater microbial communities from boreal shield lake in IISD Experimental Lakes Area, Ontario, Canada - Sep2016-L222-5m | ecosystem: Environmental > Aquatic > Freshwater >... | reverse complement strand
ATGGCCGTGATTGAGCAGGTGGGCCACCCCTTCGCGGGTCGCCTCCCGGTTGTTGGTCAGCACCACGTCGACCGCGACTCCCCGCGGGAGCCGGTCGACGCAGACGATGGGCCACCCGCTGCGCAGTTCGCGGGTCAAGTAGCCCTGCTCGCTGGCCGTGGGGCACAGGATCAGGCCGTCGACTCGGCGCGAGGCGAATGCGGCCACGAGATCACGCTCGGACTCCGGCGCCCTGTCGAGGCTGGCCGCCATGACCGCGACTCCGTGACGCCTGGCGACATCCTCAACACCTCGGTGCAGGTCCGCGAAGAAGGGGTTCGCCACATCCTCGACCAGCAGGCCGATGGTGGAGGTGCGCTGGTCGGCCCGGCGCAGATTGCTGGCCGTGAGGTTCGGCCGGTAGTCCAACTGCTCCGCGGCCCGCTCGACCCGGGAGATCAGCTCGTCGCTGACCCCCGCCTCGCGGTTGACCACGCGGGAGACCGTCTTGAGGCTCACGCCGGCCAGGGCGGCCACGTCGCGCATGGTGGCGCGCGACCGCGCTCCGCCAGCGCGGTCGATTGGATTAGATAACGTTGTCATTACGAAGCGGGAGTATTACAGACCAAGGTCTTGACGGTAAATCCCTGAACCGCTAGAAAGTGTCGACAACGTTGTCAGGGACACCTCGGCAGCGTCGGAGGACGAACGGCATGATCGCACCGAAACGGTCAACCACCGTAACGGTTCGGTATCAAGGTTCTGGCTTGTCTCGCCAACAGCGAGGCGGGGCAATAGACATGTCGGACGACCTCCGGGTCGAAACCACCCACCCTTCGAAGGGAAAACACATGACTAACCGCTTGACTCGCGGACGGGCTGTTGCCGGCATTGCCGTCATCGGCGCGCTTTCCGTGACCTTGGCGGCCTGTGGCGGCAGCTCCTCGTCGAGCGACAGCTCGTCGGCTGCTGCTCCGGCCTCCTCGGCTGCTGCTCCGGCCTCCTCGGCTGCTGCTCCGGCCTCGTCGGCTGCTGCTCCGGCCTCCTCGGCTGCTGCTGGCGGCACCGTTGCCGTCTCGCTGATCACCAAGGACTCCACGAACCCGTTCTTCGTCGCCATGCAGGAAGGCGCGAAGAAGGCCGCAACCGAGAATGGCGTTGACGTCACGATCGCTTCCGGCAAGCAGGAGGGTGACGACCAGGGCCAGATCGACGCCATTGAGAACGCCATCGCTCAGGGCCAGAAGGGCATCCTGATCACCCCGATGTCGACCAACGTCAACAGCGCCATCAAGAAGGCACGCGACGCCGGCCTCTACGTGATCGCCCTCGACACCCCGACCGATCCGCCGGACGCGGTCGACATCACCTTCGCCACCGACAACTGCGTCGCGGGCGAGGCCATCGGCCAGTGGACCGCCGGCAAGCTCGACGGCGCCAAGGCCACCATCGCGCAGCTGGTCATCTTCAATGACCGCGTCGTCTCGGTGGACTACTGCCGCGCCAACGGCTTCCTCAAGGGCCTCGGCGTCACCGTTCCGGATCCGAAGGACATGAACTCGGCTCCCAAGACCGGCACATACGCCACCGGCAAGGGTGGCGACTACGAGATCGTCTGCGTTGAGGCCACTGGCGCCAACGAAGAGGGCGGCAAGAAGGGCATGGAGAACTGCCTGGCCAAGAACCCTGACATCAACGTGGTCTACACGATCAACGAGCCCACCGCATTCGGCGCCGACAACGCGCTCAAGGCTGCGGGCAAGACGGTCGGCAAGGACGTGTACGTGGTGTCCGTCGACGGCGGCCTCGCGGGCGTCCAGGCGGTCAAGGACGGCGGCATCCAGGCCACCTCGCAGCAGTACCCGCTGAAGATGGCCGAAGAGGGCATCAAGGCCATCAAGGCGATCGCTGAAGGCGGAGCCCCGCCGGCCCCGACGTCGGCCGACGGCACCTTCTTCGACACGGGCGTCACGCTGTGCACTGAGGATCCTCAGGACACGGTTACCGCTGCCCCGCAGCAGAACGCGCAGTACTGCATCGACAACGCTTGGGGTTAATCCCAACGCGTTGAGCTAGCAACGAAGAGGGGCAGCAATCCTCGGATTGCTGCCCCTCTTCGGTCTCAATTGGATAACGTCGCAACAGTCCTGTAGGCCACCGTCGGAGGGCCCTAAGTGAGCAGTACATCGCCTGGAACCGTGGACCTCGCTGAGGAGTTCATGGAGCGCCAGACCTCCATGCAAAAGGTGCAGGGTGTCCTGCACAAGTACCCCTACCTGAGTCCCCTCATCGTCCTGATCGTGGCGATGACGGTCTTCTACTTCGCCAACCACCGCTTCCTGCTGCCGGGCAACCTGTCGTTCCTCACACAGCAGACGGTGATCGTCGGCACGCTTGCGATCGCCCAGACCCTGGTCATCCTCACGGCCGGCATCGATCTGAGCATCGGCGCGATCATGATCTTCAGCCAGATGGTGATGGCCAACCTCGCCGTCTCAGCATCGGCATCGAACGTGCTCCCCGTCGCAGGACAGAATCCGTACCTGGCCATTGCGATCGGCATCCTTGCCGGCGTACTGGCGGGTGGGATGAACGGGCTGCTCATCACCCGGTTCAACCTGCCACCCTTCATCGTCACGCTGGGCACGTTGTCCATCTGGACCGCCATCACGCTGCTGCTGTTCAAGTCGCGCACGATCCAGGAGCCCGAGATCCCGGCCACTCTCAAGTGGCTGGGCAGCACGTTCCAGATCGGCGGATTCCAGCTGCTCTACGGCGTGATCTTGATGTTGATCATGTACGTGATCTTCGGCTACATCCTGCGCAGCACCGCCTGGGGCATGCACATCTACGCCGTCGGCGACGATCCCGCCGCCGCCCAGTTGACGGGTATCTCGACGAAGCGCGTGATCTTCAGCGTCTACCTCGTCTCCGGCCTCATCATCGGCATCGCCGGCTGGGTCACCCTGGGACGAGTCGGTTCTGCCAGCCCGAACGTCGACCCGCTGCTGAACCTCGACACCATCACCGCCGTCGTGATCGGCGGCACCTCGCTGTTCGGCGGCCGCGGGGTCCTGATCGGGACCCTGATCGGTGCGCTCATCATCACCGTCGTCGAGAACGGCCTCTCGCTGGCTGGCTTCGACCAGGCCTACCGCGTCCTCGCGGTGGGCATCCTGGTCATCCTCGCCGTCGCAGTCGACCAATGGATCAGGAAGGTGAAGGCATGACGACTGACCTGTCCACGCTGCAGCCCGTCGTCGAGGGCAAGAACATCGTCAAGACGTTCGGTCGCGTCGTCGCACTCGACGGCGCGAACTTGGCCCTCTACCCCGGTGAGGTGCTTGCGGTCGTCGGTGACAACGGCGCCGGCAAGTCCAGCCTGATCAAGTGCTTCTCCGGTGCCTACACGCCCGATGCGGGCGAGATGTTCGTCAACGGCGAGCAGGTGCAGTTCAAGAGCACGCACGAGGCCCGCGTGGGCGGCATCGAGACCGTGTTCCAGACCCTTGCGGTCGCTCCGGCACTAGACATCGCGTCGAACATGTACCTCGGGCGCGAGATTCGCAAGCCCGGGATCATGGGCTCGGTCTTTCGCTCACTGGACAAGAAGGAGATGCGAGCACAGGCCTCTGCGCACCTGAAGAACCTCGGCATCACCACCCTGCAGAACATCACGCAGGCCGTCGAGACCCTGTCCGGTGGCCAGCGCCAGGCCGTCGCCGTGGCCCGCGCCGCCGCGTTCGGCAGCAAGGTCATCATCCTCGACGAGCCGACGGCCGCGCTGGGCGTCAACGAGTCGGCGCGCGTGCTCAAGATGATCCAGGACCTCCGCGACCGCGGCATCCCGGTCATCCTGATCTCGCACAACATGCCGCAGGTGTTCGAGGTCGCTGACCGCATCCACGTCGCCCGCCTCGGAAAGCGAGCGGCAGTCGTCACCCCGCAGACGGCCTCGATGAACGATGTCGTGGCCATCATGACGGGCGCCATGACGGTGCCCGAGGAGGAGCAGCAGCTCGCCCCAGTGCGGGTGCCCGCCCCGATGGCATAGTTCCTCAGCGCAAGAGAATGGAGCCCGGATCCCAACGGATCCGGGCTCCATTCTCTTGGTGCGGAGACCAGGTGCTACGAGGGCTCAGGCGTACAGCGCCGGCGCGGACGGCAGGTCGATCGCGACGCGCTGCCCCGTGCGGTAGGACTCGATGGCCCGGTTCGAGATGATCGTCGCGACGTAGCCGTCCCAGGCGCTAGCGCCCGGCGGCGTCCCACCGGCCAGCAGCGAGTCGATCCAGCCCTGCAACTGCAGGCGATAGGCGTCAGCGAACCGGCCCAGCCACTGCTCGGGGACCTCCGTGCCGCGGCTGAATGCTTTGGTTCGCGTGATGAACGATCCGTCGCCCATGACCGCCTGCCCCAGCGAGCCCGTGACTCGACAGGACACTTCATAGCCCGACTGCGAGTTCACGAACGCCTGCACCTCGACGATCACGCCGCTCGCGGACTCGAGGATCACCAGGATCGGGTCGCGCTCTCCCTCCGTGGTCAGCGGCCCCGGCTTCCCGGCGAGGACCATGACCGAGGCGAACTCCTCGTCGAGCAGCCAGCGGGAGATGTCGAACTCGTGCACGACCATGTTGGTGAGGGTGCGCTCGGTGGCCAGGCCGTAGGGCGCGGACGTGTTCGTGTGCACGTTGTGGATCATGAGCGGCTCGCCAATGCCGGCCGCCGTGAGCTCGGCCTTCAAAGCCGTGTAGCCGGGGTCGAAGCGTCGCATGAAGCCCATGAGGATGCGTCGCTGACCGGACGCGGCCTCGGCTTCGACGATGGCCTTGGCGTCGGCTTCGACCACGGCGAGCGGCTTCTCGCACAGGACCGGCTTACCGGTGGCCAAGGCGAGCGTCGCGTGCTCGGCATGAACGTCGTCAGGCGACGCAATCAGGATGGCATCGACGTCGTCAGCGGCCATCAGTTCCTCGACCGAGCCGACGGACCGGGCGCCTACCTGCACCGCCAGGGCACCGGCACGGGCCTGGTCGAAGTCGTAGATCACCGACACCTCAGAACCGGAGACGGCGAACGACAGGTCGCGGATATGCGAGGCACCCATATTCCCGGCACCGATCGCGCCCACCCGAATCGTCATGTCCGCATTCTGTCGCAACAGCGCCTGCCGTTCGGGATTAGGCTCCGACCAGTCCATCACAGGAGACCCATGCCCACCAAGACATTCCTCAGCCGTATCACCGGTTCCTTCGCGACGTCGGCGGCCCAGAACCCCACCGTCGCGATCATGGACGCTGCCTTCGCCGACGCGGGGCTAGACGTCCGCTACGTCAACTGCGAGGTACCGCCCGAGCGGCTGGCCGATGCCGTGCGCGGGGCCATCGGCATGGGCTGGGTCGGCTTCAACTGCTCGATCCCGCACAAGGTCGCGATCCTGGAGTACCTCGACGAACTGGCGCCGTCCGCCGAGATCATCGGCGCGGTCAATTGCGTGGTCATCAAGGACGGTCGGCTGATCGGCGAGAACACCGACGGCCAGGGTTTCGTGGCCTCGCTGCGGCAGGTCGCCGATCCCGCAGGACAACACGTCGTGGTCCTGGGGGCCGGGGGCGCCGCCCGTGCCATCGCTGTCGAGACGGCGCTGGCAGGGGCGCTCAGCATCACCGTCGTCAACCGGACACCCGAGCGCGGTCAGGCACTGGCCGACCTCATCGACAGCCGCACCCCGGCGGCCGGCCGCTACCTGCCCTGGCCGCCGGCGCTGCACGTCCCCCACGGCACCGGTGTGCTCATCAACGCCACGTCCATCGGCTTCCATCCCGACGAGAGTGCGATGCCCGACGTCGACGTCGACTCGATGGAACCCGGCATGGTCGTGGCCGACGTGGTGGCCAACCCGCCACGGACACGATTCCTCGCCGCGGCCGGCGATCGCGGCTGCACGACGCTCGACGGGCTCGGGATGCTCGTCAACCAGGCCCTCGTCGGCGTGCGCCTATGGACAGGTGAGGACGTCAGCGGCGCCGTCATGCGCGGCGTCCTGGAGGACCTCTTCGGCGCCTGAGCAGGACCGAGCGAGGGGTGCCACAATGTCGCCCTGCCCCCGACGTGAGGAACCCGATGGACGTCCGTGCCTATGCCGCGCTTGCCCCCAAGGCCCCCCTGGAGCCGCATGTCATCCAGCGCCGGGAGTTGCGACCCAATGACGTCCTGATCGAGATCAAGTACTCCGGCATCTGCCATTCGGACATCCACCAGGCCCGCGAGGAGTGGGGCGGGGCCATCTTCCCGATGGTTCCGGGCCACGAGATCGCCGGCATCGTCACCGCAGTCGGGTCCGAGGTAACGCTGCACAAGGTAGGCGACCAGGCTGGCGTCGGGTGCTTCGTCGACTCGTGCCGTGAGTGCGACAACTGCCGCATCGGCCAGCAGAGCTACTGCCTCAACCACACCGCATACACGTACAACAACCGCGAGATGGACGGGGTGACGCCGACCTACGGCGGCTACTCCACCCACATCGTCGTCGACGAGAACTACGTCCTGCGCATCCCCAGCACCCTTGGTCTCGACGTCGCCGCACCGTTGATGTGCGCAGGCATCACCCTCTACCAGCCGCTCGCGGAGTGGCACGCCGGACCCGCGACGCGAGTCGGCATCGTCGGGCTCGGCGGCCTAGGCCACATGGGCGTGAAGCTCGCTGCCGCCATGGGAGCGGAAGTCACGTTGATCAGTCACTCCCCGTCGAAGGAGGAGGACGCCTACCGCCTGGGTGCCACCAACTTCCTGCTCTCCAGCGACAAGGGTGCGATGCGTTCGGCCCAGAACTCGCTCGACCTCATCGTCAACACCGCCAGCGCGATTTCTTCGCTCGATCCCTACATGAGGCTCCTGCGCCTCGACGGGACGCTTGTCTCTGTTGGCCTTCCGGCCGAGAATCTCTCCGTCAGCCCGTTCGTCTTCCTCGAGCAGAGACGTCGCCTCGCCGGAACGAACAACGGCGGCATCCCGCAGACCCAGGAGATGCTCGACTTCTGCGGCGAGCGCGGTATTGGCAGCGATATCGAGACCATCGCGATCCAGGACGTGAACGAGGCGTGGGACCGGGTCGTCGCCAGCGACGTCAAGTACCGCTTCGTCATCGACACCGCCTCGCTGGGCGCCTGACCTACTCCGGCACCGACGCAGCCGTCCGTCCAAGGCGCCAGGCGACCCAGGTCGTGACCACCAGTGGCGCGGACACATACACCAGCGCCGCCACGAGCAGGTACGTGAAGATCGCGAACGTCACGCCGATCGGGCCGTACTGTGCCGCTTGGCCGTCCAGCGTGCGCGGCATGTAGACCGCAGCCCACGCCGCCATCCCGAGGCGGCCAAGGCTCGACACGATTGCGGACGCAGCGACCAGTCGCGTCGGCGCCGGCGGGACAAGCAGCCGTACAGACACGAAGTCCGCCACGAACCACAGCGCCAGCAGCGCGAGAATCGTGACGATCAAGAGAGCCGGGCCCCCGTCGCGCCGGACCGCGCGCAGGCTGGAGGCGGCAATGAACAAGACCAGCTGCAGGACGATCCAGATCAGGCCGCGCCAGTTCTGCGAACGCGGAAGCGGGGCAACTCCGAACAAACTGGCGTAGATACGAGCGAGGCGTCGCGACAGCGAGAACGCGGACAGCAGTGACAGCAGGATCGCGAACCACGAGATCGCCGCCCCGGGTGAGTGCGCAAACAGGACGCGCAGGGCGTCTCGTGCCAGCTCGTCGAGGCCGAACCGGTCTCCAACGGAATTGGCGATGACCACGCTGCTGTCCGTGGTGAAAATCGAGACGATAACGATGACCAGGGGCAGCATCGCGACGAAAGCCTGCGCCGCGAGGCCGAATGAGCGGTCAAGAAGCTCGAGTGCGAAGAACCGGCGGACGACGGCAAGCAGGTAGCTGTCCTCGAACCACGCGGGGACCTGCACGCTCAGCCTCGAAGGATCGGCCGAGTCAGACAGGTAGGACCGCCCTCGCCCTTGTTGATCTCACTCGCCTCGTAGATGTGCACCTCGACCCCGTGATCGCGTAATGCCTTAGCCGTCGCGCTGTTGCCCTCCGCGATGACGACCACTCCCGGTGCGACGGCGAGCACGTTGCAGCCCAGCGATGCGTAGTCCTCCTCGGGCACGTTGATGATCTCGATGCCCCGCTCCTGCAACGCCTGGATCAAGGCGACAGGTGCGAGCCTCTCGTAGACGACCGCAAGGTCCTCGCGCACAGGGGACACGACCGACATCAGGTGCAGGCAGTAGGCCGGGCCGAGATCGTGCGGCATGTCGAAGGCCTGGACGGTGACGCCCTGCGGCTCAAGGATCGCCCGCAACTGATCGATGCCGGCCTGGTTGGTGCGGTAGGTGCGGCCCACGGCCAGCGTCTGGTTGTCGAGCCAGAACATGTCGCCGCCATCAGCCGTTGCCGGCGCAACCAGGCGACCAACGATCGGGACGCCAAGATCCTCCAATTGCGTGGCCAGCAGCGGCGGCTCACCCTGCCGGACGACCTTGGCACCCCGCAGTTCGATCACGCCGTGCCCGACGACGAACGCCGGGTCGTACACGAAGCACGCGTCCGGCATGTCGTCTGCCGGCGGCAGGACCTCGAGCTCGCAGCCCAGCTTCGCCAGCAGGGCAACGAAGCGCACGTGCTGGTCCAGAAGGAGATCCCGGTCCAGTGGCTGCGCCCAGTGCGCCACGGCGTAGTCGCCACGAGGTGACGGCGGACGCACAGCGACTCGGTGAAGTCGCCCCACCATCGAAGTCACTCCGTAGGCGAGGGTGTCCGGTGACGCGGTCATGGATGTCGTCCTTCCGACGAGTTCGCAGCGCGCTCGACGATCGCGAGCAGCCTGCGTCGATTGTTCCGCAGGATGAGGATGAATGGGAGGTTGCCCAGGAACACACCCACCAGGAACACGAGGGCGAGCCACCACGGGTTGAAGAAGAAGAGTAGGAAACACGTGGCGATGGCAGCCCAGTGCACCCACTCCGCGCGCCGCACCTCGGTCAGGTAACCCTCGAGTTCGGTCACGGAGCTCCCGGGTAGGGCAGCCTTGCTCTGACCGCCGAATGCGGCTCCGAGTTCGGGCAATCGCCTCGCGAACCATCGGGTGCCGACTCGTCGAAAGTACCGCGCGGTCTCCCACGACCACAGGTAGAGGGGGAACGGATCTCGGGTGAACCACCGCGCCGGCCACCGCGGCGCGGTCGCGCCCATCCCGATCGATAGGACCACCACGACGACGATGTCGATGACGACCAGCGCGGCCAGCCTGCTCATCGTCACCGCCATCCATCTTCGCGGCGAGGGAGGGAACCCTCGCCTGCGGCTCGTCCCAAATCCGAGCGTCGCCGCTTCGCGGCGAGGGAGGGATTTGAACCCCCGGAGAGTTTCCCCTCGGGCGCTTTCAAGGCGCCTGCAATCGGCCGCTCTGCCACCTCGCCTGAGGTGCACAACCGTAGTGTCAGGGGGCTGGCGGCGTCGCGCTCGGGTAGGGCACGTCGATGAAGGACACGTCGTCCCCCGTCACGGCGATGAGGGACCACTGGCTGCCGTCGTCGCCCGTCAGTCGATACGCGGGCAGGATGAGCAGGTCGCCGTCCGGCTGCCAGAACTGCGCTAGCGCCAGCTCGGCACCCGTCACGACGACGTCAGACATCGGCACACGTAGGGCCGGCCGCCCCGACGCGTTGAGTGTGGGCCGCGCGGAGGGCGTTGGTTCTGCACTCGACTGCGCAGCGTCGAGCGTACGTGGCCCGAGCACCGCCCAGGTGGGAAGGGATGCGCGGCGCACGGCCGTCGCCGCCCCCACGACGGGGTACCCGGGAATCTCCACCAGACCGGCGGCGAAGCCCGAGGCGGACACGACCGCCCCGGCCCGGCCGAGCCCTACCGTCCAGGACAACTGGGTCCGCGCGCCATTCACCTTCTGCCAGGCGGTCACTCGCGTGCGGTCAGCGAAGCGGTCGACCTGCATGTCGACGGCGGCGACGTCCACACCGAGGCTGCCGAGCAGGGCTGTCGCGACCTCGAGCGCTTGCTGCGCAGGCACCGCCACGCCGACTGAAGAGTCCGCCGCCGCCGCGCGATCGGCGAACTGCCACGTCACGAGCGGGTTGTCCGTCACGACGAGGCTCGACGACGCAGCATCGGACGGGTCACCCACCTGCCAGCCGGTCAGCGTCCGCCCGACGTCACCGGTCACGCCGAACGTGCCAGCCACCGACCTCGCGAACGAATCACCGTCGACCTGCCCTCGCGTCAGTCGGTAGCCCGAAGCGACCCCCGGCGTGTCAGCAAGATCCACGGCCGGCGAGAAGATCGCCGGCGACGGGCTCGAGACGGTCGGCACCTGGAGGCTCGGCCGGGTCGGTCCGTTCGATGGCACGACACCGCTGACGGGCAGGCTGCTCGCCGCCGGGGACTCCTCCACCACCGGACCGGGAGCCACGACGATCCTCGGCCCCGGAGCCGTCTGCCGGCCGACGACGAAGGCCCCCGCCACCGCTGCAACAAGGACCGCCGCCGCGAGGAGACCCAGGACGACGGCACGTCCGGTGCCGCGAGCAGGCGCACCCTCGTCCGACGATGCGGGCCCGTTCGTCACCCGTGCCTCCTACCCATTGGCTAACGTGGCAAGTATGCGACTCCATCGAACCATCACTCCCGACCGGCCGTTGCTGGTCGTCGCCCTGGAGGAGGAGGCCTCGCATATCCATGCCAGCGATCTGCCGGTTCTGGTCACGGGGATCGGCAAGGTGAACGCCGCCGTGGCCGTGGCCTCGATCCTCGGCGAGTACTCCCCGAGCAGCGTCGTGAACCTCGGTACGGCCGGCGCACTGCATGACGGCCTGTCCGGGACCTACGTGGTGAGCAGCGTCATCGAGCACGACCTCGACGACGACGCGCTCTACGAGTTGACCGGACTGCACTTCAGCGAGCGCATCCATCTCACCGACCAAGGCCTCACCCTCGCGACGGGTGACTCGTTCATCGCCGACGACGCGGCGCGGGCACGGCTGGCCACGCGGGCCGACCTCGTCGACATGGAGGGATACGCGGTGGCGCGCGCGGCGAAGGTTGCTGGCGTCCCGGTGACGCTGGTCAAGGAGGTCAGTGACCTCGCCGACGGATCGGCCGGCCGCTCGTGGCGCGACTCCATCGACATCTGCGCCGAGCGGCTGGGCGCGTGGGTGCGGGGGAGCCTACTCGGCTGACTCGACGGGGATCGGCATACTCGGCGCGCTCCGCCGGTCCATGAACAGGCCTACGCCGGTGAGCACCAGGGACACCGCGACCACGGTCGTGACGATGTCGGCGACCGAGTTGTGCCGCCAGCCCGCGACGGTGACAACGAGGACCACCAGCGCCACCCAGACGGCGATCACTGCCTTCTTGTCCTGGGTGGCCAGGCGCGCGTAGAGCAGGACCTGGACCAGAGCGAAGGCGGAGCCCTCCAGAGCGAACAGCCAGGCCTCGGATCCCAGGTCGCTGTACTGGGCGCCGCCGAGGACCCGCATGACGAAGTTGCCGAACAGCAGGCTGAAGCCCGTCACCGCAACTCCGACGCAGGCCGTCAGTCCGGTCGCGATGAGCACGGCGCGGCGGTTGTTCCCCGACGTCATCTTCGGGAAGAGCACGATGATGATGGCGTTCGGCAGGAAGAACGCGATCTTGGCCAGGAGGACGCCAACCGCGTACTCGCCCGACTGATCTGCCGTCAGGAACACGCGCGCCAACAGGACGTCGACGTTGGTCAACGTGAACAGCACGAACAGCGCGTGCACGACGTGGATGAACTCGTTTCGCGCGTCCCCCGAGAGCTTCAGGCCCCACGTTCGAGGGCAGATCATCTGGTAGGCGATCACCGCACCGAAGGCGCAGCCGACAAGAACGCCGAAGCCGACGCCCTCCACGTTGCGGAGGACGAGCACTCCGACGATGCCACCGACCGCGCGCCCCAACTGCACGAAGATGAACGCCCACGAGAAGGTCACGTGCTGCTCGCGACCCTGGGCGATGCCGAGAGCAGCGGAGCTGACCACAGTGAATCCCAGGGATGCGATGCCTGCGGCTACTGCGATCGGCGGGATCGAGAACAGTGATCCAAGTGGCCAGGCAACGATGAGGCCGCCCACGACGATGGTCGCTCCGACGACCACCGAAAGGCGGATCGCTTCGCCCTCGATGCTGGCGCGGTCGGTCGTTGCGACCGCGACGCGGCGCGCGGTGAGCGCCTGCGTGGAAAGTGCCACCGTGGAGATGATGACGAGCAGTCCGAGGAGGGCGCCCAGAGCACCGAACTGCGCCGGGGTGAGCGCGCGGGCCGCCACCATGCTCAGCAGGTACGCCGCGCCGTTGCCGACGAGCGTCGCGATGCCGACAAGGATCAAACCCTTGGCCAGGACACCCCTGGTCTGCGGCTCGCTCACTCGCCAACCCTAGCCGTCCAAGTCGATCCGGCTCAGACGCCTTTCGAAGCGGCTTCGCCACCTCGGCGCATCTACCGTGAAGCCATGA
>Ga0194060_10002733_pt1 | contig 12542 bp, 8 predicted proteins | sample SepL225m_MetaG_FD_163427 | JGI IMG/M metagenome (GOLD analysis project Ga0194060, IMG submission 163427) | Anoxic zone freshwater microbial communities from boreal shield lake in IISD Experimental Lakes Area, Ontario, Canada - Sep2016-L222-5m | ecosystem: Environmental > Aquatic > Freshwater >... | reverse complement strand
TTTTTTGAGGGTACCAGAAAACTCCTCAAGGCTGTCAGCATCTTCTGCCGAATAAAACCCTCCTTCAGGTGAAGCCATATCGCAGAGCAGATAATTGAAGATGTCTCGCGCAACCGCTTTATAACGAGCCTCACCAGTGCACTGAAAAGCTCCAAGGTAAGATAGCGCAAGCTGCGCATTATCATAGAGCATCTTCTCAAAATGGGGCACCTGCCATCGGGTATCAGTAGAGTAGCGGGCAAACCCTCCTCCCCCTTTGCCTTCAACGCCAAGATGATCGTGAATACCGCCCTCGGCCATTCTGTCGAGCGTCTCAAGCGCCATCTCAAGCGCCATCTTGTTGCCTGAGTGGTAGGCCTCGTTGAACAGAAAGTTCAGCAACACCGGACGGGGAAATTTCGGTGCGCCGCCAAAGCCGCCACATTGAGGGTCGTAGCATGCTTCGAGCCATGCAAGACATTGACGCTGTGGCTGATCGTCAGCAGGCAGGGAGGATGATGCTGATCGTGTGACTTTTTCAAGCGCATGAACAAAGCCCTGCGCGGCATTCAGGATTTTTTGCCGGTCATGCTGCCACAAACGTGCGAGAGAGAGCAGTACCGTTGTAAAACCGGGAAGACCATAACGATCCTGAGGGGGAAAATAGGTGCCTCCATAAAATGGCTTCCGATCGGGAGTGAGCCATACCGACATCGGCCAACCACCTTGCCCTGTGGTGGACTGAAGATAATGCATGTAGAGGCGGTCAAGATCAGGCAACTCTTCGCGATCCACCTTGATGGAGACAAAATGGCGATTCAGCAGCTCTGCAACCGCTTCATTTTCAAACGACTCCCGTTCCATGACATGGCACCAGTGGCAAGTCGAGTAGCCAACGGAAAGAAATATCGGCAGATCGTCACGCCCTGCTTTTTCAAAAGCCTCGTCACCCCAGGCAAACCAATCGACCGGATTGTGAGCATGCTGCAAAAGATAGGGACTTTTTTCGTTTGCAAGACGGTTTGCTTTTGGGGTGTCCGTGGGCATAGAAATATCATTAAACATTATTGGCTGGCCCCGTCCGGCAAGGTCGCATTGCCGATAATGGCATCAAAATTCACTGGAAATGATGGTTCAATCTTGTTATGGCGATCGCGCCCCTCCGGCATGGCATGAACCCCATCAGGAAACGTTCCGTTGGAGACAAGATACTCATGCAAATAGTTGGTCAACCGGTAATAACCACTTGGTTTTCCGGTAGCTTCAAGCGGTGGCTTGCCGGCAGCCCACCCCTCCACAATCCGCTCGACCAGTGGCTGGTAGTCTGCACCTTGTTTGCCAGACAACCCGGTATTCAGCATCATCATCTTTCAACCTGTTACTTTTCAATAATCTCACTCCATCGAATGCAGACCGATCATATTCCCTTCGGTATCAACGACCAGAGCCATAAAGCCGTATGGATCAATAGACATTTTTTCGCGATAGAGCTGGCCACCGCTTTTGGCTGCCAAAGCGGCTTCAACCGCACAATCCTTGCAACTGAAATAGACCCTCATGCCGCTGCCGCCTGATGCAGCACCCTCCATTTTCACCAAAGTACCACCAATCCCGGGACGATCCATCGCCATCGGGAAGGCCCACATCTCCATTGCCGGATCGCTTTGCAGCAGTTCAAGCTGGACCTGAAACACCGATTCATAAAATGCCTTTGCACGTGGCATATCCTGTACAAAAATTTCAAACCAGATGACGGGATTGTTGAGCATAGTGTGCTCCTTTGAATGATTGAAAGTAACTTTTATACCAAGAGATCAAATATAGAAGAAGCTCCCCTTTTTCCTTGCATTCAATCTTATCACTGTCATTTTTTCAGGCAGTCCACTCTCAGCAATTACGTACACGTTTCCAGATTATCGTTGTTGTTGCAGCAAAGTAAAATAAAAAATCGAGCCAGACTTGGGATCGCTCTCAGCGCCAACGGTTCCCCCATGAGCTTCAACAATCTCTTTGACTATTGAAAGGCCAAGACCGATCCCGCTTTCTTCCTGCTGTCCGGGAACCCGGTAAAACTGTTCAAACAAATGCCCCAGATGTTCAAAAGCAATACCCTCACCTGTATTTGCAACGGAAAATCTGATAGTATCCTGATCTTCAACAGCACTGAGGGTTATTGACCCGCCCGGCGGTGTAAACCGCAACGCATTTGACAAAAGGTTAGCAAAAACATGGCGGATGCGAGCAGGATCGGCCATGACTTCAGGAAGTCCATCCGGAAAAGCGTTTACAAGATTCACCCGGTGGTCAAGGGCTTCAACAGAAAACGGTTCTATTCCATCACTACCAATACGAGAAGGGGAACATGGCTGCATGTTCAAATGTGCTTTGCCGGATTCTATCCTGTTGAGGTCGAGCAGATCATCAAGAATATGTGACAGTCGTTCGCTCTCTTCGCGTGCAGCAAACAGCAACTCCGCCTGCTTCCCGTTCAGGCTTCCAATGCGCTCTTCAAGCAGCAGACAGATGGACATTCTGAGGGAAGTCAGGGGGGTTCTTAGCTGATGGGAGACGGTAGCGATAACACTGCGTTTCAGCTCAAGCTGCTCTAAAATCTGCGTAACATCCCTCAGTATCAGTGCAGTTCCAGCCGGTACGGGTACTGCCAGCGGCAGAAAAAAGCACTCCCGGCTGCCAACAAAATGCTGGATATAGCGTTTGTTTTCAACTGCTTCAGTGGCATATTCCAGTGGTTCTTTTTTGTGTAATAACTCTGCAATCCACTCATGACCAAGATCACGAACATTCGCTCCTGGCTTCAGACCAAAATAGTGCTCAGCCGTTTCCGTCGATACCTCAACCTCTCCATTCAGGTCAAGCACGGCTATCGGCAAAGGGAGTACCTTGAACACCTCCTGTGTGGCACTTCGGGTTCTGAGCAGGGTATCCATATCTGTTTTGCGCATCTTGCGCAGGGTTGCAGCCATTTCGTTAAATGACGCTGAAAGCTTTCCAATTTCATCTTTTGATGTGGTATCAAGCACGAGATTGAGGTTTCCCCTGCTGATCTCTTCAGCAGAAGCAATAAGTTTTTTAATCGGCATAAGAATCCACTGGTGCGCCTGATAACTGAAAAGCAGGGCAATAACGGCACAACCCAGAATTGCAGCAAGCATCGTATTATGTGCTGATGCAGCCATCTGGCGAGCATTATCATTCGCACTGTTCATATTTGCCTGATTCATCTCAAGAACCTGTCCCGAGAACTGCTTGATTTCGTAAAACAGAGGCCGCAGTGTCAAAAAATATCGCTTTTGCCTTTGAGAGAGAGCCTGAGACGAGTCGGTAACCTGATCAATAACTCCTGAATACTCCATGAACAGATCCCTGATCCGCATTGCTTTCTGATGTTCGCCAGGCAACGTAATATTGCCAAGCTCAATCTGCAGTGCATGACGGAAGTTCATTTCATGTTGGCGGATTGTCATCATCCCTTCATCGTAATGACCGGTAAAGGTAAGCAGAACACCTCTGTCAATCTGCTCAAGAGACTCCTTCATTTTCTGACATGCAATCACACTGCGATAGTTCTGCCGGAGTATAATATCGATAGCTCCACCAAGTGAATCTATCTGCCTGATTGTGAACACTCCCATGACAACAACCATAACCAGCAAGCCACTGAATCCAAGTATCAGTTTTTGACGTATCCCGATCATCAAGAACCTCCATAACAGCTACAAGAAAAACGGGTAAAGAGATACACCATCATACCTTGATCGGTAAAATTATAAAGGGGATTCCATGGACATAGAGGTTTCGCTGTATGGCAAAAACCGTGTAGTTGTGCAGCCAGCGATCCATCAGGGACTCTTTGGTAAAGACAAGCTGCCCCCCAAAAAAGACGATATTCGGAAACTTTTCGGTAATAGCCGGAACAAGTTTGTTGACTTCGTCAACCACATCGGTACCGAGAGAGAAGTATGCTTCGGCATAGTATCCATGCTCTTTCATATAGTCCATGTATTTGGAGGTCTCGTTGCGCACAAAGCTTCCGAGGTTGTCAATTTCATCAGCCCCCTTGAAGTTTCCGGCATCGATAGAACCTATTTCAACGAAAACATAATTTTTGTAGTTATCTCCGAAGAGACGGAAAACACTGAACAGGGTGTGCAGGCCAAGTCCGTTAAAGCCATTCACCAGAATAGCGGCCGTTTTTGCCTTCGGATCATAAACCGGATCCGGAGAGCTGCTATCATGTACATCCGATCCGCTAAGCACCGCTGCCTCCACAATAACATCGAGACGTTTCAATGTAGCATAGGTCTTGTTGTAATGGTTTTTTATAAAAAACGCACCAAGCACCAGCACACCGGTAATCACCATGGTAACCCATCCGCCTTCATTAAACTTGAGAATGAGTACCGAAATAAGGATAAAGGTGGTTAACGTCAAGCCTATACCGTTAATCACAAGTTTTTTGAACCACTGCTTTTCAGCTTCTCTTTGCTCCCACCAGTGCTTGACCATGCCGAGCTGCGAGAGGGTAAAGGTGATAAAAACGTTGATACTGTAAAGAACAATCAGAAAATCGACTGATCCATTCGAGGCGAGCATCATGATGAGGGAGGCAATGCCCATAACAAGAATGCCCTTTTCAGTCACCAGCCTGTCGCTCAGCATTGCAAAGCGGGTCGGCAGCCACTTGTCGAGTGCCATATTGGCAAGAACCCTCGGCCCGTCAAGAAACCCGGTCTGTGCTGCAATAAAAAGCAGCACCGCTTCAGAAAACAGGGTAATCCAGACAAAGCCTACACCGTAAAAGCCTCCCCAGGATGCGGTTACACTTTCAAACAAAATTGCGTTCAGTGTCTTTCCGGGGGAATCACGAACATCAAAAAGAATGTACGCCATCATAAGCCCCATAACAGTCACGGAAAGAGAGATCGCCATGTACTTCATGGTTTTTTTTGCCGTCTCGACTTTTGGCTCCCTCAAGACAGGAAGACCGTTACTTACCGCCTCAATTCCGGTAAAGGTACCTGCGCCGAGGCTGTATGCTTTCAACACCAGAAAAAGCACCCCAAAAACGCCAAGAGTGTTAAATGAGGTTGCAAGCTCACGACCGGTCTCATGATAGACCGTACCGAAGTTTGCAAGATGGGAGATCACTGCATAGACTATAACAATCAGGTGAGTAGCCACAAAGAGCAGGAAAACAGGCACAAGAGGCATAACCGCCTCCTTGATTCCTCGAAGATTAAGTAACAGCAGAACCAAAACCCCGAAAGCAGCAAACCAGAGTTTATAACCGATCAGACTGATGGGAAGAAAGCTGAAAATAGCATCTGCACCGCTTGCAATTGAGATGGTAATGGTCAGGATGTAATCGATCAAGAGGGCGCTGCCTGAAATAACTCCCATCTCGGGCGAAAGGAGTTTGCTGGCCACAAGATATCCGCCGCCGCCATGAGGAAAGAGTTCAATGATATGAGAATAACTTGAGGCAATAATCAAAATGGTGATTCCGGTACCTATGGCTACAAAAATCCCCAGTGTAGGGTGACCCTGGAGAGCTTTAAACGCTTCTGGTGGGCCGTAACAGGATGAGGAGAGACCATCTGAACCAAGTCCGACCCAGGCAAGAAAAGCGGAAAGTGCAAGTTGGTGGAAAATGCTGCGCTCACGAAAATCTCGCGCACCTCCAAGAAAAAATGTTTTAACCTGTCTGAATACCTTGTTGATAGCCATAATGAACACAATAAGTGAGAGCCGGGGATATGATGTGATTTTCTATAAGTCGGTATCATAATCCAGCAAAAAAAAGAAGACAGTGACGACAGAAACCGCCTTCAACTGAAAAACATAACGATTGAGTGCAAAAGAACATCTTGCAGAAAACAAGGGTATGGCAAAAAAAGTATTGAATTTTGCAAGGCGGTCTATCTATTTCAGATGCCGTATTGCTTCCTTTTTCTCCAGAGTGTTGCCTGATCAATACCAAGAATATCGGCGGCTTCCTGAAGAGATTTTGATGAAGCGAGAATCCGGCGGATATGAGTTTCTTCTATCACATCAAGGGTTATGTGATCGCCAATGCGCACCGGATGAGTTTTGGAGACTATGGACTCGGGAAGGAGTTCAATGCCAATCTGACCTTTTTTTCCAAGAATTACAGCGCGCTCCATCACGTTGCGCAATTCACGAATATTACCCGGCCACGAATATAGTCTTAGCGAAATGCGTGCCTGTTCAGTCAATCCATCAAGATTTTTAAGGTTCTGAGCGGCAAAGAATTGCAGCATATTCAAAGCAAGTTGTTCTACATCATCGGGTCGGCCTGCAAGAGGTGGAAGAACAATCTGGATGCCGTTGAGCCGGTAAAAGAGGTCTTCCCGAAAATCACCTTCTCTGACCGCCTGGTCAAGATTGGTATTGGTGGCCGCGATGATACGAACATCGGCTTTGTGTGTTTGATGATCTCCAATTGGTTCATATTCCCGATCCTGAATAAACCTAAGAAGTTTTGGCTGAATGGAGAGAGGAAGATCACCTATTTCATCAAGAAAAAGAGTACCCCCTTCGCAAAACGTTACCCTGCCAGGCTTATCCCTGACGGCTCCGGGAAAGGAACCTTTGATATGGCCAAAAAGCTCGCTTTCGAGAAGTTCCGGACTCAACGAGGGACAGGAAACTACTCCAAAGGGGCCCTCTTTTCTTTGACTCCAGTTATGAATTGAACGGGCAAGAACAGTTTTACCTGTACCACTTGGACCCCTCAAAAGCACAAGTGCATCGGAGGTGGCAACCTGTCGAGAAAGTTCTATAGCTCGCTGCATTGAGGGATATCTTGAAGTAAAATAGACTTCAGGATGCATACGGTTCAAGTCTTCCTGCAGAGAGGCAAGACGCATTTCCATTCCGCATACTTTCGCAAGACGTGCAGTAATCAGCTCAAGTTGATCGGGAGTAAACGGCTTGGCAATATAGTCCGAAGCGCCACGTTTCATCGCTTCAACGGCACTCTCTATTGACGCGTAGGCTGTAATAACAACTATTTTGATCCAGGGGCAGGCATTAAGAAGTGAAAGCACCAGGTCAAGACCGCTTTCGGTACCTAATCGAATATCAACAAAGGCAATATCAAACACCTGCTGTTCAGCTTCAGCATACGCATCCCGTGAGTTACTGACCGCGTTGACGCGATGGCCGCGTGATTCCATGAAAACCGTCAGCGTTTTTCGGATATTCGTTTCATCATCGACAATGAGAACATTGAGCGATTGCATATAATGGCTGATATGAATTAAGTACGCACGATTCCTTTGTAGAAGTATAAATAAATATTGATGGATTTCGCGGCCTTCTTTGGAAGCCGTTAAAATGGGCCGTTGAACCCTTTTCATAAAACAGTACAAGCCTGACATCGCTTATTGAACGTAGACCTCAACCCGCTCTTTCAAAGCCTCATCCATCATCTGATAGCTCTTTTTGAACCTTGATTCCAGCAAAAAGAACACCACACCAGACAAAAGCCCGCTGAACTCTTCGATATTGATAAAGCGACTCTTCCCGGAACCAAAATCCTCTATCTCAAAGTAATGATAAGCCTCAAAAATGCCTTTCAGGAATATGGCATACCATCCAAGCTTGACTGGAGGGACAAACTGCCTGATGGTAGCCCGGAAAAGAATCGCTGGCAAACCATCAAGCCTGGCTTTAAACCATAACTGCTTACCTGCTAACAGGTTACCTCTAACTGCACGAATAAAGGGGTTCCACTCTGGATAGAGGTGAAAAGCTGCCAGAACAGACCACACCTCTTCTGATGAAGCGTTGATAGTGATCTCACTTCGTATTATTTTCATTTTGGCAAACTCAACTCTCCGATGATACTGTCGAAATCCACAGGAAATGATGGTTCGACGTTGTTATGGCGATCCCGCCCCTCCGGCATGGCATGGACCCCTTCAGGAAACATGCCATAGGCGACAAGATACTCAAGCAGATAGTTGGTCAACCGGTAATAGCCACTTGGTTTTCCGGTGGCTTCAAGCGGCGGCTTGCCAGCAGCCCACCCCTACACAATTCGCTCGACCACCGGCTGGTAAAGCACTTTTTTCTGTTCCTGCATCTTCTTTTCTGTTCGTGTTTTATCAATTCATCGACAGAGGTGTTGTGAAGTCGTCATCTTGCCTGCACCCAAGGGTAACTCATCCTGCCGCAGCCTCCAACATCGCCGTTCGGGAGCCGTTCACGACGTTCGCCAACGTGAGTTTTTCCAGTTACTGGTTTAGACATGGGGTTTGCTCCTATTTATCGTGTTTTCCTTATAATACATACGTACACGCTAAAAAGCAGGAAAAAAGCATGACTTTGCTTGGAAATCGTACCCGCACGGTGATGCTTTTACGTTAATGTGTACGCTTTATCATACTTTCAGGTTGTTATAAGCAATCTCAAGCCTGTCGTCAGGCTCGATAGTTGGCCGATTCAGCGATTCGTGCAGGTATCGTGATCTGGTGCTTGTTCCTGACGCGGACTTGTGTCATTCTCAGGTATTTGTTCGTATGCCTGGAGCTATTGAGCCCCCACGTGATCAGCCAAACCGTGCATTATAAGCTGGAATCTATAGGAATTAATGTAGATTACTTCATTGGTACTTAAAGTGTTTCCGGAAATTTCTTTCGCTCATATTCGTTTTTTTTTGCGATTATGATATTTTCAGGATGCATGTGTAATGAATTAATGGAACAGAAAAAACACGTTCAATATATTATAATGACAATAAATAACGAATTAGAGAATAAGATTACGATCGCTGGCGAACTGGGCAGTGGCAAAAGCACTATAGGAAAGATGATAGCTCATCTGGAATGTATTGATTATTATTCTACAGGTGAGATTTTAAGAAAAATCGCATCGAATATGAATAAAAGTATCCTGGAAATGAATAAATATGCTGAAGAGAATAAATCTATCGATGATGAAATAGATGGCTTTACCATAAATCTTGGTAAATCGAACACATCTTTTGTTATGGATTCAAGAATGGCTTGGCATTTTATTCCTCATTCATTTAAAGTTATGTTGATTGTTGATTCAAAAACTGCTGCTTTGCGTATCATTGGTCAGGTTGACAGGACTTCAGAGTCTTATGTTGATGTTGACGCGGCTGTTAATGATTTAATGCAAAGAAAAGAGAGTGAAAGAAAAAGATTTGTTGAGTTGTATTCCGTTGACTACACGGATAAAAAAAATTTTGACTTGATTTTGGATACAACAATTTCTACTCCGGAGAGTTTGTCTGCATTTATTCTTGATAAATATTTGTGCTGGAAAAAGAATGGGTATCAAGCAGGTTTTTGGATTTCACCAAAAAGATTAATGCCTGCGCAACATATAACCATGCCAGGCGACGATGATTATAAGGTATTGGAACTGAACATGAAAATGAACGGGTATGATGAGAGTTGTCCAATAACGGTAATAAAGAAAAATGATAACTATTATATACTCGATGGCCATAAGCGGACAAGTGTTGCAATCCATTTATCTTTAGAGTACGTTCCGATATTGTTACTATCAGATGAAGATAATGAAAAAGAGATTTTTCCCGGATTGACTCCTCCAAAATATATCGAAACAACTACAAGCAAGTCATTGCTCCATGATTGGGAAGATGCGCATGGATTCAGATTTATGGTATAGGTTGGTTAGTTCCCTTGTGGAACAGATCACTCGACATGGAGTAATCACCGCTCATCAAACACTTGCAGCCCTCTCCCCGCCGCCTCCATCATCGGAGCAAGCAGCTCAACCGACAGGGAGCAGAACTCCTCATCAAAGGGCTCTGTGGCACCAAAACAGTGCTGAATGGCCGGGTCGGAGCCTTCGCCAGGATGGTTGTTGAAAGTGTCGTCACGCCACTCTTTTCGAGAAGCTTCGAGCGTTCTCTTTGTGGCGTAAGCAAGTGAGGAGCGCGGGAAAAAGCGCAGGGGCATTGAGAGGCCCTGCCAGTAGTGGTTGAGCAGATTCTCCACAAGGACGGAAGCACCATCAACAGGCGCAAAGGTTTTGGCCTCATTCTCCATCACAAGGATGGTCTGTTTGGGATAGCCCGGCTGATTAAGCGAGTTGAGCACGAGATGCTCAATCCAGCTTCTCATGATGTCCTTCATCTTCAGCCTGGCGTACCGGTAGTGCAGCAAAGAGTGCGGCCAGAGGCGATCGAGCCGTCCAGTAAGGCGGAAAGCGCCAAGCTGAAGATCGACCTCAAGCGGCTCAAGCATACCCCTGCCGCCAATGCTCTCCCGAACCGTGGAGGCAAACTCCTTCACCTCACCAAGAATTCTGGTAAAAAGCTGTTCGCCGTGACGCGCTGGCGGAAGCATCCCCCGGCTCCGGAAAAGCGGGAGCAGTTCGCTTGTCTCCCCTCCCCCAAGCACCACCTCAAGCAGCTCCTGTTTGAGGCTGTAGAGTTCAAGCCCCTCAACCGCGAAAGGCTCCCGATCTTCAAGCGGCAGTGCGGTGCCCTCAAGCCGGATGCCGAGGCGCTGTTCAAGGAAAAATCCTGACGGGTTATCGTAAAAGCGCAAGAGCCTCTCCAGCGAGAGGGTTTTCCACTCCTCCGGCGGTTCCGCAAGTGGGGCGCTCATGAAATGGTGAGAGCAGGTTGCAGCACTCTCCTTCTCCACAAGCGCCCGGTAGTTCTCGGCAGAGTAGCTGAAGAGCGGAGAGCCTGCGGTAAAATACTCCCGGTTAAAGGCTTGCAGGCGGTGGCGCACCACAAGATGCTCCTCCACCGAAGCGCCATCGGGAAGCGAGAAGCCGCGCCGCACAGCGTCAAGCAGTTCGCTGACCAGCACTGATGGCGGAAGTTCGCTGTTATCACGGATGCTCTGGCCGACATAGCTGATATAGAGCAGATCGCGGGCCGAGAGGAGCGACTCAAGAAAGAGGTAGCGATCTTCGTTGCGGAGTGAGCGGTCGCCCTTCTGCGGTTCACGGGCAATAAGGTCAAAGCCCGGTACGCGGCTCTGGCGGGGAAAGGCGTTGTCGTTCATGCCGATAAGCACCACAACCCGGAAGGGAATGCTCCGCATGGGCAGCATGGCGCAAAAGGTGATGCCGCCCGTCATAAAGCCCAGCCCCTGCTCCTGATGCTCAAGGCGTGCTTTGAGCCAGGACAGGATTACTGCGGGAGAAACATCGTGGGTAAACTCCGCCTTCGTCACAATGTTGCCAAGCTCTTCGGCAAGCTCGGCAATGGCCGCAAACTCCCGCTCGGAGCTGTCGGAGGGGGCAATGAAGTCGGCCAGCAACGCCTGAAACTGCCCGCGCCACTCTTCAAGCGTGCGGGAGCGCTCAAAGCTCCGAACAAAGCGGTCAACCCTCTCAACAAACTCGGCAAACTTGCCCAGGCTCTCCGCAACCGATCCTGACATATCATCATAGGGGAGAATGCCGTTAAAGAGCTGATTCTCGTCCGGCATGGCGTAACCGAGCAGCAGCCGGTCGAGCCCCGCCCTCCAGGAGTTGTCGCGATAGGAGGGAAGGTTCCGCGAGGTGCGGTCGCCTTCATCCATTCCCCAGCGAATGCCGCTCTTTTCAATCCAGCCACGAATCAGCTCAAGCTCACCAAGGTCAAGCGAAAAACGACGACTCACCGGCGGCGAGGCAAGCAGATCAAATATTTCGGAAGCGGCAAGACGACTGCCGGGGAGAGCCAGCAGCTTCAGCAGCGCCGAGGCAATCTCCCCCTCGTTCATCATCCGCCGGTCGGCAATGGAGTAGTGAAGCGCCACGGTGCCATCCCCGCCAGCACCAAAGACACTCGATATGTAAGGTGAATAGCTCTCAATATCCGGTGTCATCACCACAATATCGCGTGGGCTCAGGTCGGGGTACTCCTCAAACATGGCGAGGATGTTATCGTAAAGCACCTCAATTTCACGAAGCGGACTGTGGCAGGAGTGAATCCGGAGCGAACGGTCATCAGGGGCAAGCGGGCGCAACTCCCCCTCTTCGCCCGTGCCCGAGAGGTTCAAAATATCGGACTGCAGGGCATGGAGCAGACACTCCTCCCCCGGATCGTCATAGCGCTCCTCCTGGTGCAACGCGCTGTCGCTCAGGTCAATAATCATCTCGGAAAAATCGCGTCCGATGCGCCCAAGCGACGCAAGCAGCGGGTTCCCCTCACTGCGCAGGGCTCGCTCCTCCTCCGACAGCCGGGCGCTTGCCTTTTTGGAGAGGATATCTCCCCAATATTCTTGAGTCGGGCTCAAAAGAAAGAGGTTCACCTCCGTCACCCTGGCAACCACCGAAAGCATATCGAGATGGAACTTCGGCAGGTAGGAGATACCAAAAAGGGTGATCCTCTCGGGAATCTCCTTTGCCCCCGGTGACGCAGCGTTCAACTGCCTGCAGAAGAGATCCTTCAGCTTGCCGCGATGCACGCCCCCTCCCTCTGCAAGTTTTCGCCAGAGGATAGACTGCCACTCCTCGCCCGATGGCTCCGCCTCCCCCGCCTCCCAGCCCGCCAGCATCTCCGAACGGAAGAGGGT
>Ga0194060_10002732_pt1 | contig 12543 bp, 14 predicted proteins | sample SepL225m_MetaG_FD_163427 | JGI IMG/M metagenome (GOLD analysis project Ga0194060, IMG submission 163427) | Anoxic zone freshwater microbial communities from boreal shield lake in IISD Experimental Lakes Area, Ontario, Canada - Sep2016-L222-5m | ecosystem: Environmental > Aquatic > Freshwater >... | reverse complement strand
GCCAGGATCAGCAACAGGAAAATAGATCCTTCACCAATATACTGCGTGGTTTTTCGGACCTCCTCTGCTTTAAGTTCATTTAAACGGCTCGTATAATTTTTATCAGTGGGGACCAGTTCATTGATCTTGTACTGGTTCATTTGCCGGGTTTGATTGTTCAATGCTACAAACCACCATACCAATGCTGCTATGATATAGGTCAGTAAGAACCAATAAATGAGATAAATATACCGGAGCTTTTTGCTTTTATTGGGCATGAGAGATTGCCGTTGTTTATTTTTTTTGGAAAGGATTAATTCCTTTTATCGAGGCCCCATGATAATTTATTCCTCAGGGTCTGTAAAAAATTATTTTCATTCAGCCTGATAAGATTGATGCCAAAGTTCTCTTTTTTAACAGCCAGTTGAACTTCTTTGGTTACAATTTCCCTTCTACTATCGAGTGTACATAGGAAACCGTCTGTTCTGCCTTCAATTTCAAAGGAAATGATATTGTTATCAGGTACTACGATAGGACGAATATTCAGATTATGCGGTGAAACTGGCGTAATCACAAAACTTCCGCTATCCGGAAACACCACGGGCCCATTACAACTCAGGGAATAGCCGGTGGATCCGGTGGGCGTTGCCACAATGAGTCCGTCGGCCCAGTAAGTATTCAGAAACTCCCCATTCAGATAAGTATGGATCTTGATCATGGGAGAATCATCTTTTTTGTGCAACGAAAATTCATTCAGTGCATAGGGCACTTCACCAAACAAGGGGATATTGGCATCCAGGTGTATGAGGGTTCGTTTATCCAGTACATAGGTTTGGTTTACCAGGGCTTCAATGGCTGAATGCAGTTCTTCCTTACCGATATTGGCCAGAAATCCTAGTCTGCCGTAATTGATGCCTACTACCGGAGTGCCCTTGTCTCTTACCAGGGTTACGGTATCCAATAAAGTACCATCACCTCCGAGGCTCATGATGCATTCAATGCTATCATCCAGATCGGCCGATGAATTAAAAGTGGAATATTTTGCTTTGAAATCGATAGCAGAATAAAACTGGTTAAAAAAATCCTGGTAAAATACCGGTTCTACTCCACGGGCAGCCAGTTCATCGAGCAGCAGGCGAATATCCTGCTGTTGGTTATTTTCTATACCGCGACTGTAAATTGCTATTCTCATACGTCTATCCCCGGCAGGGTATTATTGAATTACAAAATAAAAAATTAAAATCCACTTTGTGCGTGAAAAAATAAGCCATTTTGACCGTACTGATTAAAACTGTACTCCAGCCTCAGGTTTACATCATACAAGGTAAGAATATCTATGCCAAATCCGCCGGTATACAGCAACCTGTTGTTGAGATCGCCTTGCAGGGATTTCGGGAGATATGCATATCCCAGGTCTGCATAGGTCTTAGCAAAAATAGTAACCGGGATCTTAGTGATCACTTTAGGGAATAAATTGAAAGGGATGGAAAAGGAAATGATTTTTTTCTTCAGGCTGGATCGGAGGAGTGCCGTGGCCACTCCGTCTATCACATAATATTCAAGTCCCCGGAGATAACTATCCCCATACCCAAGACCACGCCTGTTAATATAGGCTTGTGCAAACGGGATTTTTATTTTTCCGTTTAACTGGAAACCACTGTACCAATGCTTTCCTAATGGGTAATATTTGTTGACACCCGCTTCGAGGGCAGTCATATTTATGCCACCCGAGAATCCGAGTCCTCGTTTGATCAATGCCACAAATGCTGAAGTGCCATTAAGCGCATACATCACATTGTCTACATTCGAATATTGAAAGCTGTACATCAGATCTAAGATTCCTTTGCTATTATCCGGCGAATTAAAATAGGAGGGGTTATATTTTTTAACTACCGAATCAGATACTTTCAAGTGTGCATAGCTGGCCGAGAAGACATGTTTTACAAAAAGGCCTTTGCGCATAATATACCCGGCATTGATATACCAACTGCTTCTTACAAATGTAGACTGTGCCTTACTGAGGCTATCCACAGGGTAAAACAACTGAGTATTATTTTTGCTGGTTTTATAAGCGATCTCCCGGTTTTGTGTCATTCCACCTCCAATAGTAAAACCTTCAGATAATGCTGAGTTGCTGTACGGGGCAGTATAGCTAAAGGAGAAATTTCGGGAATATCCGTTCAGTAAATTGATGTTCAGCTGATCCTTTCGTCCACTAAAATTATTATGGGTGAATTTCAATCCATAATTCACCCGGTCGAAATTGTATTTATAGGTTTTTGCCCAAACATTAAAATTTCTGTCTACCAACTGGAACAAGGGCACCGGGTATAAATACCATCGCTCTTTTATGATGATCTCGATACTAATATCACGATTGTTCTCAATCGTTGCCTCCACCAGTACTTCATTGAACAGGGTAGTATTGTAGATCTGGCGTCGGGCATGCAACAGTTCATCATGAAGATTTCCTGCAAGCAGGGTATCTCCTTTTTTAAATTGAATTTCCCTGAGGATAATATATAGTTTTGTTTTTTTTGCTCCGCTGATATGGATCTGTTTTACGAACAATTTAGTGGCAGAGTCATTTTCTGAAAAACTTTTCCCTCGTATGATGATATTGGATTCAAGGGGTATCTGCGCATGCAAAGCAGCACAGCACAGGGTAAGCAATATGCCAAACAATATTTTTTTGGATTGGATCATGCTGGGATCAGATTCGTTTGGCCGTGCCGAATTGCGGATTAGATATCGAGGTAATTCATCAGGTGACGGTAATTGCTGTGAATTTCATTCTCAAAATTTTCGTTGCCGAAATAGTAAAGAATATCATAGTCGTACCGCTCAAAAGTGGCTACTATTGCTGCGATCTCCTTTTTATTGAGATGAATGGTTACCGTGAGCATTCCGGTTTCGGGATGTACGGTGGTATTGAGGTGTAAAATAGTAGCATCATTGCTTTCTACGATGCGGCTGATCTCCGAAATAGAAAAACGAATGCGTTCCATTTCAAGTACGATGATGCCGCCAATTTCACTGGCACCCGAAAAACCACCAAGCGCTTTCAACAATTCTGGAGTAGTGATCACACCCATCAGTTCTTTTTCTTCATTGATCACAGGAACTACGGTGGTATCAAATTGATTGCTGCAATTCACAGCATTGAGGAAATGTTCATTTTCATTAACGGAGGCATGTAGAAAATGAGCCTGAAGCGATTCAATGGGTGCTTTTTCTGATTCAGCATCAAGGAGGTCTTCTTCGCTGATCAGTCCAAGGTAGATGTCTTCCGATATTACCGGCAAATGAGTAACCCTGAAATCACTGATCAGTTGAAGTGCCTTACTCACAGAATCCTGTAGTTGCAGGCGGGGAATATTGTTATTGATCAGTTCGATGGTTAGCATAGTTCAGTAGCTTTTCATGCAGCCGGATGCATAACGAAAAACGGCTTGTAAAAGTATATGACCATTTTCAGCATCAAACCGTTGCAGCAGCTGAAGATAATTTTACCAGAAACTCATCTAAGATCCGATTGAATTCATGCGGAACTTCCATCATGGGAGCATGTCCGCATTGGTCTACAAAATGTATTTCACTGTTGGGGATCAACCGGTTGAATTCTTTTCCTACAAATGGTGGTGTGATGGTATCATTATTTCCCCATATGAGGCAGGTAGGTTGTTTGATCTGATTCAGTTCTTCACCGAGATTATTGCGGATCGCGCTTTTGGCCAGTGCAATGATCTTGATCACCTTGATCCGGTTGTTGGTAATTTCAAACACTTCGTTCACCAGTTCATCGGTGGCCATTGCCGGATCATAAAAAGTAAGCGCCGTTTTGGTGCGGATATATTCTTTATCTCCTCTTTTTGGATAAGTGTCACCCATGCCGTTTTCGAACAGGCCTGAGCTACCGGTTAAGATCAGTGATTTTATTTTTTCAGGATGCTTGAGTGCATGTACCAGGGCAACATGTCCGCCCAATGAGTTTCCCAGTAAATGGATCTGGTCGTATTTACGGTGTTCTATAAAGCGATGTACAAATTTCTGGAGTCCACCCACCGAAGTGTGTAACAGATCAAGTTCGAGCAGGGGCAATAGGGGAACGATCACTTTATTGGATTTCCTAAAATGCTCGATCAGGTCTTTAAAATTGCTTAATGCACCAAATAATCCATGCAACAGCATTAGTGGTTCACCATTGCCTTCTTCTATGAACTTGAATTTTCCGTCTTGTTTTATTTCGTAGCTCATCCGTAAGCAGCTGTTGTTTTAATGGCCGAAAGTTAAGTATGTGATACTTTGATTCCGGATAAAATTACGTTAAATAAAATAATGGTTGAAATTAATGCCCGATTTTGTCAGAAACACTGCTGAAAAAGCTTTCCAGTTCTCCAAACATGTCTTTGAACAGGGGTATGAATTTCCCAAATCCATCCATTAGTTTAGGTCCCCAGGGTTGCAGGAAGGGGTATGCTTTTGAGTGCTGGATCATATCCGTTTTCAGGAATCCCAGTTTTTCGGCATAAAATAAAAATATACTGAAAATGATGATGTATAACAGGGCAAATATCAATACGCCACCGATCCTGTTCAGCCATCCCAGCAATACCAGTTGAAAGGACCTCTCGATCAGTTTGCCTCCCCATTTCACCGCCAACACCACGATCAGAAAGACGGCAATAAATGAGATAAAGGGTAACCATTTGGCAGAAACGCTGATGCTTCCTTGCAGGTAGCTGGCAACCACGGTAGATAATTTCAGTGCAGCGGCTAATCCAATGATAAAGGCCAGCACCGAAAAAATGGCGATCACAAGTCCCCGCTGAAAACCTTTGATGCAGGCAATGATCATGAGTACTGCAAAAATGATATCGATCAGCATAGTTGGGATAGACCCGGTTTTTGCTAGCGCAAGTTGTCTGTTAGGTTGAAAAAAATGAGATTATTTACTCAACAATTCCTTCACTAGGTTGCTGATGGTTTTCCCATCAGATAATCCGGCCAAGGCCTTACTGGCCACACCCATTACTTTTCCCATATCGGCCGGAGAAGCCGCTCCGGTTTCTTCTATGATCTTAATGATCCTGTCTTTGAGTTCGGCTTCGTCGAGTTGTTTGGGTAAGAATTTTTCAATGACCACCATTTCTTCTTTTTCTTTTTCGGCCAGGTCATTGCGGCCCTGCTTTTCAAATATCTCCAGCGAATCCCTGCGTTGCTTCATCATTTTTTGAAGAAATTTCTGCTCCGTAGCGGCATCAATCTCGCCTCCTGCACCGGGTTCTGTTTTGGCTTTGATGATTTCTGCCTTGATAGCCCTTAATGCCCTTAATACAGCTTCATTCTTGGCCTTCATGGCATCTTTCATTTCCGACATGATCTGATTTTCTAAGCTCATATGATTTATTTGTTAAGTGAGTACTGTAAACTATCCCTGTTCTTTCAATTGAATATCCCTGAATTTTTTCAGGAAGGATTGGGCAAAATTTTTCATGTCGTCGCACATTTCCTGTTGCTGGGTGGCTTTTTTAAAATTATCGGCCATGCCCACGAGCGTCTGGTAATAGAAATCGGCCATTTCATCTACCATCATATCTTTTGTCCAGAGATCGATCCGCAAAGCGCTTTTATCAACGCCATCCCAGAATGACACACACATGGCCTTGGCTTTTTGTACTTTGTCGGCCGTGCTGTCGCTGGCCACCCAGCTGATCTGTTCGGGGATCTTATTGGGATCCATCAGTACATCAATTTTAATAGTAGACTGTTTCATAATTTATCACGTTATTGTTGCAAAGTTAAGTGGTTTCTGGTTTATTGGCTTTGCTGATCAGCTTCCATAATAACCTTGCATTTGTTGCGGTGTTGAAAGGAATGAGCCGTTGTTTACCATGCATGATGAGTTTGTTTCTGAGCTGTTCATCTTTGAATACCAGGATCATTTTTTCGGCTATATCATTAAAATCCTTGGCATCTGCATAAAGAATGGCGTCAGAAAAAGATTCTTCCAATGCGCGGCTGCGCGTGGCAATGACGGGTACTTCACATTGAATAGACTGGCGAACGGGTTCAGCGTCACTGTCTGTCAATACAGGATACACAAAAGCATAAGCGGCAGACATGATGCCCGCGAGTTCTTCTGTTGTGTAATTGTTCAACAGGATCACCTCATCCCTGAATTTAAAACTCCTTAGCGACTTCATAAAATTAACGTCAAGGGATAACTGCTTATTGGCGATAAGCAGTTTCATATTGCTTTTCTGTCTTTTCTTAAAAAAAGAAAAAGCTTTGAGTAGGTTGATGGGTTCGAAGCTTGTGGTGCCGGTACCGGCGAACAGAAAATAAGCCAGGCCTTCTGTATATTTTTCCCGGACACTATTTTTTTCATCTTCACTGTATGCGCTGAACATAGCGTGAATACAATCGGGGATCACTGTAACACGATCATGGGTCAATCCATATTTTTCGGTCAGCCAATTTTTTGAATACGCATGATGCGTGATGATGCCTGCAGCCTGCTGAATGAACTTGGGCGTAAATCGTTTGAAAAATGCCAGCTTTCCGCGAGAAAGGATTTGTGGGCAATCGATAAAATCCTGATTGGGTAAAAGATACTGGGGGATCTTACTGCGCAAGGTTCCTATTCCATCGGCACAGATCAAAATATCGACTTTGTGTTTTTTTAGTTGAGCAGGCAAGGTAAAATTATACCAATACTGCCAGCGAAGCGGCCCATCTGATTTGGGCCCAATGATCTTTGCTTGAATATTTTCAGCACTGATTATTTTTTCGTTGAACGGCCTGTCGAAAAAATAGAGGAATTGCTGTTGCGGATATTGCTGCGCCAGGTAGCTGATGCATAGTGCCGGAAAACTACCTTCAGAAAGGGGATGTGTGGAGGATACTGCAATGATCATTTCAACACTTTGAGTTTCACCATTTCAATCCGGGTATCACTTACATTCAGGATATCAATTTCGTAATTGCCGATGATGATGCGATCTTTCAATTTGGGGATCTCTTCATTGTTCTGGATGATATACCCAGACAGGGTTTCCGTTTTCTGATCATCGGGGAAGGGAAGGTTATATTTTTCTTCGATATAGTCTAGTTCAAGTCTTCCACTGAAAATAAATTCATTGGCTGCCAATTGCTTTTCTACAAATTCTTCAGTATCATATTCATCCCGGATCTCACCAAAGATCTCTTCCAGCAGGTCTTCCATGGTTACAATACCGGCCGTGCCGCCAAATTCGTCAACCACCCAGGCAATGCTTTTTCTTTCCTTGCTGAATTTATTCATCAGGTCAGTGGCGCTCATGCTTTCAGGAACCGTGGGGATGGGTAACAAAACCTCATTAACGGTTTGGGGGTGTTTAAAAAGATCAAGCTGGTGAATATAGCCCAGTATCGTATCAATGTTGCCATCGTATACCACCAGTTTGCTCAACTGGGTTTGAATGAATTTTTCTTTTACCGCTTCCATGGAAGCAGCGCAATCAATGCCTTCAATTTCTCTTCTGGGAATCAGGCATTCCCTTAATTTCACTTCACTGAGGGAGAGTGCATTTTCAAATAATTCTTTATTGATCTCACTGTTGTCTTCTTCTTCATGGCTCTTGCTTTGCTGGATAAAATGTTCCAGGTCTATCTTACTGAACGCAACTTTTTTGTCGTTGAGTTTTACGTTAAAGATGTATTTCAGGATCCATTCTGAAGTATTCACAAAAAACAAGGCTAATGAAGAGAACAACCAGTAAAAAAACTGTACGATATAACTGATGCTGTCTGAGCTGAGCACGCTGTTGTTGCGGGCCCTGAAAAAAGCTTTGGAGATAAATTCAACAAACAGTACGATGAGTGTAGAGAGTACTGTTTCAACGAATAGCTTGATATAATTCAGATACACAGTGAGGGGGGGCGGAATTTTTTCGGCGATCCAATTCCAAACCGGACTAAGCATATCTCCGATCAGGAGTCCGTATACCACAAATACCAAATTGATTCCGATCAGGGTGGTTCCGATAAAACGAGCGGGGTGATCTGCAAAATTGCCCCAAACCCTTCCGCTGTGATTGCCTTGTTTACGGTTCAGTTCAATTGATAGCTTATTGGCCGAAACGAAGGCGATTTCGATTCCTGCAAAAAAACCGATCAGCAGCAGGGAGGCTGCAATTGCAATGAGTGCCATCCAATCCATAAGCTAAATTAAGTAAGTACTTTGATATGTTCGATGAATTACTGCTGTCCGTTTTGTATAAAACCGGATACTATTTTTTCTGCTGTTTCACAGGCCTGCTGCAGGTTATCGTTCACTACGCATTGATTGAAATGGGTTTTGAACGACAATTCATAAGCTGCTTTATTGATCCTGGCAGTAAGAGAGGCTTCGGTTTCTGTACCCCTGCTTTCCAACCTCTTTTTTAATTCATCTACCGATGGCGGCACGATGAACAGGCTCAACGAGGTTTGCGGGTATTGTTGCTGAACATGGATGGCGCCCTTTACATCAATGTCCAGTACGGGTATTTTAGACTGGTTCCAGATGCGTTCCAGTTCTGATTTCAGGGTTCCGTAATATTTGCCTTCATATACCATTTCCCATTCAACAAAATCCTGGTCCTGGATCTTTTGTTTAAAGTCTTCTTCAGAAATAAAATGATAATCCACCCCGTCTTTTTCAGTTCCCCTTGGTTTGCGGGTGGCCGCCGAAACCGAAAATGCCAATTGCGGAAACTGCTGCATCAGGAAACGGGTAATAGAAGTTTTTCCGGCTCCGGATGGAGCGGTGATGATGATGAGTTTATGATTGCTGTTGGTCATGTGCGTTGTATTAAGCGATGCGGGTGATATCAGCACCGAGCTGTTTCAGTCTTGTATCAATATGTTGATATCCGCGATCGATCTGTTCAATATTCTGGATCACACTTTTGCCTTGTGCACTCAATGCTGCAATGAGGAGTGCCACGCCTGCGCGGATATCCGGACTGCTCATCACGATACCGCGTAGCTGCTGTTCACGTTCCAATCCGATCACTACTGCCCGATGCGGATCACAAAGAATGATCTTGGCACCCATATCGATCAGCTTATCTACAAAGAACAAGCGGCTTTCAAACATTTTCTGGTGGATGAGTACACTGCCTTTAGCCTGTATGGCGGTAACCAATACGATACTCAATAGATCGGGTGTAAAGCCAGGCCATGGATGGTCGTAAATAGTAAGCACGCCACCATCCATGTATTGTTGTATTTCATATATTTCTTGCGAAGGAATATGGATATCATCGCCCTGGAATTCAAGTTGGATACCCAGTTGCTGAAATTTTGCGGGGATGATGCCGAGGTGTTCGATCCCTGCATTTTTGATGGTGATATCACTTTGCGTCATGGCCGCCAGTCCTATGAAAGAACCAACTTCGATCATATCCGGCAACATACTGTGTGTTGTGCCTCCCAATGCAGGAACCCCTTCAATCATCAGCATATTGCTGCCGATGCCGGTGATGCGGGCACCCATTCGGTTCAGCATTTTGCAGAGCTGTTGAATATAGGGTTCGCAGGCTGCATTATAAATGGTGGTATTGCCCCTGGCCAGTACAGCCGCCATCAGAATATTGGCCGTACCCGTCAAGCTGGGTTCATCCAGTTGCATGATTGTGCCCGTTAAGTGGTCGGCCGATAAATAGAAATATCCATCATCGTGGTAAGTGAACTTGGCACCTAATTTTTCGAAACCAATGATATGTGTATCCAATCTGCGCCTTCCGATCTTATCTCCTCCGGGTTTGGGGATATATGCTTTTTTGAATCTGGCCAGCAATGGGCCAGCGAGCATCACAGCCCCACGGAGTTTACCACTTTTTTTATGATAGGCATCACTGTTCAGGTATTCTACATCAACGGCATTTGCCTGGAACACACAGGTGTCGGCACTAACCCGGTCAGTCTTCACATTCATTTCATGCAGCAATTCGATCAGCAGGTTTACATCAATGATGTCGGGTATATTCGTTACCGTTACCGGCTCTGCCGTAAGCAATACGGCTGAAATGATCTGCAAAGCCTCATTCTTGGCACCTTGTGGAGTAATGGTGCCCGATAATTTTTTTCCTCCTAATACTTCAAATGATCCCATAGCTTAAAGATAATCAAGATTGCCGTTCAGTAGGTATGGACAGATTCGCAAAAATAAAAAACCCTGATGTCTTATTAGAAAATCAGGGTTTCGTTAAAATATAATTAGATCAATACCTTTTCTTGAAATTCCGGTTGTTGTTGTTGCGGTTATTATCCGCGCCACCCCTTCCGCCGCCACGGCTATCCCTTCCGCCGCCGCCGCCACGATTATCCCTACTGCCTCCCGCATTGCTTCGGCCACCAAAATTCTTCCGGTATCCTGCGCGGCCACTGCCATAATCGTCTCGCTCATCCCGGTTATCGGTTCTGTGTTTTACAAACGGACGATTATTGAATTCCAGTTCCCCTTTAGTCATCGTCGATAATTCACTTTGTATTGCATCATCGTGTACCAGTTCTTTATGCCAGTTGCTATACGTGAGCTTCATGTAATAAGCAATGGAATTTGCGAACCCTTGTTTCTTTTCAGGATTTTCTTCATTCAGTGCCTTATCAATAACCACTTCAATATTCTTTCCAAGATGATTAAAGCGGGGATATCTTTTTGGATAGCGCAACCTTTCGGGCCTTGCCTTCAGGGTTTCACGAGTGGGGATGGGGTATGGGCTTTCTACATCCAGCGTAAAATCGCTGATCAGGAAAAGATGGTCCCATAATTTATGCCTGAAATCTTCCACATTTTTCAGGTGTGGGTTTAAAAAGCCCATGAGTTCAATAACGGCATAGGCATTCCGTTGCCTTTCTTCTTTATCTTGGATCGACAACAGGTATTCAACCATCTTTTGAATATGACGGCCATATTCTTTCATGATCAGATGGTTTCTGGTCGTGTTGTACTCCATGTTTTCGACGTTCAGCATAGCTACAAATGTAAGAAGTTAAAGTGGATGAAACAAACCGTTAGGGCCATTTCACAGGCTGTTTGGGCCTTTGCGTTGTTTTAACAGTAGGAACCGGCCATATAAGAATGCGATTAGGGCACCCAAACTGTCTGCCGCCCAGTCGAATAGGTCAAAACTCCGCCCGGGGATAAAGTATTTTTGTAAGACTTCGCTCGTAATGCCCCAAATGGATGTGGCGATAGCGATCTTGATCAGGTAATGCCATTTTTCTTTGGTGGGTAGGGATGATTTAATAAAAGGGAACATGAATAAGAAAGCCATAATGGAAAACAATCCGGTATGCACCCATTTGTCAAAGAAAATTTTGTTCATCCAATCATCCACGCTGGGAATATCTGACCCCGGTAAGCATAGCAATACCAACACGAAAAAAAACCAGGCAATGCCTGGTATAAATTTTTTACCACCGGGTTTTCCGGGATTGTTGGCAGAAGGGTTCATGTACATTTACTAGGAAACAGTTGCACTATATGCAGTGGCATTCATCAACTTGGCCACATCGTCTACATTGGTAACCGTCATCTTCACCATCCAGCCTTGACCGTATGGATCATTGTTCACCAATTCGGGTTGGCCATCCAATGCAGGATTCACTTCTGTGATGGTTCCGGCAACAGGTAAGAACAGGTCGCTCACGGTTTTCACCGCTTCTACTGAACCAAAGATCTCTTCAGCAGCAAGGGCTTTACCCTTTGCACTGATGTCTATATAAACAATATCTCCTAATTCATGTTGCGCAAAATCAGTAATGCCGATAGTGGCTACATTTCCTTCTAAGGAGATCCATTCGTGGTCTTTGGTGTAGTGCAGATTTTCTGGAAAATTCATGTTGGTTCAGTTAAAATTAAATTAGGACTGCAAATTAAAGTTTTTATCAATTGCGACTTGCATTTTAATGGTTTATTTAAGTACCACGATCTTCATGCGTACATTTCCGATCGGCCTGTCGCTTCCATCCTTGGGTACGCCTGCGATCTTATCAATCACATTCAGTCCTGATTCAACCTCCCCAAATACCGTATAATTCATATCCAGGAATGGGGTACCTCCGATCGTTTTATACATCTTGCGTTTGGCAGCAGAGAATTTGGCGCCCATCTGCATTTCAATATTATTCAGCTCATCGTCGCCATAGGGCCTTCCCTGTACCAGGTAAAACTGGCAACCACTGCTGGCTTTTTCAGGGTTATTGGTACGGGCTGCTGCCAGTGCTCCTTTTTTATGATATAGGGCCGTATCGAATTCTGCCGGAATGGTGTAACCCACATCTCCATTGCCCAGCATTGCACCCGGTAGGGCATTCTTGCTTTCGGGGTCGCCACCCTGGATCATGAATCCATTGATCACGCGGTGAAACAATAAACTATCGAAGAAATGTTCATTGGCCAGTTTGATGAAATTGTCGCGGTGCTTCGGTGTTTTATCGTAAAGCCTCACTACAATAACCCCAGAATCGGTGGTGATCTGTATCCGTGTACCGGGGATCTTAACGGCTGGTTGTATTTTGGTCACTGGTTTT
>Ga0194060_10002730_pt1 | contig 12547 bp, 9 predicted proteins | sample SepL225m_MetaG_FD_163427 | JGI IMG/M metagenome (GOLD analysis project Ga0194060, IMG submission 163427) | Anoxic zone freshwater microbial communities from boreal shield lake in IISD Experimental Lakes Area, Ontario, Canada - Sep2016-L222-5m | ecosystem: Environmental > Aquatic > Freshwater >... | reverse complement strand
ATCATTCTCTTGGGTTAAGCGAAGCTGTTTATATTCGGACAACAAAGCCGCTATAAATTGTCCTATTAATAAAATAGCCAATAAATGGACATTCAAATCCACTAATAAAATTATATCGCCCTCAGCAAATACCTCAATGAGCTGTTGCTTGGTGATAAATAATATTATTGCGGTGAAAATAACCGTTGCTAAATTCACCATCGCCATACTGCTTTTAACAGCGATTAAAATCAGTAACGGAATAGTGAGCGTAAATGCGATAGTGATGAGGTTAAATGAAATAGGTAGCAGCTTAAGAATACCGACAGGAATAATCAATAACCCCAGCCATAACCCACCACGCAGATGTTGTTGAATGGATTTTTTATGAGTGAAAAAAGACAGTAATAGCGGCGCGATTAAAATTTGCCCTAGCGAATTGCCAAACCACCATGAAAACCAAGAAATAGCTAATTGTGGCGTTAAAATAACCCCATCTAACCACAACACTAAGTTTCCCAAGGTAGCACTAAACGGTTGTAGCACCAAAAAAACCAGCAACCACAAACCAGCAACATCACGCACTTTTTCAAAACTAGGCTGTAATGCCAAACGGTGAAAAAGAACTGCACCTATCACCGCTTCAACACTATTGATCGATGACACGCCCAACGCGCTATACCACGATAATCCGTTGTATAACGCCAACGCCAACTGCCCTAAAAACACCCCTAGCCACAAACGTGTTCCGAACAAAATAACGGCGGCTAACGAAAACCCTTCAGCGGCAAAAATAACCAGAGTAACAATATTATGAGAAACAGACAGCGAGAAACTCACTTGCCCCGCTACAAAATAAAGCACAGCCAGTAGTAAAACTTGAAACATAACAAGCCAGAGATTTCTAGTCGTTGTACTATTTTGTGTCATAAGTTCATCGTAATTAGTCGCATATATAAAAACACGTCATTCTGGCAGGGATGCCAGAATCCAGTCACAGGGATGTGATTAATGTAATACCATCCTTGGCACTGGATTCCAGCATCCATGCTGGAATGACGATGATCTGGCTTGAATATTATAGTCATGCTGATTTTTTGTTAAAAACTTAACCGTGTAGATAGCGTAATTTTTGAAAACATTCTGAATCAAGATTGTACAATACCTAAAAGCGATTTGGCTTACGTTATCGCTAACTCGATTACCACTAAATAAGATATGTTAAAAAATGAATCCATATTTGAGCCAATTACATCCTTATCCATTTGAAAAACTGGCAGAACTTAAACACGGCATTGTTCCACCTGCCGATAAATCGCCGATAGTGTTATCGATTGGTGAACCTACACACGCTACCCCTGAGATTATAAAACAAGCACTGCTAGACAATTTAAGCGGCTTGTCGAATTATCCCACCACCAAAGGCATACCCGAATTAAGACAGGCAATTGCTGATTGGATTGCTAAGCGGTTTCATGTCAACGTGGATGCAAATAGCCAAGTATTACCCGTAAGCGGTACACGCGAGGCGTTGTTTTCCTTTGCTCAATGTTTGATTGATGCCAGTAGCAAGCCTGTAGTTATCATGCCCAATCCGTTTTATCAGATTTACGAAGGCGCGGCATTATTGGCAGGGGCAGAACCGTATTTTTTAAATACCACCCAAGACAGCGATTATTTGCCCGATTTTGACAGCGTGCCTGAATCCGTTTGGCAACGTTGCCAACTGATTTATATTTGCTCACCCGCCAATCCATCGGGTTCGGTGATGTCGCAAGCCGAGCAGGAAAAATTGCTACGTTTGGCTGAAAAATACGATTTTGTCATTGCCTCAGATGAATGTTACAGCGAATTGTATGATGACGAAAATAATCCGCCCGTAGGTTTGTTAGAAACGGCTTATCAAATGGGCAATACAGAATTTAAGCGTTGCGTGGTATTTCATAGTTTATCAAAACGCTCAAACGCCCCTGGTTTGCGCTCTGGATTTGTCGCGGGTGATGCCGATATTTTGCAACACTATTTTCAATACCGCACTTATCAAGGTTGTGCAATGCCGTTGCCTACCCAATATGCCAGTATTAGTGCGTGGCAAGATGAATCGCACGTTATTGAAAATCGCCGTTTATACCGCGAAAAATTTACCGCGTTTATCGATAGCCTTGCTGATGTTTGTGAAATTAAAAGACCACCTGCCAGTTTTTATGTGTGGCTAAAAATACCTGATAATATAGCCCTGAGTGACACGGAATTTACCCAACAATTATTTGCTCAACAAAACGTCACCGTTTTAGCAGGCAGTTTTTTGTCGCGTGAATTTCAAGGCTGTAATCCTGCCGCCCGTCATGTCAGAATTGCGTTAGTTGCTCCGTTGGCGGAATGTATTGAAGCGGCACAGCGTATTAAGCTGTTCATTGAAAATATTTTATAGTTCTCAACGCTCCAGCGTTGTGTATGAAGACGCTGGAGCGTCAACTGAGGCATTCCAACGCAGAGCGTTGGAACGATAAAAACAAGTACAAATTTAAAACAACAACTGAGAAACGAAAACATGACACAACAATTACAACAAATCATCGAAACCGCTTTTGAACAACGCGCTGACATCACGCCTACTAACGCGTCTGCTGAGGTGCGTAACGCCGTGACTGACACTCTTAAATTACTGGATAGCGGCAAACTGCGCGTCGCCGAAAAAATTGACGGTGATTGGGTCACTCATCAATGGCTGAAAAAAGCGGTGTTATTGTCGTTTAGAATCAATGAAAACCGTTTGATGGATGGTGGTAATACCCGTTATTACGATAAAGTGGAATGTAAATTTTCCAATTATTCAGAAGAAGATTTTGCGGCAGCGGGTGTGCGCGTTGTACCGAATGCGGTCGCACGTCATGGTTCATATATTGCCTCAGGTGCAATCTTAATGCCTTCTTACGTCAACATTGGCGCGTACATTGACAGTGGCACAATGGTGGATACATGGGTCACGGTCGGCTCTTGCGCTCAAATTGGTAAAAATGTACATTTATCAGGTGGCGTGGGTATTGGTGGTGTGTTAGAACCGTTACAAGCGAACCCAACGATTATTGGCGACAATTGCTTTATCGGCGCACGCTCAGAAATTGTCGAAGGTGTGATTGTGGAAGACGGTTGCGTTATTTCGATGGGCGTTTATATCGGTCAAAGTACTAAGATTTTTAATCGCATGACGGGTGAAATTAGTTATGGACGGATTCCAGCTGGTTCAGTGGTGGTATCGGGTAACTTACCTTCGGCAGACGGTAGTTATAGTTTGTATTGCGCGGTGATTATCAAACAAGTCGATGAAAGAACGCGCAGTAAAACAGGTATTAATGAGTTATTGCGCGATTAACAGCTCGCTTTTATCAATAATTCAATAAGGTACAAAAACAGGAGTGCAAGCAACGCTTGCATTCCTTAATTGCAATGAAAGAGTTTTTTGTATGAATGATAGTCATAATATTTTTCTCTCTTCATCAGTCGTACCGACTAAAATCGATGTATGTGATTTAAGAGTGGGTATGTATGTTTGCCAACTGGATAAACCTTGGTTGGAAAGTAGCTTTTTATTTCAAGGCTTTGAATTAAAAAATCAGGTTGATGTTGATGCCGTCAGAAAAGAATGCCAATTTGTTTACATTGATGTCGAAAAGCAAAATATAGCATTGATACATCAATATAAAAAAACGCCGTATCTGACTACTGGAACGCTAGAAAAAAAACGTTCTATTCCACCAAAAACCTCTTTTATACAGGAAATTGAACGCGCGACGCAGGCTTACGGAAAAACCAGCGATTTAGTGCGTAGCTTCATGGAAGATGTTCAGTTGGGTAAAGCGATTAATGTCGCCATTGCAAAAAAAGCAGTTGCTGAATGTGTCGATAGTATACTGCAAGCCCCCGATGCTTTGTTATGGATGACACAGTTAAAACACCGTGATACATATACCGCACAACACAGTATGAATGTCGCTATCTTATCCATCGCACTGGGTAAGCATTTAAACTTGGGTGTTACAGAGCTTAATAACTTGGGTTTATGTGGCATGATGCACGATATGGGAAAAATGAGAGTTCCTTTGGATATTCTTAATAAACCCGCAAAACTAGAACCAAATGAATTAAAAATCATGCAAAACCATACCTTGTATGGAGGGAACTTACTGCTATCCAGTAGAGATATGTATCCAGGTGCGATTGATGTAGCACTCGGTCATCATGAACGTTTGGATGGAACAGGATACCCGAATCAGCTAACTGATGCGCAGATTACCCCTTATAGCCGTATAGTGACTATTGCTGATATGTATGATGCCATTAGCAGCGATCGTGTTTATCAAAAAGGTAGAACTCATTTGGAGGCCATTAACATAATGACTAAAATGTGCGGAACACAATTGGACTCAAGATTAACCTATAAATTTATTGAATGTATAGGAATTTATCCCGCAGGTAGTATTGTTGAGCTTCAAGGTGGCGAGATCGCGGTAGTGATTGAGGTAAATCCTCTGCATAAACTCAAACCTAAAATACTATTATTGTTAGATGAAAATAAACAGCGACGACCGTTGCAATTGGTTGATTTATTTTTAATGGATGGCTTGGAGGTTGGCGAGCGCACTATTAAAAATGTGATTCGCGCTGAGCAATATAATATTGATCTCAATGAATACCATGAGCTTGGTCTTATCGGCAGCTTGTCATCTCAAAAAGGTCATTAAATTAAAACACACACCACGCTAAGTTATTGGCAATGAGTCAATACCTTAGTCACTGCCATCAAACCCATAGGGGAGAGCTACCATGTTTGAAATAGCCGAACTAGGACACAGCATCGATAAAAATACTTATAACGAGCAAGTGCCTGTTCTAAGAACCCAATTACTTACGATTCAGCAGACCCTTAAAGAATGTGATTTCCCTGTTATTATTTTAATTTCAGGCGTTGATGGCGGCGGTAAGGGCGAAGTGATTAATTTGCTCAATGAATGGATGGATCCACGTTATATGCGCACGGTGGCATTTTCTCAGCCCAGTGATGAAGAATTAGAACGTCCTAAATTCTGGCGGTTTTGGCGAACGTTACCACCTAAAGGCTCAATCGGTATTAATGTCGGTTCGTGGTATAGCGATCCTCTTTCACAGCGTGTTTATCAAGAAACCGACGATAACACCTTGCAAGTTGAATTAATGCACATTCGCCAGTTAGAGCAGGAGTTATTTGATGACGGTACGCTGATTATTAAATGCTGGCTGCATTTGAAAAAAGACGATCAGAAAAAACGTTTAAAAGCCCTAGAAAAAAATCCTGAAACCAGTTGGCAAGTCACTAAACGTGATAAACGCCATTTGAAAATGTACGATGATTTTCTTAGTGTTGCCGAACGAGTCCTTAGTGAAACCAGTACAGGGGATGTGCCTTGGCTTATTGTCGATGGTTCTGATATTCGCTATAGCAGTTTAACTGTCGGGCAACATATTCTGAATCGTATTGAACAACATATCACTAAACGTGCGGCCGATAAACTGGCAACCTTAGTTGTTGAATCCAATGGTGTGGTGCATGTCACCCAACAGAATTTATTGGATTCCTTAGACTTATCGTTAAACATCGATAAAAAAACCTACAATCAGGAGTTGGCTTTTTATCAAGGCAAACTCAATAAATTGTCGCGTGAAGCGCATACCCAAAAACGCTCAGCTGTTTTAGTGTTTGAAGGCTGGGATGCAGCAGGGAAGGGCAGTGTCATTAGACGACTCACTCATGCCATCGATGCACGAAATTATCAGGTTATTCCTATCGCCGCCCCCACCGATGAAGAAAGAGCGCAGCATTATTTATGGCGGTTTTGGCGACATATTCCCAGAGCAGGCGTGTTGACTATTTATGATCGTAGCTGGTATGGACGCGTATTAGTGGAACGTGTTGAAGGTTTTGCCCGCCGAAATGAATGGCAACGTGCCTATTCAGAAATCGTTAATTTTGAAGAAGCATTAAGCGATCATGGTACGTTAGTGCTGAAATTTTGGTTACATATCGATAAAGACGAACAACTACGCCGCTTTCAAGAACGTGAACAAATCACTTATAAACAATACAAAATTACCGAAGACGATTATCGTAATCGTGAACGCTGGGATGATTATCAATTGGCAGTGAATGAAATGGTTACGCGTACCAGTACCCAAAAAGCACCGTGGATATTGGTTGAAGCGAACGACAAAAAATATGCCCGTATTAAAATTTTAAAAATTTTTTGTGAGAAATTGGAAAGATTTTTAGCAAATGTTTGATTTACTGGTGTTTTGGGTAATGGGGTAAATCTGTGCTTTTCCTATATTTGGATTCCACCGCTTATAGTTCGGAGTCCAAGGCATGACTTGGGCTTTTAAAAAACGTCCAAAACGTGTTTTGGACTCCGTGTAACAGATTTCCCACTACCGTACTTTTAATAAAAAGTAGATTCCCTCAAGTATTGAATCTGAATTAGCGACTTATAAACAAACCATCATGCCCGAACTACCCGAAGTTGAAACGATTTGCCGTGGCATTGCACCACATATTATTGGTCAGACTATTAATCAAGTATTGGTACGTCAGCCGCGTTTGCGTTGGGCTGTATCTGAAACACTTGCCGATGATTTGACAGGCTTAACCATTGTGTCAGTGAGCAGACGCGCCAAATATTTATTATTGACCACAGGGCAGGGGACGTTGTTGATACATTTGGGTATGTCGGGACGGTTGCGCATTCTGACAACTGAGCAGGAAGTGGGTAAGCACGATCACATTGACATTATTTTTACCAATGGCACTGTGTTGCGTTATAACGATCCACGGCGGTTTGGGGCGGTATTGTGGACAGTTGAAGCTGTTAGTGAACACAAGTTGCTGAAAATTTTAGGCGTTGAGCCGTTAGAGGATGCTTGTCACGGTGAATTGCTTTTTCAGTTATCCAGAAAGCGTAAAGTGCCGATTAAGTCATTCATTATGAACAGTCATATCATCGTGGGTGTCGGTAATATTTATGCCAATGAAGCCTTGTTTATGGCGGGATTATTGCCGACTCGTCATGCGGGTACGATTGAGCTGGAAGATTATGATCGTTTAGTGGCGTGTATTCGTATCGTATTGCAACACGCTATTGAACAAGGCGGCACAACACTGAAAGATTTTGTTAATGAATCAGGGCAAGCAGGTTATTTTCAACAACAATTGCGGGTTTATGGGCGTGCAGGTTTGCCTTGTGTGGACTGTCAACAGCCTTTACAAGAAGTCAGATTAGCCAATCGCACCACTGTTTTTTGTTGCGTATGCCAAAAGTAATGTTGCTTTATTGCGACAAATCTCTATAATCCCCCGCTTGCTTTCAGGTTCAAGCGATGGTTCACATCAATTGATTAAACGGGAAGTCGGTATAAGCCGACGCTGCCCCCGCAACGGTAATTAAGTAAAGAGTCATTAGTATGCCACTGTGTTTACGCATGGGAAGGTGATGATTCAGGTTCATAGCCACTTAACAGCCCGGAGACCTGCCTAAAAGTATATTCGGGACAGCGGAGGGCTGTGCTATCGATTGAGACCGCTATTATTGTTTGTCCGCTTTCGTATTTCTTGTCCTTCGTTGTCTTTTATTTACTCTCATGCGCGGACGGCGCAGAAGACAATCAATCATGCAAAAAATTATCGCCAGTTCCTTATTGCTTGCGGGTTTTACTACCCCCGCCTTTTCACAAGACACCTCAGACCCTACATCGGCATTATCTGACATCGTCGTGACTGCCACACGCTCTGAAACCCCTAAAAATCAATTAGCCACGGCATCAACGGTATACACGCGCAAAGACATTGAACGTTTACAAGTGAGAACCTTGCCCGAATTATTACGCGGCAGTACAGGTGTTGATGTCACGCAAACAGGAGGCTACGGAAAAATTTCCAGTGTATTTATGCGAGGTACTAACTCTGATCATGTGTTGGTGTTGGTTGATGGTATTAAAGTGGGTTCAGTAACCGCTGGCACATCGCCGTTTGAATATATCCCATTGGATCAAGTGGAGCGTGTGGAAATTACCCGTGGTCCTAATTCGAGTTTATACGGTTCAGAAGCGATTGGTGGGGTTATTCAAGTTTTTACTCGCAAAGGTGGAAAAGACCAACCAAACAACAAGCCGAATATCACATTAGAGACAGGTGGCGGCTCATACAATACTTATCGAATAGCGGGTAATGTCAGTGGTAAAGTGGACAATACTTGGTATAACGTGGGTACATCCAGCCTTACCTCCCAAGGTTTTAATGCTCAGCGACCCACGCCAGGTCCTTTCGGTGTTAATCAACCAGATCACGATGGTTATAACAATACAGCAGTCAATGCACGAGTTGGGCATCATTTTGATACCCACAATACCGACATCGAAGCCTTTTTTACCCGCGCTCAAGGTAATAATAGATATGATGGTAGTTTCCAAAATAAAACCGATTTTATCGAACAAGTCGCTGGTACAACGTTGAGTACTGATATTGTCGATAACTGGCGTTCAACGGTACGTTTAGGGCAAAGTCTCGATTGGCAAGATAGCTTTGCACCCAATACAGGTGAGTTTGCATCCAGTTTTAATAGTACACGCTGGAATGCCAGTTGGTTAAATCAGTTGCAACTAACGGATGCACATCAATTGTTAATAGGTTCAGATTATCGATTGGATCAGGTGAGCAGTGACACTAAATTTAATGAAAACTCCCGTTATGATGTTGGTGTGTTTACCGAATTGCATAGCCGTTTTTGGGACAACCACTTTTTAAATGCCTCGGTTCGCTGGGATAACAATCAAGCCTTTGGTAATATCGTCACAGGGAGCATCGGTTGGCGTGATAATTGGCATTATGGCAAAGCTAATAACAGCGTTAGCACGTTTGCGAATTTTGGTAATGCCTTTAAAGCACCGTCATTTAATCAGCTTTATTTTCCCAATTTTGGCAATTCCAATCTAAAAGCTGAACAATCTAAATCCGTGGAAGCGGGTTTAGCAGGTGTTCATGATTGGCTACAATGGGAATTACGCGCCTATCATACCGATATTGATAACTTAATCGCGATAGTAACTAACCCAAAAACCTTTCAATCTACCTCAGAAAACATTAACAAGGCACAAATTAATGGGTTAGAAGCGGAAATAGGGACACAAATACTGGGCTGGAATGGTAAATTGAACATGAATTTATTAGACCCAAAAAACCGTGTTAGCAATCAACGTTTGCCACGCCGTGCCGATCAAACCTTATCCTTTGATTTATCGAAAAGTTTTGGTGCGATTGATGTTGGTAGTTACGTCATGGCACAAAGCTACCGTTATGATGATATTGCCAATAACACCAAAGTGGGCGGTTATGTGACGGTGGATTTTCGTACTGCCTATCACCTGAACAAAAACTGGCAGCTCAGTGCTAAGCTCAATAATGCACTGGATCATAGATATGAAACCGTTAACACTTATAATACAGCGGGAAGAAACTTTTTTGTTTCCATTCATTACAACTACTAACTCTTTTTGGAGCGTTCCTCATGAATACAAAACAATGGTTACACGCGCAAACTTTAACCTTGCCATTAATTGCGCTGATGGCATTAACACGCTTTCATCATTTTGGTGATGCGTTTTCCTTACCCGACGCGTCGCTGGCAGTATTTTTCTTCGCAGGTTTAGGCTTTGCACGGCGGTGGTGGTTGCTGGGTTTTTTAATGCTGGAAGCGGCACTGATTGATTATGTCGCCATTACTCAGTTTAGCGTCAGTGCATTTTGTATTGCCACTGCATCTTATGTATTTTTAATCCCCACTTATGCGGTTCTATGGTTTGCAGGAAGTTATTGCGTTAAATTTAAAACGCTGACGGTTAATGATATGGGCTTGTCTATCGCGGTGATGGCATTGGCAACATCCATTGCATTTTTCATTTCCAACACCAGTTTTTATCTGTTGTCTGGTCGCCCTGCTGAGTTGTTATGGGCGCAATATGTGGATGGTGTGATGCAATATTACCCGCCTTATACAGGTTCTGCATTGTGTTATGGAGTATTGGGTTTAGTTATTATTAAATTAGTTAAGACGCTGCCTAATTTAATAGCTAATCACAAAGCCGTTTAAATTTACAGAGAGACGTGCTAAAGCACGTCTCTACTATCCTTATGAATAGTCTATTAAAAACCTGTTTTTTACTCTGTGCCATTTTTTCAATCGCCGTTGCTGTAGCGGACGATGACGACGACAAAAAACCGCCTAGCCAAAAAGTCCAACGTGTAGACGGACAGACTGTTATTCACTTGGACGCTAAAGCTCAGCAACAATCAGGTTTGAAAACCATCCCTCTGAAATCCGCTACTTATCATGCCGAATTTACCGCTTATGGCAAAGTGCTGGCAATTCAACCATTAGTCGAATTACGACATCGTTATTTGCTAGCCTTAACCGAACGCAACGCTGCCAGTGCCAAATTTAAACAAGCTGAGCAGAATATCAAACGTCAACAAACCTTATATGGCGAAGGCATTACTGCAAAACGTAGCCTAGAAGATCAGCAAACGCAATGGCAAATCAATAAAGCACAGCTTGAAGCTACCCATTTTCAAGATCAAGTCATCAAAGAAGACGCAGCACTAACATGGGGTAAAAACCTTAGTGAATGGGTGTTAGCTACCAATACCGATAAGCTCAATGCTTTATTATCGGGTCAACAAAAACTGCTAAAAGTCACCCTGCACAGTAACCAACAGCTAGTCGATAATCCAAAAACTATCTCTATTGATCCAGCGGGGAATCGTGGCAAAGCCCAGCAAGCACAATTAATTGCCGTCGCGCCGCAAACGGATACAGGTACGCAAGGCATCAGTTATTTTTTTCAGACTCCCGCCAAAAACATCAGTATCGGCATGAATATCACTGCGTGGATAGCTGAACCTGATAGCCAAACATTGGGCGTGATGATTCCAAAATCCGCATTACTTTGGGCAATGGATCAAGCATTTGTGTATGTTAAAACCGATGATGATACCTTTAGCCGCCGTGCGATAGCACGATACACGCTCAGCAATGACGGCTATTTTATTAGCGAAGGACTACAGCCTGATGAAGAGCTAGTAATTACGGGTGGGCAAATGTTGTTATCAGAAGAATTGCGCAGGCAGATTCCAGATGAAGATTAATATCAAAACCGTAATTTAATGCCACGCGAAGCATATATTCTATTTTTAAAAACCAAGCCCTTCAATATTTAACTAAACGTAATCATTATGCAGCATCATATTATCGGTTGGGACATAGGCGGGGCGCACGTTAAAGCCGCGTTGTTAAATAATCAAGGGCAGGGTGTTAAAGTTTATCAACAGCCCTGCCCATTATGGAAAGGCTTAGATCAGTTGTGCTTAGCCGTTACAAAAATAATGCAAGATTTGCCGCCTGAACAGTGTCGTCATGCGATCACCATGACAGGTGAATTGGTAGATTTATTTGCCAATCGGGATGATGGCGTTGAACAAATTATTGCCACTATGAGCGCGTTATTAGGAAATAACGAGGTGTTTATTTTTGCGGGTAAGGTGGGATTTTTACCCGCGTTACAGGTTGAAAATAAACATTATACAGCGATAGCCTCAGCAAATTGGTTAGCCAGTGCAACGCTTGCCGCGCAACGGTTTGGTAGTGGTTTGTTTGTTGATATTGGCAGCACCACCACTGATATTTTATTACTGCATAATGGGCGAGTGGTAACGGATGCTTATACCGATTATCAGCGATTAATCTCACAAGAACTGGTTTATACAGGTGTGGTGCGCACCGCCGTAATGGCAGTCGCTCAAACGTCGGTTGATAACGGTCAAGACATCGGCTTAATGGCAGAATATTTTGCCACGATGGCAGATGTATATCGAGTCACAGGTGAATTGAATGAAGCCCACGATCAAACCGACACCGCTGATGGTGCGGAAAAAACCGTGTTAGCAAGTGCAAGACGCTTATCACGCATGATAGGCTGTGATTTTTATCCAGACGAGTTGGCGCGTTGGCGGGAATTTGCGGACAATTTACGCATTCAGCAAGTGGCTAAAATTCTACGGGCTTGTCAGGTTCAGCTTAGTTTACATGACGATTTTCCGACTGACGCACCATTGATAGGCACGGGTATCGGGCGTTTTTTAGTGCGTGAATTGGCTGAATTATTGGGGCGTAGCTGTGTAGACTTTTCCGCGTGTTGTCCTGATGTATCGTCTGAATCGGCGTTATCCACAGCGGATTGCGCTCCTGCGGTGGCAGTGGCGTGTTTGCTCAAAAAGACAACAAATGAGGAGTAAAACAGCTTTAGCTGTTTTACATCCAACAGCTAAAGAGACAGTGAAAGCATTCAAAATCCTGCTAAAAAACATCGTCATTCCAGCATGGATGCTGGAATCCAGTCACAAGGATGTGAGGCTGCATGAAGAACAATATTAATTATAATCATGTAGTTACCATCCTTGGCACTGGATTCTGGCATCCATGCCAGAATGACG
>Ga0194060_10002729_pt1 | contig 12549 bp, 8 predicted proteins | sample SepL225m_MetaG_FD_163427 | JGI IMG/M metagenome (GOLD analysis project Ga0194060, IMG submission 163427) | Anoxic zone freshwater microbial communities from boreal shield lake in IISD Experimental Lakes Area, Ontario, Canada - Sep2016-L222-5m | ecosystem: Environmental > Aquatic > Freshwater >... | reverse complement strand
GGGCGTCGTCCCTAGCGCGCCGCTTCAGCGGCACGCCGTCAGCGGTACGATACCCGCCGATGGGCGAAAGCCCTGGGCTTTATGGTTCAGTAGCCCGCGTCAGCGGGCGTCGTCCCTAGCGCGCCGCGTCAGCGGCACGCCGTCAGCGGTACGATACCCGCCGATGGGCGAAAGCCCTGGGCTTTAAGGTTCAGTAGCCCGCATCAGCGGGCGTCGTCCCTAGCGCGCCGCTTCAGCGGCACGCCGTCAGCGGTACGATACCCGCCGATGGGCGAAAGCCCTGGGCTTTATGGTTCAGTAGCCCGCGTCAGCGGGCGTCGTCCCTAGCGCGCCGCGTCAGCGGCACGCCTTCAACGGTACAATACCCACCAACGGGCGAAAGCCCTTGGCTGAGGCAGCGCCCGCTGACGCGGGCTACCCCTCGCAGATGATGCCGGTAGCCCGCGTCAGCGGGCGTCGTCCCTAGCGCGCCGCTTCAGCGGCACGCCTTCAACGGTACAATACCCACCAACGGGCGAAAGCCCTTGGCTGAGGCAGCGCCCGCTGACGCGGGTTAACCCGACAGAACAGCTAGAGCAGATCTCTTAGCTCTTGGAGATCTCCGTAGTACACAGGTAGTTCCGCGATAGGCGTTGAGGGTTCCTCACTATCGCATTCAAGTACTGGGATTACATCATGGGCAGCGTGATGCTGTTTCTGTCGATCAACATAGGCCACGACCGCAGGCAGGCGTTTGCGGTCAAATGAGAAAACGCCGTATTCCTGCTGCCAGTAGATTGGATGGTCAGGGGCAACAAGCTTATTGTACTTTGCCGTCGTAACGCCCTTGACTTGGCCGATGAAGGTTGATAGCGCGATTTTTGGCGGGACGGAGGCGACCAGATGTACATGATCGGCCATACCGTTAAGTGCGTAGACAATCCCACCAAGACCGAAGGCTTTTGCACGCAGAAAATCGTAGATGATCGGCTCTACGTCAGGCGTGATACGTGGTTCACGATCACGTGTTGACCAGACAATATGGTAGAAGAGTTGCCAGTAGGGCACTGAGTTCTCCTTCTATAGCAGTCCTATCCAGATTGTGAAGGGGAGTCAAGGCTTCAGCCGGCTAAAGCCTCGACTCCCCTTCACGACTCCAAGAGGATTGCTATATATCCTCAGAGTCCTTGTAGGCAGGGCAGAGTTTCCGATGACGCATCATTCGCTAACCCCATTCCCTAGCTGTATCTCAAGCGCCTGCCGTACCAACCCTAGGACGTAGGGCAACTCTTCAAGCGAAGCGAGAATCACTTCTACATCACCATTCCCCAAGAACCCTACGTTAGAGATGTCTTTGCAAAGACCTTTGGGATCGTTGATGTCGGCGAAGGCGATATTCAGCGATAGACGTAAGCGTTTTACCTGCGGCACAGCATCTACGAAGTTGGTCTCGGCTTTATAGGCCACGTAATGCTTGAGGAACTCTTCCGTCACACACGGATCGAGCGCCAACACCTGCGTGCGGAACGCCTCAAAGACCGCTTGGAGCGTCTTATTGCTGAGTTTTGGATGGTCTTTGATTGTATAGGCTGCGGGTGCGGCCTTTAACGTGTATGCTATCTGTGCATCGGCTGGCAATGCGGGAGCAGCCCAAACATGTAGCGCCCTGTCTGCCAGTTCTGCAGCGCGTGCCTTGATCGTATCCTCGTTCCATTGGTCAAGCTGACCAAGGCCAGCATTAAGCTTGAGCGGACTCTCTTTGAACCCGCCTTTCATATCACGCTTTTCCGTGAAGGGCTTGTCGCTGTAGGCTGAGTTGTAGCCGGTCAGTGTGAGATTGCCGAGGGTGTGTAACCACGTCTGCTGAATGCGCGCCCACTCTGGGCCTAAAGCTGTGCGCCAGGCGGGAGAAAGCGTCTCGTTCTGCGGCAAAATATGCTCGATGGTGTATTCATCAACGAGGACGTGCTCTTTGCGGTCATGGTTCTCAAAACGTCGCAGCCAGTAGCTACGGCTGCGGAAGTTATAGAGATCGCGGATTTGAAAGTCGCGGTGGAACTCCTCATCATTCGGGAAGCGGCGATATGAAGGAAGTGCAAGTAGATACGCCTTGATACTCTCAAGATAGTGATCCTTCTTGATTCCCTTCATAAAGGTGGCGAAGGTCTTGTTCATTGAGTTCGTGGGAATAGCACAGATCGCACGGCGGAACACAAAGGACTCCACCAGGCGCACTGCTGCCACAAAATCCGCGTTGGATAGCACCTTGGTCTTGTAGTCATGATAGAGTTCGAGTAAGAAGGGATACGCCACATCCACTTTCAACTCACGGAGGTCGTGGAAAGCTCGTTCTAACTCTTTGTCGGTCTCCGCGCGCGGAACCAATGCCATAGCGCAAAAGTAACGGGCAAAGGTGCGAATATCGGCCACGAGCGATTCAACCCCTGCGGCGGCAATTGCGGGTAAACGGGCATAGCTCTTGAAGGCTTCGTATACCTCGCGCACATTTGGGAGATCGCCGGTCTTCACCGTCAGGTAGTGGCGCATAAAGCCGTCGAAGTAGGTGCTGTAGGCTTCTTGTCCAAAATCCACCTCCATAGGTCGCCAATAGTGCTCATAGAGCTTGGTCTGCAACTGTGGCTCCAACCCCATCAAGATGAAATTGCGGATCAGGTCGGCTTGGGTCAACTCACGGCCAGTAGAGTTCATACTCTCAAAAATCAGTTGGGGGTTATCGTGGTCGCGGTTGAGCGCAATGTCCACAATGACTAACTTAGACAACCCTTTGCACACCGCTTCGAGATCGCCCTTACGACCATCAATCAGTGACTCGAAGAGCTCAAAATTCTCTGTGACCCGGAGTGATGGTTCCTTGGGTTGCTCATGATTGCCGACAATAGCAATAAGCGATGCCTTGTCGGTCTGCGAGAGGATCAGCTTGTAGTAGCGCTCACCCTCTTCTTCCGGGTTCAGCAAGTAGTAGTTGCGTAGCCTGCGCGGCGAGAATCCATCTATTGGCTCACTGCCCCTCTGCCTGTCTAATGCTTTAGCGAGAGCGGCGATGAGCAATGTGAGGGTGGTGAGACGCTGCTGGCCGTCAATAACAAGGAGTGGGGGCTGAGTCGTGACACTATAGAGACCCTTCTCGATATAGACGATAGAGCCAACGAAGTGTGCGGATACCGCGTCATCGCTACCTGTGCGAAGGATGTCGCCCCACAACTGCCGACACTCCTGCTTGCCCCAGCTATATGTTCGCTGGTAGATGGGAATGACGAACTGCGGCGATTTCTTGAGAAAATCGAGGAGTTTCGCTTCAGTCGCTTTCATCGTCTATCCTTTCCAATAATTTCGCTTAGTAACCCCTCGGTCTCACGCTCCAGGGCCTCGATCTCGGCGCGGATCGCCTCCAGCGTGCGCAGCGGCTGGGGCTTGTAGAAGTAGCGCGTGAACGAGATCTCGTAGCCCACCTTCGTGGCGTCTTGGTCAACCCAGGCGTCGGGCACATAGGGCAGCACCTCGCGCTTGATGAATGCCGCGATGCCGCCGTGCTCCAGCAGCGGCACCTGCTCCGTGTCGCGCAGTTCGCTGTCCGGCTCGTACTCCACCACGGCGGGCTTGCCCTCCAGGGTCACGGCAAAGTGACCGTGCAGCGGGTCGGCCACGGCTTTACTGCCGCGATACACCTTGCTGATCACCGGCTCGGCGGTCTCATCGCGGGTCGCTAACGCGCTCTGGATGAGCTTCAGGCGCTTGGCCGTCAGCTTCGTGTCCTGGCGCTGCTGCTCAAGGGCCACGAGAAAGCGGTTGTAGTCGCGGTGCGGGCCAGCGCCGAGTGTGGCGGCCAGTGCGTCAATCAGATCGGCCAGCGGTTCCTCGCCAGCAGCCGCACACGCCTTGCGGAAGCGGGCGCGGGCCACATCAGCCAGATCAACCGTGAGCCGCAGCGGTCGCTCGACCGTGATCTTCGAGTAGCCAAACGCTTTGTTTGAGAAGATCTTCGACTGCTCGCTCTCCGCGAAGGCCAGGAACGCCTCAACAACCCGGCGCATATCCGTCTCCGCGAAGCGACAATTCTTCTTGCCCAGGTTCTTGCGCAGCGGCTCGAACCAAGCCGTTGCATCAATCAGTTGCACCTTGCCCTGGCGGTGAGCGGGCTTGCGGTTGGTCAGCACCCAAATATAGGTAGCGATGCCGGTGTTGTAGAACATATTCAGCGGCAGCGCGACAATCGCCTCCAGCCAGTCGTTCTCGATAATCCAGCGGCGAATGTTGCTCTCGCCCTGGCCTGCGTCGCCGGTGAAGAGCGACGAGCCGTTATGCACCTCGGCGATCCGACTGCCCAGCGGCGAGTCCTGCTTCATCTTGCGGAGCTTGTTGGCCAGAAACATCAACTGGCCGTCGCTAGAGCGCGTCACCAGGCTGTACTCTGGATCGTTGGCGTAGGCGAAGATAAAACGCGGGTCTTTGATCTCGCCCTTGCCGCCGAGTCGCTCCAGGTCAGTCTTCCAGCTCTTGCCGTAGGGCGGATTCGAGAGCATAAAGTCAAACTCGCGTGTCGGGAAGGCGTCAGCCGAGAGGGTGGAACCGTACTTCATGTTCTCGGCCTCCGCGCCCTCACCCTTGAGCAACAGGTCGGCCTTGGTGATTGCAAACGTCTCGGGCTGCACCTCCTGGCCGAAGAGGTGGATCGAAACCTCCTTGCCGTGCTCGCGGCCCAGGGCGTAGAGCCGATCCTCCGCAACCGTGAGCATGCCGCCCGTGCCGCAGGCCCCGTCATACACCAGGTAGGTACCTGAGACGATTTGGTCAGCAATCGGCAAGAAGATCAGGTCGGCCATCAGTTGCACCACATCACGCGGGGTGAAGTGCTCGCCCGCCTCCTCGTTATTCTCCTCGTTGAAGCGGCGGATCAACTCCTCGAAGAGCGTCCCCATCGTGTGGTTATCGAGAGCGGGGAGGCGCACATTGCCGTGCGCGTCACGCACCGGATGCGGGCTGAGGTTGATCGCAGGGTCGAGAAACTTCTCGATCATGCTGCCAAGAATATCGGCGTCCACCAGCGTGGCAATCTGATTGCGGAACTTGAATTTTTCAAGAATCTCCTGCACATTCGGCGAGAAGCCATCGAGATACGCCTCGAAATCGGCCTTGAGCTGCTGCTGGCGCGTGCACGCCTTGAGGTCGCGCAGGGTGAACGGAGACGCATTGTAGAACGCCTCACCAGCGGCATGGCTCAGCGCCGCGTGCTGGTTCGAGACGCCCGCCGCATCAAGCTGGGCCTTCAGCTTCAGAACCGCCGGTTTGGTCGGCTCAAGCAACACATCGAGTCGGCGGATCACCGTCATCGGCAGGATGACATCACGGTACTTGCCGCGCACATAAACATCGCGCAGCACATCATCGGCGATGCCCCAGATAAAGTTGGCGATCCAGCCCAGGTTGACGGGGGTCTCAGTCATAGCGGCAGTTCTTTCATCTCAGCAAGCCCGCTCAACGCAACGCTGACGAACACAACATAGACCTATCCCCTCACGGCTGCAACGGGAGTGCCGATTGAGCGGCAGGGCTGGTGCAAAGTCACCCTCCGGCCCTCACCCCCAGCCCCTCTCCCTCACGGGGAGAGGGGAGATTCCGCAGCAGGACGCCTCCGACTCCCCCTCTCCCGCTCAGGGAGAGGGGGCTGGGGGGTGAGGGCTGCCCGGCGATCACACGACTTTGCACGAGTCCTATGATTGAGCGGCAGCAATCCGCGCCCCGGTGCGCAGATCGGTGAGGAGCGCGGAACCCAGGCCGACGGCGGTGGCCCCGGCGGCACGCATCGCCCGCACACCGGCGGCGTCACGCACCCCGCCAATACCGATCACCGGGACGGCGACCTCAGCGCAGACAGCGGACACCAGGGCCAGGGCCAGGGGCGCGATGGCGGGGCCACAGAGCCGCCCTTCGACCAGACTGCCATCGAGGAGGGGGGCCACGGCGGGTAGGCCATCGATCAGGGCCAGGGTATCGGCGCCGTGCGTGACGGCGGCGCGGGCCAGGGCCAGGATGTCGGGAGCCTGGCCAGGCAGCTTCACGATCAGTGGGAGCCTGGTGGCCTGGCGCAGCGCCGCCACCAGCCGACCGGCGGCCTCGGGCGTGAGCGCGCCGTGCGCCGCCAGCGGCAGTTCCACACCCATCACGCCCTCGACACCCTCCAGCAGCGCGGCTGCTTCGGCCAGTTCCGCCGTGCTATCGCCCCACAAGCTCACCACCACCGGCAGATCCCAGGTCGCCCAGATCGGTGCAAAACGCTCGCACACGATCCACAGGCCGGGGTTATGTGTCCAGCCCCGGTAGAGCAGCCCGGCCGGCGTCTCGATGATCTCTGGCAGGGGGCGGGCCTTGCGCGGGCGCAGGCTGGTACTGCGCGTGACGAGGGCACCTAGGCCGTGCGTGGCCGGGCGTGCGCCCAGCCCGAGGTGACGGGCCACCTCCACGCCGTAACCCAGGCTACCCGCCGCCGCGATGATCGGCGAGGCGATGGTGAGGGCGTAGGGGTTGTGTGGGGCCAAATCGATCATAGGAATGCAAAATGCAAAATGCAAAATGCAAAATGCAGAAGCGAGTTCTATTCAATCGTCAGTGTTTTTTATACATAACCCAGGGTGCGCAGCGCCTCACGGGCGGACTCGGCCTCGTCCCAGGGGATGGCGCTACCGGCGTAGATAATATTGCCCTCGTGTCCTTTGCCCAGGAGCAACACGAGATCGCCGGGGTGGGCGGCGGCCATTGCCGTGCGGATGGCCTCGGCCCGGTCGGGAATGCAGAGATAGCCGTCGCCAGCGCGCTTACCGGCACGCTCGGCACCCTCGACAATCTCAGCAATGATCGCGGCGGGATCCTCGCCACGCGGGTCCTCGTCCGTCAGGATCAGCAGGTCGGCGTAGCGACCGGCGATCTCGCCCTGGATGGCGCGCTTGGCTCGGTCACGCTCGCCCGCGCTGCCAAACACGACAATGATCCGCCCCAAAGTGAGCGGGCGCAGCATACCGAGCACATGGTCGAACGAGTCCGGGCTGTGGGCGTAGTCTACGATCACATCGAAGGGCTGGCCGAGATGTATCGGCTGCATGCGCCCACGGATGCCCGGCACCGCCTCCAGGGCAGCGACGGCCCGTTCCAGCGGGATACCCTGGCTAAGAGCGACGCTGAGGGCGGCCAGGGCGTTCGAGACATTGAAGCTACCGGGGAGCTGGAGCCGCAGACGCGCCTCGCCCCACGGCGTCGTCACCCGTAGCGAGGAGCCGCCTGGCCCCGCGACGACCTCGTGGGCACGCACATCGGCTATAGCCTGGAGGCCAAAGGTTAGTTTACGAGCGCGAGCGGGCGTGGCCGCAAGAAAGTGCCGATGGCTGGGGTCATCGGCGTTGACGATTGCCCAGGCATCGCCCTCTGCACACTCGCCGAGCATCTCGAATAAGCGAGCTTTATCGGCGCGATACTGCTCAAAGCTGCCGTGGTAGTCCAGGTGTTCGTGGGTAATATTCAAGAAGACCGCCGCGTCGAAGCAGCAGCCACCAAGGCGGTTCCAGCGGGACGAAAGGGCGTGCGAGGTGGACTCGATCACCGCGTAGGTGCAACCGGCGTCTACCATCTCGCGCAGCAACCCCTGGATCTCGGGAGCCTCGGGGGTACTCTGGCGGGTGCTGTTCGGCCAGCGCCGTGCGCCGATCTTAAAGTCCACCGTGCTGATCATGCCGGTGCTGAACCCGCCACCTTCAAGCACCTGGCTCACCAGGTCGGTGGTGGTACTTTTGCCCTTCGTGCCGGTAATCCCGACTGTACGCAGACTCACGCCGGGCCACTGGTAGAAGTTCGCCGCCAACGGTGCCAGGGCGGCTCGGCTATCGGCAACCCGGATCAGCGGCACGCCGATCTCAGCGCCGCCCCAGTGGCGCATGTCTACCACAACAGCGACGGCACCGGCACTTACCGCCCGTTCCACATACTGGTGCCCATCGGCGTGGAATCCACGGATAGCCACAAACAGCCAGCCCGGTCGCACCTGCCGGGAGTCATAGGCCAGCCCGAAGATGGGCGCATCCAGCCCTGTGGGCGCGTCCAACGGATCCACCCCTCGAAGCAACTCGCGTAGTGTTATCGCCATAGATCGTGCCATAGGTCACACAAAACATCACAACCTGATTGTACCCCAAAAGCGATCCCCTACCCAATTCGCCGTCGGGCGAGGCCGTAGAGCGTGGGGATCAGCACGCGATCATAGGCGGGGAGGTAGCGCACAATCCGACCGCCAAAGCCCTTCTTGAAGCGATAAACACCAATCAGCGGATCGTCCTGGGCGACCAGTTCGAGCGCCGCCCGCTCGGCATCATCGCCGCCCACCGCCTGGCCAAGGGCGTCAGGAATGCCCCAGAGGTCGTAGCTCACACAGCCGAGGTCGGCGGCCCACTGGATAGCGTGCCACTCCAGCAGGTGGTTCGCCCCCGTCTTCAGGCCAGCCTCGTTAGCACCGCTGTAGAGGTAGCGACCGCTGTGGGCGTCGGCGAAGACCATATGAGCGGCCACGGCGTTGCCATCAATCTCGGCCAGCAGCAGCCGACTGCGCGGCTGGAAGAACTGCCAGGCCGCCCGGTAGTAATCGGCGCTGTGGATGCCGAAACCCGCCCGCGCCCCGGTAGACTGCATAATCGCGTAGAAGGCCGCGAGGTCGGACTGATCGCCCACGCGCACCTGCACGCCGTCGCGTTCAGCCCGGCGAATATCGGCGCGGTGGCCCTTGCTGAAGGCGGCGAAGATCGCCGCGCTCGGCCTATCGATCGGCACATGCACGCTGCTACGGGGCTGGATCGTCCGCTCGGGCCGCATCTCCTGGAGCAGTAGCCACGTGTGAACCTGATCCGCCTGCGGCTGATCCTCCGTGATGTTCGGCTCCAGGCGCACGAAGATCGCCCGCTGGCGGCGGGCCAGGCGCGTCAGCCCGGCGAGCAGCAGGTCGTTGGCCGCCTGGTCGTCTGAGAGCAGCGGGCCACGTGGAGTATAGGCCACGGCCAAGCCATACTCCCGCCGGGTGAGCAGCAGCGCACCGGCGAGCAGTCGCCCATCGGCGGCGAGGACGGCCAGCCGACGTGCGCCCCACCCGGCAGCGGCCTTGAGCCGACCCCAGGCGCTGTGCTGGAGCAGGCTGCCCTGCGGGTGCGCGTCCACAAACGCATCCCACGCGGCAACATCCGGCTCCACCAGGGCCAGTTCGCCCACGCGGGCCTGAGCGGGGCGGGCCAGGATCGTCATCGCTTCATCCAGATCCGCTCGCCATAGCGGCCCGACTCGGGGCGCAGCCCTTCAGCGTAGGCGGTAACACTGCGAGCCATGCGCTCCCCGTCGCCAAAGAGCGTGCTGATCTGGCTGCGGTACGACTCGACCGCGCTGATCTTACGGGCCAGGGTCGCGTCAATATCGGTCACGCTCGGCAAGAAGATCTCGGCCCCGCCGACCTGCGCCAGCCGTCGCTCTAGGGCATCGGCCACCGTCGCATACGGAACGTCCTCGTAGAAGGCCATACTTAGCCCACGGCGCACAAACTCGGCGGCGACATCGTGGGCCACCTGATGATCCACATGCTGGCCGATACCGAGGGGCGCATAGAAGATCGCCGTCGGATAATGTGCAGCGAGGGCGGAGATCCGCTCGCGCAGAGACTCGGCCAGTGGGTCGTCAGGGGCGACCGTGCCGAAGAGCGTGGCGTCATCCACATAGGCATCGGACATGCGGTAGATCGCATCGAGCTGATCGAGCAGATAGCAGTCAGCACCGAGAATTTCCAGGGCTTCGACATCTTCCTGGATGCGTAGGCGGACGGCCTCGGCGGGCGGGAGATCCCACTGGCGGTGCAACTGCTGGGCAAAAGGGCTGAACGCGCTTTCGGCGGGCGGGCTGCCCGCACAGATAGTCACCACCAGCACCGGCTGGCCACTGGCCACAAAACGGGCGATGCTGCCGCCGCACGAGAGCGCTGCATCGTCGAGGTGGGGCGAGAGGTAGATATGATCGTATGTGGCGGCCAAATCATTCAGGTTTGTATAGTGATGTGGCATATCCCTATCCCGTTGGGGTGTAGCAGTCGCCGTGCGGCGGCTGCGCCCCTACTCCGCAATCGACAACTCCTCAAGGGCCGCATTGGCGGCGGTGCGACGGGCCTCGTCCTTCGAGCGGGCGAGGCTTTGGAGTATGCGCTTGGCGTTCGGGCCGCCCACCTGGCCGAGCGACCAGATCGCGGTCATCGAGATCTCGCCATCCTCATCGTCCACCAACGGCAGCAGGCTCGCCAGGAGCGGTCGCCCGTCCTCTCCCAGTTCGCCGACAGCGCGGGCCGCCTCGTAGCGCATGGCGGGGGAGACATTCTTCAGCTCGCGCTCGATAGAGGGAATCCAGGTCGGGCGCATCGAGCGGCCCATCGCCAGGATCGCGCTCTCGCGCATGACTAGTTCAGGATGAGCGTAAGCCCGACCAATCTCGGCCTGGGCTTCCTTCGAATTGGCGAAGTAGCCCAGCCCCTCCACCGCACGACGGCGCACATCAAGCGGCTGCTCAGGGTCAGTGGCGGTAGACAGCAGCGCGCCGTACACCCGCTGAGTGGCGGCGGGCGTCAGTTCGCCCAGTTCAGATCGTTGGGCGAAGCTGGACAGGGCGATGGCGGCGGCGGCGCGCACCTTGCCCGATTCATCCCGGATCAGGCGGATCAGCCGATCCATCGTCAGCTCGGACTCATCCTCCCAGAGCCCTGCCACCGCCGCCGCACGCACGTCAGGGTCGCCATCGCCCAGGCAGGCCCGGAAGACTGGCCTGAAATCTAGATCGACATTATCTTCGCCCAACGCATCAATGTCACGAAGAATCTCGACTCGGCGCTCACCAGGAAACTGACGCCACGCCTGCCAGAAGATCTTCAGGCTCTCCGATTCGAGATTTGCGATAACCCGTAGTTCGTTGTGCGAAAGCGGCTGAGCGAGGTCGCCCAGGCGCGCAACCTGATCTTCAAAACGCATGGGGGTAGGTTCTTTCCTCACAGCGAGGGGGCGGACGACTGACCCGGCGCGTTTACTGCTCGCCAAGCCGACGCCCGCCCCCTCACCTTCTTACCTCAATCATATGCCGATAGCTCGTGCCAACAACGTCGGTACGAGCTATCGGCACATGATTCTCTACTCGTCGTCGTCAGCGTAGCGCCCGAAGCGGCGGCGGGTCGGCAGGATCTCCCCGTCCTCGCCCACCGTCTCCTCCTCGCTGCTCCCCTCTTCGCGTGGTGCCGGGGTAAAGATATACTTGCCAGGGTTCTGCTCATCGGCGTTAAAGTTCTCACCGTTCTCCAGCAGGTTCTCCAGCAGGCTACGCGAACCCGGACGCAAGACGTTGTACGACAGCAACAGGTCGCCCAGCCCGAGCGTATAGCGCGGCTCGGCCCGTGTACCCGCCTGCTCGCCCATCACCTCGAAAACATGCTCAAGCACAAGCTCAGACTTGCGCCGCTCGCCCATGGGCAGTGACTTGAGATTCTTCAGGCGACCGTAGCGCAACTGGCTCGGCACCTGATCCACATCAACGGCGCAGTAGTACGTGAGGTTCGCGAAGGCGAACTTGTTCTTCTTCTCGTCAAAAGTGAGCAGACGGTCGCTGGTTGCGGCGGCCTCCTCATAGCTGATCGTGAACTGATTCGGTTCATTCCCACGGGCAATCGTGATCAGGGCACCGGGAACCAGATGATCGCGGAAGAACTCATCGAGACCCTGGAGCCAGCCGCCACGGTTGCCGGTCGGGTAGCGCACCTCCACCAGATAGGTGGTGTAGTGCTGGGGCGACTCGAAGCGCAGCACCGCGCTGCGCTGGTCGGGCAGCATTGGAGTGGGGATAAGAGCTGCGATGCTGGCATCGAAGGGCAGCACGCCATACTCCCACTCGAAGAAGGAGAGCAGACGATTGAGCGACCCGTTCGCGGAGATCGCCGCAGCACTCTGCATCTCCAGGCTGTTGTCGTAGCCTTCGGCGAGGTACGACGTGATCTGGCCCATCTCGGCAGCCTTCACCCGCTTGCCACCAATCGCCGGTAGGCCCTTGGTTGACCAAAGCCGGGCTCCCTCAACGCCAACAAACTCAAAGTCCTTCTCACGGTGCAGCCGGTAGTTCAGTGAGAAGCGGAAGCCCTCGTAGTCGGACTGGCGCGGGTTGTGGTAGTAGAGATCCGCGATGATCTCGGTATCGGGCAGCGGCTCGTTGCGCTCCAGAATGTAGTCACGGATCTTGCGCAGGTCGTTCTTACCCAGGTTGATCACGCTGGCCTCGGGGTAGTAGCTTCGCCCGAAGCTCACGATCCGGCGCAGGGGATCCTCATCGATTCGGTCGGCCAGGATCTTCTCAAGCTGCGCGCCGTACTCAGCCAGAAGCTCGGGCACCGACCGGCGCAGATCGATCGCCAACCCCTCGGGCAGGTTGATCACCGTGTTGCGCTCGGGGCGGTTGACCACGGGCTTGGGGGCGACTTCCACGGGCTTGGGGGCGACTTCCACGGGCTTGGGG
>Ga0194060_10002728_pt1 | contig 12550 bp, 9 predicted proteins | sample SepL225m_MetaG_FD_163427 | JGI IMG/M metagenome (GOLD analysis project Ga0194060, IMG submission 163427) | Anoxic zone freshwater microbial communities from boreal shield lake in IISD Experimental Lakes Area, Ontario, Canada - Sep2016-L222-5m | ecosystem: Environmental > Aquatic > Freshwater >... | reverse complement strand
GATGTGATTGGTCCAGTAATGAGGGGCCCTTCTAGTTCCCACTGTGCGGCCTCACTCCGTATTGCAAGAATATGTCGCGATTTAATGGATGAGCAAATAAAGGATATTGTTATTGAATTTGACCCACATGGTTCTTTAGCCACTACACATAAAAGTCAGGGCTCTGATATGGGTTTATTCGGAGGTTTCCTTGGTTGGGAAGCATATGATGAGCGTTTGCCAGACTCAGAAAAACATTTAGCTACAGCAGGAATAAATTATACCATTACTATTTGCCCCTTAGAAGAAAAACACCCCAACACTTATAAGATTAGTTTATCTAATGAAAAAGAAACTAAAGAATTAATTGCTATTTCTACGGGTGGAGGCATGATTGAAGTAATAAATATCGATGGCAATAAAGTTTCTATGGCAGGCGATTATTATGAAACATTAATTTATTGTACTGATGCAGAAAATATTATTCAGTATTTAAAATCTACTATTATATATGATGAAATTATTTTTCATAAAGGAGCTAGTTCTTTTATCGAAATAAAATCACCAGCGGCTATTTCTGAAACTATATGTAAGGAGATTATGCTAATGCATTCAGTGCAATCCATTAAATCTATCAAGCCAGTGCTGCCTATTATGGCTAGAAAAGGAATGACGGTTCCTTTTATTACTTGTAATGAAATGATGGTTTATAATGAAAATAAAAACAAAGCACTATGGGAATTAGCAGTGGATTATGAAAGTATGCGAGGCAATATTAGCCCTGAGCAAGTAATGGAAAAGATGAAATCCATTATTCATATTATGGGCAATGCCATTGAAACCGGATTAAAGGGCACAGCCTATAAGGATCGTATTTTAGGAAGTCAATCGCCGCAGTTTAAAAAAAGCTACGATGCAAATGAATTAATAGGAGGTGATGTACTTAACACCACTATTATGTATGTGTCTGCTATTATGGAGGTGAAAAGTTCCATGGGTGTGATTGTAGCAGCGCCTACAGCAGGCTCTTGTGGTGGTTTACCGGGCGTTGTCTTCGGAACGGCACATTGTATTAATAATAACGAAGATGCTATTATAAAAGCCATGTTGTCGGCTGGTCTAATAGGGGTGTTTATTGCAGCGCATGCTACATTTGCTGCAGAAGTAGGAGGCTGTATGGCTGAAACAGGTTCAGGAGGTGGTATGGCAGCAGCAGCGCTTGTAGAAATGAAGGGGGGAAGTTTAGCGCAGTCTATTGCCGCTGCATCATTGGCATTGCAAAATTCCTTAGGTATTATTTGCGATCCCATTGGTAATAGAGTGGAAGCGCCTTGTCTTGGTAGAAATGTGATGGCAGCAACCAATGCTATTTCTTGTGCTAACATGGCATTATCTAATTACGAGCATCTTATTCCATTAGACGAAGTAATAGAGACAATGAAAGCCGTGGGCGATCAAATTCATCATACCTTACGTTGCACGAACTTGGGCGGCTTATCTATTACTAATACAGCAAAAAAAATAGAAGCTTTATTAGAAGAGAATCCGCCTGTTTTTTATAAAAGTTGTTAATTAAAAAAATCAAAATGAAAATTCTCTTAAGTGTTGTTTTATCTCTATTTATTTTATCTATTACAAGCGGATATGCTCAAAATAATTATCCCAACACCCATAAAAAAGGCTGGAAAAGTTTATTTGGAAAAAATTTAGAGTCGGCTCAATATGATCCAGCTATTTGGAAAGATTCATCTGGGGTCTTAACTGCAGCTAAAGATGAATCTATTTGGAGTAAAGACATGTATGATAATTTTATTTTAGATCTAGATTTTCAAACTGCCGATGGAACGAATAGTGGAGTCATTGTACATGCCACAAATATAATAGAATGGATACCGCATTCAGTGGAAATACAAATAGCCGATGATTATTCTAAAGCTTGGAGCAAGGCCGAAGCTAGTTGGCAATGTGGTGCCATATTCGGACATAAGCCAGCAACGAATAAAGATTTAAAAAGACCAGGTGAGTGGAATCATTATACCATCACTTGTGTTGAAAAAAATATTAAAATAGAATTGAATGGCACTTTAGTGAATGAATGTAATATGGACGATTTTACTTCTAGTAAAATAAATCCGGATGGTACTAAAATACCGGGTTGGTTGTATAACCCTATGTCTACATTGGCTTTACATGGTTATATTGGCCTACAAGGCAAGCATGCAGGGGCGCCTATTTACTTTAAAAACATTATGATAAAAACACTTTAATTGCATACTTAACGCATGACAATTCTATTGCTATTATTTGCTGTTGTTTTTTTAGTACTACTTATTACAGTAGTTAAACTACATCCATTTATTTCTTTTTTAATAGTGTGTATTATTACAGGATTAGTAAAGGGTATGGCAATTAACGCTTTAATGAGCTCTATTCAAAAAGGTATTGGGGATGTAGTGGGTTCTTTAATGATTATTTTATGCGTGGGCGCCATGCTAGGGAAATTAATTGCAGATAGTGGCGCTGCCACTAAAATTGCAAGTGGTTTAATTCAATTATTTGGAACAAAATATATTCAGTGGGCCTTAGTGCTAACTGCTTTTATTATAGGCATTCCTTTATTTTATGGAGTAGGTTTTGTATTATTAGTTCCATTAGTAATAACGGTGGCTGCAAGATATAATTTACCTGCAGTGTATTTAGGTCTTCCGGCCTTGGCAGCATTATCTGTTACACATGGCTTCTTACCGCCGCATCCATCTCCCATAGCACTCGCGCAACAATTCAATGCTAATATTGGGCTCACTCTTTTTTATGGAATTATCATTGCTATTCCTGTTATAATAATTGCAGGTCCTATTTTTTCAGTCACTTTAAAAAAATATACCAGCAAGCCCTTGGCCATTTTTTCTAGTGCCACCATGCCTGATAATGAATTGCCCAGTATGTTCTCTAGTTTGTTCGCCGCTTTTTTACCAGTTCTATTAATTGGCTTAGATACTATTATAAGTTTAACGCTGCCTTCAAAAAATACTTTAACAGCATTCATACATATAATTGGCGATCCATCGGTGGCTATGCTTATTTCTTTATTAATTGCTCTATATACCTTAGGTATAGCACAAGGGAAAAAAATTAAGTTCATCATGGGACCTATTGGAGACTCTGTAAAAGAAGTCTCTAGTATTTTATTAATTATAGCGGGTGCAGGGGCTTTGAAACAAATATTATTAGATACGGGCATGAGTACAGAACTTATAAAACCTTTAACGAGCTTGTCCTTGCATCCTTTATTTTTAGCTTGGTTCATTGCTGCTATTCTAAGAGTAAGTATAGGATCTGCAACGGTGGCAGGCTTAACAACTGCTGGTATAGTAGCTCCTTTAATTGCCAGTAGTGGTGTGAATCCTTGTTTAATGGTTTTAGCTACTGGGGCAGGCAGTGTGTTTTTCTCACATGTAAATGACCCAGGTTTTTGGATGTTTAAAGAATACTTTAACTTAACAGTCAAGGAAACATTTAAAACTTGGAGTGTAATGGAAACCATTGTTTCTGTTGCAGGCTTAGTAGGTGTTTTTATTGTAAACTATTTTATATAATTAAAAAATACAATTATGAGTACTCCTGAAGAAAATTTCGCAAAACTAGGATTGACTTTGCCACCAGCGCCGAAGCCACTAGGTGTTTACAAACCATTATTAGTAGATGGAAAGCATTGCTTAGTTTCTGGACATGGTCCTGTACAAGAAAATGGCTCACTAATTATTGGAAGAGTGGGTGATAATATTAGTATGGAAGATGGAAAATTAGCAGCAAGACAAGTAGGGCTTGCAATAATAGCTACTATTAAAGCCAATCTTGGTTCGCTGGATAAAGTGAAGCGAGTTATAAAAGTATTGGGTATGGTAAGTTGCACCAACGATTTTGAAAAGCATCCATATATTATCAATGGCTGCAGTGAATTGTTTGCTTCTATTTGGGGGCCAGATAATGGAGTGGGTGTAAGAAGTGCAGTGGGAATGGGTTCTCTTCCTGGAAATATTCCAGTAGAAATAGAAGCTATGTTTGAACTTAATTAATAAAAATATTTTTTATGCAGTGGTATGAAATAGATTCAATAGATAAAATAGATTCTCCCTCTTTAATTGTATATGCATCAAGAGCTCAAGAGAATATCAATAAACTTATTGAGATGGTGGGTGGCAATGTCGACCAATTAAGGCCCCATGTTAAAACGAATAAGATTGCTGAAGTCTGTCAAATGATGATGGATAAAGGTATTCGCAATTATAAGTGCGCCACTATTGCTGAAGCAGAAATGTTGGGCATTTTAAAAACGCCTAATGTTTTAATTGCACATCAGTTAATGGGTCCTAAATTAAATAGATTGGTTTTACTTATTAAAAGTTTTCCTGCAACCAAATTTTCTTGCTTAGTAGATAATATAGAAACCGCCACGGCTGTTTCAAAAATAATGGTTCAAGAAGGCTTAACTATTGACGCTTATATAGATGTCAATATTGGCATGAACCGTTCAGGTATTATGACCGACAAGGCCACCACATTGTATACTGCATCTGCAACGCTTCCTGCTATAAAAATTATTGGTCTACATTGTTATGATGGTCATATAAGAGAAACCGATATTAGTATTAGAAATGCACAAGCCGATGAAGTATTTGAAAATGCCGATACACTAAGAAAAAAATTAGAAGCTATTTCTTCTGCAACATTGGCAGTAATTATGGCAGGCTCTTGTTCATTTTCTGGCCACATTAAAAGAAAAGATATTCAAGTAAGCCCTGGAACTTTTGTTTTTTGGGATTGGGGCTATAAAAATTTATTTCCCGATTTACCTTTTGAATTTGCTTGCTTGGTGGTAACAAGAATTATTTCCATCATTGATGAACATACTGTTTGTGTTGATTTAGGGCATAAAGCAGTAGCTGCAGAAAATCCCTTACCAAGAGTACATTTTCTGAATGCACCAAATGCAGAACCCATAGGACAAAGCGAAGAGCATTTGGTGGTGAAAGTGCAAGACAGTTCAAAATATGTAGTAGGAGATGTTTGGTATGGAGTGCCTGTGCATATTTGTCCTACAGTGGCTTTATATGATACAGCTATTATTGTCAATGATAATAAAGTAGTAAATCATTGGGAAGTAGTGGCAAGAAAAAGAAAAATTACTATTTAATTTTTCAATTAAAATTTAACGCTCCCCAAAAATTGGAATTAATAGAAATAAAAAAAATAGACAGTAGTGCTGCAGAGGCTTTAAGTAGTTTGGCTAAAAGTATTTATGTACATCATTATGCGCATTTATGGAAACCAGGTGGCATGGACTGGTATATGAATGAGTTTGCTTATCCTGTTTCGAAAATTACAAGTGAAATAGAAAATAAAAACTGCTTACATTATATAGCCTATATCAATAATGAGCCAGTGGGTTATTTGAAAATTAATATTAATGCAGCCATAGAAGGCGGGGATATAAAAGAGGGTATTGAATTAGAAAGAATTTATATCCACACTACTGCAGTCAATAAAGGGGTAGGAACTTATCTAATGAATTTTGTTTTTGATATTGCTAAGTCTTATCAAAAAAAATATATTTTTTTAAAGGCCATGGACACTGCGACCCAGGCTATGAAATTTTACACTAAAATGGGTTATGCTTTAGTAGGCTCTTTCAGATTATCTGATACTATATTTCATTTAATGATAGAAGAGTATAGAGGTATGTATATTTTGAAAAAGACAATCTAATAAAATTTATAAGCTACGCAAGTAGGCACAACTTTTCTTTAGCGCTATTTCTGGATGATCTACTTTGTCTTGTTCTACAAAAAAATGTTCCATGCCATTTTCTTTAGCCGTTTTAATAATGTTTGGTAAGTCAAAAATACCCTCACCTGCATTGGCTATAAAGGGGAATAAAGGAATCCAATCAGAGGCGTTGTCTCCACTACCTGTAAAATGCTTAGATTCTTTCATGTCTTTAATATGCATCATTTTATAACGGCCACTATGCTTTTTTAACAAGCTAATAGCATCGGCTCCACCTGCATAGGTCCAAAATAAATCCATTTCAAAAAATACATATTCAGGGTTTGTCTGGTCTAAAATAATATCTAAGGGCATTTTACCATTCTCCACTTTTAAGCCATAGCCATGGTTGTGATAAGCATATCTTATGCCATATTTTTTTGCTTCAGCACCAATTTTATTAAATAAGGCTGCGAGTCTTTTATAATCGTCAAGCGTTTTTCTTTCTTCTTGAGGTATTGCGGGAAGTACTACATATTTTGCACCTAAGTCGTTAGCGGCTTCTGCTAATGCACCCATTTTAGTGGATAAAGTATCTAAGTCGGTATGCATGGAAGGCACGGTAATACCATTGGCTTTAATTATTTTTTTAAATTCAGAACTTGTTTTTCCAAAATAACCACTACCGCTAAATCCTAATTGCGGTGTTACTTTAGCCCAAGAGGCTATAGCTTTTTCTGTACTAAAACTATAAGGGCCAAATGTTTCAAATTCTTTGTAACCCAATGATGCCATGAGTTCTATAGCAGACTCCATGTTGGTGTCTAATATTTTAGGAATGGAAAATAAACCTAGGCCTACTTTATCAATTAAACCATATTGTGCAAATAGTGCATTCGTACTTATTAAACTAGCTGCTGCAGCTAAAGAACTATATTGTAAAAACTGGCGACGATTAATCATAACATTTATTTAAAGTAATTAAATGTAGATTTTTTTTAAATAGGTTTTTTTAAATTATTACAGGAGTTCGATTATAAATAAAATTAAAAAACTAGCATGAGCGTTTAAATGGCTATTGATAAGCTTAAAATGTTTAAGCTTATCAATAGCCTAAAATTTCGTGGAATTTCTGAAAAATGGCAAATAGAATTACTTAACTTATATATATTAAATATAATGTGTAATTAATTGTTTAATATTATACAAAATGCGCTTAATTTGATTTTGTTTACATTTCTTTATGATTCCTTAACTATTTCTTAACATTCTGAGCATTTTTTCGTAGCTTTCTACCTAAGAAAATTAAAATTTAAGCAAATGAAGAAAATTCTATCCTCGCTCTTCTTAGCTGTTTTATGCAGTTTGATTACAGCAAATGCCCAAGTTCGTTCAGTAGCCGGTACGGTGAAAGATGAAAAAGGCGTAGTTGTTTCTTATGCAACAGTGAAAGTAAAGGGCCAAGCCTCAGCTGTAGTGGCTGATGAAAAAGGTAACTTCAAAATTAATGCTGCTGCAAACGCAACTTTGCAAGTAAGTGCAACTGGTTTCGCTTCAACTGAAGTGAAAGCAACTGCTACTTCATTAAGCATTACTTTGAATCATCAAGTTGATGAACTAGAAAACGTAGTTGTTACTGCGCAAGGTATCCGTAAGAAATCAAAAGAAATCGGATATTCTTATGCTAAAGTTTCAAGTGATGAAATTACAGTAGGTCACTCACCTCAGTTAACACAAGCCCTTGCGGGTAAGGTTTCTGGTTTGGCTGTATATACTGTGAATAATAGCGTTGACCCTTCAGTGAAAGTGGTTTTACGTGGTTATCGTTCATTAACTGGTAACAACGAAGCCTTAGTAGTTATTGATGGTATGCAAACTACCGGAACTGCTTTAGCACTTATCAATCCTAATGATGTTGAAAACGTTTCTATCCTTAAGGGTGGTCAAGCGGCAACATTGTATGGTTCTGCGGGTGTAAACGGTGCCTTAGTAATTACCACTAAACAAGGTAACAAAGGAAAATTAAAAGTTTCTTATACCAACACTACCAACTTTGAGCAAGTAAGCTTCTTACCTGCTTTCCAAAATGTATATGGTTCTGGTTCTCAATACTATCCTTTAGTTTACGGTCAAGCAGGGTATGATCCTAGTGCTTTAAATCGTGCTAAATTAAACTGGCGTCCTTATGAAAACCAACAATATGGCGATCATTATGATGGAAGTATGCGTATTGCTGGTCGTGTCTTACAAGACGGATCTAGTTTAGTCATTCCTTATTCAGACGTTAAAGACGTTCGTTTAAAAAGCTTTGATATGGGAATTTCTCAAAATCATCAAGCTAGTTTCCAAGGAGGTGATGAAACATCTAGTTATTATTTATCAGTAGAGAACAATAAAATCAATGGTATTGTTCCTGGTGATTTAAGTGATAGAACAGGTGTTCGTGTGAAGTCAACTAAAGAATATGGTAAAGTCTCTACAAGCTTTAACGCTGCATTGACTCAAGCTTATTACGACAGAACAACTTCAGATTTTCAAAACGATATCATCAACACCGCTTCTTGGGTAGATTTAACTACTATGAGAAACTGGAGAACAAATCCTTTTGCGAATCCAAATGGTTACTATAATGACTATTATAATAACCCTTATTTCAACAAAGATATTAACCGTGCAAAATATAAAGATGCTAATATCTCTGGAAACTTCGATATCACTTATCGTGCGCTTCCTTGGTTGCAATTTTATAACAGATTAGGTATTATGAATAACTCTCGTACTGGTAAAAACACTACAGAGAAATTCCAATATTCTGACTGGGCTAAAAACAGTGCTTATATTCCTGATCCTTGGACACATGATGATGACTATCCAGGTATTTACCGTGCTATTGGTGATATCTTAGGTGGTGTTACAGATTATTCTACTACTGAAAATGTAGTGAACAATGAATTCCAAGCGCGTATTCAAAAAGATATCGCAAATGTTCAAAACAAATTGACTTTAGGTTATAGCTTATACCAACGTTATACTAAATCCATAACTGTTTCTTCAAGTTCAATTGTGGTACCTGATGTTTACAACGTTTCTAATAGACAAGGTAACTTAGGAGGTGGTGAATCAAACACAACAGAACGTAAGTTTGGTTACTATGCCGATTTAAACACGAACATGAAAAACATGGAGTGGTTAAACTTAAACTTGACTGCTCGTTATGATGCAACATCTCGTTTCTTCAAACAAACAAGAGCAACCAATCAATATTCTTATTTGTATTATGGAGCTGCCTTATCATTTGTTGTAACAGACGCCTTCCCTGGTTTAAAGAGCAATACTTTGAACTATGCTAAATTGCGTACTTCTTATAACAAGAATGGTAATGACAATATTCCTTTATATGGTTTAGATCTTTCTTACAGTAACGGTGCGAATTTCCCTTATGGAAACAACGTAGGTTTGTCAGTAGGAAATACTTTACCTGATGCTAATTTAAAACCAGAGTTTGTAACCGCTATGGAAGTAGGTGCTGAGTTAAGTATGTTTAAAAACAGAGTGAACTTAGACGTTTCTTGGTACAAACAAAATTCTCTTGGTCAAGTATTAACAGTAAAAGTACCTAATACAACAGGTTTCTCTAACTTGTTAATTAACGTAGGTCAAGTAGACAACTGGGGTTATGAAGCCGACTTAAAAGTGCAAGTGTTACGTGATACTAAAGTTAAATGGGATGTGAATGTTAAATATTCATACAACGACAACAAAGTGGTTGATTTATTCCCTGGTATTACTGAATTCGCTTATGGTGGATACTCCTATGCAACTTCAAACGTTATCTTAGGACAACGTTTCCCAATACTTAAAACCAATGGTTATTATTATTCAACTGATGGTTCTGGTATGAGAAGAGTAAGTCCTACAACTGGTTACCCAGTTCAAAATACTGCTCTTACTGCTCAAGGTGGTACATTACCTCGCGATATGGTGGGATTAGGTTCAACTGTTACTTATAAAGATTTCCGTTTTGCATTTAACTTTGAATACCGTGGTGGCAACGTAATGTATGCCGACCTTGGTCGTCAAATGACCTTCACAGGTTCTGGTGCTTGGACTTCTAACAGAACAGACCAAATCTTCCCTAACTCTTATTATATAGATCCTACGACTAAGGCTGAAGTTCCAAATACAACAGTACATGTTCGCGAACCAGAGTACGCTCTATGGGTGAACAACTACCGTTTGATTTCTGAGAACTTCGTTACGCCAGCCTGGTTTATTAAATTAAGAGATGTTAATTTATCTTATACTCTACCTAGTGCACTAGTTAAGAAAACAAAAGTTTTCAGTGCTGCTAATGTAGCTATATACGGTAGAAATTTATTCACCATTGTTGACAGCAAAAACCAATTTACTGACCCAGAGTTCAGTTATACAGCAGGAAACGGTTCAGGTATTTCTAATACCTTGCAAACGCCTCCAGTTCGTCAATTTGGTGTTAATGTAAATTTTGTTTTTTAATAACCACACACTAAAACAATAGATATGAAACTAAATAAATTATATATCGCCGCGTTTTTGGTACTTGTGGGAACAGGTTGTAAAAAAGACTATCTCGATGTCAATACCAACCCCAACTCACTTCCAACCGCAACACCTGCATACGTTTTAGCGAATGCATTGAATACTTCTGCAGCTAACATGCTTGCACCTAATGAAGTAGGTATGTTCTGGTCTGGTCATTGGACACAATCCAATGGTTATATCATTTCAACTACTTTATTCTCTTATGCCTTTACCAATGGTGATTTTAACTATTGGGATAACACATATGATAACCTTTACGATTATCAGTATGTAATTGACAATGCTGCTAAGTATAGTCAAGAATATTTAAAAGGACCCGCTAAAGTAATGAAGGCCTTCAACTACCAAAAATTGGTTGATTTGTATGGTAATATTCCATATACAGAAGCCTTGAAAGGTGTAAACAATTTAGCACCCAAGTTTGATGATCAAAAAGCGGTTTATGAAAGTTTGATTGTTTTATTAGATGATGCTATCAAGGACTTAAAAGCAAATGCTTTTGCAAGCACTTACTCAAGTTCTGATATCGTTTTCAAAGGAAGCAATTCAAGCTGGATCAAATTCGCGAACTCTTTGAAAATGCGTATTTTAATGCGTCAATCAAGAGTAAGTGGAAGAGATGCTTATATTACTGCTGAGATTAACAAAATCGTTGCTGAAGGTTCTGGTTTTATTACTGGAGCTGAAGTAGGTTCAAACCCAGGTTATGTTGCTTCTTCTGGTCAAATTAACCCAATCTATAATAACTACGGTTATACAGAAACAGGTGCTAGAGTAGGTAATAACAACTGGCCAAGAATCACCGATTTCATGGTGAAGGAATTAATTAAAAATTCAGATACTTTCCGCTTAAAGCGTTTTGCTTATGCACCAGGTAATGAAGACTTAGCGAATCCAGGTGTGAGTGTTAAGCCTGAAATTGCTGCTAACTATATTGGTATACCTTTCGGTTCAAGTGCTGGATATTTACCTGGAGCAAGTTCTGCAGTAGGTCCAGTATTATTAGTAAGAGGTCAATACAACAGACCTATCGTTATTATGACTGCTGCTGAAGTTCAATTCTGTTTAGCAGAAGCGAAGCAACGTTATGGTGCTTCTGTAAACTTAACAGGTACAGCTCAATCATATTATGAAGAAGGTGTAAAACAAAACTTCCGCGCTGTTGGAGCTAGCACAGCTAATGTGACTGCTTTAGTAACTAACGGAATGCAAGATTGTGATTTTACTGCCTCTACTAATAAATTAAATACTATTGCTTACCAAAAATGGGTAGCATTAGGTTACTTTAATGGATTAGAAGCTTGGTCTGAGTATCGCAAGAATAACTATCCTGTGACACCTAACTCTAAGAACTATGTAGGTACAGCTCGTCCATTACGTTTATGGTATCCTGGAACTGAATTAGGTTCTAATGGTGCGAACGTTAATGCACAAGGAACAATTGATCCTTTAGCTACTCGTATTTTCTGGGATATTGACTAGTCTTTAGTTAACTTACTAGATATAAAAAACCCTCTGCCGTTTTCGGTAGAGGGTTTTTTTATGAGGGAAAATTTTTATAGAAATGAACTGCGAATTATTTTAATACTACCTCTCCTTCAATTACTAATTCTGTTACTGCTTTTTCACCAGCAAATTTAACAGAGACTCTCTTTTTAAATAAGCCTTCGTTAGGCGCGGTATAAGTTACTTTAATGCTTCCTTTCTGTCCTTTCAAAACAGGGTTTTGATTATACTCGGGTTGCGTGCAACCACATTCTGCAGTGGCAAATTCTATGACAGCAGGTTTAGCTCCTTCATTGGTAAAACTAAATATGACCGACTTGTGTATGCCCTTAATTATTTTGCCATAATTATAGCTGGTTTGATTAAAACGCACGTTTGATTGAGCAAAGCCAGTGGCTGCAATGAGTAAACTTAGAATAAGTAATCTTGTTTTCATGGTATAAGGTTTTAGGGTAATTTGAAGGGGTTCTTTTTCAGCTTTTTGGGCCAAATAGGCTTACGAATTTATTGAAATTTCACTAATTAGGTGATTTTAGTTATGAATGTACTTTTTATGCATTTTGACCCCTATTTTTGTCAAATGGAATCCACCCTTGAAGCTGTATCTGCCCAAGACATGCTATCCTTTGATGCATTTCGGAACTCCGTTATTGCCGACTACAAATTGGCCATAATGAGCAGGGAAGTGAGCTTGTTAGGAAGAAGGGAAGTATTAACG
>Ga0194060_10002726_pt1 | contig 12553 bp, 23 predicted proteins | sample SepL225m_MetaG_FD_163427 | JGI IMG/M metagenome (GOLD analysis project Ga0194060, IMG submission 163427) | Anoxic zone freshwater microbial communities from boreal shield lake in IISD Experimental Lakes Area, Ontario, Canada - Sep2016-L222-5m | ecosystem: Environmental > Aquatic > Freshwater >... | reverse complement strand
AGAGTATGTCCGAGGTCACCTGTGAGGAATGCGGCAATCCAGGACGAGTTCGTCGTGGTGGTTGGCTACGTTGTCAATGTGACACACATGCTCAGGCATCAGGCAACTATCTGACCGAAGAAGATGAGGCGTCGTTAGAACCATGAGCCCTCAATGGTTCAAGGACGAGTCGGCAAAGCGAACACACGAACGCCTAAAGGTACACATGGACAAGATGTGCGCTGAATTGTTTCCGAGTTTCACGCTGACGCACACCGGATTCAATCGTATGGACGAGAGCCGACGATTTGAGACAGGGCGTGACGAAATTAAAGTGGTGCTGCACCTGCGACCAATAGGCGAAGCGGCTTTCATTGATGAAGCACTGAACAGACCAGATTGGAAGTTATTAGAATGATGCCAAAATTCATAGTTGAGTTATGGTTAGACGGATATGAATCCGAAGAGGAAATGGCCGCGGCTTGCAAAGAGTTTATCTACGAGCAGTTAGATTTTAGTGCCAGTTCAGTTACAGTAACAGAGATAAAGGAAGATGATGCACCTACTACGTGATGATCACAATCAAGTGTATATATGGGTTGACGACACTGATGAAAATGTTGAACTCAGTCCTCACTATGACTACGAGGAAGATGCCATTATCTGGTATGGAACCGTGGCAAAAGAAATGTTTCAAGACTTTGGGGTAAGATAATGGCACAACACGCACACTATTGGACATGTTCCTCATTCGCTGATTGGCTGCGAGGCACTCCCAAGCCCGGAGCAGCAACCTCTGAGGGTTGGGACGCATGGTATGTTGAGGCAGAAGCGAAATATCCCGTTCGCTATTGGATCGCTGAGGAAGGCCTTCACAAACTACAAGACTTTGTGACTTGGCCGAAACGCAAGATCAGTGACATTCGTAACTATGTCACCAACCGCTATGTCAGCAAAACTCATGCTCTGACCAGTACTCTGGCCGTGGGTCAATGGCATGAGTTTGATACTCGCGTACTTTATTGTGTATTCGGTGCCCTCACTGATTACGTTGAGATTGAAGAAGCATGGAGCTATGTTTGTTGGGGCGATGAAGAACGAAAAGCAAAATATAAATCCACAACCCGCTTCTGGTGGAATGAATGGCGTTGTCCGGAAGCAGGCGTTGATCGTCTGAAATGGGCTGCGAGTCTTGTACATGATAAGGATATGGGAGTCGCAGAAGACTCACCTGACTATGGCACCATGACGCACCAGGCTCTTCATGCCCAAGAGGTTCTTGATCTGTATACATGGTGGACAGTCACCAGACCAGCAAGACCTGATCCGTGGGAAGCAAGTGGATGGAATGCGCTCCACGAAGCCCGCAATGCTGAGTTAGGCTCTATGGGCAACACAAAGTCAAAGCGCCGCGCGCTGCGAAGCAAACGCACCCCAGAATACAAAAAAGAATCGGCTCGTTGCTTTGCCCTGATGGGCAAGATTGAAGCCAAGTATGAAAAGGAAGATGATCAGATGTTGATCCGTCTGATCAAAGCACGAAAAGGAATGTGGACATGATACCATTGAACAGAAATCAAATGCGCCAACTTCGCAAAATCTTCAAGGATAATCCTGATGTGGAAGAAGTTCATCTGCGCGAAGAAAGCAAAACTGGAATAGGCCCTAATCTATACGCGGACTTTGCCAAACCAAACGGTGAGCGTCACCGCGTTGACATATCAGACTACGACAGTTGGTAATGAGGATAATCTACTACCGAAAAGAAGGTCGTCGTTATATTCCAATCAAGGAGTATGATGACAACTGCATGAACGCCCTGCCGTATGGTGATCATCTGGTGATGAAATACAAAAACGGCGAGACCAGAGTTCATAACATTGATCCTGCACTGGCACCGATGATTGCAGCAGGTCGTCATGGTCGTGATGCCATGGCAGCAGCAATTCACTCTGCTTCAACACTCAGACCTCGAACCTCCCCTCTTACCGAAGAGCAAAGGGTTGCCTGGGCCAGATTAGAAGAAGCCTTAGGAGATGATAGATTTCTGCTCCATGGTCCGTCGGCATACGATGTTGCTGATGTCGCAGTAAAGGCAATGATTGCAGAGGTAGATAAATATATGTCCGTGCCCGCTGTAAAGAATGCCTACGAGCATTTTATGATGGTATACAAACTAACAAAGGAGAATGAATGTTAATAGCAAAACCGATTATTAAAGATCAGTATTGGGTCGTTACAAACGGCAAAGAAAAAGTAGGCAACGTACAGGCAACTGGATCGGGATTTGAGGTGAAGTTAAATGGATCCATCTCGCACTTTGAGAACACCAGCAAGATAAAGCGTGATGCTCAGATTGAGTTTCAGCCTGTTAAAAAGGTAAAGGTGAAGGAAGTGCCATTTGCCACGTATCCTACCACTGGAAAAGTTCATAATTCTGTATTTGACCTGAAGAGGCGGTTACATCTATTCACAAAGACGGCAAAGAGCAAATGCTTTTATGCCGCTGGGTGGTTCAAAATAGACCAAGGATCCATGGTTGAAACGGTGTTCTGTCCAAAGTACATCTTCATTCTGCGATACGACTTCTCCGGTCCGTATAAAACCGAGGCAGAGGCCACGCGATAAATATACCATGATTCATATCAAAAGATTTATTGATCGGATTGCTCACGTTGAAGGCAGAGCAGGCAAAGACTTAGTTATGCCTCTGGCTGATGCCCGCGCTCTCCGTGACGAACTGAGTAAACTTTTGGCTGATAATCTACAACTATTATCAGAGCATAGAGAAGAAGTAATCCAAGTGGAAGTAACTGGTGGTAAATTTTGAGCAGAACACAATCTAAGGTTCTACTGGAGTTGGTAGATAAGGTCTCCTACAAATGCGACCAAATTGTAGAGGCAGCAGGAATATGGGCGGTGTTCTATGAAGGGCGCGCCTTCAACCTAAAGTCGCAGCACTATTTGGATTCTGAGGACACACCTAAATACAAGAAAACAAGTTTCTCCAATCCAGGACATGCCAGAAACCTTTGCCGTAAATTGAACGCTCAGTTCAAAACGGACAAATTTACTGTGGTGTTTATGACAATAGGGACTATTGTATATCCTGACTAATGGCTCGCCTATCAAAAAAGCAATTGATCACTGAAGCGGTTCTGGAACAATTACCGAGTCAGTCTTCCACGATTGAGGAAGTAATATTTCAATGGTGGATGACTGGACGACAGGAAGGACTACGACTTACTGATCTAGGTGATATGGCATTCAGGCTGGCAGAAATTGAATTTTATACGTTTCCTGCTGACAAAATACCAGCTGGTTCCTGGTATCATTTCATGATTGAATTGAACCGAAAGATAAAATGTCCATACTATCTCAGTGTGACAAAGGAAGCAGGAAAGAAGGGAGAACCCTTCATCCGAATTTATGATGGCAAGATTGCCACCCTTCTTAGCATATACGGAAATCTAAAGGATTATCTGGAATCTGTTAAAAGGTAAAGAGCATGTCAACGAGGTAGAAGGCTACCGCGTTATATATGTATGACTTTAAAAGTCTGTTCATTAACTTAAGGAAAACAAATGAAACTAGTACTCTCTCTAATCGCCGCTCTAGGCATGGTCTCCGCTTTCGCAGCCGATGCTGTTAAGCCTGCTGCTGCACCTGCTGCTGTAGTTGCTGCTGCACCTGTAGCAACACCTGCTGCTAAGAAGGTCGTCAAGGCAAAGAAGGTTAAGAAGGCCGCAAAGCCTGTCAAAAGTGTTGAGGCACCAAAGGCAGCAGCACCCGCTTCTAAGTAATCTGGATGTAGACGACGAGGATTATAACGATGGCATTGATTTGCATCGTGGATATGATCGTCCGAGACTAGAACATCAAATATCACCCTACGTCAGAACACGACTGAAAATGGCCCGGTTAGAGGCTTTAAAGAAGTATTCTGAAGTTTGGGGATAAATAAAGTTGAGGGAACTTTAAAACCCTCATCACACACACAGGAAAAATATGATTAAAACATTCACCAACATTGCCATTGACCAAGTTCAAGACGGTAAGAAGAAATTTGTCAGTACGTTCGTTCAGAACGTGCCAATCGCACAAATTATGAACACATTCGTTGATGTCCAAACTGCATACACCAGAGCAGCAATGGATCTGTCAATTGACACACTTACTTCATTCTCTAAAGTACTTGCTAATCCTAGCACGTACAAATCAAAACAAGTATGACATTCGTAGTTCGCCGAGTGCTACTCAACGAGTACCACAAGTATACCGCGCACCTGAAAGCCCTTGATCCTGACAGTAGAGTATTGCGATTCGGATTCAGCATGAAGGAAGAAACTCTTGATAAACTGTGCAAAAACTTTGAAGATAATGCGAAAAAACATATACTATTTTGTGTAGAAGATGACAATTTAGACTTCATTGCCATTGGGCACGTTGCCCTCGGCGATGAAATGGAATTGGCATTTTCCGTGCTGAAAGAATATCAAGGGCAAGGTATCGGCGACAAACTTATGAAGCGTTGTATCAGGTATTGCCGCACACATCAAATCCTTAGAGGGAACATGGTGTGTCTCAGCCGAAATGCAGCAATTAAACATTTGTGTACTAAGAACAGAATTCATTTTACGAACGAACACGGCGAATCAGAAGCCGCGATTGAACTGAATGAACCGAGTATTAATACATACATCAATGAGAGTCTGGCCATCAATTCGGGTGCGCTTGACTACTTTGGGAAACGAGCAAGACTTCCCTGGACATTAGCGTCCAAAACGCTCAAAAACTTTACACACACAGGAAATATATGACACCAAAACTACCAGAAGTAAAATTCAACAAGAACGGATATGAAATCCGCACCAATATCCTTGAGATGGCTAAAAATCTCGTCACTGAGGACTTTCACTCCAAGTTTCAAGGTTGGGAAATCTCTGTTGAACGCGATAAAAAGACAGGTCAAGTTCTTCAAACTGTCTCTATGCCAGAGTTCCCAGGGCTGGACAAGATCCTTGAAACCGCAGAAAAGATGTATGCTTTCGTGAATCAGGGTTCCAAGTTTGGAATGTCAGGATACACTGAACCAAGCGGAACGTCAGGTTACGCAGGGAAGTCGGGATACGACTCGGGCAAGTCAGGTTACGCAGGGAAGTCGGGATACTGATAACTCAAAGGGCCCCGGAAACGGGGCTTTCCTACGGCTTGACAATAAATGGGTATTCTGTTATAATATGAGCATAGAATACAGGAACATCAGATGACACTAGTTGACACATATATCAACAAACGAAATTCAACCCGCGATTTAACGGATGCCGCCTTTGAATTATTAGTGCCACAATTAGCGGCTGAATTAGTAGGGAAAAGCATACTCTTTTCTTTCACTGATGACGAACTGCACAAAGACTGGGATAACCTGTGTGCTTGGAAATCGGCTGAGCAGAGTATTAACTCATCGTCGCGGTTGGGCATGAAACTCAGTGAACACTTTTGTCCTAACTTCTTTGACATCAAAAATAGCAAAGGTGTCAGTTTCAAAATGCTATGGACTCAGACCAATCTTGAGAAGATTCTTAGATGGAACCGCAAGTCTCACAGTACACCGTACATGAGTGAAATCAAACGTGGAATTTATTTTTGCTGCGGGATGACAAAGAATACGATGTATCGTCCACAGATGATGAAACTGGCATGCATGACATACTCACCAAAGGTAATATTGGACCCGTGTGCAGGATGGGGTGGCAGAATGTTGGGCGCAGTTAGTTCAGGTGCCGACTATATTGGGTTTGAACCAAACACAACTACGTTTGCAAATCTGCAAAAGATGGTGGCATTTTTAGGTATCGGTAGTAAAGTGACATTGATATGTGACGATGCACTAAACATGAAAAAGTACAATCTTCCTAAGGTAGATATGGTGTTGACAAGCCCACCGTATTTTGATCTTGAGGTATACGCCGATGAGGCAACTCAGTCAATTACAAAAACTAATACTTACCAGGATTGGGCTGATCAATTTCTGCAAGAGATTATCCGATTGGGCATAGATCACCTTAATCCAGGTGGTGTAAGTTGTTGGAATGTGGGTAAGGTCCGCAACAGAGACATGAAGGATGATGTACAGAAATACCACACGGCGTTTGGTTTCTCACCGATCAATGTACTTGCGGTTAAGAGCAGTAAGCGACAAAGCAATCAAGCACCTGCAAAAAACTCCAAGAGTTCGGATGACACTGTTATTTTCAAACAACCTTGACCATAAATCCCAAATCTGCTATAATACGTGTAAATCAACTCACGGAGTAAATCATGGCTTACAAATCTACCCCTGCTTTCTCGTATGACGCCAACCTCGTTTGGGCTGCTGCGTGTGCTGCACAACGTATCAATGGCGAGTATTTCAAGGGCACGAAATGGCCTGATGCACCAGTTGATTCAAAGACTTCCAATCGTGACCTGATTGAAAACATTCTGCGGAATGACGCTGCCACCATCGCCGTCGTCACTGACGAAGATCGTGAACAGGGCGAGTTGGTTCGTCGTTTCTATAAAGCCCTCACATTCAAACTGATCACCGGTAACAAACTGAGTGACTTTGACAACACTGCCCTTGCTCTCAGCAATGTGGACACCATAACCACGAAGTATGAACTGGCTGTGATCGCCTCGTTGCCTTCATGCTTTGTTCGCGGACAAGCACGGAACACCGTGGAGAATCGCGTGAAGTTCGCCGCTGGTGGATACATCGGACAATATGGTGACAAGATCAAATTGGATGTGGAAGTGCTGCGCTCGTTTTTCAGTCAGCAATGGGCCACAAACTATGTCACTGCAATCACCGCAGATGATCAAGCAATATTCTTTTCTTTCAAGAATGCCCCACCGGCAGTCGGCTCCAAGGTGACCATTGCCGGAACAATCAAGTCCCATAAGGACAATCAAACTCAACTCAACCGCGTGAAGGTTCTCTGATGTACCATCACTCGACTGACGCCGGCAAGTATGAGGAAGTCTGCACCTCTATCCGATGCACATTCAGCAAATTGAAGCCGAAGGCAACTCACTTCAACATGACCGAAGGCAAGTGGGTATGCTTTCCTTGCGCTCAAGAGGCAAATCGTAATGCCACTCAGCAAAGTCTGAAATATGGTTGGACTGAAAAACGCTCGTGTATCAGCGGCAAAGAATATATGCTGAAGGTGTTAATGGATGAGTAAGTTTATCGTGAAACCTAACATGGCAAAATTTATCTTTTTGATTGCAGTGCTTTTTCTCGGCGCCTACAGCATAGGTGGGTATGAAGTTCACCTGGCCAAAGGGCGATGCGTCAATGCGTTCCGGGAAATAAATGTACCTGCCGACAGAATTGAGCATATCTGCATGACGAACCGGTGGCTCTAACATGGGAAAATTCATAGACTTTGACCACACTGGATATAGGGCAGACCGTGTTCCGGATCACGCCCGTGAATCCATGGAGAACTATCTGATGTATGGGTGGGAGCCTGGCGGATTCATGTCTGCTATGTTTGCCGGTGACCTATTCAGGGCAGCAGGGTCAGGTGATCAAGCAAACGGTCCGGCGATGCAGGGCATTGCGAAATGGATCATGCACTCTGCTCCACATGGCTCCTGGGGAAGCGAGGAAGCAGTACATAATTGGTGCCTTGATTTGGAAGGATGCCGAACAAACTTCCGCACCCAAAAGGAAAAAGAGTATGTGGCAAATGCCCTAAAGGCTTGATGCCCAGCCGAGAATGTGATACAATATAGGTTAGGAGAAAATATGACAGCATCATGGATCAACAAAGCAAACGAGTCAAATAGCAAACTTCACAAGGAAGATGTGATTCGTCAGGCACTTGCGGCGACCGTTCTCGGCAGCACCAATGCCAAATACTTCCTTAGTTTCGCCAAGGCTTGTTACAACCCGTTCACCACATTCGGAGTCAAGCAGATTCCCGAAACGGTAGGTATCGTCAACGCTGAAAATCCGTGGGATGAGTTCAACGCTCTGATGATCAAACTGGTCAAGCGAGAATTGACTGGTCATAAGGCGCGTGATGCCATTCAGGCAATCTCTGTACGATTTGACAGCGAAGAATGGAATGTCTTTCTGGCACCTGTTCTACGCAAAGACCTCAGGGCAGGCTTCAGTGAACGCACCATCAACAAAGTGACAAAGGGAACTGAGTATCAGATTCCGGTGTTTGCCTGTCAGTTGGCAACGTCATGCGAAGATCGTCCTGAAATGAAGGGCGAGAAGCGACTGGAACCGAAACTTGACGGCGTCCGTGTTTTGCTCATGGTGAATGTGAGCGATGTTGGAACCAGCGTTGTCTGCTACAGCCGCAACGGCAAAGTGTACGAAAACTTCGGTCACATTGAAAAGCAGATTGAGAAAAACATCACCAAGATAATCAGCACCAATCCACGAACATTGATGGATGGATTTGTCCTTGATGGCGAAGTGCTTGGTAATACCTTTCAGGAACTGATGCGTCAGGCTCGTCGCAAGACTGCTGCCCCTGCTGACGATTCGGAATTCAATGTGTTTGACATCATTCCAATTGCTGACTTCAATCGCGGTTACTGGAATGCCCAGTTGAAAAAGCGCATTGAGATGCTGGAAAAACTACGTCCAATCTTTGACGAAATGGACAACGTTGATCTGTTGCCGCATATCATGGTTGATCTTAATACTGCCGCAGGGCAAGATCAGTTCCGTCGGTACGCCAAAGATATGGTTGCTGCAGGATTTGAGGGCATCATGATCAAGGGCCTTGATTCTCCATACGAATGTCGTCGCAACCTCTTCTGGATGAAGTGGAAGCCCACGTATGACTATGACCTGACTGTCATAGGCGTGGAAGAAGGCAGCGGTAAGTATGTCGGTAAGATGGGTGCGCTGATCTGCGAAGGCATGGACGACGGCAAACACATTCAGGTGAACGTCGGTGGCGGATACTCTGACGCCGAACGGCAAGAATATTGGGACAATCGTGATGCTGTCATTGGACAGACAGTGGTTGTCATTTGCGATGCTGTTACGCAGAATCAAGACGGCACTTACTCGTTGCGATTCCCACGGTTCAAGACATTCCGGGAAGATAAATGAAATTGATATTTGCCGCGGTGATGATTTGGTTTGCTTACCTCGTCATCACGAAATTTCGGGAAGTAAGCGGGCAGAATGACAGAGAACGCATAGCAGAAGGATACGATAAATAGTATCTCATACTATACATTGTACATAATGAGCAACACACTCGTAGGCAAGTCCTACATATTTGAAGACGGCGCCAAGATTGAGGTCATTCAGATCAAAGACCGAGACGCCGGAGAGCAACTTGTTACATATCATGTAACACGTGGACCTCATATACCTCAGAAATTAGTCATGACAATGGTGGAATTCACATCAACATTTGGTCACCTTTTCCGGGAGTAATAGGAAATATGGCTAAATATTAGATGCGTCTGAACTTTTTCTCTCTTTCTAACCTCACTCTGATAGTTGCTCTGGCACTCAGTGGGGTTGCCGCCTATTATTCCATCATCGGTCTCACCGCAATCTTCGCCGGTGCGGTCATTCCTATTGTGGTTATGGGTATCATTCTGGAGATTGCGAAGATCACCACGACTGTCTGGCTCCGTACATTCTGGAAGCAATGCGGCTGGGTGATGAAATCGTATCTGGTTCCTGCTGTCATTGTGCTGGCCCTTATCACCAGCATGGGCATCTTCGGATTCCTTAGCAAGAGTCACCTCGATCAGGGTGTTCCGACAGGTGATGTTGCTGCCAAAGTATCTCTGCTTGACGAGAAGATCAGAACACAACGAGAGAACATAAAATCTTCGCGTGATGCCTTGGCTCAGATGGACCTCCAAGTCAACAATGTTATCACCAAAGGCGACACTGAACGAAGTGCCGAGCGGAGTGTCCAAATCAGGCGGCAACAGGCACCTGAACGGGCCAAACTACAAAAAGAAATTGAAGTGGCGAACACCACAATCGGAAAGCTGAACGAAGAACGGGCACCTATCTCCAGTCAGTTGCGTAAGGTTGAAGCGGAAGTTGGTCCTATCAAATACATAGCGGCGATGATCTACGGTGACAATCCTGATCAGAACATTCTGGAAAAGGCTGTGCGTTGGGTTATCATTCTACTTGTTTTGGTATTTGACCCGTTAGCAATTGCCCTGATCCTTGCTGCGAATCAAAGCAAGTACTGGAAGCCTGAGGAAATTGGGCCTAAGCCTGATGATCCTATTTCAAAAGAAGAACAGGACCGTGCAAAAGCGGCAGTTGATTTTCATCTGGGACCGGACGATGATACCTTTGACCTAAGTAATGAACCCTTTACCGACGATCAAGTATTTCAAGCAATTGTTGAATCGGCTACTCCAGTAGTAGAGGAGAAAACTCTTGCTGAACTTCACCCGTATCTGAACGCTACACCTTCTACATTCAAGAACGATGTTCCCCTGCAAGTTGCTCCGATTCAAGAGACTTCGGTTCCGACAGCAGTTGAAATTGAGTTTCCGAAGGTGGAAATTGAATTGAAGGTTCCCGAACTTGAAGTAACTCATAATGACCTACAATTTGAATCTACACCAGATGACATCAAAACAGACGGAGTCACTGAGGAATTAGCCGATGGTGGCGACGGTTATGTGGTGTTTCATAGTAAGCATATGGCCAATAGGGTGTTTGAAGATATGCACCCGGATGTTGCACTCACAGTAGATTCAACACAATCAATTAATACCAATTTTGGTAGTGAGTTTCCTAAGATAGCAAGGCGCGGTGATGTGTTTGTCCGTGTTGATGTGCTACCAAATAGAGTGTATAAATTTGATGGTACAAAGTGGTTGCTGATAAACAAAGACACCACCACGGTGTATCTCCAAGATCCGGCATACATCCAACACCTAATCAGCAAGATTGACCAAGGTGAATACGATGTTGATCTTCTCTCTCCGGACGAGAAGCAACAGATTGAAGAATATCTCCAAAAGCCCTCGCAATAATCGCTGAGGTGTGTTATAATTACATCTGACATTCATCAGATAAGTAATACATGACCGATACAAAACTAAGCCACTGTTCATTTTGCGGAAACCATAAGGATTCAGTTACCAAACTCATAGTAGGTGAGGATGCTGCCATATGCAGTGATTGTGTAGAATTGTGCGATAGTTTGATTGCTGATGACTCTGCTATAGTATCTAAGGAGGAAATCCTATACGATCCCGAATCTATCAAGGCATTTCTGGATGATCACATCATCGGGCAGGACAATGCCAAAATGGTTCTCAGTGTGGCAATCGCCAATCACTACAAGCGAGTGAATCATCCTCCAAAGAATCTTGATATCACCAAAGGCAATGTTCTGTTGATCGGACCAACTGGTTCCGGTAAGACATTGCTTGCTAAGACAGTGGCAAAGTATCTGAAGGTTCCGTTCGTTGTCACTGATGCGACAAGTCTGACCGAAGCAGGATATGTAGGTGATGATGTGGAATCAATGATCAGCATGTTGCTGAACGCAGCAGGCGGAGACAAAGCACTGGCCGAGTGTGGTATTGTATTCGTTGATGAAATTGACAAGATTGCCCGTAAGAGCGAAGGATCCAGTATCACCCGCGATGTCAGCGGCGAAGGTGTTCAGCAGGCCCTTCTGAAACTCGTTGAAGGTACAATCTGTCGCGTTCCGGCAACAGGTGGCAGAAAGCACCCCGGTGGTGATATGGTCGAGGTCAACACCAAGAATATTCTCTTTATCGGCGGTGGCGCGTTCGTCGGACTCAAGGAACTTGTCAACAACAGACTCAATGGCACCAGCATCGGATTCGGCGCCGCGATTAAAAACAAACACAACGAGGGTGATCTATCTCAGGTTACTCCTGATGATCTGACAAAGTTCGGAATGATTCCAGAATTCATCGGACGATTCACCACCACAACAAGTGTGAATAATCTGAACCGAGAAGAATTGATTGAAGTTCTGACTAAGGTCAAGAACAACTATATTGATCAATACACCTATCTGCTTGGGGTTGACAACATTGCGCTGTCATTCACCCCTGATGCAGTGGAACAACTTGCTGATAACACGCTGAAACTGAATACGGGCGCCCGGGGTCTTCACACCGAAATTGAAAAGGTGCTGATGCCGCACATGTTCCATACGAAGAAATATCGGGACAACAACGTCACCGAATTGAGTATCAACCGAGAGCAGGTGTTGAATCCTAAGGTCGTTGGTTTACCCTAATTAGTAGAATTTTTTACACATTCCTGTTATAATAAATACATATTAACGATGCCGATTCTCGGGTCGTTAATTAGTCATAACTTGCTTAATAGGAGAAATAACATGACACGCACTTTAACACTCAGGTCTCACGACATTCCCCAGTTTCAAAAATTCGGTATCGGTTTCGATTCCATGTTTGACGAACTATTACGGGTACACGATCTTCAATCTAACACAACTTATCCTCCGTACAACGTGATCAAACACGACGAGAATACGTTTAGCATTGAATTGGCTGT